>Ga0207693_10001494_pt1 | contig 20637 bp, 15 predicted proteins | sample LARL81metaG_FD_184347 | JGI IMG/M metagenome (GOLD analysis project Ga0207693, IMG submission 184347) | Corn, switchgrass and miscanthus rhizosphere microbial communities from Kellogg Biological Station, Michigan, USA - LAR L8-1 metaG... | ecosystem: Host-associated > Plants > Roots >... | reverse complement strand
TTCCGTGGCTGGGCCACCAGGGCTGGTACGCGCTGCTCGTCGACATCTTCGCGGTGCTCGTGCTGATCGGCGTAGTCGCCGCGCTGTATATCCGCAAGGTCGTCAAGCCCGGGCGCTTCGACGGCAGCCACCTCGGCGAGGCGGACCTGATCCTCGCGCTGATTGCGACGATCGTGCTCACGCTGCTGCTCTGGCACGCGACCCAGATCGCGCTGGGCTACAACGAGTGGCCGGCCTCGTGGTCGCCGGTCGCCAAGGCGATCTCGCACCTGTTCGCAGACGACAAGTCCACGCAGGTCCTGGAGCGCGTGTTCGTGTGGGCCCATGTGCTGACGATCCTCGCCTTCCTCGCCTACCTCCCGCGCTCCAAGCACCTGCACATCGCGACCGCCGCGATCAACGTGTGGTTCGGGCGCACCGGGCCGGGCGGCCGCCTCGAGCCGCTGTCGTTCGACGATGAGGGGGTCGCCGAGGAGGACCTGCGCTTCGGCGCCGGGACGGCGCGGGACCTGACCTGGAAGCAGGTGCTCGACACCTACTCGTGCACGGAGTGCGGTCGCTGCCAGGACGCGTGCCCCGCCTGGGCGACGGGCAAGTCGCTGTCGCCCAAGCTCGTGATCATGGGACTGCGCGACTTCGTGCTCGCAGAGCAACAGGAGGCGCTCGTGCCGGGCGCGGTGCCCGAGGAGTCGGTGTGGGACTGCGTCACCTGCGGCGCATGCATCGACGTCTGCCCGGTGTCGATCGAGCACGTCGACCACATCGTCGACCTGCGCCGTCACCTGGTGATGGTCGAGTCGAACTTCCCCGCCGAGGCTGAGCCGATGCTTCGCGACGTCGAGCGCGCGTCCAACCCATGGGGCAAGCCCCAGTCAGAGCGCGCCGACTGGGCGGCCGAGCTCGGGGTCAGGATCCTCGAGCCAGGAGACCCTGCGCCCGAGTACCTCTACTGGGTCGGTTGCGCCTCGTCATTCGACGAGCGCGCGCGCAAGACCGCCGAGTCGACCGCGAAGCTGCTCCAAACCGCCGGAGTGGACTTCGCAATCCTCGGTCCGCGCGAAAGCTGTACCGGTGACCCCGCCCGGCGGATCGGCAACGAGTACGTGTTCCAGGCGTTCGCCCAGCAGAACGTCGAGACCCTCAACGAGGCCGGCGCCACGAAGATCGTCGCCAACTGCCCCCACTGCTTCAACACGCTTGCCAACGAGTACCCGGACTTCGGCGGCAACTACGAGGTGATCCATCACTCGGAGCTGCTGTCGCGGCTGGTGCGCGAGCAGCGTCTGCAGCCCGCACGCAACGAAGGCCTGTCGATCACCTACCACGACTCCTGCTATCTCGCCCGCCACAACGATGTGCTGGCAGCGCCCCGTGAGCTCGTCCAGGCGATCGGGCAGCCTATCGAGATGCAGCGCTCGGGAAAGCAGACATTCTGCTGCGGCGCCGGCGGCGCGCACATGTGGATGGAGGAACGCGGCAGGCCGATCAACGAGGAGCGCGTCCGCGAAGCCGCGGGCACCGGCGCCGACACGCTGGCCGTGGCGTGCCCCTACTGCACGGTGATGCTCGACGACGGCGTGCAGGGCGCCGGCGAGAAGTTGCGCGTGGTCGACGTCGCCACGCTGCTATCGGAGTCGCTCGACGACGCCGCTTGATTGCTCGGTGACCGCCGCGTCGAGCGTAGCTCGCGCGCGAACCTTCGTGCTCGAATCCGCCTCGATCGCATCGAGTCCCAGCAGTGCGGCGCCGACGATCGGCTCGCTCGGCGACACCACCACGCGCGCCGCCGGCGCCACCTCCTCGATCCCGCGCGCGATCACGTCGACCACATCCGCTGAGACCGCACGCAGGAGCCCCCCGCCGAGCACGACGTCTGGATCGGCCCGCGTTAACTCGAGCCGGCACAGGGCAGCCCGCGCGAACGCGACCACCTCATTCGCGAGGCGTTGGATGATGGCCGCGGCCACGGCATCCTCGCCGCGGGCGGCGAGCACGACCGGAGCAAGCTCACCCAACCTGGCCATCGGCAGCTTCTCGAGGTGAACTGCCCGCGCCACCTCGAACGGGTCGCTCAGCCCGAAGTGTGCCGGCACGGCGGACTCCAGGACGGATCCCGGCCCCCGGCCGTCGGCGGCACGCACGGCGGCGGCGAGCGCGGCCAGGCCGACATCGAGCCCCCCACCCCAGTCGCCGGACACCGGGCCGAACGAGAGGAACCTGGCCTCACGGCCGTCGTGGGCAACGCCGAGGCAATTGATCCCGGTGCCGCACACGACGGCGACTCCCCAGCCACGATCCGTGCCCGCGCGCAGCAGCGCCTCCGTGTCGTTGCCGATGACGAGCCGCTCGCTCCAATGCTCCTCCTCCATCGCCGCGCGGAGCGCTGCGAGCTCCTCCGGGAGGTCGATGCCGGCGAGCAACAGTTGGGCCGTCCCTGCAACCGGGCGCTCGAGCGGGTCCAGACCCGCATGGGTGGCGGCGGCCTCCAACAAGCCCTCGAGCACGTCGACGCAGCCTCTGACCCCGAGGTAGTACGCCTGGCTCGATCCCCCCCGGACGAACGACAGCAACGCGCCGCTCGAGTCGAGCAGCGCGAGGTCGGTCTTGACGCCGCCTCCATCGACGGCCAAGACGAGCTGATCGCGCCCGGCGGGGTCGCGGTGGCCTGCCGTCAACGCCTTCCTTCGATGCGGCTGAGCGCCGGTTGCTCCCAGGCGAGCAGGCGGTCGAGCATGTTGTCGGCCAGCCGGTACTCACGGACGAGCGGGTGCGCCAGCAGGGCCAGGCGGGCAGTGTCGCGGTCGCCCGTGGCCGCCGCCGAGGCCGCCAGACGCTCGTACGCCGCCACGTGTTGGACCAGGCCGAGCATCTCAGGCGCGAGGGGCGGCTGGGGCACAGGGACCGGGCCGGCCCGCCCGACTCTCGCCGGTAGCTCCACGACGTCGTCGTCGCCAAGCCCCGCAAGGACGCCTCCGTTACGGACGTCAACTACCTGGATGTCGCCGCTGTCGGCCCGCAGCGAGGCGACCAGCTGAGTGGCCGCTTCGCTGTAGAACGCTCCGCCGCGCAGCTCCAACAGTGCCGGCTTCTCGCTCAACGATGGGTCGCGGTAGAGATCGAGCAGGTCCCTTTCGATCTGCGCGACGGTCTGCGCGCGTGGCGTAGTCATCCGCTGCTCCTGGAGGACCTCGCGTTCGGCGTAGAAGTAACGCAGGTAGTACGAAGGGATCGCGCCCAGACGCTCGATCAGCGCTCGTGGCAGGCCGATCTCGTGCGCGAACGCATCGCCGTGACCGCCGATCAGCTCGCCGAGGATGTCCCGGCCGTCGACCCACACTGACCGGATCCAGGTGAGGTGGTTGAGCCCCACCTGGTCAACGAGCACTCGCTCAGGCGGGACGTCGAGATGAGCCGCGATCTGTCGCTGGAAGTTGATGGCGACGTTGCACAGACCGACCGCGCGGTGGCCGGCGTCTAGCAGGGCGCGGGTCACGATCCCGACCGGGTTGGTGAAGTCGATGATCCAGGCATCGTCCGAGGAGAGCTCGCGCGCCCGCTGCGCGATTTCGAGCACGACAGGCACCGTCCGCATCGCCTTTCCGAGTCCGCCGGCACCGGTCGTCTCCTGGCCAACGCAACCGCACGCCGCCGGGATCGTCTCGTCGCGCAGCCGGGCGGCCTGCCCGCCGACTCGGATCTGGATCAGGACCACTTCGGCGCCGTCGAGCGCGGAATCCAGGTCGCCGGTGATCGCAAGCGCGCCGGAGAAGCCTTGGCGCTCGAGGATCCGCCGCGCAAGTCCCCCCACCACCTCCCTGCGCTCGGGATCTATGTCGTGCAGCACGAGGTCGTGCACGCCGACCCGCTCCCGCTCGCGCATCAACCCGGAGACAAGCTCGGGCGTGTACGTCGAGCCCGCACCGATTACGGCGAGCTTCACTGCTTCACCTCCGTCAGGGCACCCCCGTACCGCTCGTTGGACGGCCGAGAGATGATCGTGGTGGCGAACCGGGTCGCCGCCGTAAGCGCCTCCTGCCAGTCCGCGTCGCGCGCCAGCGCGCCGGCGAGGCCCGCGTTGAAGGCGTCGCCGGCGCCGGTGGTGTCGGCCACGGCCACGGCCGGCGCCGGGACGGCGATCTCGGTGCCGTCCGGCCCGGCGGCGAGGCATCCACGGGATCCGAGCTTGACCACCACCCAACCGCCCGAGACGGCCTGCAGAGCACGCGCCGCCCGCGACGCGTCGCCGGCCGCGCCGGCGATCGCGCACGCTTCGACCTCGTTGGGCAGGAACACGTCGACAGACGGGAGCAGCCCGAGCACCTCAGCCCGGGCCTGGTCGGAGAACCCGTCGGGATCCCAGGTGGTGTCAAAGAAGGTTCGCGCCCCCCGGTCGCGCGCGGTGTCAAGCAGCCGCCTCGCCGCCTCGCCGCGTAGCCTTGGCGCGAGGAAGTAGTCGCACAGCAGCAGGTTTTCGCAGTTGAGCGCATCGTCGGGGATCATGGCCGGTTCCCATCGTGCGTTGACGCCCAGATAGGTGAGAAACGTGCGGTCGCGCGTGGCGGACTCGAGCGCCACGGTGAGCCCGGTCGTCTCGCCCGCCACAGCCACAAGTCCGTCCGCGAGACCGGCTGGCCCGACCTGATCGCGCATCCATTCGCCGAGCTGATCGTCGCCGATGCATCCGATGAGCCGCGCCTCCATGCCGGCTTCGACCGACGCGAGCGCGGCGTTGGCGCCCGCGCCGCCCACGCGGACCGCCATTTGCTCGGTGAGGAGCGTGCCGCCGGGAGCCGGCAGGTCCGTCACGGGGCTCATCACCACGTCGACCTGGACGCACCCGATCACCGTGATCGTGGGGACACCCACTTGTCCAGTGATCAGGTGCGGTTGCTGCGCCGCCGCCCGTTGCTGTTCTGTTCTCAAGGTCCCGTGCCTCAGCGAACCCGACTGGTCTTATGCAAACATCTTGCCTTAACGACGATACGAGGCCTATTCTGTCGAGTCAAACGCCCCGTACTTTTCGTAAAGAGATCTAACCTCAATGCCTCGTCCCCGCCGTGATGACGACTATGGCTGGCCTGGCCGGGCCGGCGCTGACTCGCGTCTGAGCCTGCTGCGCGAACTCGGCGAGCAGGCGGTGCTCGAGACGATCTTTCGCAGGGGCCCAATCACCCGGCCGGAGATCGCGGCGGCCACCAATCTCTCGAAGCCAACGGTTTCGGCCGCGGTGAGCCGCCTCGAGCAAGGCGGGTTGGTTCGCGCTGCCGGCAGGCGTGCCGGCCAGCGCGGGCGCAATCCGGTCGCATACGTTGTCAGCTCCCGGGCTGGGTTTGTCGTCGGTGGTGACATCGGCGGCAGTAACGTTCGCGTCGCCGCGTCCGACCTGTTCGGCGAGCGGATTTGCGACCTCAAGCAGCCCACCGCCAAAGAGGGCAGCCGCGCAGTCGGGGTGCAGATCCTCGAGATGGTCAGCGACGTGATCGACCGGGCCAGCACCGTCCACGGGCGACCGCTGGCGCTCGGGCTTTCGGTGCCGGGAATCGTGGATCAGAGCAGCGGCCGGGTCACCTCACTGGCATACAACGTGGCGCCAGAGGGCGGGTTCGATCCCCTCGAGGTGATCCGTGACCGCTTCGACCTCCCGGTCCTGGTCGAGAACAACGTCAACGTCGCGGCCGTCGGCGAGAGGTGGTTCGGTCTCGCGCGGGGCGTCTCCACGATGGTGTTCATCGCGATCGGCGCGGGAATCGGAATGGGCATCATCATCGACGACGAGCTCGTCCGGGGTGCTCATGGCGCGGCCGGTGAAATCGGCTATCTCCCGCTGGTTGGCGATCCTTTCAATCCCCGTCACCGATTGCACGGAGGCTTGGAGGACGAGATCGGCGCGGCGGGGATCGTCGCGGCGTTCAACGACCGCCGAGGCTCGGACGACCCTCAGCTCTCCTCTGTCCACGACGTTTTCGACCTTGCGGCCGCTGGCAACACGGCGGCGCGATCTGTGGTCGATCATGTCGCCTCACGTTTGGGCACGGCGATCGCAACGGTATGCGCGATTCTCGATCCGGAGCTAGTGGTGCTCGGCGGTGGCATTGGCGCGAGTCCTCTGCTGCTGCGCCCCGCGCGTGGATCGGCAGCCGCCCTGGTTCCGATAACCGCGCGGATCGAGACCAGCCTCCTTGGTGAGCAGGCCGCGCTGCAGGGAGCGATCGCCGTCGCCCTGCATGCCGCCCGCACGATGTTGCTGTCGTATGGCGCCCCTTCCAAATCGCACGAGAGCCTTGCCACGGCGCAGCGCAGCCGATAGCGAGATCCGTAGTAGTCCCGTTGCGGCGGCGGGACAGCACGGTTCTCGTCCGGCCGCAGCGATCGTAAGCTCGCGCTGATGATTAGGGATCGCCAGCCTTAAGCGAGCAGCCGGACGGAAATTGGAAAGGCAGACTCCAATCCTTCGATCAGTTGAATGCTTTGGACGACGGCTATATAGTTCTTTTGTTTAGACATTTCCCAAATGGGGCCTGGCCCTGGCGATTGTCGAAGGGATGGAGGGTGTCGATGAAGCGCTTCATATTGCTCATGTCGGTGGCCGGCGCGTGCCTGTTGCTGGTCGCCTGCGGCGGGAGCTCGTCGAGCTCGTCGACGTCGGCGAGCGCCGGCAACGTCAACGGCAAGGTCGTGATCGTCAACGTGAGCGGCTCGACCTGGACCTGCCAGTTCAACCCGTTCAATTCGTCGGTGCTCGGCCCCGGCATCACATTCGCGCTCATGTATGAGCCGTTGGAGTTCGTCAACATCCTTCAGAGCAACAACGCTCCAGTCCCCATGCTCGCGACGTCGTCGCAGTGGTCCAACGGCTACAAGACGCTCACCTTCACGATCCGCGATGGTGTGAAGTGGAGCGACGGCCAGCCATTCACCGCGCGTGACGTGGTGTACACGTTCAATGCGATGAAGAGCGACAAGGCCATCGACCTCAACGCGCTCTGGAGCGCGGACGGCGGCCCGGTGACCAATGTCGCCCCCAAGGGGACAAATCAGGTCGTGTTCACGTTCAACGCGCCGGCGCAGACGTATTTCTATTACGTCGCGGACCAGACACCGATCGTTCCACAACACATCTGGTCCACGCTGAACCAGAAGAGCCTCCACTCCTACGCGGACGCGAAGCCCGTCGGCACCGGGCCGTTCCTGATGTCCAGCTGCTCGGCGCAGAACATCAAGTACCTGCGCAATCCCAGCTACTGGCAGAGCAAGTCCGGTCACCCCGTTCCCAGGATCAAGGAGATCGACTATCCGGCCTTCCTCAGCAACACGCCGGGCAACCTGTTCCTGGCTCAGGGCCAGGGGCAATGGGGCGGCCAGTACATCCCCAACGTCCAGTCGTTCTACGTGGGCAAGGACCCGACGCACCGCCACATCTGGTTCCCGCCGGTCCTGAACGTCGCCCTCGTTCCCAATCTGGATAACCCGCTGCTCAGCAAGCTGCCGGTGCGGCAGGCGATCGCGTACGCCCTCGACAGGGCCACCATCGCACGGCTCGGGGAGGGCGGCCAGCAGCAGCCGGCCAACCAGACGGGCGTCATCACCCCAACCTTCCAGAGCTGGTCCGATAGTTCGATTCCGGTGCCGAACAACGATCCCGCCAAGGCGCAGCAGATCCTGAACTCAGCCGGATACAAGAAGGGCTCGGACGGGATTTACCGGTCCCCGAGCGGGCAGCCGCTCTCGTTCACGATAAAGACGATCAGCGGCTACTCGGACTGGGACTCGTCGCTGCAGATCATCGCTCAGGAGCTGAAGGCCGTCGGGATCGCCGTGACCGTTCAGGATGAAAACAGCACTCCTTACACCTCGGACATCCAGAGTGGCAAGTTCCAGCTCGCTTACGCCGGCAGCGGCGGACCCGCGGCGAGCCCGGGACCAAGCCCGTACTACGAGCTCCGAGGATGGCTGTTCAGCGGCAACATCGGCTCGACGAACTACTCCCGCTTCAAGTCAGCATCGGCCGACGCCCTGTTCAATCAGTACGGCGCGGCAAGCAAGTCCCAACAGGTCCAGATCGTCCACCAGATCCAGAAGATGATGGTGGATGACATCCCCTTCATCCCTACTACAGAGGGCGTCGACTGGTACCAGTACGACACGACTAAGATCGGGGGCTGGCCGACGCAATCCAACCCATTTGCTCAGCCATCACCCTATTCGTTCCCGGACAATGGGCAAGTCGTGACGCACCTGTACCCCACCGGGTGAGCGGGCGAGCCTGATGTCGGCTGAGAATCGGCGGTCGCAGCCGTGAGATACCTCACTCGGCGAATAGGCCTCTTCCTGATCACCCTGTGGGCCGCGTTGACGGTCAACTTCATCATCCCTCGGGTGATGCCGGGGAACGAAGCCGTGGCCGTATTGGGAACGCTTAAGAACATCAATCCGGCGGCGCTTCACGCGCTTGAGATCCAGTTCGGCGTCAACGTCCACCAGAGCGTCCTGAGCAGTTACTTCGAGTACCTCGGCAATTGCCTGACGGGCCAGTTCGGAGTAACCGCCCAGGGCGTGCCGGTCATGAACGAGATCCTCTCGAAGCTGCCCTGGACGCTCGGCTTGGTGGGGACCACAACCGTCATCGCGTTCGTAATCGGCACCGTCGCCGGAATCGCCAGCGCCTGGCGACGGGGCGGCCGACTCGACGCCATCCTCCCGCCGACGCTCTTCATCGTTTCGACGGTCCCGGTGTTCTTCGTCGGCCTACTGCTCATCTATTTCTTTGCGGTCAAGCTGAACTGGCTGCCGCTTGGCGGCAATTACAGCGTCGGGGCCACACCGTCGTTCTCACTGTCGTTCATCTGGGACGTGCTCAAGCATGCGCTTCTCCCCGCGCTCAGCCTGATCATCGTGACCGCTGGTCTGTGGGTGTATTCGATGCGCAACAACATGATCACGACGATCGCCGAGGACTACGTCAAGACAGCCCGTGCCAAGGGGCTGCCAAACCGGCGGATCATGTACGACTACGCCGCACGCAACTCGATCCTCCCCAATCTGACCGGGTTCGCGATGCAACTCGGATACGTTCTGGGCGGCGCGATCGTAATCGAGTACCTGTTCTCGTATCCCGGGCTCGGCTATCTCTTCTATACAGCCTCGACCAATCACGACCTGCCCCTCATGGAGGGCCTTTTCCTCTTCTACACGCTCGCCGTGCTGGTCTGCGTGCTGATCGCCGATTTGCTCACGGCAGTGCTCGACCCTCGTACGCGAGAGGCGTGAGATGGCGACCGACGCCGCCTCCAGCACTGCGATCGCCGAAGCTCCCGAGGGTGCCGACATCGAGGTGAGGGCGGAGCCTCGGCGTTTCACCCGCGCCGTCCTGCACAACCGCAAGGCGATGACAGGAGCCGTGATCCTGCTCGTCATGGTGTTCGTGGCCCTGTTTCCAGGGCTGATCGCGCCTTATGACCCCCAGGCGATCGTTGGTCCTCCCAACGCATCATCGTCGTCGGCCCACCTGCTGGGTACGACGCAGCTGGGCCAGGATGTCCTCTCCCAGCTCATCTGGGGGACGCGACTGACGCTTTGGGTGACGCTGGTGGTGAGCCTGATTGCCACATTCATATCGATGATCATCGGCGTGACGGCCGCGTACATCGGAGGCTTCACCGACCGTGTGCTCACAGTGTTTACCGACGTCTTCCTGATCCTTCCCGTACTCCCGTTGCTGATCCTGTTGTCGGCTTACCTGAAACCCGGCGTAACGTCTCTGATCATCGTGCTGACGATCACCAGCTGGGCGTTCCAGGCCCGGCAGCTGCGGTCGCAGGGACTCTCAGTGCGCAACCGTGACTTCCTCGTTGCGGCGCGCGTGCGGGGAGAGCGGCCGCTGTACATCATCCTGGTCGAGATCGTCCCGACCATGACCTCGCTCCTGGCTGCGTCGTTCCTGGCATTGGCGGTGTTCGAGGTCGGATTCGCCGCCAGCCTGCAGTTCCTTGGACTCGGCAACAGCAGTGAGCTGATGTGGGGCACCATGCTCTACAACGCGCAGCAGGCGGCCGCGCTCGAGTCGGGCAACGCATTGTGGGCTCTGGCGCCGGGCGGCGCAGTGGCGTTGATGGGTGCCGGTTTCGCACTCGTGAACTACGCATTCGATGAGATTGGAAATCCGGCGCTGCGGCCGATGAGGCGGAGGAAGCGGCGTGGCCGAGCCTCTGCTTGAGGTCACCGATCTGTCGGTGGACTATCTGACCGAGGCGTCGAGCGTCCGCGCCGTGGACCAAGTCAACTTCACGGTGCAGGCCGGCGAATTCCTGGGCATCGTCGGCGAGTCGGGGTGCGGAAAGTCGACGCTGCTGTTCGGGGTGAGCCAGCTGCTGTCACCTCCAGGCGAGGTGGCCGGCGGCTCGGTCATCTTCCGCGGACGTGACATGGTGCGAATGAGCGGCGAAGAGCTGCGCGGCCTGCGCTGGCGCGACTACTCGATCGTGATGCAGAGCGCCATGAACGCGCTCAACCCGATGAAGAGCATCGGAGCCCAGTTCAAGGACACGCTCGAAGCACACGGGAGCCTATCCACCGAGGAGATCCAGCACCGCTCCGCAGAGGTTCTGGGCCTCGTCGGGATCGACCCCGCCCACCTGGGCAGCTATCCCCACCAGCTGAGCGGCGGGATGCGCCAGCGGGCAATGATCGCGATGGCGCTGCTCTTCACACCTCAGCTGGTCCTGATGGACGAGCCGACGTCGGCGCTGGACGTAGTGGCACAGCGATCGCTGATGAGCAAGATCAAAGAGCTGCAGGAAAGCCTGGGCTTCGCCGTGATCTTCGTGACACACGACATGTCGGTGGTGAGCCGCTACTCCGACCGGGTGCTGGTCATGTACGCCGGGCAGATCGCAGAAGCGGCGCCGACCGACGACATCTTCCGGCACCCGCTTCACCCCTACACGCGCGGCCTGATGGAGGCGGTTCCGTCCGTTAGGGGCCCGCGCCGGGAGCTGGTCGGGATCCCCGGAAGCCCCCCCGATTTGGCTCGACCGCCGACCGGCTGTCGCTTCCATCCGCGTTGTCCAGAGGTAATGCCGGTGTGCCCGAGCCACGAGCCTGACCTCATTGCTGTCGGCGACGCCGAGGTGCGTTGTCTCCTATACGTCCAGCAGGCGAAGCAGGCGGTCTGAGCCATGGTCGCGGCGCGCGATTCCCGTAAGGACGCGATCGACACGAGTGTGCCACTGCTCCGGACCGTCGACCTAACGCGGCATTTCCGGCTCGGCGGGATGCTGGCCAAGAAGCAGGTGCTGCATGCGGTCGACGACCTCAATTTCGCAATTCACGAGCGCGAGATCGTTGCCCTTGTGGGTGAAAGCGGCAGCGGCAAGAGCACGGTGGCACGGCTGCTGGCACGGGTCTATCCCCCGACGAAGGGAGAGATTCTCTACCGAGGCCGGCCGCTTCAGAAGCTGCGCTCCCGGAAGGACCTCCTCGCGTACCGCGGCGAGGTTGCGATGGTGTTCCAGGATCCCTTCAGCGCCTTCAGTCCGGTATTCCGGATCTCCCACGGAGTGATGCGCAACCTCGCCCTCCATCGGCCCGACCTGAATCGCGCTCAGCGTCGGGCGGAGGCCGAGCGCGTGTTTGGGAGCGTCGGGCTAAGCCCCAAGATGCTGGCACGATTCCCTTATGAGACGAGCGGCGGCGAGCGCCAGCGTGTTGGCTTCGCACAGGCGTTGGCGGTACGGCCGAAGCTCATCCTGGCTGACGAGCCCGTTTCGATGCTCGATGTTTCGATCCGCGCCGGGGTTCTGAACATGATGGCCGGGCTGCGCGACCAAGAGGGCGTCTCGATCCTCTACATCACTCACGACATCGCCAGCGCCCGCTACCTGGCTGACCGCATCATCGTGATGTATGCGGGTCAGCTGGTGGAGGAAGGCCCGACGGAGACGATTCTCACCGATCCCAAGCATCCGTACACGCAGCTGCTGCTCTCCGCGGTGGCTGACCCTCGCGAGAAGGTCGAGCTCATCTCGTCAGACACCGGGGAGCCGCCCAAGGTGATCAATCCCACCGAGGGCTGTCGCTTCCGCTGGCGGTGTCCCTACGCGATCGAGAAGTGCGCGGAGGTCACGCCCCGACCGACAACGATCGGATCGAGGCAGGTCGCCTGTCACGTGGCGATCGCAAAGGCCGAGGCCGACTCGAAGGCCGTCAACACAGCCCCGGTCACCAGCCCTTGAAGCTGTCCGTGGCCCCGGTCGAGCTCGTGATCTTCGACTGCGATGGCGTGCTCATTGACTCAGAGCGTCTGGCGGTCCGGGTGGATGTCCTGCTCCTGCGCGATCTCGGCTGGCCGCTGAGCGAGGCGGAGGTGATCGAGCGGTTCGTGGGGCGCTCCGACCGCGACAACTGGACGGCGATCGAGGCCCACCTCGGCCGCAAGCTTCCAACCGGCTGGCAAGAGGCGGTCGCGAGCCGCTACCGGGAAGCGTTCGCAGCCGAGCTGACGCCCGTTGCAGGCGTGATCGACGCGCTCGACCGGATCGCGCTCCCGAGCTGCGTCGCCTCGAGCGCCACCCGCGTCCACCTGCAGTACGCGCTCGGGTTGACAGGGCTGTACGACCGGTTCGAGGGGCGGATCTTCAGCGTCGAGGACGTCGACAACGGCAAGCCCGCTCCGGACCTGTTCCTGCACGCGGCCGAGCAGATGGAGGCGAACCCGGCCGGTTGCGTGGTGGTCGAGGACAGCCGCCCGGGCGTCGAGGCGGCCCGTGCAGCGGGCATGCGCGTGCTCGCCTTCGCTGGCGGCCTGACCCCGGCAGAGCTCCTCGACGGGCCGGGCACGATCGTGTTCGAAGACATGCACGAACTCGCCGGGCTCCTGGAGGGGGTCACGTGAACGCGGTGCTGATGGCCGGAGAGATGGCCGAGCAGCCTGTCCGGCTGCGCGACCTGATCGGACGCTTCGGCGAGGTCGCCGAGCGGGTGCGCGCGGTTGCGCCGGCGCCGCTGGGCGGCATCACGATCGTCGCGCGGGGCTCCTCGGACAACGCCGCCATCTATGGCCGCTACCTGCTCGAGACGGCCACGGGAAGGCCGGTCTCGCTCGCCGCGCCGAGTCTCCACACCCTCTACGGAATCGACGTCGACTACGACGGCCAGCTGGTGATCGCGGTCAGCCAGTCGGGCGCCACTCCCGAGATCGTGCGGACGCTCGAGGCGCTGAAGAACGCTGGTGGACGGGGGCTGGCGATCACCAACCAGGCAGGAAGCCCACTGGCTCTAGCCGCCCACGCGGTGATCGACCTCGAGATGGGCGAGGAACGAGCCGTGCCAGCCACCAAGACCGTCACCGGGCAGCTCCTTACGTTCGCGATCATCGCGTTCGCTCTGGGGCACGTCCCATTCGCCCGCGGCGAGTTGGACGCGCTGCCTGGGTGGGTCCAGGCCTTGCTCGACGACTCAGCCCCGGTCGCCGCCGCGGCCCGGAAGCTTGCCGACGCATCCCAGCTGATCGTCGTGGCGCGTGGTTACCTCTACGCCGCCGCGCTCGAGACGGCGCTCAAGATCAAGGAGACCTGCTCGCTCACGGCCGAGGGCTACTCAGCCGCCGACCTGCGCCACGGTCCGATCGCGGCGGTCACCCGCGGCCTCCCTGTGATTGGTTTCTGCACCTCGGGTCCGGCGCTCACCGATATGGCGTCCGTGGTCGAGGAGTTGCGGGCGCGGCAGGCGAGCGTGCTAATCGTCGGAGATGGCGAGGGAGCCGACGTTTGGCTGCCGGGCGAAGCGCCGGAAACGCTCTCGCCGATCCTCGCCGTAGTCCGCGGACAGCAGCTCGCATACGAGCTGGCGACGGTGCTCGGATATGACCCGGACAGCCCGGTAGGACTGGCCAAGGTCACGCCGACATGAGCGTCCAGCCGCTCCAGTTGACGTCCCCGCGCCGATGATCGCCGTCCTGGGCGGGCTCGGCGCCGCGGTGGCCTGGGCCATCTCGACGCTGTGCTCGTCTCGCTCGAGCCGGATGATGTCGCCGCTGGTCGTGGTTGCACTGGTGATGGTGGTCGGGCTCGTGATCACCGCGCCGCTCGCGGCTGCCCAGGGGGCGCCGCGCTTCGACGCCGAGTCGGTGACGTGGCTGGTGATCTCGGGCGCGGGCAACGTCGGAGGGCTGGTGCTTGCCTACAACGCCCTCCGCATCGGACAGGTCGCCTTGGTCGCCCCGCTGGTGTCGACCGAAGGAGCGATCACGGCGACGATCGCCCTGCTGGCCGGAGAGAGCCTGGCGCCCGGGGTCGGCCTGGCGCTGGCGATCGTCGCGATCGGGGTGTCCCTATCGGCGGTGCCGGAGTCGCCCGAGACCGAACGTCGCCTGATGCAGCGCCAGCCAGCGTCCGTGGCGCTCGCGGTTTCGGCCGCGCTGGTGTTCGGAACGAGCCTGTATGCCACCGGCCGGGCGGGGACCACGTTGCCGTCGACGTGGGTGGTGTTGTCGGCGCGGTTGATCGGGACGGTCGCACTTGCCATCCCGCTCGTGGTCACCGGCCGACTGCTGGTCGCCCGCCGAGCGCTGCCGCTCATCGTCGTCTCGGGCATCTGCGAGGTGCTCGGCTTCTACTCCTACACCGCGGGGGCTCGGCACGGGATCGCGGTGGCAGCAGTGCTTTCCTCGCAGTTCGCGACGATCGCGGCCGTGGCCGCCTACTTTCTGTTCGGCGAGCGGCTCAACCGCGTTCAACTTGCGGGCGTGACCAGCGTGATCGTCGGCGTCGCGCTGCTCAGCGCGCTGCGGGCCTGAGCCGGCGCGGCCTGCAAATCGCATCGCGTGGCCGGCGCATCCCGCTCGGATAGCCGGCGGCTAAACCCTCGAGTACGGCTTCTAACTTGCCTGTCCCGCGGCCAAATTAGCAAAAGTGCAGATAAATACCCTGTTCACTTGACAGCTTGCGGGAGGCCGTTATAGCGTATTTGTTTAGCGACTTACTAAATTGATGCGTTGCGAGGAGGATCGTGCGAGCACGTCAACTCATCACTTGTAAGACAGTCGCCGCGCTGACCGGGGCCGCCGCGATCGTGGTCCTCGCAGCTCCGACCGCATCTGCGCGAGTGACGACGGTGGGGCTCCGGGGGTGGCAGGTCCAGAGCACCTTGAAGGCGACCCAGTCTCCTGCCGCGATCTCTAAGCCTGGTTTCGCCACAGCGTCCTGGCTGCACGTTCGCCCCGACGACGCCGGAGCCCCCGGCACGGAGGTCGGCGCGCTTGTCCAGACCGGCCACTGCCCGAACGTGTTCTTCTCGACCAACATGAAGGACTGCTTTGGCTACATGACCACGATCGGGCCGGTGACCATCCACGAGTTCTCGGTGCCCTGGTGGTTCAGGACCGACTTCAACGCGAATCCCGGCCGCGGCCAGAACACCGATCTGATCGTCAACGGAGTCGTCGGCGAAGCCGACGTGTGGGTCGACGGCCACAGGGTCGCAACCCATCGGGCCGTCCAGGGTGACTACACGCGTTACACGTTCAACGTGTCCCGGCTGCTCCGACGCGGCGCCAACGCGCTGGCGCTGAAGGTCTACCCCAACGATCCGAACAAGATGTTCACGCTCGACAACGTCGACTGGACGCAGATCCCGCCCGACAACAACACCGGCATCCAATTCCCCATCCAGCTACACACCTCGGGACCTCTGGGTCTCAGCAACGCGCACGTCCTGCAGAAGGACGCTCGCAACCTCTCGACCGCGTCGCTGACGCTCAGGGGCGACCTCACCAACCACTCCGGCACCTCCCGCACCGGTGTCCTTTCCGCGATCGTCTCCTCGCCCGGCGCCGGCTCGGTGGTGGTGCGCCGGACGGTGACGGTGCATGCCCACGCCACCAAGACGGTCACGTTCACGCCCCGGGACAATCCGCAGCTGCGCATCCGGCACCCGCGTGTCTGGTGGCCGTACGGGATGGGATCGCAGCCGCTCTACGGCCTGCGAATGACACTGCGCCAGCCGGGCAGTCGACCCGATGAGCAGGTGCAGACGTTCGGCATCCGGACCGTGACCACGCGCCTGATCGGCCCCGCCCCGATCGCGCCGAAGGGCTCCCGGCAGTTCCTCGTCAACGGCGTGCCGTTCGTGTTCCGGGCCGGCGGCTGGTCCGAGGACCTGTTCCTGCGGTACTCGTCGACCGATATCGCCAATCAAATATCGGTGATCAAAAATCTTGGATTGAACGGGATTCGAACCGAGGGCAAGCAGATGCCCAACGACTTCTACGAGCAGATGGACCGCGCCGGCATCCTCATCGACGGCGGCTTCCAGTGCTGTGACGCCTGGCAGCTTCAGGACAGCGGCCTGACGTCGGATCACGACTTCGAAGTGCTGGCGGTGTCCGCGCTGACGATCGGCCAGAACCTGCGAAATCACCCCAGCGTCCTGAACTTCAGCTGGAGTGACAACAACCCCACTCCACGCCAGGAGGCGGTGTCGCTCCGCGGCTTCCGGCAGGCGGGTTTCCAAGACCCGCTGATCGCCTCCGCCGAGTACAAGCGCGGCACCCGGCTGCCGTACTCGGGCGAGAAGGAGGGCCCCTACGACTGGGTGCCGCCGAGCTACTGGTACGACACCTCGCATTACGACCCGGGCGACTCGAGCCGCACCAACGTCGGTGGCGCCTGGGCGTTTGACTCCGAGGCGGGCGCCGGCCACACGGTCCCCACGCTCGACTCGATCCAGCGGTTCCTCTCGCCATTCGAGCAGGACCAGCTGTGGCAGAACCCCGACTACAACCAGTACCACGCCAACTACGAGCCCGACCTGCCGGGACCCGACAACGGCGGCTACTCGTTCGGCACGCTCCACGACCTCGATGCCGCGATCTCCAACCGCTACGGCGCGTGGTCGAGCCTGAGCCAGTACGTGCAGGAGGCACAGGTTCAGAACTACGAGACCCAGCGGGCCGAGTTCGAGTCCTACATCGACCACTCGACCAACAAGGACGCGCCCTCGACGGGCATCATCTACTGGCAGCTGAACAAGGGCTGGCCGACGTTGCTGTGGGACCTCTACAACAACGACTTCGACCAGGCCGGCAGCTACTTCGGCGCCAAGAAGGCCAACGAGCGGCTGCACGTCCTGTACACGTACGACGACGGGACGGTGTCGGTCGACAACCTGTCAAACCGCGACCGCAACGGGCTGAGCGTCGTCTCAAATGTGTACGGCATCGACGGCCGCCTGCTCGACCACCAGACCGCGTCCGGGGTGTCTGTCGGCGGACAGGGCGTCGCGCGCAGCGTGCTGCACCCGGCGGTCCCCGCCGCCACCATCCCGCCGACTCCCTCGAAGACGTACTTCGTCGAGCTACTGCTCGAGCGCCACGGCAAGGTCGTCGATCGCAACGTGTACTGGCTGTCGACCCAGCAGGACGAGGTCAACTGGGAGAAGACGATCGGCAACCCGCAGGCGACGATGACGCAGTTCGCAAATCTGGGTCAGCTGCAGTCGCTACCGGCCGCCGCGGTGCGAGTCCGCGCCGACAGTGAGTCCGAAGGCCACGGCCTTCAGAAGACCGTGGTGCGGATCACCAACACGTCCAGCAGGCCGACGGTCGCGTTCTTCCTGCGGGCCGACGTGCGGCGAGGGAGCCAGTCGGGCACGCCGACACCCGGCGACAACGAAGTGCTGCCGATCTTCTGGTCAGACAACGACGTCACGCTGTGGCCGGGCGAGTCAGAGACGCTGCGGGCCACCTACCGGCGCGCGGACCTGCACGGCGCTTCGCCGGTGGTCAGCGTGTCGGCTCAGAACTCGCCGCTGCAGGACGTGCCGGCGTCGTGACCAGCGCTTCGAGCTGACGCTCCAGCCCCTGGTTGCCTACCGCGAGCTCGTGCAGTGGGAGGCCGATCCGCGCGGCCGCCCGCTGTGCGGCTGCGCGCGTCGCCGGGGTCGGGCGCTGCGCGAGCCACAGGACGCGCGTGTAGTTACCGAAGTAGTCGTCGCGCAGCTCGGGGTGGCGATCAAGGCCGAGCTCGCGCACGACCGTGTGCTCGAACGTGCGGGCTAGGAAGTCCGTCAGGAAGTACGTGCCTGGCTCGTGCTCGAGCGCGGCGCGGACCTCGTCGCGGGCGAACACGTCGTAGCAGTGCTCGCCCTCCAGGCGCAGCACGCCCACGCGCCCGAGCGCCTCGTCGATCGCTCCGTAGCTGCCGCAATCGCCATAGGCCACCGCGATCGAGTCATACCGCCCCCGCAGCCTCTGGATCGACCGCTCCAACGACGGGGCGATCTGCTCTGGCCGGTTGTGGAGCAGAGCCGGGATTGGATGCACGTCGATCTCCCACCCGCGACGCTTGGCGATGCCGCGGACCTCGGCCGCAAGCGCGCCGCACGCGATCACCCCGGTGCTCATCCGGGGAACGCCAGCTGGTCGATGAACAGGTCGTTGAAGTCGTCGCGGCCCGACAGCTCGACGTATTCGACCTCGCGCAGGATCGAGTACGCCTCGGCGCGCTCGCGCAGGCTGAGCGCCGCGATCTTCGCGCCCTCGCCCGCGACGTTGCCGGCAGACACGATCCGCGGGAGCGCCAGCTTCGGCACAAGGCCGATCCGCACCGCGCTGAGCGGCGTCAGGTAGGACCCGAAGCTGCCGGCGAGCAGCACCTGTGCGATGTCGCCCGGCTCGACGCCGAGCTCGCGCAGCAGGATGTTCCAGCCGGTCGCGATCGACGCCTTGGCGAACTGCAGCTCGCGCACGTCGCGCTGGGACAGGAACACCGAGCTCTCTGGGTCGCGCGCGCCGCGCCAGTGCAGCACGAATACGCGCTCCTTGCCGATGACGGTCAACCTGTCTACGAGACCGGGGTGCGAGCTCGCCGCCTCCTCGTCGGGGATGAACCGCCCCGAGTGATCGAGCAGCCCGCAACGCACGAGCTCGGCGACCGCGTCGACGAGCCCCGAGCCGCAGATGCCCGCCGGCTCGACGTCGCCGATCACCGCCAGCTCGAGCTCATCGCCGTCGATCTTCAGGCTCTCGATCGCGCCGTCGGCCGCGCGCATCCCACACTTGATCTGCGCTGCCTCGAACGCCGGGCCCGCCGGCGCCGCCGTGGCCAGCACGCGCTCGCTGGACCCCAGTGCGATCTCGCTGTTGGTGCCGACGTCGATGAACAGCCGCAGCCGGCGGTCGCGGGTGAGCCCCGTCGCGAGCATCCCCGCGACGATGTCGCCGCCGACGTAGGCCCCGAGCGACGGGAACACGAACGCAGGCGCGCGGGGGTGGATCGCGATCCCGAACTCGCGCGCGTTGACCGGCGGCATGCTGTGCGTCGACACCGTGAACGGCGCCATCGACAGCGGCTCGGGGTCGATGCCGAGCGCCAGGTGCATCATCGTCGTGTTGCCGCAGACCGTGATCTCGTACACCTCGCACGGATCTACCTCGCCCTCTTCGCAGACCTCGCTGGTGAGCTCGGCCATCGTCTCGTGCGCTCGCTGACGAAGCGCCGGCAGCGCCTGCTCGTCCATCATCGTCGCCGAGATCCGCGTGATCACGTCGGCGCCGAAGGGCTGCTGGTGGTTGAGGATTGAGCGAACGGCGACGGGCTGGCCGCTGTCGAGGTCCAGCAGCGTGGCCACCACCGTGGTGGTCCCAAGGTCGAACGCGATCGCAAAACGACGCGCGGTGGTGTCTCCGGGCTCGACGTCGACCAGCTCCTCGTCGCAGACGACGGCAGTGACATCCCAGTTCGAGCTGCGCAGCACCCCGCCGAGCTCCCGCAGTACTTCGATCGATGTTGTCGGCTCGAGGTCGTCGATCGCGTCGAGCACGCGCTGCAGGTCCGAACGTTGATCCTCCATCGTCGGCTCTTCCAGCACCAGGTGGCGCTTCTGCACCGATGGGCGCAGGATCACGTGCCGCCCGACGCCGGCGAGCGCCGCCTTGGGACGCGTCTGAAGCGGCGGCACCTCGACGACCAGGTCACCTCGTGCGCCGGCCCGGCACGCGAGCCGCCATCCATCGTGAAGCTCCTGTGGGGTGAACGCCCGCGGGTCCAGCGGCCCGACGGGCACGTCGCCCGACACGATCCGCACCTTGCACTTCTTGCAGGTGCCGTGGCCGCCGCACGTCGAATCGATCGCGATCCCGTTCCAGCTCGCGGCGTCGAACACCGGTGTGCCGCTGGGTACGCGCACATCGGCGCCGTCTGGCAGGAAGCGCAGCCTGACCCGGCCGGCGCCGTCGTCGGGCGCGGGCGCCGGGCCGGTCAGCTCGTCGCGCTCTGAGCCGCGTCGCTGGGGAGCGGGCCGGCTCATCAGGCGGTGGCCGCTCCCTGCTCTGCAACCGTCGCCTGGCGCGCGCGGTGCGCGGCGATCCAGCGCGCTCCCCACGGATCGTGGCCAAGCAGCAGGTCGGCGGCGCGGACCGAATCAACGACGACCGGAGCCGTCGACATGATCGCGCTGGTCAGCCCCGCGGCCATCGCCATCGGCAAAAACGCGCCGTTGAGCGCCGCGCGCTGCGGCAGGCCGAACGACACGTTCGACGCGCCCAGGCACATGTTCACGCCGAGCTCGTCGCGGATCAGCCTGATCGTCTCGAGCGTCGTCGTCACCGCCTCGGTGTCGGCGCCGACCGTCATCGCCAGCGGG
>Ga0207693_10001493_pt1 | contig 20639 bp, 19 predicted proteins | sample LARL81metaG_FD_184347 | JGI IMG/M metagenome (GOLD analysis project Ga0207693, IMG submission 184347) | Corn, switchgrass and miscanthus rhizosphere microbial communities from Kellogg Biological Station, Michigan, USA - LAR L8-1 metaG... | ecosystem: Host-associated > Plants > Roots >... | reverse complement strand
GCGAGCAAATCATGCGGGAAGATGCCGGAGAAGGTCGTCGTCCGCCCGAGTGGTGGATCTACGAAAAAGACCAGGAGCCTCCGGAGGAGCGCGAAGCGGCAATGCTGCTTGAGATGGGCGAGCTCGGTAAATCCGAGCTAGCGAGGCTGATGAAGCATTGGCGCGAGAAATGGGAAAAGGCGCTGAAGGACCATGGCTTCTGTTGCGGTCACAAACCCGGCAGCAACACGGATGCACTCTGGTTAGAAGGCATTCAGGCCCGCAAGGCTTGGTGTCGGTTTTGGGGAATTCCGGCGAAGCTGGTTCTGCAATGGGGCCGCGAACGGCGTCGATCTGAGAAAATCGTGCGGGCGCTGGAGGAGCAGCCTTGGGGCTACAATCGAAAGGGAGAATGACAATGGAGCATCGCACCCGTAGCACGGCTTCGGACGTGCTGGAATGGATTCACGCTTTCTGCGTCGTGCCGATCGGCGCCGACCAGGGCAAACGCGTGAAGCTCACAATCGCGCAGCGCGAGGCAGTCCGCCGTGCCCTCGGTCCCGACACCGAATTCCAAATTTTGGACCCGGCGCTGCGTGCTTACCTCACCTTGGCTTGGCTGTGCGGTCCACTGGCGAGAGGGCAAATCCGACGGCTCGACAGCATGGATCCCCTGATTGTCTGGGCTGCAGCCGGCCCAGAAATCAGGACCGTGCTTGAGCGCGACGACGACGGCGTGATCGTCTGCCCGCGTTACGGCACGCGGCACCCGGCTGTGACGCAGGGCGCCTAGTGAAGCGATTACCTCCCGCGGTCGGTATCGGCTGGACGCCACGTGCAGGATGTCTCTCTTATTTGAAGCGATTTGGTCGTGGGTGAGATAGTTTGGTTTTTCAGCCTCTGCCCGAAGCCGAGTGACCATATCTATCGGGAGAGCACGTTCGTCGCCGTGGTAGAGCCAGTCAAGGCTCATCCCAGGCACGGCGAGCTTGATCTTATTGGCCAGATCAATCGAGAGCGGATAACCGACCTCTACGTTGCTCCAGCGCGGGACCGAGACGTGCAGGCGCCGGGCGAACTGGCTAGCATTTTCCCCAAAAATAGCCATACGCAGAATCCGCATGCGAACCGCCACCGGACTCGATTTCCCCCTTTTTGCCTTGATCGCCCATCCCGGACCCCCCTCTTAAAAAGCTCACTCGCAAGCCATACGGTGCTTGTATCCCAAGGTTATTGCCTTGTTCTTTTCTGCAGTTCCTCGTACTCGGCGACGGCTGCGTCCCATTGCACACGCACCGCAGGCGTGGCGTTTCGGTATCCTTCGTCGTCCAGAATCAGCCCTGTTTTAACGTAGGCATGGATCAGGTGTCCGGGCGTGCCTGCTTCTGCCATTGCAGCTACCATCTCACGGGTCATTCTTTCCTCGTCGATTGGCGTCGGGATGTCGGAATCTGGATCAAAGAGCAGCGGATCGTTTGGGCCGGGTTCGCGTCCAAACTTAGCGATGAAATCCTTCCGCTGTTGTCGCATGACGCGATCCAACATCCGCTTGGCTTTCTGATTTCGGCTCATTTTTCTTTCGAGGGACATCGCAGGATTCCTCTTGTCGAGAGCAGAAGCGAGAGCTGGAAAAATGTCTCAACGTCCCGGACGCGGCGGCCTTGGTCTACTCCGGCCTTGGTTTGTCATTCGCAAATAGGCGCAGCGCCGCGTTGGCGATCTCCGCCGCATTGCCGTTCGGCTCCTCGGCGATGATCCTCCGCAACGCCCTCGTAGCCGCGACAGCGCTCGTGAAGCTCGTCGCTTGCCCGGTCTAAGTGGTGCGTCGGTCGCGAACCGCCGTTCGCGCGTTTCGGCAATGGATTTGATGTCGGCAACGGACGTGGCCGATGGCGCAAGTCGTCTTCGGGAATTTCGAGTATGGCGGCGAGATTGATCCTTTCCCGCTCACGCAATTCGGCTGGAAGTCGTCTTTTAAGGAACTGGTAGAGAAAGGAATGGGCCTTCCCCAACTGGAGCGAGACCTCCTTCATTGTAACGCCCTTTTCCTTAAGTTTGGCCGCAACCAGCACCTGAACTGCGTCGTCCAAGGCTTCGCCTCCCGCTGTCGTCAACCCAACCCCCTACTGCTTCAGCAGTGTCCCCAGAGTGTCCCCCATGGCGAAAAAGGCCGCAAAAATTTGCAGTGCAAAATATAGTCTAAGTCATTGATCTGAAAGATGGAGGCCACGACCAGAATTGAACTGGTGTAAACGGTTTTGCAGACCGCTGCGTAACCACTCCGCCACGTGGCCCCAATGTAGAAATACGCGGAAAATCAATGGGTAGATAGAGTTTTCTCTGTTCCTTTCAAACCGCGCCAGACGCCCGGAAACGCGCACAAAACGGTACAGGTCCCCCGAAAGTCCCCCACCTTTCATCGGCGTGAATGGCGGGAAGCGAGGGATTATATTGGCGCGTGTGGCAGGTCAATCCCGCTCCAGATGTCATTCACTCAATGTCAACCCGCACCCTGGTGTCTCTGCGCTCAACTGACCTCAGCTTGGGCGCAAGCACTTGGGGAGGATGATCCCGTGAAAATGCTCGGGCTCTATTCCAGCGACGCAGTCGTTTGGGGGACGATATCCCCAATTGCGCCGTTGCCTTGTTGAATACGATGATATACGTGAATCTCTTCTTCAATTCCCGGACGCCAACCGACGTTGAATGTCGCTACCACAGCCGCGCGGCACGTCACTAAGCCGACTTAATATGCTGCCTTCCTTAACATCGATCTCAAGGTGATTCTCGCACGTCGAGCTTGAAGGAGCGACGGCATGTCGTTGCATGAGTTGCGGGCCGGGCTGGGTTTGCTTTTGGCGCTTGCCTTGATCATCGGCGGTTCGTTAGGTATCGGCCTTCCGCTGGCTGCGTTGATCATTTGGCTTTTCTCTTGACCTCCAGGCTCGCAGCATGATGGAACCGTCGTCGCCAATTTGCTGCAAGCCACCGATGAGCCACTAAGGCTCCATCTACGCCCTCCCCGACATAGGCAACCGATCCGAAGCTCTCCTAAAACATGCCTTACGCGTGTCTTCGGCGGCGAAAATCCCTCTTCGGCCGCGGTTTCGGCGCCAGCGCCGGCTGCTCTTCCAGGACCTTTCGGTATCGCGCCAGCAACCGCTCGAAACTGGCAAGCAGCGTCTCGGCAATGTCGGGCCGCTTTTCGAGGCTGGAGAGCAGCATCGCCGCCGCCTCGAGGGTAGAAAGACCATCGCGGCGTGGCTCGCGGCGCAGTTTCCCGTAACGTGACGGACGCGACGGTCCGAGGATCACCCGCTGGCATTTCAGCATCCACGGGTTTCGCCACCACAGCGCCTTGGCCTGGCTCCAGCTGCCATCGAGTAACACGATGCCCTCGATATTCTTCAGGACCGCCTCCTGATCGTCCTCCATCTCGCCCTTGCGGTTGATGGCGACGATCTCATTCCTCGCAGGAAGACCGGCGACTTTCGCTGATCCCAGATAAAGCACTGCCCAGCGGGAGGGGTCGGCCACCGGCCGCCCCAGCGCCCTGGAGAGGCTCGGCCACGACAACCCGATCTTCAACACTGCGTTTGCCAGGTGCATCGCCGTCAGCCGGGCTGTCCCCAGCGCCCTGTCCTGCTCTTGCGGATGCTGAAGGATCAAAAGCGCAATCCGGCTCTTGATCGGCGTGATGTTGTCGCACACGCATAGCGGCAGCGGTTTTTGGCAACGCGGGCAGTCCGTCGTTCCCGTCGTCGCGGCGACACCGATGCCATCCTCGGTCTGTCCTGACATTGAACCGCTATACGCCGCGCATCGAGCCGCTTCAACTATTTGGGAACGGTCGTGGCTGCTCGCCACGATCGGGGGCGCCTTGCCGCCAAAATCTGCGCGAGCATGCTGAAACTTCGCCAGTACGAGCACCGTATCTCGTGCATGAACAGGCGGGGGACGGGAATGCGGGTAGCGGTTATTGGAACGGGAATCGCCGGCAATGCCGCTGCCTGGAGCCTCTCAAAACGTTACCCGGTGACAGTCTATGACCGCGAGATCAGGCCGGGCGGCCATAGCCACACCGTTACGATCGACTACGAGGGAACGCCGGTCGCCGTCGATATCGGTTTCATTGTTTACAACGAGCTCAATTATCCTGAGCTGACGGCGCTGTTCGCTCATCTCGGCGTCGAGACCACCGAAACCTCCATGAGCTTCTCCGTCTCGGCCGATCAAGGTCGCTTCGAGTGGAAAGGCGGCGGCAAGAGCTGGCGTGAGACCGCCGCAGGACTGTTTGCGCAGCCCAAAAACCTGCTCTCTCCGTCTTATCTCCGGATGCTGCGCGACATCCTGACCTTCAACAATCAAAGCGTCGAAGACAGCGCCGCGGGCCGGCTCGCAGGACTCAGTCTTGGTGAATATGTTGTGCGTCGCCCATTCGTACCGCGGCTGCTCACCGACTATCTCGGCCCGATGGGTGCTGCGATCTGGTCGGCGCCTGCCGGCGAGATGCTGAACTTTCCGGCCGAGAATTTCGTGGCGTTCTTCAACAATCATCGCCTCCTCCACTATGATCGGCCGGTGTGGCGAACGGTGACGGGTGGCAGCCGCAACTACGTTGAAAGGCTGACTGCAGCGTTTCGAAACCGGATCCGGTTCGGGTGCGCCGTGACCTCGGTCCAGCAAACGCCGCATGGCGCGGTGGTGCGCGACTGTCATGGCGGAAGCGACACCTTCGATCACGTCGTCGTCGCTGCCCACAGCGATCAGGCGCTGGCGATGCTGTCCGATGCCGATGACCGGGAGCGCTCAATTCTCGGCGCCATCGCCTATGCACCCAACACAATCTATCTGCACCGCGACACGAGGCTCATGCCAAGACGGAAGCGGGTCTGGGCGTCTTGGAATTTCCTGCGCTGGCCGCGCCAGGGCAAGGCAGAGAATGACGTGGCCGTGACCTATTGGATGAATGAGTTGCAGGGAATTGAAAGAGACAAGCCCCTGTTCGTCAGCCTGAATCCACCCTTCGAGCCGGCTCCCGATCTCACTTTCGGACGATATATCTGCGAGCATCCGCAGTACAATGCCGCAGCCTTCGCGGCCCAGAAGCGGCTCGATGAGATTCAGGGCCGGCGTCACACCTGGTTCTGCGGCGCCTGGACTGGTTACGGATTCCATGAAGATGGATTGCGATCGGGCCTTGCGGTTGCGCAGGCGCTGGGTGCTGCGGTGCCGTGGCGCGAACCGGCGCGTGAACTTGCGGAAGCTGCGGAGTAGCCATGCCGGATCAAACCGCCACGGACGCCGCGCGAGAAGGCAAGGTTGACGCCGCGGCGCTTTATTTCGGCGACGTCATGCATGCCCGCCTCAGGCCGGTCGGACATCGCTTTACCTACCGCGTGATGAGCCTCTTGATCGATCTCGACCAACTCGATGAGGCGGACCGTCAGTCAATCTTGTTTGGCGTAAATCGCCCCGCGCTCTACAGCTTCAACGAGGTCGATCACGGCGACCGCGACGGGTCTTCCTTGCGCGCTTTCGCACAACGGCGAGCAAAGGAGATTGGCATCGACCTCACCGGCGGACGGGTTATGCTGCTGTGCTATCCCCGACTGCTTGGCTACACGTTCAATCCAATATCGGTCTACTTCTGTCATCGTGCCGGCGGCGAACTGGCCCTCATCATCTATGAAGTTCGCAACACTTTTGGCGAGATCCACCCCTATGTTCTTGCTGCAAATCCGGGCGAGATCAGCGAAGCCGGCATCCGCCAACAGCAAGACAAGCTGTTCTACGTCTCCCCCTTCATCGAGATGGCGACGAGCTACCGCTTCAGGGTTTTGCCGCCTGGCGGAAGCGTCAAATTGCGCATCCTTGAGACAGACCACGAGGGTCCGCTTTTTGCTGCAACCTTCAATGGCCGTCGCCGGGCCCTGAACACCCCGGCGTTGGCGCGGTCGTTCTTCACGCTGCCGCTGGTTACCATCAAGATCATTGCCGCCATCCATTGGGAGGCGCTGCGGCTCTGGGGCAAGGGGGTGCGGCTGGTGCCGCGTCAGAAGGTCACCGCGAATAGCGGCTTGGCGATTCGACAAACCGACGCTTATAATTCGCGGATATTCTCTGCCCGTGGCAGAAGGTGAAGCAAAGTCGAGACGACCATGGCCGATGCGATTGCGGTCACGTCCGAAACAGTCGATGTCCTCTTGCCGGAGTTGCCCCGCCTCGTCCGGTTGACGCTCGGCTTCGGCTCGAAGCTTAGGCACGGCCTGCTCGACGTCATCCTGCCGGACGGCCGCACCGTGCGGCTCGGCAACAACGCGCCCGGTCCTGCCGCCACGATGAAGGTCCTCAACTACGGCTTCGCTTCGCGATTGTTGCGCAGCGGAGATATCGGCATCGCCGAGGCCTATCTGCGGGGCGAATGGGACACACCGGACCTGACGCAATTCCTTTATCTGTTCTGCATCAATCAGGATTGGATGCAGACGATGAAAATCGGCAGGCCGCTGGTGCGCTCCCTCCAGACCATCAGGCACTGGTTCAACCGCAACACCAGACGGCAGGCCAGACGTAACATCTACAGGCATTACGACATCGGCAACGCCTTCTATTCGGCCTGGCTCGATCCGAGCATGACCTATTCCTCGGCGCTGTTTGAGGAGGGAACAGCGGATTTGACCGCCGCGCAAAACAACAAATATCGAAGGCTCGCCGAAGCGATCGATCTGCGTCCTGGCCAGAAGCTTCTGGAGATCGGTTGCGGCTGGGGCGGTTTCGCCGAATATGCTGCCAAAACCTATGGTGCGAATGTGGTCGGTCTCACTATCAGCAAGGAGCAGCGCGAGTTTGCGCAAGCCCGCATACAGTCGGCGGGTCTCAACGACCACGTCGAGATTCGACTACAGGACTATCGCGACGAGCGCGACGCCTACGATCGAATCGCTTCCATCGAGATGATCGAGGCCGTCGGCGAGCAGTTCTGGCCCAGTTTCTTTTCGCAGCTGCGCGACCGCCTGTTGCCCGGCGGGCTTGCGGGAATCCAGGCCATCACCATCCAGGACAAGCTGTTCCATACCTATCGACGGGAGGTCGATTTCATCCAGCGCTACGTATTCCCGGGCGGCATGCTGCCTTCGCCGGAAATACTGAAATCACAGGGCGAGCGGTTCGGCGTGCCTGTCATCCGCGAGCGCATTTTCGGGCAAGATTATGCCAAGACCCTTGCAAGCTGGCGAAATAACTTCCGTGCCGCCTGGCCGAACCTGATCCCGCTCGGCTTCGACGACCGCTTCCGCCGGCTCTGGGAGTACTACCTCGCCTATTGCGAGGCTGGATTTTTGTCGGGAAATATTGACGTCCGCCAGGTAGTGTTCGCGAAGCCTAAATAGCTCGCACTGCACAATGATGCCCAAATCCAGCTTCCACTTTTGCCGGACGCGATCTAGGGTCGTTGCTGCATTTGGCAGCAAACTGACAAGAATTCGTGCACATGAATACTTATCGTGACGTCATCGAAGCGATCGGCAACACCCCCCTGATCAAACTGAAGCGTGCGTCGGAACAAACCGGCTGCACCATCCTCGGCAAGGCCGAGTTCATGAATCCGGGCCAGTCGGTGAAGGATCGCGCCGGCAAATGGATGATCCTGGAAGCCGAGAAACGTGGAGAACTCAAGCCAGGCGGCCTGGTAGTGGAGGCGACCGCGGGCAACACGGGCATTGGCCTTGCGGTGGTGGCGAACTCGCGCGGCTACCGGACCTTGATCGTCATTCCGGACACCCAGAGCCAGGAAAAGAAGGACGCGCTGCGCCTTTGCGGCGCGGAACTGGTCGAGGTACCGGCGCTGCCCTACGCCAATCCGAACAATTATCAGCACGTCGGAAGAAGGCTGGCCGAGCGCTTGCGCAAGAGCGAGCCGAACGGGGTTCTGTTTGCCGATCAATGGAACAATCTGGACAACTCCAAAGCGCATTACGAATCGACTGGCCCGGAGATTTGGCGGCAGACCGAGGGCAAGATCGACGGCTTCATCTGCTCGGTTGGCACGGGCGGAACGCTGGCGGGGACAAGCGCGCTCCTGAAGGAGAAGAACAAGAGCGTCGTCATCGGCTGCGCCGATCCTCGCGGCGCGGCCATGTACGAATTGTTCAAGCACGGCGAAGCCAAGGCGACGCCGGGCGGATCGATCACGGAAGGTATCGGGCTTGGTCGCGTCACGGCGATCATCAAGCAGGCCAAAGTGGATGAGGCCTATCTCATTCCGGATGAGGAAGCGGTCCCGATCATCTACGATCTGCTCGAGCACGAAGGCCTTTGCCTCGGCGGCTCCACGGGTATCAACGTGGCCGGAGCGATCCGGCTCGCCCGCCAACTTGGCCCCGGCAAGACCATCGTGACTGTGCTTTGCGATTCCGGAAACCGCTACCAGTCAAAACTGTTCAATCCGCAATTCATGCGTTCGAAAAACCTGCCCGTTCCGCAGTGGCTGGAAAAGCACAGCAAGATCGACGTGCCGTTTGAAAAGCCCTGACGCGCTCACCGTAATATCTGGCTGAGGAACAGCCTGGTTCTCGCGTGCTGCGGATTGGCGAAGAAGTTTGCGGGCGTATTGGCCTCGATGATCTGTCCGGCATCCATGAACACGACGCGGTCGGCGACCTCCCTGGCAAATCCCATTTCATGGGTCACGACAAGCATGGTCATGCCTTCGTTGGCAAGGTCAACCATGGTGTCGAGCACCTCCTTGACCATTTCCGGATCGAGCGCCGAGGTCGGCTCATCGAACAGCATCACCTTCGGGTTCATGGTCAGCGCACGCGCAATCGCCACCCGCTGCTGCTGACCGCCCGACATCTGCCCCGGATATTTGCCGGCCTGGTGCGGGATCTTCACCCGCTCCAGATATTTCATCGCGACGGTTTCCGCATCTTTCTTTGGAATATTGCGCACCCAGATCGGTGCGAGCGTGCAGTTTTCCAGCACGGTCAGATGCGGGAAAAGATTGAAACTCTGGAACACCATGCCCACTTCGCGACGGACTTCGTCGACCCGCCGCAAGCTCGGACCCAATTCGATCCCGTCCACGACGATCCGGCCTTCCTGAAATTCCTCGAGCGCGTTGATACAGCGGATCAGCGTCGATTTTCCCGAGCCCGAAGGGCCGCAGATGACGATGCGCTCGCCCCTGCCGACATCGAGATCGATGTCGCGGAGAACGTGAAAATCGCCATACCACTTGTTGAGGCCGGCAATGCTGACAATGGGGTCTGCGGTCATGATGGTTCACTCAGGTGCGGCGGTGGACGTTCAGCCTGTTCTCGACAAAAAGCGAATAACGGGACATGCCAAAACAAAAGGTGAAGTAGATCAATCCGGTGAAGGCAAACCCTGTGAACAGCGTGGTCGGGGCAGCCCAGGTCGGATCACTGAAGGACGCCCGGAGCTGTCCGAGCAGATCGAAGAGCGCAACGATCGAAACCAGTGAGGTATCCTTGAACAGCGCGATGAAGCTGTTGACAAGGCCAGGGATGACGTGGCGCAAGGCCTGCGGCATCACGATCAGCGCGGTGGTCTTCCACCAGGACAGGCCGAGCGCGCTCGCTGCTTCGGCCTGCCCGCGCGGGATCGCCTGCAAGCCGCCACGAACGACTTCGGCCTGGTAGGCGCCGGCAAATAGCGCAATCCCGATCAGCGCACGCATCAGACCATCGACGTTGAACCCGGTCGGAACAAAGAGCGGCAGCATATAGGTCGCGAAGAACAGCACCGTGATCAATGGTACGCCGCGCCAGAATTCGATAAAGGTCGTCGAAAAAATCCGGATCAGCGGGATCGTCGAGCGCCGGCCGAGCGCAAGCGCAATGCCGACCGGCATCGATGCCACGATTCCGGTCACCGCCACCACGAGCGTCACCAGAAGCCCGCCCCAGAGCCGCGTATCGACCACGGGCAATCCACCCCTATCGAGCTTTAGGACGGCAATGATGATTCCCAAACCCAAAAAAGATGCGACGGTTGAGAGCAACGGGCGCAAGCCGGCGCGCACGCCCCCGCCCAGCCATAACGACAGGACCGATACGATCGCGGCCGTCACCGCCAGATCGATCCAGACCGGCTGGCCCGACATCCGAATCTGGTCGCGCAACAGGGTCAGCGGCGTGAGCGCGTAGTGAAGAAGCAGGCCGATCTCGGCAACAACCCATCCGAGCGCATTCAGCAACGATCCGGCAATGGCGGTCGGTCCACTCAGTGAAGCGCCGGCCCGCGACAAGGCCGAGCCCGCCTCGGCGATGCTGCTGGCAAATCCGGATAAGAGGCTTGCCGTCCAGCTGACGGCAAGCCCCTCGAGCCCGCCACCGTGCAGCAGGAAAAAGGCGACGATGGGAAAGGCGAAAAAGAACAGGCCCGCATTGATCCCCTTCCAGGGGAGTTTCGGAATCAACAACGGCAGCAGGAGGATCGCCGCCAGAAAGAACGTCAAATTGACACGCCAACGCTCCGGCTCCGGATAGAAGCCGTAGACAAACTGGCTGAATTTGGCCTGAATGAACGGCCAGCACGCGCCAACGGAATGTCCGGCATTTTCGGAAAGACATGCGGTCCGATCGTTTCCGTTCCAGACCGCATCGATCAGCAGAAATCTTGTCGTGGGCACGATGATGAACCACAAGAGCAAGGCGCTCACGATCGTGATCAGGATATTGGTCGGCGAATTGAAAAGCCGAGTCCGCAGAAAACCGACGAAGCCGGTTGTCTTCACCGGCGCCGGGCGTTCGGTAACGAGCTCCTGACGGATGAAGGCGGAAGTTGCGATCTCGTTCATCAGCTCATGCCCCGTTCGAGCCGCCATCCATAAAAACTCATGATTGCGCTCGTCACGAGCGAGATCAAGAGATAGACGCCCATGGTGATGCCGATGATTTCGATCGCCTGCCCGGTCTGGCTCAAGGTCGTGCCCGCGAACACCGATACGAGGTCGGGATAGCCGATCGCGACCGCCAGCGACGAGTTCTTGGTCAGGTTGAGATACTGGTTGGTCAGCGGCGGCAGGATCACGCGCAAGGCCTGCGGGATCACAATCAGCCGAAGCACCGGACCTCGCTGCAACCCGAGCGAAGCGCCCGCCTCCATTTGTCCCCTGTGGACCGACAGAATGCCGGCGCGCACGATCTCGGCGATAAAGGCGGCGGTATAGGTCGAAAGCGCGAGCGTCAGCGCCACGAACTCAGGGATGATGCGCGAGCCGCCTGCGAAATTGAAGCCCTTCAGCACAGGCAATTCAAACGCCACCGGCACCCCGAAGATCAGGACGCTTGCGAGCGGCAGGCCGGCCAGCAAACCGAGCGCATAGGGCCAGACCCTGATCATCTTTCCGTGCAGGAAGAGTTGCCGGCGCGAATAGCCCCACAACGCGATGGAAACACCGATCGCTATCAAGCCGGCCACAACGAACGGTTCGAAACCCGGCTCGCCGATCGGTTTTGGAACGATCAGGCCGCGATTGCTGAGAAAAAAAATGCCAAACAGCGAGATGCTCTGTCGCGGACCGGGAAGCGCTGCAAGGACCGCGAGATACCAGAACAGGATCTGGAACAGGAGTGGCAGGTTGCGCACTAGTTCGACATAACCGGTGGCAATTCGCGCCAGCAGCCAGTTGGACGACAGCCGCCCTAGCGCGACGATGAATCCGATCACGGTGGCAAAGAAAATGCCGATGGCCGAAACCAGCAACGTGTTGAGCAGGCCAACGAAAAACACCCGTGTATAGGAATCGGATCCGGAATACGGAATGAGGTTCTGGTTGACGTCAAATCCCGCCGTATTCGCCAGAAAGCCAAAGCCGGCCGTAATTCGCTGTACTTTCAGGTTCTCGCTGGCATTCGATACGATCTCATAACCGAGCCAGGCGAGCACGGCGACAAACAAAAGCTGGAGCACGAAGCCGCCCCACCCCGCTCTTCCGCCAAGCGCACGTCGCAGCCTGTATGAAAACTGCAACGGGGGTTTTCGCGGCTTGCTGGTCATCGCAGTCTGGACTGCGATCAGCGGATCGGCGGCGCGTACTGAATTCCACCCTTGGTCCAGAGTTGGTTTAGTCCACGTGCAATCCCGAGTTTCGAACCGCCGCCTACGTTGCGGTCAAAAGCCTCGCCGTAGTTGCCGACTGCCTTGACGATCCGTATCACCCAATCCTTGGTCAGGCCGAGCTGTTCACCGAGATTGCCATCGGTGCCGAACGCGCGCTTGAGTTCCGGCTTGTCGGATTTTACCATTTCATCAATGTTCTTTTGGGTGATGCCGAGTTCTTCGGCATTGATCATCGCAAACAGCACCCATTTCACGAGATCGAACCATTGATCGTCGCCATGGCGCACCATCGGCCCGAGCGGCTCCTTCGAGATCACTTCCGGAAGCACGACGTGATCGGCGGGATTGGCAAGCTTCAGCCGCTCGGCATAGAGTCCCGACACGTCGGTAGTGAAGACATCACAACGTCCGGATTCGTAGGCCTTGACGGCTTCATCGGCCGTGCCGAATGCGATCACCTCATACTTCATGTTGTTGCCCTTGAAGTAATCGGCGAGATTTTGCTCGGTGGTCGTGCCAGTCTGGACGCAGACCGAGGCGCTGTTCAATTCCAGCGCGGAATTCACCTTGAGGGATTTTTTGACGATGAAACCCTGACCGTCATAATAGGTCACGCCCGTGAAATTGGCGCCGAGCGTGGTGTCGCGGGAGAGCGTCCAGGTCGTGTTGCGGGAGAGAACGTCGATTTCGCCGGATTGAAGAGCCGTGAAGCGATCCTTGGCCGACAGCGGCACGAACTTGACCTTGGTCGGATCGTTGAAAATGGTGGCGGCGATCGCACGGCAGACATCGACGTCGAGTCCAGTCCAGGTGCCCTTGTCGTCGGGCGAGGAGAATCCCGGCAGTCCCTGGCTCACGCCGCAGGACAACATGCCGCGGTCCTTGACCGTCTTGAGAGTTTGCGCGGTCGCAGACTGGGCTGAAAGACCGGCAACAATGACAAGGATAAAGACGAGATATGCGCGTTTCATGGCGAGGCCTTTCGAGGGTCGTCCGGAACGATTTACTTAACATCGCTAGTGCCGATGGGCCAACCAAGCGATCCGCCACTGCAGAAACCGGCCCAAAATGGGCAGGCTGCCCCATAATCCGGTTCAGAAGTGAATCGCGGTCGCGGCAGGCCCCTCAACAGCAGCGACGGATGGTCGGCGGGCATCACAGAACGACTGGCGGGCCCGGTCAAGGGGTTGACGCGCGTCTTCTCTGTCCTGCTATTAACCAATCCGCCAGCGAGGCCAAGCTTCAGCGGGCTCCGACGTGGCGTCGATACCGGATAAACCATTGGGCGACGGGAAAATGAGCGCATCAGGAGATGAACGGCGGACCACTCCGCTGCAGGTGGAAACGACGCTGGTGACCGCAGGCCGCGACACCAGGGCGCAGAAGGGCTTCATCAATCCCCCTGTCGTCCATGGTTCCACCGTGCTCTATCCGACGGCAGACGATTTACGCGCCCATCGCGGGGAGTTCCGGTATGGCCGTCACGGAACGCCGACAACCAGAGCTCTGCAAGGCGCGATGATGGAGCTGGAAGGCCCGCAATGCGCTGGCGTCGGTATCGCTCCGTCAGGCGCTGCGGCCATCAGCACAGCCTTGCTTTCGGTGCTCAAATCGGGCGACCATCTTTTGGTCTGCGATAATGTCTATCAACCGACACGCAATTTTTGCAATGGATTGCTCGCCCGCTACGGCGTCGAGACCACCTATTTCGACCCCCTGATCGGTTCAGACATCGCCGAGCTGTTCAAGGCCAACACAAGGGCGGTGCTGGTCGAGGCTCCGGGATCGCAGTCCTTTGAAATGCCCGATGTTCCCGCCATCGCATCGGTCGCGCACGCGCGCGGCGCGATCATGATCGACGACAACACATGGGCAACCCCGTTGTATCACCGCTCGCTGGAACAGGGCGTGGACATCAGCATCCAGGCTGTCACCAAGTATATTGGCGGACATTCCGACATCATGTTCGGGACCATTTCGGCAAACGCGCGCACCTGGCCGACAGTTGCCGAAACGATCCGTCTGCTTGGCATCTGCGCCGGGCCGGACGACGTCTTCCTGGCGATCCGCGGACTGCGCTCGCTTTCGGTGCGACTTGCGCAGCATTACAAATCCGGAATTGACACGGCACGATGGCTTGCGGCGCGACCGGAAGTGAGCAAGGTGCTGCACCCGGCTCTGGAGAGCGACCCGGGCCATCTGATCTGGAAACGCGACTTTACCGGCGCGTCCGGCCTGTTCAGCATCGTCCTGAAACCAGCGCCACAGGAAGCCGTCGACGCGTTTCTCAACAGCCTCAAACTGTTTGGCATGGGCTATTCATGGGGTGGTTTCGAAAGCCTGGCCGTTCCGTTCGATTGCACAGGCTATCGCACCGCCACCAAGTGGGAGCCGGGCGGCCCCGCCGTGAGACTCCATATCGGACTGGAGAATGTCGAGGACCTCAAGGCCGACCTTGCCCGCGGATTTGATGCCTTCAATGCAATCCGCGGGCGCCAGTCCGCATGAACGGCTCGCGTTTCTTGATGAGCATCGCCAGGCCGTTCGCGGGCCGCAACGTCACGCGAAGGATCGGCCATACCTTGTGGCCCGGGCAAAGCGCGAAATCGAAGTTCTTCACGATTGCCGCCAGCACAAGCGTCGCCTCCTGCAATGCAAATGCGGATCCGATGCATTTCCGCGGCCCGACCCCGAACGGAAGATAGGCGAAGCGATCGATCGTGGCGCGCTGTTTTCCGAGGAAACGGCGGGGATCGAACACGTCCGGTCGTTCCCAAAGCGAGCGGTGCCGGTGCAGGACATAAGGCGATATCACGATCAGCGAGCCCTGACTGACGCTCTCGCCGCCCACCTCATCCTCGCCCAGCGCAACGCGACTGATCGCGGCGATCGGCGGATAAAGACGGATGGCCTCTTCAATGACGGCGCGCGTAGCAACGAGACGATCCGGAAGATCGGACGGCCCCACCTTTATTTCGCTATCGACCTCGGCCTCGACGCGCTCCCGCCATTCGACCGATTGGGAAAGCAGGAACATCGCCCAGCTCAGCGTATTCGCCGTCGTTTCGTGACCCGCCGCGATGAAGGTCAGGATGTTGGATCGCAACTCGGCCTCGGTGAAAGCTTCGGTTTGGGTGTCAAACGCCCGCAACAGATGCGTCAACAGGTCGTTTGGCGCGCGATCCGGCTGCTCGGCCAAAATCCTCCGGCGAACGGAGATCACGCGGTCGACTTCGGATTCGAAAAATTCCAGCGTCCGGCGAATTCGTATCCGGCTCAGGCGCGGAACGAAGTCGGGTACACCAAGAATATCGAGCGGGCTGATTTTTCCGATGGTGTTGAAATAGACCGCCATCGCGATCCGGATGTCCTCGGCATCCGATCCCAATCCGTCCGAAAAGATGGTGTGCTCAAGCACGTCGAGCGTCAGCCGCGTCATTTCGGCCACGATTTCGATCGTCGTCCCATCGCCGAGGCCGGCCCATCGTTTGACGAGATCGTCGGCAGCTCCCGCCGTCGCCGGCCCAAATTCCAGCACCTGCCTGCGCGCGAACATCGGCGCCAGCACCTTTCGCTGGATTCGCCATTGCTCACCCTCCGCGCTCAACAGGCCGTCACTCAGTCCCGCTGACAGCACCCGGCGCTGGAAGCGGTCCTTGCGGTAGTTCGCCGCATTATCCAGCAGAACGTGACGGATACTGCGCGGTTCATGCACCAGGAGCACGTGCCCGATCGGCAGTCCGCCCGAAACGATGGGCTGCTCGAAATGCCGGGTGGCCCAGCACTCGAGCGGGTTGCGCCTGAGAGTGCGAAGCAGGGCAATCGGCCCCAATGGATGGGCCTGCGGCCTCGGCGCCGGAGGAATGTATGCTTGGCCTGCAGACGATTGATCGCGGATTGTCGCGGCCTGAAGCATGGAAAACAAATCCGTTCAAAATTCAAAGAAAGAACGCGAACCGGGAAATGCCAGTTCCTACCAGCGTCGTCGTTAACAAATCGCTCAACCTCCGCGCGGAATGATGTGGGCTGTTCGGCCATCGCTGAGATGAAGAAGGGCGGCCAAAGCCGCCCTTCTTGTCTGTTCATCGGTGCCTGGAGCTGTTTGTTAACGCGTTGCTTCAATTCGCCAGCGGATCGGGCCGTATCTGGATATGAACGGCGCGCGGTTTCGAACCCTTGCCGCCTTCCATCAACCACGGCACACGGTCACCGCTTGAACTCCACAACCCCCGGCCCTTCCATCCGGCATTCGGATCGTCGATGCGGGCATCAAGGCCCTTGGCGAAGAAGCCGATCGGGTAAGGGATGCGGAGCATCACCATCTGCCCGTCCTTGAAGGCCACGAAACCGTCGTTGAGATTGGCGGTGGAGATCGGGATGTTCTCGCCCAGGCCGACCGCGTTGTGCTGATCAACCCAGGTATAGTAGCTCGCTTCCGCACTCGAGTTTTCGAAACCCTCGAACCCCGGACCGGGATATTTGTAGAACGCAAAACCTTCCGGACAGTGGTCGCCGGTTGCATTCGGCCCGTTGAGCGGGTTCTTGCATTTGCGCCGATCAAAGCTGATCAGGCTTCCGTTCGAACCCGAGCCCCAAACCACGCCGTTCTTGTCGATGTCGCCGCCGCGGACGCCAATGCCTTCCTTCGGAATCGCATAGAATTCCGACAGCTTCGTTTTCGGATCGAAGCGGATGAAACCGGGCGTGCCGGCGAATACATTGAAGGTGTACCAGACCGAGCCATCGGTTGGATGCGGCATCACCGCGTAGGGGCCAGATCCGGCGATCCGCATATCCTTGTCCGCCTGCTGCGGCGCGCCCGGCTGGGTATATTCATCCACCTTGCCGTTGCCATTTGTATCCAGAACCCATGGCGCCCAGCCCTGCGCCTTCGCCGCATCGCCGGTTTCGTCCCACACCCTCGTATTGACCCAGCCGGCCACCGGGCCACTGCCGGAGAGCCATAGCGTATTGTCAGCGTCGTAGCCGAATTGCGGGTGATGGGTGCCGAAGCAGGTATCGATGAAGCTGTATTTCATGGTTTTGGGATCGAGCATCGTTACTTGCCGGCCTGAACGTTCGAGCGGAAACGCTTTCGCCGATGGATGGTCGGAGCCCTTCTTGCAGAAATCCGGATTTTCGATGCCGCGCACGGCGGCGGCGAACCATACCCGACCCTTGCCGTCGAACATTCCGTTGTGATTGTTTGCCTTCTGGCTCCAGATTTTCTCCTCACCCCAATAGGCCGATGCGCCGATTGGCTTGGGCGTGGCATTGGGATGCAAGGGCGGCCCGAACGATTCCGGCGCATTCGGATCGGCGACCGGCATCTTGAAGAACGTCACCGTGCTCGTCTTGGGATCGAGGATCGGCATGTAGTCGGAGGAATATTCGTTCGACCCAAATAACGGGCCGTAGGCGTTGACTGTCGGGTTGCGCCGGTCCGACGAAATCAGGTCGTGCACGAAATGCCTTTCGGTCGCCCATTCCCACGACGAGATGACCACGTTGCGCTCGATGCCACTCGGCCGCGGCGGCTTGCTCTTGGGCAGTTCGCCTTTTGCAATGCGGTCGGTCCAGTCGCCGAAATACTTGAACGGCACGCTGCCGAGTTCACCCGCGAGGCGGTTGATCATCCATTCGCCGGTCTGCCCCGACGAAACGCGGCGCATCCAGGCCTGCTCGCCCGACTTGAACTCGCCAAAGGCAGCCGGAATGGTGCGGGTCGATTCCTGGCCAAGCTGATGGCAGCCGACGCAATCGACGTTGTTCATGCGTTGCCGCCAGGTTTCCTGGGTAATCGCCTTTGGGATGTCCGTCGTGCCGCCGAAATCCTTGGCCGGCGGAATCTTGAGCAGCGTGAACCAGTAAATCGCCGGATAGTAATGAGCCGCGGCCGCTTGATCGGGCGCGGGCACCGCAGTCAGATTGAGGAGCTGGCCCGTCTTGGCGCGCAACTTCGGCGAATCGACCAGACCGTAGCCGCGAACCCACACCTCATAGTTCACGTTTTGCGGCAAGTCCGGGATCACAAAGCGGCCCTGGTCGTCGGTGACCACAATCTTGGTGAATTTTGTCGGCAGCTCGGTTGTCTCTGCAATCACCCAGACGCCCGCTTCGGGTCCCGAGGGACCGCGCACGAGGCCGCCGATGTCGTCATTGTCGATCGCAACCACCGCTTGCTGCGCGCGGGCCGGCGCTGCAACCGCAAGAAGGCTTGCAGCCGCAAGGGCCGTTGCAAGGAGCACATGCGGACGAGTTGATCTTTGCTGGCTCATATTTCCCCCGTCAGATGCCGGGCGTTGCACCCGTTGTTTGGGGTAAACCTACACCAACTCGCCACCAATACCAGAGCTTGAAGGTTGCGAGAATTGCGTGCAGACGGCTGAAGGTGCGCCAATTCCTGCTTGAGGCAGAGCTTCAGGACGGGCGGCACCTCAAGTGGGCTTGCCCTCAGCCTCAGCCGTCAGCTCGTGCCTGTGCATGGCGATGAAATAGAGATTGCGGATGTACACCAGCAGGCCAAGCGCCTGCCCGGCGATGAAGACGGGGTCTCTCCGGTAGAGCGCATAAACCAGGAGCAAAGCGCCCCCGCCGATGGAGAAGAACCAGAATGCCACCGGAATCACGCTCCTGCGCGCGCGCTCGGAGGCGATCCATTGCACGACGAAACGCATCGTGAAGAAGCCCTGTGCCACAAAGCCGAGCGCGACCCAGCCGTCGAATTTGCTGATGAAAACATCGTTCAGGTAGATGATGAGGTTGTGGAACAGCTCGGTCATAAAGTCACCTCGGTCGCAACGGGTGTCGTCTTCTTGCGGCGGATCAGCCACCACACACCAGCGACATCCATGATTCCGATCCATAACCGATCGAAGAATCCGTAGTTTGACACGCCGGAACGCCGCGGTCTGTCGAATACGTCGACATAAGCGATTTCATAGCCTTCGCGGCGTACCAGCGCCGGAAGAAATCGATGCAGGCCGTCGAAATATGGCAACGCCAGGAAAACCTCGCGTCGGAATGCCTTCAGGCCGCAACCGGTGTCGCGGGTACCATCGTGCAGGATTGCCTTGCGCACTGCATTGGCTATGCGCGACTGCATCTTCTTGAAACCGGTGTCCTTGCGCCCGATTCTTTGGCCGGCGGCAAGGCCGATGCGCTCGCCACCGTTCTCGATCGCCGAAATCAACGCCGGCAGAAACGCCGGATTGTTCTGGCCATCGCCGTCGAGGGTTGCCACGATCGTTGCCCGCGCGGCGCGCACCCCGCTGCGCACCGCGGCCGATTGGCCTGACGAAATCGTGTGGCGTATCTGCCGAAGATTTGGTCGCTCTCTCATGGCGGCAAGAAGGCGCTCGGAGGTCGCATCCGTCGAACCGTCATTGACGTAGATCATCTCATAGATCCAGCGATGCTCGAGCGCCGCGGCGATCTCGGCAATCAGGGGAACTATGTTTTCCGCCTCGTTGCGCACGGGAACAACGATCGAAACGGCGATCTGGGCCATATCGGAAGAAGGTAAATCCATGCTCACCGTTGGTGTTCTGCGCCGGCGCTGTCGGCATGAAGCGTCCGGCGTTTGCTTCTTATGAGGCCGGTGCGCCGCGGGCAACCCTTTTGACGCGCCCCTGGGCAAGCGGCGAGATCGAACCGTCGCGGCTGATGACGAATCCCAAACGGCGGGCTGCGAAGTAGTATCGCACGCTCATGGCGCCGATCACGCCAATCAGCGCGCCCGCAACGACGTCGCTTGGGTGATGGGCCAAGAGCACCAGGCGAGTGACGGCGATGACGAGCGCATAGGCCACCATCAAGCCCCGCGCCCGCGGCCAGACCGCGCTTACCGCGAAAGCCAAAGCAAACGCCGTAATCGCATGCGCCGATGGGAAGCTTGCATAGGCTTCGGTCCCGGCGAAATGGGCGAAGTTGAAAGGATTGGGCTGGCCCCCGACGAAGGGGCGGCCGCGACCGACGATCCATTTGAAAAGCTCGCCGGGCAGCAGCGGTACCGCCACAGCGAAAAACAAAAATTGCAGGCGCAAACCGACGCCGAGGAGCCGGGCTTGCGAAGTGCCGCGCAAGGTCGCCGCAACCAGCGCGACGGCGACCAGCATCGCCGCGAGCAGAGACAGCACGTAGGAATCCTTGCCGAAGTCGGTCAGAATGCGAACCGGCCCAAGGCCCGGCGTGCCGCGGGGCGGCATCATGCCGATCTCCCGCGCATCGAAGCCGGCCATCAGGACAACAATAAGGCCGCCGATGACCACGATCGCCAGCAGCGAGTGACGCGCCAATTTCCGCGCGGCTTCGGCGCGCCTTGCATGCGACGGGGGACGCACCAGCTGCGAAAGCGACAGGCTCACCAGGGCGAAAAGGCGCGCGGGATAGCTCGAGTGCTCGTCGATGGCGACCGGAACGGGCATCTTCACTCCGAGCCTTCGGAGCGGAAGATCGTAATCGAAATCGCACGGCCTTGCGAAATATTGTAGCCCTCGATGCGGGTCGCCACGTCATAGCGCAGACCGATGGCTTCGGCCCGTTGCGCGAATGCGCGCTCCGATCGCTGT
>Ga0207693_10001492_pt1 | contig 20643 bp, 20 predicted proteins | sample LARL81metaG_FD_184347 | JGI IMG/M metagenome (GOLD analysis project Ga0207693, IMG submission 184347) | Corn, switchgrass and miscanthus rhizosphere microbial communities from Kellogg Biological Station, Michigan, USA - LAR L8-1 metaG... | ecosystem: Host-associated > Plants > Roots >... | reverse complement strand
CTGAGCGAGTTCGGGGTCGGTGTAGGTAACCCAGGGAAGCGCCCGGTAATCGAACCTGGCAGGCAACCTAAAAAGCGCGTTTCGAATGACGATGCCGGCATGATAAAGCGCGATGTGGGTAAATTGCGGGCCGCCGGCCACATCGCCGATGGCAAAGGCGCGGGGGTTGGTCGTGCGCAGCCGCGCATCGACGGTAATGCCTTTCGCGGTCGCCTCAATCCCGGCGGCGGCCAGGTCGAGCGCCTCGATGGTCGGGCGGCGCCCCGCCGCGATGAGCAGATGCGATCCTGCGACCCGCTCGCCGCCCGCGAGCCGGACGATGATGTCCTCTGCGTTGCGCTCGATGCCAACGATCTGGATGTCGGGACGGATCGCGATCCCTTCACCGATCAGATGGCCGGTGAGGCTAGCGACGAGCTCAGGGTCGTCGCGGGGAAGCACTGGCCCGACATCCAGCACGGTAACCCGCGCGCCCAACCGGCGATGCGCTTGCGCCATCTCGATCCCGATCGGACCGCCGCCGACCACAATCAGATGGTCCGGGCGCTCGCGGTTGGCGAAAATCGTTTCGTTCGTCAGATAGGGAATATCCGTGAGCCCGGGAATCGCCGGGATCGCGGGATGGGAGCCGGTCGCGATGACAAAACGGCGCGGCCGGATCTCGGTCTCGCCGGCGTGCATTGTGCGCCGGCTCGTGAACCGCGCCTCACGCCGCAACACCCTCACTCCGAGCCCCTCGAAGCGCTCGGCGGAGTCGTTCGGCGCGATCGCTGCAATGACCTCTTGGACACCTTCGGCCGCGGCCGCGAAGTCGATATCGGGCCGGGGGGAGGTGATGCCGAGCGCCGCACCGCGCCGTGCCAAATCGGCAAGGCGCGCCGCGGCGAGCAGCGACTTCGAGGGCACGCACCCGAAATTCAGGCAATCGCCGCCCATCAGGCCGCGCTCGATCAGCACGACCTTGGCACCCATCTGAGCCGCTCCAGCGGCGGTCGCCAAGCCCGCCGATCCTGCGCCGACGATGCAAAGATCGGGAGCGAGCGGCCGACTCATCCGGGTTTTTTGTCGCGCCAGCGCTTATAGCCGACCGGAACGAGCGCCAGCAGGGCAAGCCCGACGATCGGAACGAACAGGCTTGGCTTGAATATGATTGCCGGATCGGGCTCCTCGACCAAGCTGGCCAACCCGTTGCCGAGGCTCGCATAGACGAAGGTGCCAGGGATTATGCCGAGAAAGGTGGCAAGCATAAATGCCGGCAGTCTGACCCCGACCAATGCCGGAACCAGGTTGATGAGCCAGAACGGGAAAATCGGTACCAGCCTCAGCACTAGCAGATAGCTGAACGCATTGGCACGGAACCCGGCCTCGAGCTTTCCGACAAACCGTCCGGCGCGTTGCGCGAGGCCGCCGAGCCCTGCGCGAGCAGCGAGGAAAATGGCGGTCGCGCCGAGCGTCGCACCAATGATGGCGCACAACCCGCCGATCCATGTCCCAAACAGAAAGCCGCCGGCGAGCGTCAAGATCGCGGCGCCGGGGACCGAGAGCGCGACCAATGTCGCGTAAACCGCGATGAAAACAAGCGCGGCGAGAATGCCCCACTGCTGAACGAGACCGCACAACCAGTCGCGATTCCGGGCGAGAGCCGAGAAGGTCAGGTAGTGGTACCCCCCCGCCAGCATGAAAACGATCCACGCCGTGACGAGGAGGATGAGCGGCAACAGGCGTCGGATGGAAACAACTTGTTGCGGCGTAGCGTCGTCTGCCATTGAGGTCGGAGTGAAGCTATGAAACGCCGATGCTAGCCCGTCCCCGGCGGTCGGGCAGTCACCTTCGTGTGAGGTCGAGGGACCCTTTGGGATCACTATCGCCGATTCTCGCGGTGTTCCACGATCGAGATGATCGCGTACGCCCGAAGGTGATCGGTCTCTACGCCGTCCTCGGCGTTGCAAATCTGTTTGCCTGGCTTTGGGCCTTCGTCTTGTTCCGCAACGATCCACTGCTGCTCGCGACCTGCCTCATCGCATACGGCTTCGGCCTGCGGCACGCGGTGGATGCCGATCACATAGCGGCAATCGACAACGTTACCCGCAAATTGATGCAGGAAGGCAAGCGGCCGATCGCGGTCGGTCTTTACTTCTCCCTTGGCCATTCCACGGTGGTGTTTGTCGCAACCATAGTGATTGCCTTGACGGCGAGCAGCCTCCAACAGCGCTTCCCTCGATTGATCGAGGTTGGCAGCGTGGTGGGCACGTTGGTCTCGGTGCTCTTCCTGTTCGCCATCGCAACCATCAACGTCGTTGTGTTGGCAGAAGTCTACCGGCTCTGCGGGCGCGTGCGTCGCGGTTATAGCCATCCCGGTGGGGAACTCGACGTTTTCCTTGCGCAGCGTGGTTTTCTCGCCCGGTTCCTCCGCGGATTCTTCCGGCTGATCTACCGCAGCTGGCATATGTACCCGCTCGGGCTTTTGTTCGGGCTCGGCTTCGATACTGCCAGCGAGATCGGCTTACTCGGCATCTCGGCCGCGGAAGCAACGGACAGGTTGCCGATCGGCTCGATCCTGGTGTTCCCGGCGCTGTTCACCGCGGGGATGTCGCTGGTCGACAGCAGCGACAGCGCGCTGATGGTCGGTGCGTACGGTTGGGCGTACCTGAACCCGACGCGCAAGCTTTACAATCTGGCGATAACCGGCACCTCGGTGGTCGTCGCATTGGCCGTGGGTGGGATCGAGGCATTGGGCCTGGTCGTGGAAAGGCTGGGTCTCGACGACAACCCTCTCGACGGCAGCCGGCGCCGCGACAGCTCATCTCGGCGCGCTCGGCTACGTCGCGGTCGGGATATTCGTTACCATCTGGGTTGTTTCCTTCGTAATTTACCGGGCGATGGGCTACCACAAAATCTCGAAGCTCGACCATTTATAGTTAATTTATCGGATATACATTGCAACTCAGGCGAGCAGGCGGCATTATCGCGAGGCATCGTTTTGTCCGCTTTTTTCCGACGATGCTCATTGCCCTGTCAACGCAGCCAGCTGACGAGGGAGGAACCCCGGTCGTCGCGACCGGGATTCCGCTGTCCCGCAGCAGGGATGCGCTCGGGGGCGCTGATCCGACGCCACAGCCGCCCGCCTTCGACGAGTTGCCACGCCGCGAGCGTCGGCAGCCCGATTATTAGATCGCGCGCACGCTTCAGCAGGGACAGAGCAAGGGCCATCTCCGGCGTCAACCCGAAGCTGGCGCCGAGAAGAATATAGGCTCCCTCCTGGATCCCGACCGCGTTTGGAACCGCAAAGGCGACGCTGCGCGCGGCATAGAGTAGGCTCTCGATCACGAGCACTGTGGCGAAGCCGAGAGAGGCGCCGGCGAAGCGAAGCACGACCCAGGCTTCGAGCGTACTCGCGATCCAGCAGGCGAGGTGGAGCACAAAGCTGGAAAAAGCTCTCGCACGCTGGCGGTAGATGTCGGTCAGTGCGGCATGCAGCGCCGCCGCACCGGAAGCCGCCTTGTCGGCCCAGCCGCGGCCGAGCACTCGGGCGAATCGATCTAACAAGTCAAAGCCGTGACGCTGGACAATGAGAAACCCCGTGGCGAGAACCCCCGCGACAATCAGTCCGAGTGCCACCGGAGCGCCGATCACCGCATCCGGCTCGAGATTGATCAGACAGGAGAGACCGAGAGCCGTATAGGCGAGCTGTCCGAACAGTTCGAGGGTGACATCGACGATGGTGCTCGCCGTCGCCGTGGTCCCGGCAACGCCCGTCAAGCTGACGGCGCGCGCACCCAGTACATAGCCGCCGATTTGCGAAAGCGGCAGCAACTCGGACCCGGAGTCGCGGACGAGACGCCCCCAAACGGCGACCCAAAGGGGCGTGCCCGGCATCAGCACAGCCCAGGCAATCCCCATCACCGCTATGAGCACAAGGTGAATCGCGCAGATCGCGGCAAAACCGGTCCAGCCGACCGCAACAAGAGGCCTGGTTACGGCACCGAAGCCGAAATAGGCGACTAACGCCGCAATCAAGACGAGGCCGACTACCGCCGCCGCCAGGGAAAACAACTTCACGCCCGCTCTTCCCGTAGCGCGCGAAAGCTGCTCCCCAGACGCAAGCCCGCAAGCGCAACTCCCGCAAGGCGAGGTAGGAGCCGGGGCTGCAGCAGATCGGGGTCGAACTCTCCCATGCGTCTTTGGTGTTCGGCGCAACACTCTTCGACGAAGCTGCGCAGCGTAAAGCCCTCGAGAAAGATGTTCGCTTGGGTTGCCGAGAAATCCCGTCCATCGTTTTCTCGGCGACCGCGCCGTACAGTGCCGAGCAGCCGCCCGATCGCTCGGCCGTAGTACCAGGCTGCATTCGCGCCGCGCAGCCAGCCGGCAAGTCGTCCGCTCACCGTCTGTTGCCAAGCCATCCAGTTGATGAAGAAAACGATATGGCGGGTTTCTTCGCGCATCAGCATGTCGAAGATCTCGAACAACGGATCCGGCAGAAAAGCCGACCGTCGGGCAATCTTAAAGACGCCAAATCCGAGAAACGAATCGAGGCATTCGCCATAGCCAAAATCGGCAAAGGCCTGGCGCAGATCGCGGCTCAGCGGTTCGTCGAGCGGACGCTCCTCGGCGACTAGGTCATACCGCCGGACCATCTCACGCAACAACGCTGCATGGCGCGCCTCTTCGAATCCCTGGAGGGCAACCGCTTCGCGGACCAGGGGGTCGGCGATCGTCTGCGCGTAGGCGTCGACGATGGCACCCGCTCGCCGTTCGGTGTAAAGGACCTCCTGCCAAAACGGGACGGCCCGCAAACGGCCGAGCGCTGTATCATCGAGGTCGGGCCAGGTCAGGGTCGCGGGGTCGAAGCGACAATGACTGACGATGAAGTCTCGACAGAAGCGCTCCTTGTGCGCGTCGGATCCGATCTTCATCAGGCGACCGGAACCACACTCGGCCGCCGCATGAAACGGCGGACAAAACGCATCAAGCGCGGCACGAAATTGGGCCGCAATAGACGAGGATCATAACCGGAGAGCCGCCGCTCGTTTTCTTCGAGGCAAACGTCGATGAGCGTGGCGACGGACATGTCGACAGCGCCGACCGCTTTGCCGCCGGTCAAGGTGAAGTTGTTGTCCTGAGCTGGACGTTCCGACCGAGCGTCGCCGACGCTACCAACCCCCCGCGCGATTCCGATGCGCTCCCATATCAGAAAAATCCAGACCGCCAGCACTTTTGCTGCGAAGAGCGGTCGACGCGACCACGACAGGTTTCGTTTGTGCCATGCTGCCCAATTTACAAAAAACAGAATGTGCCGGCCTTCTTCCTGCATGACGGGCTCAAACGTATCGACGAGTGCAGGCGGAAAGAAACCTGAGCTCTTGGCCAGCGCGAATAGGCCAAAAGCGAAGAAGCTGTCGATGCATTCGCTGAAGCCGGTTACCATAAAGGCCCATTCCGGATCGCCCGAAACGAGATATTCCGGTTCCGGCGCTAGGCGGATCCCGTAAGCCGCTACGAGGTTGGAGAGAACCTCTTTGTGACGTCCTTCCTCGAAGCCGTCCAGCTCGATGGCCCGTCGCAGCAATGAGTCCTCGATCACCGCAGCATAGCTCAAAACGCGCTGCCGAGCCTTCCCCTCCGTCTGCACCGCAATGTCCCAGATCGGCAAGCTGACGAGGCGCTCGCGGGCCTCGGCATCGAGTACCGGCCACTTGACGACCGATGGCTTGTACGGGTTGTGAGTGTCGAGCAACATACGACAAAAGGCCGCCTTGTGCGCCTCGCTGCCGGGCGCGATCGGCCCCACTTCGTCAGCTGCCCAAATCCGGGCGGCGCGGTCAGCGGCCTTGACCGCGGCGTCGTCTAACATCCGCAAAACCTCCTGTTGGAGCCCCCGACTCGGCTCGCCCGTCGCCGATCGCTCGCGCCGATTGCATAACGCTTGGAGGACGGGTTACATCCGTTCCCACCGCGCCATTGACGCCCCCGACAGGCGCCACTATATAGCCGCCTCCGCGCGAGAGAGATGCCCTAATCGGAATTCAGCCGTGAAGCGTACTTATCAGCCGAGCAACCTGGTTCGCAAACGCCGTCACGGGTTTCGGGCGAGGATGGCGACGGTGGCCGGCCGGCGGGTTCTGGCGGCGCGCCGAGCAAAGGGGCGCAAGCGACTCTCGGCGTGATATCGGAGTTTCTCACCCGGAATTGAACTTTTGGGCCGCGAGCTCAAAACTTTAAAGAATCGCGCCGACTTCCTTCGGGTGGCAAGTGCTGGGCGCCGCTCCGCGATGCCGAGTTTGGTGGTACAAGCTGCACAGCGGACCGACTGGCCCGGAGGCGCCGCGGCAATTCGGGTCGGGTTCACTGCGAGCCGAAAAGCCGGCAATGCCGTCGTCCGCAACCGCGCAAAGAGGCGAATGCGCGCGGCAGCGGCGAACGTTCTGCGGTCTCGCGGACACCTGGGAACCGATTATGTGCTGATCGCTAGGGCGAACACGGCTACTCGACCGTTTTCGGAACTTCTTACCGATTTGGAGGCGGCTCTGCGCCGGATCGGACCCGGCAGCCCGCGAAGACCACGTCCGGTCACCCTCGAAGCCTGACCGGTGCTGTGCGTTATCGAGGGAGTCCGGTAAAGCTCGGTCGTTGCATGAAACGGCGGGCGAAGCGCATCAGACGCGGCATCAACCGGGGCCGCAACAACCGAGGGTCATAGCCGGCGAAGCGCCGCTCGTGCTCACGGAGACAGATGTCGATGACTGCGACGGCGGAGACGTTTCCACTACCGATCGCGCGACTGCCGGTGAACACGAAATTATTGTCCTGAGGAGTGCTTTCCGGCTGCGCGGCACCGCTGCTCTCGAGACCCCGGGCAAATCCTACCCGCTCCCAGACCAGGAATGCCCACGCGGAGACGATCTTGGCCTCAAAAAGAATGCGCCGCCACGCCGGCAGGTTGCGCCGGTGCCACGCCACCCAGTTCACAAAAAAGATGATGTGACGGCCTTCCTCCTGCACGACCGGCTCGAAAGTGTCGACGAGTTCTGAAGGAAAGAATCCCGACCGCTTAGCGAGCGCAAACAGGCCAAAGGCAAAGAAGGTATCGACGCATTCGCAGAAGCCGGCGAGCAGGAAGGCCCATTCCGGGTGTTTGGGCGGCAAGTATTTTGGTTCCGGCGCTAGGCAGATGCCGTAGGCTGCGACGAGGTTGGACAGAACCTGCTTATGCCGCGTCTCCTCGAAACCGTCGACTTCGATGGCTTCCCGCAGCAATGGATCGGCAATCGTCTTGGCGTAGCTCAGCACTCGCAGGCTCGCGTTGCCTTCGGTCTGCATCGCAATGTCCCAGATCGGCAGGCTGACCAGCCGGTCGCGCGCGTCCGGGTGGAGAATGGGCCAATCGACAATCGACGGTCGATACGGATTATGGGTATCGAGCAGCATACGGCAGAAGGCTTGCTTGTGCGCCTCGCTGCCGAGAACGATCGGACCGCATTCGCCGGCTTGCCATGTCCGGGCGGCTCGGTCGGCGGCGTGGACCTCGGTAGCATGCAAATCGAGCGCAGCTCCCCCTTTTTCGATCGCCTGCGACATGATTCCCCTTACCCACTGAAAACGGCCGGCCGCAAATACCCCCGATGCGTCAAGTGTGCGCCAGAACCGTACCGCACGGCCCATGACTGAGTTGTACTTAATAGTGGAACAACGCCGCTAGCAAGCGCCGCCGCGGGTTCCGTGCCAACAACGACCATCGATCGTGTCTCGGCTGCCCCAAAGAAAGCAACCGAACGTCGCGCGGCTCTAGATTTCCTCGGCAGGCGGGGTTGCAAGGCCGGAGGTCCGCTCCGATTTTCTTTGTTTGCCGCGCCTGCAGGGCAGCTGCGCTCGCCATCCGTGGCGCGCCCGTTTGTCAGCACTGCCCGGATACCTGTATTGAGCCGGATTCACCCGAAACGAAGTGTTGGTAAAACCTGATCGCAATCGCGCATATTCGACTGCCCTGGCGACCTGAAACCCGCGGCACCGAACCGCGCCGGCACTTGGTTTGGCCTCGTGAGTGCTCATCGCCGCCTTATGCAACAGCGCCTCAGCACCGGTCGGGCGGCGCGCAGGAGTAACGAGATGGAACGGCAAAATCGTGCCGGAGTAACGAGCGTAGCGCTGAGCACTGCGGTGCGCGGCTATCAACTGCTCGTATCACCCTTGCTGCCGCCGGCGTGCCGCTTCTTGCCGAGTTGTTCGGAATACGCCGCGGAAGCGATCGAGCGATACGGTGCCCGGCGTGGCACTATTCTCGCCCTGAAGCGCTTGGCTCGTTGCCATCCTTGGGGCGACAGCGGCTATGATCCGGTTCCGCAGGCTGGCAGCATCGACCACCGCCCCGCCCATTCGGGCAATTAGGTCCGGCTCGCGCGCTCCTCAATACCAACTGCCTCGATGGAACAACGCAATCTCCTTATCGCGATCGTGCTCTCGGTCGGGATCTTGATCGCCTTTCAGTTCGCGTTCGAGCGCTTGCGCCCGCCGCAGCCTCCCGCCCCGTCGGGCGGGACCGCAGTGACGGCACCCGCGACGACGGGCCCGACATCCCATTCGGCACCTCCCGTGCCTGCCGGTGCGTCCAATGCTCCGGCGGCGCCTGCTCCCGGTGCTGCGCCGACGCATGCGTTCGAGACCCGCCAAGCCGCCCTTACCGAACAACCGCGGGTCAAGATCGCGACGCCGCGTCTGCATGGCTCGATCGATCTTTTGGGAGGGAGGTTCGACGACCTGACCCTCGCGAATTATCATGAGACCGTCGACCCGAAGAGTCCCGAGGTCGAACTCCTGTCCCCGCCCGGCATGCAGGATCCTTATCTCGCCGAATTCGGCTGGGTCGCCGGCAATCCCGACGTAAAAGTGCCGGGGCCTCAGACTCGCTGGACCGCGTCGGGCGGCCCGCTCACTCCGACCAGCCCGGTCACCTTGACCTGGGACAACGGGCAGGGTCTCCTCTTCAGCCGGGTGATCAGCGTCGATCCGAACTACATGTTTACGGTTCGCGATTCGGTCCACAATACCGGCGAGACCCCGGTAAAGCTGCTGCCCTTTGGGCTCATCAGCCGCACCGGCACGCCACACGTTGCTGGCTATTACATCCTACACGAGGGGCTGATCGGGTATCTCGGCGGCTCGCTGCAGGAAGTGAAGTATTCGTCGCTGAACCCGGGAACCCCGCTCGATTATTCCTCCGAGGGCGGATGGCTCGGCTTCACCGACAAATACTGGCTGACCTCCCTGGTCCCGCCTCAGAACGAGGCGGTAAAGGCGCGGTTTACCCACACAGTCGATGCAGGAGTCGATCGCTACCAGGCCGATTACCTCGGCCCGGAAGCCACTGTTGCGCCGGGCAGCACGGTGGAATCTTCGGCCCGTTTCTTCGCCGGTGCGAAGGAGGTCAATCTTCTCGACGCCTACAAAGATTCGGGAATTCCTCTGTTCGACCGCGCCATAGATTTTGGCTGGTTCTATTTCTTGACTAAACCGATTTTTCTAATCCTGCAATTTTTCTATCAAATTCTGGGTAATTTCGGATTGGCGATCCTGCTGTTGACGTTGTGCGTCAAGCTGCTCTTCTTTCCGCTCGCGAACAAGTCTTACAACGCGATGAGTAAGATGAAGCTGCTGCAACCCGAAATCCAGAAGCTGCGCGAGCGCTTCCCTGACGACAAGGCCCGCCAGCAACAGGAGATGATGGCGCTCTACAAACGCGTCGGGGCCAATCCGCTGGCGGGGTGCCTACCGATCGTCATTCAGATCCCGGTGTTCTTTGCACTATACAAGGTGCTGTTCGTCACGATCGAAATGCGCCATGCCCCATTTTTCGGCTGGATACACGATCTGTCGGCGCCTGACCCGACCTCCTTTGCCAACCTCTTTGGTCTGCTGCCGTTCGCCCCGCCGGCCATCCTGATGATCGGCGCTTGGCCCCTGATCATGGGGCTGACGATGTTCCTGCAGCAAAAACTGAACCCGCAGCCAGTCGACCCGGTGCAGGCTCGGATGTTCATGCTGTTGCCGGTTATCTTCACTTACATGCTCGCGGCCTTCCCGGCGGGACTGGTGATCTACTGGGCCTGGAACAACCTGCTCAGCATAGGCCAGCAATGGGCCATCATGCACCGCGCCGGTGCCGCCTGACCGGCGATGAACCGGGGAGCAATCTTTCCTCCCCGCGCGATCGATTTCGGCCCGACCGAGCCCGGTCGGCGGCTCTTCGCTGCGGAAGCCCGGTTCGTCGCAGGCGCGTCAAGCGCCTCTGCGCTGCCCCCGGAGGGGTTACCCGAGGTTGCCTTTTTTGGCCGCTCCAACGTCGGAAAGTCGAGCCTCGTCAACGCATTGACCGGCCGCCGCATGCTGGCGCGAACATCCAAAACCCCCGGGCGGACACGCCAGATCAATTTTTTCGATCTGGGCGGCCGGCTGATGCTCGTCGACCTTCCCGGCTATGGCTATTCCGAGGCATCGAAAGCTGCCGTCAAGAGCTGGACCAACCTGGTGCGACACTATCTGCATACCCGCGCTGCGCTGCGGCGGGTATGTCTGCTGATCGATTCGCGCCACGGCATCAAAGAGGTCGACCGACCGCTGATGTGCATGCTCGACACTGCCGGGGTTTCCTATCAGCTCGTCCTGACCAAGACCGACAAGGCCAGCAAGGACGAACTCGCCGCAGTTCCCGACAAAATGCCGGCCCAACTCGCGGATCACATGGCCGCCTACCCTGAGGTTCAACTGACGAGCGCGGTCAACCATCGCGGCATTGCAGAATTGCGCGAGACTCTGGCCAATTTTGCGCTTTCCGTCGAACTGTCACGATAGACTGGGCGGCGTGATGAAACCTGACTTGGACTCTCCCCCGCCGGCCTCGATCCTCAGCCCGGACCCGGTCGTCAAGGCCGCCGTCCTGGCGCAGGCTCTGCCCTATATGCGCCGCTATGCCGGCCACACCTTGGTCGTCAAATATGGCGGCCACGCCATGGCAGACGGCAACTCCGAGGATTCGTTCGCCCGCGATGTCGTGCTGTTGAAGCAGGTGGGCATCCATCCGATCGTCGTGCACGGCGGGGGGCCGCAGATCGCCCACATGCTGAAGCGGCTCGGCATCGAGAGCCGCATCGTCGACGGCTTGCGTGTCACCGATCGGGAGACGATGGAAGTGGTCGAGATGGTCCTGGCGGGGACCATCAACAAGCAGCTCGTGTCGGCGATCAATGCCGAAGGCGGCTGTGCGATCGGGCTCACGGGCAAGGATGGCGGGCTGATAGAAGCACGAAAACTGGTGTGCAGGCGGATCGAAGGCGGTGTCAAGACCGAGATCGATCTCGGCTTTGTCGGCCAGCCTGAGCGAATATCCTCGGGAGTGCTCGACACCTTCAGGCAGTCGGACATCATCCCGGTCATCGCACCGATCGGCGTAGGCGCGCAAGGCGAGACCTACAACATCAATGCCGACACTGTGGCCGGGGCGGTTGCCGCCGCGGTCAAGGCGACGCGCCTCTTGCTGCTAACCGATGTCGCCGGGGTGCTCGATGCAGACAAGAAGCTGATTGCAGAGCTTACTGCCGCAAAGGCGCGCCAGCTGATCGCCGAAGGCGTTATCAGCGGCGGCATGATCCCCAAAATCGAGACTTGCCTCGAAGCCGTCGATGGCGGGGTCGAGGCGGCAGTCATCGTCGACGGGCGAGTGCCGCACGCGATTCTGCTCGAGCTATTCACCGAGGGCGCGGGAACGCTGATCCGGGCGGGTTAGTGCTGACTCGAGCTAATTCCGTCACAGGCCGGCCGTTGGTCGAGATCGAGACCTGGATCTTCGATCTCGACAATACTCTTTATCCGGCTTCCTGCCGCCTGTTCGACCAGATCCACGCACGCATGACGCAGTTCATCGCCGATCGGCTCGGTGTATCGCCGGAAGCGGCGCTGACGGTGCAAAAGACCTATTTCCGCGAGCACGGGACGACCTTGCGCGGTCTGATGATAGTCAACCGGATCGACCCCGAGGAGTTCCTTGCTTATGTGCACGAGATAGACCTCGCGTGTGTCCCGCCCGACCCCGTTCTCGTCGAGGCGTTGACGAGACTGCCCGGCCGCAAGATCGTCCATACTAACGGCTCGCAGCACCACGCGGAGCGGCTGCTCGATCACCTCGGCATCGCCGGCTCGTTCTGCGGCGTCGTCGATATCGCGGCGGCCGGCTATGATCCTAAGCCGGCGCTCGCCGGCTATCACGAATTGCTGCGGCGGCACGAAGTCAGTCCCCACACCGCGCTGATGGTCGAAGACATGGCGCGAAACCTGGTTCCCGCGGCTGGCCTCGGCATGACCACAGCCTGGGTGCGCAATCCGGCCGATTGGGCCGCCGAAGGATGCGAGGGCGACCATATCCACCACATTGTGGACGACCTCGGCGCCTTTCTCCGGGCTGCCGCTGTGCGCAGCGTCGAATAGCTTTGTCGGTATAGTGGACGCCATGACCGTTGCCGATACGATCCGCCGCAAGCTGACCGGGAGGTTCGCCCCGACCCGCCTCGAGGTCGAGGACCAGTCGCACCTCCATATCGGGCACGAAGGGGCGCGTCCGGGAGGCGAGACGCATTTTGCCGTCACGATTGCCTCTAGCGCGTTTATCGGCCAGAGCCGGGTGGCGCGCCAGCGGCTTGTTTACGAGACCTTGGCGGACGAACTCGCGACGCGCGTCCATGCGCTCTCGCTGACAACGCTCGCTCCCGGCGAGGGTATTGGCTAGACGCCCGCTGCTTCGGCGAGGAATTGGCGGAGCGGGTCGATGGGTGCGTCCTTCATAACGAAGGCGTTGCCGATGCGGCGCGGCAGAATGAGGGTGATCCGGCCGTCCCGGACCTTTTTGTCCTTGCTCATATGGGCGAGCAGGCGCTCCACCGGCGTGCCCGAGAGTCCAACTTGCGACATCCGGGTCGGCAGGCTTTTGCCATCGATGTGGCGCCGCACCCGTTCGGCTTCGTCGGCGGCGACAAGGCCGAGCCGCGCGGCGAAATCGAAAGCGAGAATCATACCGAGCGCAACCGCTTCGCCATGCAGCAGCCGAGCGCTGAACCCGGTCTCGGTCTCCAGCGCGTGGCCGAAAGTATGGCCGAAATTCAACAGCGCCCGGTCGCCCTCCTCGCGCTCGTCGCCGGCGACGATCTCGGCCTTCATCGCACAGCTCGTCATCACCGCACGCCGCAATGCCGCCGGCGCGAGCGCGCATACCGCGTCCCCTTCGGCTTCCAGCCAGGCGAAAAACCCGGCGTCGCGGATCAGGCCGTATTTGACGATCTCGGCATAGCCGGCGAGCAGCTCGCGCCGCGGCAGGCTGACGAGGCTTCCAGTGTCCGCGAGGACGAGGCGGGGCTGATAGAATGCGCCGATCAGGTTCTTGCCTATGCGGGTGTTGATCCCGGTCTTGCCGCCGACCGAGCTGTCGACCTGTGCCAACAGCGTCGTCGGGATCTGGACGAAACCGATGCCGCGCAACAAGGTCGCGGCGGCGAACCCGGTAACGTCGCCGATGACCCCACCGCCCAGCGCCACCAGCATCGTCCCACGCTCGATGCCGATCGCCAGGATGTCGTCGGCCAGCCTGCCGAAATGAGCGAGGTCCTTGGTTTCCTCCCCCGGGGGCAGAAGCACGGCATGATGGGCGATCCCTGCCTCCGATAGGCCGTCGCGCAAGGCCGCGAGATAGTGTCCGGCGACGATTTCGTCGGTGACGACGACGGCTTGCCGGCGCCGCAGGAGGGGAAGCATTTCTTCGCCGGCGCGCTCGATCAGCTGGGACCCGACCAGGATGTCGTAGCTTCGGTCACCGAGTTCGACGCGCAATCGCTCGACCGCCTCCATGATATCCTCGCTCTACGTTTCGGGCGGCTCGGCCGAGCGCGGGCATCCCGCCAAGGCGGCAACCGCTCGGGTCACTGTCGCTTCCGGCGATGCCTCGCCGCTGTCCACCACCACGTCGGCTTCGGCGTAGACGGGATAGCGCCGTTCGATCAGCTCGGCGAGGATCGCGCGCGGCTCGCCCTGTTTTAGTAACGGCCGGTTGCTGCGGCGCAATACCCGCGACGCAAGGACATCGAGATCGGCGCGCAGCCACAGCGAGACGCCGCGGCGCGCGATGACCGCGCGGGTCAACGAATCCATGAAGGCGCCCCCGCCGGTCGCCAATACGTGAACCGGCTGGGCGAGCAGCCGGGCGATCACCCGCCGCTCGCCTTCGCGGAAGATACGCTCGCCGCGATTGGCAAATATCTCCTCGATCGTCTCGCCGGCGGCCGCTTCGATCTCTGGATCCGAATCGAAAAACGGCAGGCTGAGACGCGCCGCGAGCCGGCGGCCGATCTTGCTCTTCCCGGCGCCCATCAAACCGACCAGAACGATCGAGCGGCTCGGCACGAACCGCCGGATTTCCGCCAACTTTCGATCGCTTAGTATCGCCTCGATCTGTGCCTCGCCTCTCACTGCTCTTTCTCCCTGCCGGCCGACAGGGTACTAGCATATGGTCCGACCTCGTCGTCAATCCGCACGGGGACAGGTCGTACATGGATATCGGGGTAGCACAAGTCGCAAGCCGCGGGGGGATGGGCAAGGTCACCGTCGCGTTCGTCATCGTGATCGCCCTGCTACTGCTCGGCGGAATGGCGTTTCTCGCATTCTGGAACCCGCCGCCTCCCTCCGCGCCGGTCCAGAAGGTGATCCCCGATGCGCGCTTCCCCAAGTAACCAGCGAGCCGCCGACCGGCTTGCGCCCTTTCTTGTATTGGGATGGCTCGTGCTGGTCGCGCCCGCCGCGGCGCAACAGCTCGGGCCTCCGATCCCGCTAATCCCGCCGCCTTCGGCGAGTTCTCCCAACTTTTCTCCGCCGCCTTTGAGCCACGATGATGCGGTTGCGAGCGAGCCTTTGACTCCGCCCGCCGCCGCCTGGAATTCGGGCACGCCGCCCCGCGATCCGCTGCCCGAAGCATTCTGGCATGGCACGTCACGCGCTATGGTCGAGCTGCTCCTCGCCCGATTGCCCGACACGACGTCGCCGGCGTTGCAGTCGCTGGAACGCCGGCTGCTGCTGTCGCCGGCCGCAGCGCCGGAGGGGCCGGATGCGGCCGATCAAAACCTAGCGGCGTTGCGCGCCGCCGCTCTGCTGCGGCTTGGCGAGGTGGATGCGGCCCGCGCGGTGGTCGCCGCGATCCCCGAGCAGGAGCGCGAGCCGGCGCTGCCGCTCGCGGTAGCCGCGGATGCGATCCGCGGCGACACCGGGCGCGCCTGCGCGACCGTGCGCGAGACGGTCCGCCATGACCAGGCTTCGTTCTGGCAAACCGCTCTGATCACTTGCCAGGCGCTGCAAGGCGAGATCGAGCAGGCACGCCTGAGCCTGCAGCTCCTCGCCGAAGAGCAACAGGGGCCCCAGGACGAGGTGCTCGCTGCCGCCGTCGAGACGCTCGCGGGACATTCTCCTCCGGCACCGGTCGACCGGGCGGACACCCTCGATCCGCTGATGTTGCGGCTGCTCGTCCTGGCGCATCGGGAATTTGCGCCGGCACTGATTGATGCGCTCCGCCCTGACCTCGCGCTATGTCTGGCGCTCGATGACGATGCGCCTCCCGCAACCCGCCTGACTGCGGCGGAGCGGGCTGCCCGATATGGCGCGTTGAGCCCCGACCGGCTGCGCGCCCTGTACTCGACGCTGACCACCGTCGGCGGACCGCGCGACGGGCCGGTAGTCGACCACGCCCAACACTTTGCCGAGACAAGTCAACCCGGGACCTCCGCCGAGCGCATCGCGCGGATCGCCGGCTTTGCCGACGCATTCGGCGGCTCACAACAGGGTGGCTTCACTCTGGCAGCCCGGCTGGTCCTGCCGGCCTTGCAGGAGATCGAGCCGGATCCGAGCCTTGGCGGCTCAGCGCCGCTCGCTGCACGCTTGTTGATCGCTGCCAACGACAGCCGGGCTGCCCGGCGCTGGAGCAAATTGGTTTCCGGAAGCCAAGAACACGCGCTGGGTTTGCTGCTCGCCCTGGCGGCGCCCCGCGAAGAGCCCCTGCGCGATCCGATAGATGCTCAGCGGCCTCCGCTCTACGTGATACTCGCCTCGGCACTCGGCGAGCCGCTGGCCCCGACAGATTGGGCCGGTCTTCCCGCGGCGGCTTGGAACGTTGCAGGCCCGCCTTCGCCGCCGGCGGCGGCATGGCTCGACCTCGCCGAGGCCGCCCGGGCAAAGCGGATTGGCGAAACTGTTCTCGCGGCGATCATGGTCTCCTCTCCAGCGGGGACTTTATCAGCCGACCCAGTCGCCCTGTTCACCGCGGTTTCGGGTCTAAGGCAGGTCGGGCTCACGGCCGACGCGCGACGGCTCGCCGTCGAAGCCGCTCTTGCCGCCGGCCTCTGACGGCTCGAAACATCTCGAGGCGTTTCTCGAGATGATGGCGGCAGAGCGCGGTGCCGCGCCATTGACGCTGGCCGCCTACCACAACGATTTGTCCGGTCTCACGGAGTTTCTGGCGGCGAGCGGCGTGGCGCCGGAGGCGGGTGACCGGACGAGCCTGCACGCCTATCTGACGAGTCCGGCCACGGCGCGGCTCTCGCCGAGAACCCTCGCCCGGCGCATCTCTGCGATGCGGCAGTTCTATAAGTTTCTGCTGCTTGAAGGAGTGCGGCAGGATGACCCGACGGCGGAACTCGACACGCCGCGGCTCGGCCGGCCGCTGCCCAAGATATTGTCGGAGACCGAGATCAAGGCTCTCATCGACGCGGCGCAAAGCTGGGCGGGAAATGAAGGAATACGCGTCGGCTGTATCATCGAGCTGCTCTATGCGACCGGTCTGAGGGTGTCGGAGCTGGTAACCCTGCCGCTCGCCGCGGCACGCCGCGACCCGCGGTTCCTGATTATTTCGGGCAAGGGCGGCAGGGAGCGGGTCGTGCCGTTGAGCGAACCTGCGCGGGCCGCCCTTGGCCGATACCTGGAGTGCCGCGAAGATTTCCTGCCCGAGGCCGGACCGTCCCGCTGGCTGTTCCCGTCGCGCGGCCGCGCCGGCCACCTGACCCGACAGCGCACCGGCCAGCTGTTGAAAGAGTTGGCGGCCAAGGCCGGGCTGAACCCGGATCGCCTGTCGCCGCACGTCCTGCGGCACGCCTTTGCCAGCCACCTGCTCGATCATGGCGCCGATCTGCGCAGCGTGCAGCAGATGTTAGGGCACGCCGATATAGCGACGACGCAGATCTATACCCATGTCGAGACGGAGCGGCTGCGCAAGCTCGTGGAAAACGCTCACCCGCTGGCCCGCCGCAAATGATCCGCCACTTTCTCGACTTCGAGCGGCCGATTGCCGAGCTCGAAGGCAAGATCGAAGAACTGCGTCGCCTCTCGACGACCGGCGAGCTCAACATCGCCGACGAGGTCGGGCGCTTGGAGAGCAGCGCCAGCCGGCTGCTGCGCCAGACCTACTCGCGCCTGACGCCGTGGCAGAAGGTTCAGGTGGCCCGGCATCCCGACCGGCCGCACTGCCTCGATTATATATATGGATTGATCAGCGAGTTCGTGCCGCTCGCCGGCGACCGCGCATTTGCCGAGGATGCGGCGATCATCGGCGGTATCGGCCGGTTTCGCGGGCGCAGCGTTCTCGTGCTCGGTACCGAGAAGGGTGCCGACACCGAGGGCAGGCTCAAGCACAATTTCGGCATGGGGCGGCCGGAAGGGTATCGCAAGGCGCGCCGTCTGATGCGGCTCGCCGAGCGCTTCGGTCTGCCCGTGCTGACCTTGGTCGACACCGCCGGCGCCTATCCCGGCGTCGATGCCGAGGCGCGCGGCCAGGCCGAGGCGATCGCCCGCGCGATCGAGACCTGTCTCGACATCAAAGTGCCGCTCGTCGCCGCGATCATCGGTGAAGGGGGTTCCGGCGGAGCCATTGCGCTGGCTGCCGGCAATACCGTGCTGATGCTGGAGCACGCGGTCTATTCGGTCATCTCTCCCGAGGGCTGCGCCTCGATCCTGTGGCGCAGCGCCGAGCACGCGGCAGAGGCGGCGGAAGCGCTGCGGCTCACCGCCGAAGACCTGCAGCGGCTGGGGATTGTCGACCGGATCGTCGCCGAGCCGCTCGGCGGTGCGCAGCGCGCGCCCAAGGCGGTCGTCGAGCAGCTCGGCAACGCAATCGACGAAGCGTTACGGCCGCTGCTCGCCCTCGATGGGAGCACATTACGCCTGCAGCGCCGCGAAAAATTCCTCGCTATGGGCGCCCGCGGCCTTTGAGAGACGACCCCAGACAGCAGCCCTCTCCGCCCTTAGGCATTCCGGGACGCCCGTGGGGGCCCGGAATGACCCGAGAGCGATTTCCAAGTTTACTCCTGGTCAGGCTCGGACGCGCGATCATTGACCGCTCGTTAGGTCTTCCCACATCTAATGCGGCGTGCCGTTTCGGCGGCGCTGATGTTCTTCATGGGAAGACACCGCTTTTCCAGCATCGGAAGGCATTCATGACCCCCCAGGAAAAAGAACTGCTGACGACCCTGCTCGACCGTCTGAAAAACACGCCGCGGCAACCCAAGGACCCGGAGGCCGATGCGCTGATCCGCCAGGCGACGACAGAGCAACCGGATCTGCCCTATTACCTGGTGCAGACCGTGCTGATCCAGGATTTGAGCCTGCACCAGGCGCAGCAACGGATCGCCGATCTCGAAAAGCAGCTCGCCGATGCCCAGCAGTCGACAAAGCCGACGGTGGGTAGTTTCCTGGGCGGCCTCTTCGGGAACCGCCCCCCGGCGCAGCCCAGCGCTCCGGCCCAGGCCGGTCCGTGGACGCGCTCACCGCAGGTGGCGGGTGCGCCGCCGGCGCAGCCTTACGGGCAGCCCGGCTACGCGCCCCAGCCTGGCTACGCACCCCAGCCCGGCTATGGCCAACAGCCGATGGGCGGCGGCGGGTTTATGGGCGGCGGCATGGGTGGCGCCGGCGGCGGGTTTCTGCGCTCGGCGGCGGCGACCGCGGCGGGTGTCGCGGGCGGCGCGCTGCTGTTCCAGGGGATCTCGTCGCTCTTTGGTAACCATTATGCCGGCGGGCTGATGAGCGGCGGAATGACCCCGGGTCTTGGCGAGACCGTCGTCAACAACAATTACGGCAGCGATGCCGCCGGCGGCGACTGGAGCAGCAGCGACCCCGGTGGGGCCGCCGGCGGCGATTGGAGCAGCGATACCGGCGGGGCCGGTGGCGGCGATTACGCGAGCTTCGACCCGGGCAGCCAGGATTTCAGCTCGGATCAGGATTTCGGCGGCGGCGGCGACTGGAGCAGCAGCGACAACACCTCCTGCTGAGAGGAGCGCATCCACCCCCCCCAACCCAGGAGAATAGACCGTCCTTTCTTGTCGTCCCCGGCGAAGGCTGAGATCTATTCGCCCGGTGGACACCGGCCTTCGCCGGTGAGACCGAGCAGGTGCCGTCCTGCCGTCGCGTCCTCCCGGGGAAGGCCGAGATCCGTCTCCGGCGCGAGTTCAATAGATCCCGGGCAGCAGGCGGGCGGTCGCCCGCCGGTAGGCCGCGTATTCCGGGAAGATTTCGGCGAGGACGGTTTCTTCGTTGTGCATTCGCCGCAGCTGGAAAGCAATATGGACCACGAGAACGAGCGCGGACCACAGCGAAGCGAACTGCATGAAAATGCCGATGATCGCGAGCTCTTCGGCGAGATAAAGCGGGTGGCGCACGAAGCGGTACGGCCCCGAGGTCACCAACCGCCGCGCCTCCGCCATCATGCTGAACGAGCGGCCGAGCTGCAGCAAGGTGCAAAGCGCAGCTGCGCTGCCGAGGAGGATCAGCACGGTCGAGACCATCTCCGCCGTCACGGACAACTCGCGGCGCGGGAAGTAAGGAAGGCCATATACCAGAAAGGCGCCGATAAAGGCCGAAATTCGCGGCTCGAACCCGCGAGCCTTCCCGGTCGGCCGTGCTCGCAGTACTACGGAGGCGGCAAGGAGCAAGAGAAAAGCGATCGTCGAAAGGCGCATCACCAGATTGATCGCATAGGCGGCAAACGGCAGCGCGGCATCGGCCTCGCGCACATAGCGGGCCAGACTCGCCATCTGCAATGTCGCGCAAAACATCGACCAGCCCATCAGCGGAAGGCGCATCAACAAGTCGTAGGCGCGTGATTGCTGGAGTCTTGTGAAATCGAACCGGTTGGAGCGCCAAGCCGTCGCCGCGGTAATCACCGAATTCTTCATCCCTGCATTTAAATTATAGTGCGATTCAATCCAGCGGAACGGTCGCCTGAGCCGTGACCGCGAACGGTCCGGCAAGCCCGATCACACTGTAACCGTAAGATGCGGCGAGTGACATCGTTGCAGGCGTTCCTGCGTTCTGTGTCGCACAAACATACCAATTGCCCGCCGTGGGACTGCTCGGCAATGGGCAGGAGATCGATGCGCCGGGGAGAACCGTCTGCATCTGTGCTTCGGCAGTCGCTGCGGTAATAGTTCCATTGTTGACCATCGCATACCGGCCCTCCTGCAACACCGCCAGCTGCATGGTGTTCAACTGCCACAGTGCCATCCCGAATTCGATGATGCCGAAGACCAGCGTGAACAGAAGCGAGAAGACGACCGCCGCTTCGACGGCTACCGATCCCTCGTT
>Ga0207693_10001491_pt1 | contig 20645 bp, 21 predicted proteins | sample LARL81metaG_FD_184347 | JGI IMG/M metagenome (GOLD analysis project Ga0207693, IMG submission 184347) | Corn, switchgrass and miscanthus rhizosphere microbial communities from Kellogg Biological Station, Michigan, USA - LAR L8-1 metaG... | ecosystem: Host-associated > Plants > Roots >... | reverse complement strand
GCCGTCGATCGCCTCGCCCCGCTCCACCGCATCGACGAGCGAGGCGCCGTCCAGCACGCCCGCCGGCAGGCGCTGCTCGATAAACGCGACGTGGCGCCAGGTGTCAGCGCCGAGGTCGATGGTGTTGTCGTACGAGTTACCCGTGAACCCCTGCAAGGACATCGGGACGTGGTTCCACTCCTTGCAGGCGACCTCACACGCCTTGCAGCCGATGCACACCGACGTGTCGGTGAAGAAGCCCACGCGAGGCTTGGCGTCGTCGCCGTAGCTGGAAGGCCAGGCAGTCGTCTCGAGCGTCACTGGTGCACTCCGGCGCGCCTCCGATACTCCTGCACGAGCGCCAGCCGGGCTGGTCCACGGGGCCGGCGGCCGGGACGGATGTCGCAGGTGGCGACCTTGTACTCGCTGATATGTACGTTGTTGTCCAGCGCGAGTGGCAGCAGCTCGTTGGCGGAGTCTCCCTTGACGATGCCGACGCCTCCCCAGTGGTAGGGCAGGCCGACGAGGTGCGCGAATCGGCCCTGGATCTTCAGCGGCTTAATGCGGTCGGTCACCACCACGCGCGCCTCGACCGCCTGGCGAGCGGTCACGATCGTGGCCCATCCACCATGCTCCAGACCCCGCTCGACGGCGAGCTGCGGCGAGACCTCGCAGAAGAACTCGGGCGCAAGCTCGGCCAGGTAAGGCACCGTGCGCGACATCCCGCCGGCGGTGTGGTGCTCGGTCAGCCGGTAGCTGGTGAGCACGAACGGGAAGACATCCGCGCCCGGCTCGCCGTCGCTGGGGTTGTAGGGATTCTCGGGGCGGTGGAAGACCTGGCGGGTGGGGTTCTGGCGCTGGGCATAGAGCGAGTTGGTGAACGGCGACTCCTGGGGCTCGTAGTGCGCCGGCAGCGGCCCGTCCACGAGTCCCGTGGGCGCGTACAGCCAGCCCCGCCCGTCCGGATGCAGCGTGAACGGCTTGTCGCCGCGGATCGCCTCCATCTTCTTGGCGTCCTCCGGAGGCTCATAGTCAGGCGCCTTGGTCGGCGGGAAGTCCGGCGCGTCGCCGAGGCTCGTCCACTTGCCCTCGCCGGCGTCCCACCACACGTAGCGCTTTCGCTCAGACCACGGTTTTCCGTCGGCGTCGGCGGACGCCCGGTTGTAGATGATCCGCACGTCCTTGGGCCACGCCCACCCCCATTCGTTCGCGATCCAGTTCTGCTCGGCGCCCGGCTTCTTTCGAGCCGACTGATTGACGCCGTCCTTGTAGATCCCGCAGTGGATCCAGGAGCCGCAAGTGGTCGACCCGTCGCCCTTCAGATCGTCGTAGCTGTCCAGCGGCGAGCCGTCCGCCGCCTTGCCGGAGATCTCGCGCAGCACCGCGTCGGCGTCGGGCTCGTCGTGCTCTCCGACCAGCGGGTAGTCCCAGGTCAGATCGAGGATCGGACGGTCCTTTGGGTCGGTCGATCCGGCGAGCTTGGAGCGGATCGCCTTTCCCAGGTGGTAGATCCAGTGAAGCTCTGAGCGCGAATCGCCCGGCGGCTCGACCGCCTTGTGATGCCACTGCAACAGCCGCTGGGTGTTGGTGAAATTCCCGTCCTTCTCGGTGTGCGCCGCGGCGGGCATGAAGAACACCTCCGTCTGGATGTCCTCGGCGCGGACCTCGCCGGTCTCGTGCTCGGGCGAGTCCTTCCAGAACATCGCCGTTTCAATCGGCTGGAAGTCACGCACCACCAGCCAGTCGAGCTTGGCCAGCGCGAGCCGCATCAGCTTGCTGTTGGCCGACCCGACTGTCGGGTTCTGCCCGACGCAGAACATGCCCTTCACGCCGCCGTCGAGCATCTTGAGCATCATCGCGTAGTGCGAGTGATCGCCGTTGATGCGCGGGAGGTAGTCGAAGCAGAACTCGTTCTTCTCGGTCGCCGCGTCGCCCCACCACGCCTTCAGCAGCGACACGATGTACGGGCGCAGATCGCCCCATACCCCCGTGTCCGGCCCGTTGAGCTCGACGAACGTGTCGAGCGTCGGATGCGACTGCGGGTGGGGCATCGGGATGTACCCCGGCAGGATGTCGTACAAGGTCGGAATGTCGGTCGAGCCCTGGATGTTCGCGTGCCCGCGGAGCGCCAGGATGCCCCCGCCGGGCCTGCCGATGTTGCCCAGCAGGAGCTGCACGATCGAGGCGGCCCGGATGTTCTGCACCCCGATCGTGTGCTGGGTCCAGCCCACCGAGTAGACGACGGCGGAGGTCCGCTCCCGGCCGGAGTTCTCGCACATCGCCGCGGCCACCCTGACGAACTCCTCGCGCGAGCAGCCGCACACCTCGGACACCAGCTCGGGGGTGTAGCGCGAGAAATGACGCCGCAAGAGCTGCAGCACGCAATGCTCGTCCTGCATCGACTCGTCGAGCTCGGGCGGCTCGCCGCCGGGCAGCTGCATCCCGTGCGCGCCGTGGGCAGCCTCCCCCGACACGTCTGCCTGCTGTTCGGACTTGCCGGCGGTGGTCTCTCCCGAGGTCCCGGCGTAACCCCACGTCTCGATCGCATAGGCACTGTGGTCCGGGTTCCATCCCGAGAAGAAACCGCTTGCGTCGTCGGTGTCGACGAACTCGGGCTTGATGATCACCGGCCCATTGGTGAAGCGCCTCACGTACTCCTCAAACAGCGCGTCGTGCTCGAAGATGTAGTTGACAATCCCGCCCAGGAACGCCACGTCGGTCCCCGGCCGGATCGCGACGTGGAGGTCCGCCATCGCGCTGGTGCGCGTGAACCGGGGGTCCACGTGGATCACCTTGGCTCCGCGTTCCTTGGCCTCAACCACCCATTGGAAGCCCACCGGGTGCTGCTCGGCCATGTTGGAACCCATGATCAGGATGCAGTCGGAGTTCTGCAGGTCCTGCTGAAACGTGGTGGCGCCGCCGCGTCCGAACGAGGTCCCCAGACCGGGGACCGTCGAGCTGTGTCATATACGGGCCTGGTTCTCGATCGACAGCGCCCCGGCGGCCGTAAAGAACTTCTTGATCAGGTAGTTCTCCTCGCTGTCGAGCGTGGCGCCGCCGAGGAAGTGCATGCCAAGCGTGCGGTGCAGCGGCTCGCCGTCATCGGTCTCGGGCTCCCAGGTCTCCTCGCGGACCCTGATCAGCCGCTCGGCGATCATGTCGGTGGCCTGCTCGAGCGACAGCTCCTCCCAGTCGGTCGCGCCCGGCCGGCGGTACTTGACCTTGTGCTCGCGCATCGGCGAGTTGACCAGGCCCTCGGACGCCGAGCCCTTCGGGCACAGGCGCCCGCAGGAGATCGGGGAATCGGGATCGCCCTCGATCTGGATGACCTTCTCGTCCTTGACGTAGACCTTCTGGGCGCAACCAACGGCGCAGTATGGGCAGATCGACTGCACCACCCTGTCGGCGGTCCTGGTCCGGGGTGCCAAGCGCTCGGATCGGGCCGATTGCGCCGATCTCCCCAGGCCAAGCGGGTCCCCGGCGAGCTGGCGTATGAACGGGGCGACCAGTCGACGTCGGGCCATGCGCCGCGATCCTGCCCGCTGTGTCTGCTCGCAAACGAGTGCTGCTTGCGACGGCAACCCGCGGGTAAGAGCGCTAACAGTGCAGGGTCAGATCGAAATGCAGCGCTTGCTTGAGGCGGTCGCCGCGGCGCTGAACGACAGGGGTCTCGATGACTTCGACACCGCCCACGTGCAGCGGGTCGTCGACGAGGCCGTCGCCGGCACGCAGCGGCTGACGGTCGACAACGGCGGCGGACTTCACGACCCGTCGGGCGCCCGCGTGGGCGCGATCCGGCGCGCCCCCAGCGGCGAGTGGATCATCGACGGTCAGAACACAGATGCCGCCCGCGCGCACGCTGAGATCCCGGCTGCGGCCGAGGATCAGAGTGCCGCGAGCAAAGATCACGAGCCGTAGGCCCGACGGGCCACGTTCCTCGCGGCGCCCACCCACCGCCACGAGGAACGTCATCCCGCTCTAACCGTGGCCCGCTTCCCTGTCGGACGGCACGTCACTCCCTTGCCCAGAAGTCTCATCGTCGCGGTCGGCGGGCGGAGTCTCGCCCTCGGCGGGCGGGTTGGCGCCAGGAACGGCCTGGTCTGAGCGCTTGCGCTCCCAGTCCTTGCGGACGTCGTCGACATCTTCGCCGAGCTGCTTGGAGCGGTCCTCGAGGCGGTCGGCCTCTTGCTCCATCTCGTCGGCGAGCGCGCCGGGGTCCTCATGCTCTGAAGCCATCAGCGACCGGATACCCGTTTACGCTCGCGACCATGCGCTGGGGAGTGCTGCGCCACCGGCCGTTCGCCCTGCTCTTCACCGGGCAGGCGATCTCCTCGCTCGGAGACCGCCTGGTGCCGGTGGCCCTTGCGTTCGCCGTGCTCGACATCACCGGCTCGGTCACCGACCTCGGCCTCGTGCTGGCTGCGCAGACACTGCCGTTGCTGCTGCTCGTGCTAGTGGGCGGCGTGTGGGCCGATCGGCTGCCCCGCCAGCGGGTGATGCTCGTCTCCGACGCGGTGCGCGCGGCCGCCCAGGGGCTCAGCGCCGCAATCGTGCTGAGCGGCAGTGCGCGGATTTGGGAGCTCGCCGCGCTGCAGGCGATCTACGGGAGCGCGGAGGCGTTCTTCGGTCCCGCCTCCAGAGTGGTGGCGGCCCAGACCGTCGACCAAGACGAGCTCCAGCAGGCCAACGCATTGATCGGGCTGAGCGCCGAGCTCACGTCTGTGCTGGGACCGGCGCTCGCCGGCGTGATCGTGGTCGCGGCCAGCCCCGGCTGGGCACTGGCGATCGATGCCGCGACGTTCGTCGTCAGCGCCATCTGCCTGGCCCTGCTTCGGATCAAACTCGTCGTCGTAGCGGAGCGCAAGAGCACGCTCGCCGAGCTGCGCGCCGGCTGGCGGACGTTCCGTTCGCGCACGTGGCTGTGGGCCACGGTGCTGTTCTTCACGCTGTTCATCGGCTTCGTGTTCGCCCCGTGGCAGGTGCTCGCGCCGCAGATCTCGCGTACGTCGCTGGGCGGCGCCGGCGCCTGGGCGGCAATCAACGCGGCGATCGGACTGGGCTCGATCGGCGGCGCCCTGGTCGGGCTGCGATGGCGTCCTCGCCGTCCGCTGCGCGCCGCCCTCGGACTGTTCCTCGTCGGAGGGCCGGCGCTGTACGCGCTGGTCGCCGCGCACGCCCCGCTGCCAGCGATCCTCGCCGTTGCGGTGATCGACGGCTCGTCGGGGACCGTGTTCAACACCCTCTGGTACACCGCGATCCAGCGCGAGATCCCGCCCGACGAGCAGTCGCGGGTGATCTCCTGGGACTACCTGGGAACGCTCGCCATACAGCCGGTGGGGCTGGCGCTGGCTGGCCCGATCGCCGCCGCGATCGGCATCTCTGAGGCGCTGTACCTCGCCGCGGGCGTGTGGGTCGTGCTGCTCGCCGGCGTGCTAGCCGTGCCGGCTGTGCGCAACTTCACGAGCGATGCGCCCCAAGGTTCGCCCCAGCAGAGCGGCGGGTAGGCCAGACACATGGCGCGCTCGATCTGGAACGGCACGATCACGTTTGGCCTGATCGCTGTGCCGATCAAGGTGAACTCCGCGACCGAGGACAAGAGCGTGCACTTCCGTCAGGTCCACGCCGCCGACGGCTCCCCGATCAAGCAGAAGCGGATCTGCTCCAAGGAGAACAAGGAGGTCCCCTACAAGGAGGTCGCCAAGGGCTACGAGCTGCGCGGCGGCAAGTACGTGATGCTCGAGCAGGAGGAGATCGACGTCGCCGCCGGCGAGGGCTCACACCGGATCGAGCTAGAGGAGTTCGTCGGCACGCGCGAGATCGACCCCGTGTTCTACGACCGTACGTACTACCTCGGCGCAGGCAAGGACGGCCACGACGCGTATCGGCTGCTGCACGACGCGCTGCGCAAGAGCGACCGCGCCGGGCTGGGCCGTTGGGTCTTTCACAGCCGCGAGTACCTGGTCGCGATACGGCCGCTGGACGACGTGCTGGCGCTACACACCATGCGCTTCGCCGACGAGCTCGTAGACGCCGGCGACCTCGACATCCCCAAGCCGTCGCGGGCGCCCTCCAAGCGCGAGATCGAGATGGCGGGCAAGCTCGTGGACTCCCTGCACGAGCGCTTCGATCCCGACGACTTTCACGACAGCTACCGCGAGCGCGTGCTCAAGCTGATCGAGACCAAGGCCAGCGGCAAGGAGCCTGAGCTTCCCGAGATCGAGGAAGAACAGGACTCGACCGACTTGGCGGCGGCGCTGGAGGCAAGCCTCGGTGGCTCGGGGAGGAAGCGCTAATGGCTCGCTCGCTGTGGACGGGATCGCTGTCGTTCGGGCTGGTCAACGTCCCCGTTAGCTTGATCTCCGCAGTGCGCGATCGCGACCTGCACTTCCGCCAGCTGCACGAGAAGGATGGCGCGCCGATCGAGGCGCAGCGCTGGTGCGAGAAAGAGGACGTCGAGGTCCCGTGGGAGGAGATCACGCACGGCTACGAGCTCGACGACGGCGGGCAGGTGATCGTCTCAGACCTAGAGCTGCAGGCGATCGAGCCGCGCAAGACGCGCACGATCGACATCGAGCAGTTCGTCGACCTCGCCGACGTCGACCCGATCTACTTCAACCATCCGTACTTCCTCGTCCCCGCCGCCGAGGACGACGGCGCCAAGCGCGCCTACCGGCTGCTCACCGAGGTGATGTCCCAGACCGAGCGGGCCGCGCTCGGGACGCTGGTGATGCGCACCAAGGAGTACCTGGCGCTCGTGCGAGAGCGCGGCGGGGCGCTGACGCTCACGACGATGCTGTTCGCCGACGAGGTTCGGTCGACCAAGGACGTCGACGCCGCCACCGGCAAAACGCACAAGCCGACACCCAAGCAGCTCGCCGCCGCCGTATCGGTGATCGAGGCGCTGGGCACAGAGTGGGATCCCGACAAGCACAAGGACCGCTACCGCGATCGCCTCAGAAAGGTCGTCGACCGTAAGCGCAAGGGAGCGACGATCGAGGCTCCCGAGCCCCGCCAGGACCCGGAGCCCGCGCCCGACCTGATGGAGGCGCTGGAGCGCACGCTCGCCGAGATGAGCAGCTAGCGAGGCCTCGGCTTCGTCTTGCGAGACGCCGTGGCCGGAGCGCGACCGGGCGGCTGGATGGGCGATTCGCGGTCCGGCGCCGGGGGGATCGGGAGCGCTTCCACCGCGCCTGGCTTGACGGTCAGGTCCTGGCCGTAGTGGACGATCTCGAGCTCCTGCTCGCCGAGCACCGAGTAGCCGGCCTGGGCCGGCGTGATCTCGACCTTCAGCCTGCGCCCCCGAAAGCACAGCCGGAACGTCAACCCGGTCAGCGCTTTCGGCAGCCTCGGCGCAAAGCTCAGCTTCGGCCCGTGGTCGCGCATGCCGCCGAGGCCGGCCACGATGCCGAGCCAAGTGCCCGCCAGCGACGCGATGTGCAGGCCGTTGCGCGTGTTGTGCTGGAGGTCGTCGAGATCGGTCAGCGCCGCCTCATACAGATAGTCGTAGGCGAGATCGAGGTGGCCCACCTCGGCCGCGACAACCGCCTGGGTGCACGCCGAAAGCGACGAATCCCGGACGGTGAGGCGCTCGTAGTAGGCAAAGTCGCGGGCCCTCTCCTCGTCGCTGAACGCGTAGCCGCAGAGGTGGAGCGCGAGCACCAGGTCGGCCTGCTTGACGACCTGCTTGCGATACAGGTCGAAGTAGTGGAAATGCAACAGCAACGGATAGTCGTCGTGATGCATCGAGGCGAAGTCCCAGAGCTGGTGCCCCGTGAAGCCCTCGGCCTGGGGATGGACGCCGAGCTCCTCGTCGTAAGGGATCGTCATCGCCTCGGCGGCGTCGCGCCAGGCGGCGAGCTCCTCGTTGTCGACGCCCAGCGCCTCCGCGCGCTTACGATGACGCTCGGCGGTCTCGGCGGCCGCGCGCAGGTTCCGCTGCGCCATCAGGTTCGTGTAGACGTTGTTGTCTGCGAGCGCCGAGTACTCGTCCGGGCCGGTGACGCCGTCGATGCGAAAGCGCCCGGACGCGTCGTGGTGACCGAGCGAGCGCCACAGCCGGGCCGTCTCCACCAGCAGGTCGAGGCCGTACTCGCGCTCGAACTGCTCGTCGTCCGTGACGAACTGGTAGCGGACCACGGCGTCGGCGATGTCGGCGTTGATGTGAAACGCCGCGGTGCCCGCGGGCCAGTAGCCCGAGCATTCCTGCCCCCGGATCGTTCGCCACGGGAACGCCGCGCCGTCGAGGCGCAGTTGCGCCGCGCGATCGCGTGCCAGGTCGAGGGTGTGGTGGCGCCAGCGCAGCGCGTCGGCCGCGGCGCCGGCGGCGGTGTATGTGAGAGCCGGGAGCACGAACGTCTCGGTGTCCCAGAAGCTGTGGCCGTCGTACCCGGGGCCCGTGAGCCCTTTGGCCGCGATCGCGCGCTGCTCGGTGCGAGCACCGGCCTGCAAGGTGTGAAACATCGCAAACCGGATCGCGTGCTGGAGTTCGGAGTCTCCCTCGATCTCAACGTCCGCGCCATTCCAGAAGTCGTCCAGGTAGGCGCGCTGGGCATCGACGAGGCCGTCCCAGCCGGTGTGCATGCCTCCCGACAGCGCCGCGGCGACCTGGTCGCGGATCGCCGGCATCGATCGCTGGCGTGACCACCCATAGGCCAGGAACTTGACGACCGTCAGCGGCTGGCCAGGCCCCACCGTGCCGGTCACGGTCAGCCTCGCAACGTCCTCGTAGGCCTCGACCGACACGCCGGTATCGGAGGGGGCCTCGAGCACGTGATCCATCGCGGCTCCGATCGTCAGCTCGCTCGAGCGGGTGGTGTGCATCAACACCGCCCTCGTGCCCGTCGCGTCCCAGAACATCGAGTGAAGCGGCGACCCCAGCACGGCGGCGGCGCGGGGATCGTCCTCTGCGACCGGTACCGACTCGTTGGCGACAAGCTCGGACTGCACGACGATCGGGATCTGATCGTCGAGCGACTCGACCGTGTAGCGGATCGCCGCGATCGCCCGCTGGGCGAAGGAGACGAGGCGCGTCGAACTGACGCGCACGCGACGGCGAGCTGGCGAGGACCAGACGAGCGTGCGATGCAGAAGACCGGCTTTCAGGTCGAGGACTCGCTCGTGGCTCTCGAGCTTTCCATAGCGGACGTCGAACGGCTCGTCCTCGACGAGCAGCCGGATGATCTTGCCGTTGGTGACGTTGACGATGGTCTGCCCCTCCTCGGGGTAGCCGTAGCCGCTCTCACCGTAAGGAAGTGGTCGCAGCTCATAGAAGCCCGCGAGGTACGTGCCCGGCAGCCCGTAAGGCTCGCCTTCGTCGAGGTTGCCGCGAAGCCCTATGTGGCCGTTGGACAGCGCGAACACCGACTCGCGCTGGGCCAGCTCGTCGATTCGCAGGTCCGTCTCGCAGACCTCCCAGGGCTCGCAGCGAAACGAAGGGTGGCGGATCACGATGCCTCCATAAGCTCGGCCAGGTCCTTGACGACGACGTCGGCGCCGTGCTGCTTGAGCGCGTCGGCCTGCCCGACCCGATCGACGCCGACGACCAGCCCGAAGCTCCCCGCATGGCCCGCCTCCACGCCGGCGAGCGCGTCCTCGAACACGGCAGCGTTGGCGGGCGCCACTCCGAGCTTGCGCGCCGCCGCCAGGAACGTGTCGGGGGCGGGCTTGCCGGCCAGATGCTCGCGCTCGGCGACGACCCCGTCGACGATCTCCTCGAACAGGTCCAGGATCCCCGCCGCCACGGAGCACGTCGCGGCAGTTGGTGCTCGACGACACGACCGCGCGACGCAGCCCGGCGTCGCGGACCGCCTTGACGAACCGAACCGAGCCGTCGAAGGGCTGGACGCCGTCGCGATGGATCAGCTCCAGCACGAGCTCGTTCTTGCGATTGCCGAGCCCGTCGATCGTGTCCTTGTCGGGCGGGTCGCTCGGCGAACCCTGGGGCAGGTCGATGTTTCGGGAGGCGAGGAACGACCGGACTCCCTCGTACCGGGGCTTGCCGTCGACGTACTCGTCGTAGTCGCTCACTGCGTCAAACTCGCGAAACTCCTCGCGGCGGTCCTGCGCGCGCTTACGCAGGTACTCGTCGAACATCGTCTTCCACGCCGTGGCGTGCACCTTTGCCGTCTGCGTCAAGACCCCGTCGAGATCAAAGAGGCAGGCTTTGATTTCCGGCGGCAGTCCGACCACGAGCGGGGAAGCTACAGACCCGGGCCGGCGCGCGAGGCGAGTTGCAACGACGCGGCCTCCGGGTCGCTAGCGTGAAGTCGCAGTGGACCCCTTCAATTCGCTCTATAGCCACGGGTTCGTGCGGATCGCCGCGGCCGTGCCGAACGTCCGGATCGCAGACCCCGCGTTCAACGCGCAGCGCACCGTCGAGCTCGCCGGTCGCGCCTCCGACCAGCACGCGGCGCTCGTCGTGTTCCCCGAGCTGGGATTGTCGGGGTACGCCATCGACGACCTCCTCCACCAGCAGTCGCTGACCGACGCGGTGCTCGAGGCGATCGCAGCGGTGGTCGCAGCAAGTGCTTCGCTCGAGCCGGTGATCGTCGTCGGAGCGCCGTTGGAGACCGAGCGCGGGCTGTTCAACACGGCCGTCGTGATCCACCGCGGGAAGGTTCTCGGCGTGGTGCCCAAGAGCTACCTGCCCGAGTACCTCGAGTACTACGAGAAACGCCAGTTCCGCGCTGCACGCGAGGCGATCGATGGGCAGATCGCATTGCTGGGCGAAGACGTGCCGTTCGGCCCCGACCTGCTGTTCCGGTGCAGTGACCTTCCGCACCTGACGGTGCACGTCGAGGTCTGCGAGGACCTGTGGGTCCCAATCCCGCCGAGCACGTACGGGGCGCTGGCCGGTGCGACGGTCCTGGCCAACGTGTCGGCGAGCAACATCACGATCGGCAAGGCCGATTACCGCCGAGCGCTCTGCTCTGCACACTCCGCCCGGACGATCTCAGGATACGTCTACACCGCGGCCGGATTCGGCGAGTCGACGACCGACCTGGCATGGGACGGCCAGTCGATCATCTGCGAGAACGGCGACCTGGTCGCCGAGTCCGAACGCTTCTCGGACTCTGAGCAGTTGACATTCGCCGACGTCGACCTGGACCGCATCGTGTCCGATCGGTCGCGCACGAGCAGCTTCGGCGACTCGATCGGCGACTACCGGGAGCGGCTGGCGGCGATGCGCAGAGTCGACTTCGAGCTCGGCGTCCGCGAGCGGGCCGTCGCGCTCGGGCGCACGCTCGAGCGCTTCCCGTATGTGCCGTCTGACCCATCGAGCCGAAACGAGCGCTGCGAGGAGGTCTACAACATCCAGGTGCGCGGCCTGGAGACGCGGCTGAGGGCCACCGGCATCGACAAGATCGTGATCGGCGTGTCGGGCGGACTGGACTCGACGCATGCGCTGATCGTCGCCGTCCGGGCGCTGGACCGACTCGGCCTTGCGCGCTCCAACGTGCTGGCGTACACGATGCCCGGATTTGCCACGAGCGCGCTGACGCTGCGAAACGCGGGCGCGCTTATGGACGCGCTCGGCGTCAGCGCGCACGAGCTCGACATCCGCCCCTCGGCCACGCAGATGCTCAAGGACCTCGACCATCCCGCCGCCAGGGGCGAGCCCCACTACGACGTGACATTCGAGAACGTGCAGGCCGGCGAGCGGACGTCGCACCTGTTCCGGCTGGCCAACTACAAGGGCGCGCTGGTCCTAGGGACCGGGGATCTCTCCGAGCTGGCACTCGGCTGGTCGACGTATGGCGTCGGCGATCAGATGTCTCATTACAACGTCAACGCCTCGGTGCCCAAGACGCTCATCCAGTTCCTGATCCGCTGGGCGATCGACACCGACCAGTTCGGCGAGGCCGCCGGCGAGGTCCTGCGCTCGGTGCTGAACACCGAGATCTCCCCGGAGCTGATCCCGTCCGACGACCCCGACAAGCCAGGACAGAACAGCGAGAGCGTGGTCGGGCCTTACGAGCTTCAGGACTTCTTCCTCTACTACACGCTGCGATTTGGCTACCGGCCCAGCAAGGTGGCGTTCCTCGCCCATCACGCCTGGCACGACCGCGCGCTCGGGCCGTGGCCGGACCTGATCCCGCCCGAGCGTCGCAACCAGTACACGCTCGCACAGATCAAGCGCTGGCTCGAGGTGTTCCTGCGGAGGTTCTTCGGGTTCAGCCAGTTCAAGCGCTCGGCGATCCCGAATGCGCCGAAGGTCGGATCCGGCGGGTCGCTGTCGCCACGCGGCGACTGGCGTGCTCCGAGTGACTCCACCGCCGACACGTGGCTCGCGGAGCTGCGCGAGTCCGTACCCGACGACTGACGGCGGCGCTCAGCCGCGAGCGCCGGCGGTCGTCGGCGAGCGCGAACACTCGCTGCAGCCGCGTCGACAGCAACGAGAAGCCGGCGATGAACAACGCCGGAGAGACCGAGGCGCCGACGCCCAGGCCGACGAGGCCCGACCCGATCAGGACCGGCGCGTCCAAGCCCTTGGTCACGCCGGTCAGCACCGCGGCGCCGGCGCTGAGTACGACCATCCCTTACCCCCTGAGCCCGGGGCAAACACCGTTACCTCCCCCAGGCCCCGGGTAGAGGTTGGCTCTACCCTCGGCCCATACCTACGACCCCGAAAGGAGATCCTTGATGGCTGGAGACGGAGGATCGTCAGCGCCCAGCGGCGAGGTCATCGCGGTGCTCGGCGCCGGTAGCACGATGGGGTTCGCGATGGCCCGGAACATGCTGAAGGCAGGGCTCCGGGTTCGGGCATGGAACCGCTCCATGGAAAAGGCAAAGCCGCTGGGTCAGGACGGCGCCGAGGTATGCGAATCGCCCGCACGGGCTTGCGAGGGCGCGAGCGTGATCGTCACGATGCTCGCCAACGCCGACGCCGTCGCCGAAACGATCGAGCCGGCACTGCATTCGGCGGGCGCCGGCATTGTCTGGGTGCAGATGAGCACGATCGGCGAGCAGGGCACCGAGCGCTGCGTCGAAATCGCCCGCGAACACGACGTCGCCTTCATCGACGCGCCCGTGCTCGGCACGAAGGGCCCCGCCGAGCAGGGCAAGCTCGTGATCCTGGCTTCCGGGCCGCATGAGCTGCGCGAGCGCGTGCAGCCGATGTTTGACGCCGTCGGCCAGAGGACGATGTGGGTCGATGATGCGCCGGGTGCCGGCACGCGCCTGAAGCTCGTCGCCAACAGCTGGGTGGTGACCGTCACCGAGGGCGCCGCCGAGACGATCGCGCTGGCCGAGGGACTCGGCCTCGATCCGTCGCTGCTGTTCGAGGCGCTCGACGGTGGCGCGTTGGACCTGCCGTACCTGCGGACGAAGGGCAACGCGATGATCGAGCGCAATTTTGAGCCGATGTTCCGGCTCGAGCTGGCCGCCAAGGACGCGCGGCTTGTCGCCGAATCGGCGCAGCGCCACGATCTGGACCTGCCGATGCTGAGCGCGATTGCCGAGCGCATGACGGCCGGCGTCGAGGAGCACGGCGACAAAGACATGGCCGCGACCTACCTGACGAGCACACGACGAAGCGGTTAGGTGGCCCCTCTGATGGGCGTGCGGGCGCGCACCGGCCGCGCCCTGGTGATCGGCTCCGGGCCCAACGGCCTGGCGGCCGCGATCACGCTCGCGCAGGCCGGAGCCGAGGTTCTGGTGCTGGAGGCAGCGCCGACGGCGGGCGGCGCGGTGGCCACCGAGGAGCTGACGCTGCCCGGCTTCCGACACGACTCGTACTCCTCGGTGTACCCGGCGGCGGCGGCATCGCCGGTGTTCGAGTCGATGCCGCTCGAGCGCTACGGCCTACGGTGGGTGCATCCGGTCGCGTGCTACGCGCACCCGCTCGAGGACGGCCGCGGTGCGGCGCTGTATCGCGACGTCGACCGGACGGCGCAGAGCCTGGATGCGCTGGCACCTGGGGACGGTGACTCGTGGCGGCGCTTCGTCGCGCCGTGGCTCGAGCGCTTCGAACTGTTGCGCGACACGCTGCTCGGGCAGTTCGCGCCCGTGCGCTCGGGCGCCCGGCTGACCGTCGGTCTACGACCGCGCCGGCTGGCCGAGCTTGGCCGGGTGGCGCTGATGCCCGTGCAGGCGCTGGCGGGCGAGCTGTTTGCCGACGCCGGCGCCCGGGCGTGGCTGTACGGCTCGGCCATGCACGGTGACGTTGCGCCGGGCGCCTCGGGCAGCACGCTCCCCGCCCTGTTTCTGAACCTGCTCGGTCACGCCGTCGGCTGGCCGAGTCCCGAGGGCGGCGCGGAGCGTCTTGCCGGTGCGCTGGTCGGATATCTGGAGAGCCTCGGCGGCGTAGTCCGCACCGATGCCGAGGTCGTGGGGGTCCTCGCCGATGGCCGCCGGACACGCGGTCTCGTGCTCGCCGACGGCACGCGGCTGCATGGTGCGATCGTGATCGCAGACGTGATGCCCGGCGCGCTGGCGAGGCTCGCCGCGGCGCAGCTGCCGGCGCGCTACGTAGCCGCTTTGCGGCGCTACCGGGCCGGGCCCGCGACGCTGAAGGTCGACTGGGCGCTGGGCGGGGCGATCCCCTGGAGCGCGCCCGAGGCAAGGCAGGCGGGCACCGTGCACGTGGGCGGCAGCGAGGAGCAGGTGCTGCGGTCGACATCGCCGTCGGCCGAGTTGCGCGAGCGCCCGTTCATGCTGCTCGGGCAGCAGTCGATCGCCGACGCAACCCGTGCACCCCTCGGGAAGCACACCGCGTGGGCGTACACCCGGGGCCCGCAGACGGTCGATTGGCCGGCGCAGGCCGACCGCCATGTCGAGCGCATGGAGGCGGAGATCGAGCGCTTTGCCCCGGGCTTTAGAGACCTCATCCTGGCCCGCCACGTGCTGACGCCGGCCGACCTCGAGCGTCGCAACGCCAACCTGATCGGCGGCGACGTCGGTGGCGGCAGCTACAGCCTGGACCAGGCGCTATTGCGACCGATGGCGCGCCTAGTCCCCTATCGCACCCCAGTTCGGGGGCTCTACCTCGCAAGCGCGGCCACCTTCCCGGGCGGGGCCGTGCACGGGGTGCCGGGACGCGCCGCAGCCCGGCTGGCCCTCACAGGGCGTTAAAAAGCCCTGGCGGTGGCTCTGGGACCACCGCCAGGGCGGAGGGAGGAGAGAGCGCGCGGTGGTCACGCCTGACGACAACGACGACCTATGGGGCCCGCGCGTTATCTGCGGAAATACCCATTGCGTCGTCGCCTAAACAGGGACGTTCATTTGCTCATGGTTTGCGAGAACTCGCGATCGCTTCCGCGCCGGAAAACTGTGCATTGACGCGCGATTTCCATGCTCTGAGGCCGGGTAGGAAGCCGAGCCAATGGCCATTGCCGTGCTCGACATCGACGGAACGCTCGTCGACACCAACTACCACCACGCGATCGCGTGGTACCGCGCGTTTCGCGAACACGGGATCGTGCTGCCGGTATGGCGGATCCATCGTCACATCGGGATGGGCGGCGATCAGCTCGTGGCCGCCCTGACCGACGACGAGACCGAGCAGCAGCACGGCGACGAGATCCGCGACACCGAGACCAAGCGCTACTTCGAGCTGATCGACGAGGTCGAGACGATGGACGGGTCCCGGGAGCTGATCGAGCAGCTCAAGCAGCGCGGACATACGGTGGTGCTCGCGAGCTCGGCCAAGGAGGACGAGGTCGACCACTACCTCGACCTGCTCGACGCGCGCGAGCTCGCCGACGCGTGGACGACGTCGGCCGACGTCGAGGCGACCAAGCCCGCGCCCGATCTGGTCGCCGCGGCGCTCGAGCGCGCCGGCGGCTCGAGCCACGACGCGGTGATGGTCGGCGACACCCCGTGGGACGTGAAGGCGGCCGCCGGCGCGGACGTGCGGACGCTCGCGGTCCTCACCGGCGGCTTCTCCGCCGATGAGCTGCGTGAAGCCGGCGCGCTCGACGTGTTCGAGTCGGTCCGCGAGCTGTGTGAGCGCCTGGACCGAACGCCGCTGGCATGAGCGCCACTCAAGTGAGGGCAAGCAGGCACGCCGCGCCGAGCACGCTTGCCCCGGCGGTCCACCAGGCGATGTAATCGCCGATCTCGCCGGAGTGCAGGTGGCGCAGCTTGCGCAGCGCCGTACGCGTCGGCTCGCGAACGCGTCGTGGCAGCGAGTCGCGCAGCGGGCGTCCGAACAGGCCCAGCGCGGCGACGACCACCGCGGCGGCGATCGACAGCACCGCATACAGCAACTCGAGCGGCTCAACATGGCTGATCTCGACGGAGGGCCAGTTGACGTGAGCGCCATCGAGCACCCACTTGGCGTATGCGGCGTGATCGGTGAACCGGGCGGCGGCGCGCTGCACGCCGTTGAACGCCCCCGGGATGAACACGACCAGCGCGGCCGCGACGAGCAGCACGGCCGGCACCACCATCATCGTCCTCGGCGTGTGATCGCGGACGTCACGCGTTTCGTCGACGCGTTCGTGGGCGGCTCGCGTCTGGCTGGGGTCCGGGCCCTCGGCGGGCCCCCACCCCATGAACACCCGCCCGGCGATCCGCAGCACTGCCCCGCCGGTCGCAGCCGCAACCACGACGAACAGGGCGATCAGCCAGCCGTAGCCGGCCTTGGTCGACGCGGATTCGATCAGCGACTTGCCGGCGAAGGCGGTGAACGGCGGTATCGCCGCCAGCAACACAGCTCCCGCGACCACGAGCACTCCGAGGACCGGCAGCTCGCGCCCCTTGCCGTGAAGGTCGAACTCGTCGACGGTGGCGAACCGGTGCAGCAGCACCCCCATGCACATGAACAGCGCGCCCTTGGTGAGGCCGTGGGCGACGATGTACACCGCCGCCCCGGCGATCGCCTTGGAGCCAAGCATCGCTACGCCGCACACGAACAGCCCGACGTGGCTGATCGTGGAGAACGCCAGCAGGCGCTTGAGGTGGCGCTGGACAAAGCACATCCACGCGCCTAGCAGCGCCGTGATCACGCCCGCGGCGACGAGGATTGCCCGCAATGCATCGACATGCGGCCCTAGCACCCCCGCGAACATCACCCAGTACAGGCGCGCCACGGCATAGACGCCGAGCTCGACCATCACCCCGGAGAACAGAACGCACACGGGCGTCGGCGCCACCGCGTGGGCGTCGGCGAGCCAGAAGTGAAGCGGCACCATCGCCGCCTTGGTGAGAAATCCGGTGAACAGCAGGCTCATCGCCACGACGACGAGCGGATCTGCGCGATGGCCGTCGAGCGCCGCGCCGATCTGGGCCATGTTGAGCGCGCCCGTGCGTGCATACAGCATGCCCAGGGCGATGAACATCACGTAGCCGGCGATGCTGTTGGTGATCGCGAAGTTGATCGCGCCCTGGATCGGCGCTCGCTCCTCGATCCGGTAGGCGGTGAGTGCGTAGGCCACCGTGCTCATCAGCTCGAAGAACACGATCAGGTTGAACAGGTCGCCGGTCAGGCAGAAGCCGGCCATCGCCGCCAGGAACATCAGCATCAGGCCGTGGAACAGGCCCTCCACCGCGTCGAAATAGCGCAGCGCGTAGGTGAGCGCGGCGAGCACCATCACCGCCGCGAACGCTGCCATGCCGGCGCCCAGGGGATCGACCGACAGCGAGATCCCGATCGCCACGCCGTGGCGTGGCGTCCAGCCACCGAGCCAATAGGCGAACGGCTGGTGCGCCGAATGGGCGGCGAGCAGCACGCACATCGCGACGACCGCTGCGGCCGTGGAGATCCCGAGGAAGTCCTGCAGCGGCCGCGGCAACACCGTCCCGGTGGCGATCAGCAGCGCCGCTACGACGAACGGAACCACGACCGGAAGGGCGGTTAGATGCGTCACCGTCTGGGGCGCTCAGTCACGCAGCGCGCGCAGGTCGGCTGGCCGGATGCTGCCGAAACGCTTGTGGGCCTGCACGACCAGCGCGAGCAGCAAAGCCGTGACCGTGGCCTCGATCACGACATCGGTGAGCACCAGCACCTGCACCACCGGGTCGACGAGCTTTGAGCTCGTGGGAATGTCGGCCACGATCGGGGCCTTGCCACCGGTGCGGTAGCCGACTCCGAGCAGGACCAGGTACGTCGAGGACTGCACGATCGTCAGGCTGAGCACCGTCCGGATCAGGTTCGTGCTCGAGACGACGCCGTAGAGTCCGACCAAGAGCAGCCAGGCGGCGATCACATACGGGAGAAAGCTCATGCCCTGTCGCCGCCGTCGCGCTCAACGAACAGTTCCTGATCGAGGAACTCCGTCCACACCACCAGGAACGCCCCGGTCACCTCGAGGCCGACGGCCACACTGTTGATCGGCATCATTCCCGCCGACAACAGCATCGCCGGCGTGCCCAGCGGCAGGAAGTTCTTCAGATAGACCCCCGCGATGATCAGCCCGGCAACGCCGATCAGCGCGTAGCCGGCCGCTCCGATCGCCTCCGACGCCTCGAGCATCCACTCGGGCGCGAGTCGCTTCATCGCGAAGTACCGACCCGCAAGCAGGATCGCCAGCGGCCCGGCCGCGAGCACGATCCCGCCCTGAAAGCCGCCGCCCGGCGTCAGCGCGCCGTGGACCACGATGTAGCAGCCGAGCGCGATCAGCAGCGGGATCAGGTACAGCGATGCCACCTGCAGGCCCGCGCTGGCCCCGGCGAAGCTGTGATCCTCGATCCCACGCCTGCGCCTGGCCTCGCGCTCATGTCGCAGCTTGCGCAGCAACAGCGCCACGCCCGCGACGGATGCGAAGAGGATGAACTCCTCGCCGAGAGTGTCGAACGCCCGGATGTCGAAGTTCAGCGCGGTGACAAGGTCGGTTGCGTGTCGCTCGGGCACCTCGATCTTGTCGATCAGCAGCCCGTACACGCCGTGGTAGTGCCCGAATGCCGGCATCCCGTGCATCCCGATCAGCATCACGACGGCCAGCCCGGGGCCCGCGATCGCAAACATCGCCAGGCGCGCCCGCCGGCTCATTCGTCTTCCTCTCGATCGCGCGCGTGTTCCTGCTCGGCGATCTTGCGCAGCGCCAGCAGGATGATCAGCGGTAGCCCGACGGTGGAGACCACGATTTCCGACAGGGCCACGTCAGGCGCCTGGAACGTGAAGAACAGCAGCGTCAGCGCCAGACCGAAGATGCCGAGGACCAGCGCCTGGCGCAGCGCCTCGGGCGTGAGAACCACCGCTGTCGCGGTGATTGCGACGAGGATCAGCGCGGCCAGCTGCAGGCCGGTCACGACGGCTCGTCCTCCCGGTGCTGCTCGACCCCATCCCGCCAGTCTCCGAGCTGACGGGTGCGCATGCTGCGCGCGGTGGCGTGCACGAGCACCGGTCCGAACAGGGCCAAAAACGCGCCGGCGAACAGCGCTTTGTTGCCGATCAGCGAAAAGCCTTCGCGGACGAGGACCGAGGCGCCGACGAGCAGCGCCCCGAACCCCGCGAGACCAACGTAGTGCAGGCGGTCGTACACGTCGCGCATCGCGGTGACGCCGACGACGGCGACGATCTCGACCGCCACGCCGAGCACCAACAAGCCTGTGGCGATCACGTGGCCGACGGTCATATGTCTCCCTCCATCAGCCGCGCGAACGCCAGCGACCCGACGACGGACAGCACCGCGAGCACGACGGCCAGGTCCACGAACGGTTGGCGGTGAAAGCCCTCCGACAGCACGATCAATGTGGTGGTGGCGAGCGTGCTCGCCACCTCGAGTGCCGCAAGCGCAGCGGCGGCGCTGGCAAACGCGCAGACCGCGACGCAGGGCACGAGCGCGGCCATCAGCACGATCGCTGCGAGCTCCCACTCGTTCATCCAAGCTCCAGCACGTCGATGTCGTGACGGTCGCCGTTGCGGCGCAGCTGATGGACGAGCAGCAGGTCGCTGTCAGCGTCGACCCCGATCACGATCGTGTTCGGCGCCAATGAGCCGACGATCTCGGTCAGCGCGTAGCGGCCGCGATCGGTCTCGCTCGTGCCCGCTTTGAACGGAACCGCACGGAACCGGCCGCGCGTGCGCCTGGGCTGTGTGAGCTGAGCAAGCGCCTCACGACACAGCAGGCCCGTGTCGAGCGGCACCCGAACAACCGCGCGCCAGGAGCGACGCAGCCACCGCAGCGAAAATCGCGCCTCGGGAAATCCGCGTTCGCGAGCGGCTTCGAAAGCGACCGTCGCGATCAGCGCGACGGCGACCAGCACGTACAGCTCCGGGAGGCTCGTTGTGTCGACGAGCAGCAGATAGAACGCGGCCGCGAGGGTAAATCCGGCGAGTGTCAGGGCGAGGCGTCGCATCACGGGCTGCTGGTCCGCTCGTGCAACTGCACGGCTCGTACTTGCCCTGCCTCAGGGGCTTGTAATCAGGCCGGCGGGGTAGAGCAGGTGAGGAGCGACCAGGAGGACGATGTGAGCGGAACGCGGGCGGCAGCGCGTAAGCGTCATGCGCAGGAGGCGGAGCGCAAGGTCGAGCACCGGCGGCGCAAGCAGACCGGCGTCGCGGGATGGGTCTCTGATCGCGCGTCGGAGTGGTCGCTGGACGGCCCCGACTGGGGGTTCATCGAACGCCAGAAGTACTTCTGGAACCCGTTGATGGACTACTACTTCCGGATGGAGATCGAGGGCTGGGAGCGGCTTCCCGAGTCCCCCGCCCTGCTGATCGGGATTCACTCCGGCGCACCGTTCGTGTGGGATGCCTGGACGGTCGGAGTGCAGTGGTGGCG
>Ga0207693_10001490_pt1 | contig 20648 bp, 18 predicted proteins | sample LARL81metaG_FD_184347 | JGI IMG/M metagenome (GOLD analysis project Ga0207693, IMG submission 184347) | Corn, switchgrass and miscanthus rhizosphere microbial communities from Kellogg Biological Station, Michigan, USA - LAR L8-1 metaG... | ecosystem: Host-associated > Plants > Roots >... | reverse complement strand
AGAGTGGGCGCCGCGTGGCGGGGCCTCAAGGGTCTAACCGCGAGCCGATGTGCCGCCTCAGTCGCTCCTTGACGGCGACCGGCCCGAGTGTGGGGCGTGGCAGGTCGGCGGGCGAGCCCGGGCGGGTCAGCAGGCACGCGAAGCGCGGGCCGGTCAGCGGCCCTGCCTCGAGCCAGGCCGCGATCTTTCCGAGCTCCGCGGTCTGCAGTGCGGACGCATAGCCGCACGCCGCCGCAATCCCGGCAAATGAGATGCGGCGTGAAACGGTCGACTGGCCCCCGGTGGAGTCGTGGACCGCGTTGTCGAGCAACAGGTGCCACAGGTTCGGCGGGGCGTAGGCTCCTATCGTGGCAAACGTGCCCATGCGCATCAGCGCCGCCCCATCGCCATCGAGCGCAACCACCCGCAAATCAGGGCGACTGAGCGCAAGACCCAGCGCAATCGCAGACACGCATCCCATCGAGCCCACCATGTAGAAGTGGCTCGGGCGGTCCTGCAGCGCAAACAACTCGCGCCCGCAGAATCCGGTGGACGCCAGCACCACCGTGGCCGCATCCGTGGTGCAGGCCAGCACCTGCGTGAGCGCCTGCTCCCGCGAGACCAGGGACCGTGGCGGGGCGGCAGCGTCAACCAGCGGCGCGTGACTCGGCGGCCGGGCGGCGCTCAGCGGATCCGTCTGCAGATCGCAGGGGGCGACCGTGCCCTTTTGCATGAGCAGCGCATAGGGTTGCCCGCTCGAGTCCATATGCCGGGTGGCACGCTCGAGCGCCGGCGCGATCTCCTCGCGCCGCACGGGGAATAACTCCCACGGGATCTGCATCAGCTCCAGCAGCTGCGGCGTGATGGGTCCCATGAGCGCGTGCTGCGGCTCGTCGGCGACGCCCGGCTGCCCGCGCCAGGTTACGATCAGCAGCTGCGGCAGGCGGAAGGTCCAGGTGAGGGACGTGAGGGGACTCACCGCATTGCCCAGCCCCGAATTTTGCATCATGGAAATGCCCCGCCGCGGCAGGCCGGTGGCGCCCAGGGTCACTCCCGCAATCACCGCGACCGCATCCCCCTCGTTGGCCATGGACAGGTAGCGCAACGAGCTGTCCTGCAGGACGTAGTTGATGAACGGGGTCAGGTACGAGCACGGTACCCCGGCGTACCAGGAGAATCCGCGTGCCCGGGCGGCCTCGACAAAGTCCCGCGCCTCGATCATCGCCGCGGGCCGCCATCCTCATCGGTAGCGGCCCCGAGCAGGTTCTGGCCGTGGGCAAAGTCCACCGCGTGGCGCAGTTCCTCAAGATCGTTCACCGAGCGCCAGTGCCCGTGTACGTACACCACCTGCACCGTCGCGCCATCGGCAACCAACGCATTCAGCAGTGCCGGTACGTCCAGGGAGTCGAAGTCGGGCCGGGCGCGCAGCACCGCCATGACCGACTTCAGCCGCGCGAGCGCCTGGCGGCGGACGTGCAGCATCCCGATCCAGCGTCCCTGTGGGGTCGGCGGCCCGCTGGTGCGCGCGGGCGTCCCGGCCGCATCGTCACCCAGGCTCGCAACCCGCTGCAGCAGTGCCCCGCTACCGAAGAAATCCCGGTCGTCGCTGCGCGAGCAGAAGGCGAAGTCGCGCACCGTGCTGTTGATCGCGCCGGGGGCCGAAGAATCGACCACGACCGCGAAATCGGCCTCACACTCGAGCAGGTCGCGCAGCACGTAGCTGCGGAACAGCAGATCCCCGTAACACACTACGGTGTCGGATTGCATGTCGTTGAGGGCGCACGCCAGCGAGGCGAGTTCGCCGGTCTCGGCGTAGCGTTCGTTGAGGGTAAGCTTGATTCCGGACGGATCGATGGCAGCGGCCCGGTAACCGCCGACCACGGTGATGTCGTTGACGCCCTCCTTCTTGAATGATTCGATGAGCCAGCCCAACAGCGGCCTGCCGCCGATGGGCAGCATCAGCTTGGGACGATCGGTGGTTACCGCCTCGAGGCCCCGGCCGCGCCCGGCCGCGAGCACCACCGCCGCGCGCGCGGCGTCCGCCTGGGCGAGATACAGTCGCTCCGCTTCGGAATACTCCTCGGCATCCTGCAGGCGAAAGACCTCCTGCACGGAGACAATTCGGTCCTCGACATTGACCAGCGTCTGACTCAGCTGCACTTCCCTGGCGACGCTCTGCATGGCGGCAATCGCCGCCCGCAGCATGTGATTCGCCCAGATCACCATGCTGATCCCCGCCTCGCGAAAGACCTCCGTGGGCGTGCTGTAGTAGCGCGTCGGCACGATCACCAGCGGCGCGCGCCCGGCCCATTCACGGGCAAAGGTCACGATCTCGTCCGCCTTCGCAAGCTTGCTGTGGATCAGGATCGCATCGGCGCCGGCCAGCCGGTACGCCTCGGCGCGGCGCAGCGCCTCCGGCATGCCCCAGCCGGCTATCAGCGCCTCAACGCGCGCCACGATGCAGAAATCCCCGTCCCGCTGGGTATCCTTGCCCGCCATGATCTTACCGGCGAACTCGGCGACGTCAGCCAGCGGCTGGCGCTCGCCGTTCAGAAAGCTATTCGTCTTGGGGAACTGCTTGTCCTCGATACACACGCCAGCGACGCCGCGCTGCTCGAGCTTGCGCACCAGGCGACGCATGTTGTTGAAATTCCCGTAACCGGTGTCGCCGTCCAGAAGTATCGGCAGATCGCTGGCGTCCACCATGAACTCCAGCAGGTCCACGATCTGCGTCCAGCTGGCCTCGTTGTTGTCGCGCACCCCGAACTGCGCGGCCATCGACAGGCCGGAAGCCCAGATGCCGCCGAACCCGGCTTCGCGCACGATGCGCGCCGACAGTCCGTTGTGTGCCTCCATCAGAAACTCGAGACGCTCGCTGAGCAGCATCCGGCGCAGGCGTGCGCTGCGCGTGAGCGCCGCAGCGGCGCCTGCGGGAGCCTCGCCGCGAACGGTGGTCGCGTCACCTGCAGCGTCGCTGCCAGAGCGGGTGGTAGCGCTCACGATAGCCGCGGAAGAATATCGCGCTCGGCGCGCTCAACGTCAGCCGGAAAATCGATCTCGATCCACGGCATTCCGGTGACGTCTACGACCTCCGCCGGCTGCGTGCCCTCGCGCAGGAAATCCCGGATCGCCTCCTCATGCGGCAGGTTGTCGCGACCGCTGTTCACATAGTCAGCCACGATGGCCGCGAAACGGCGCGCGCCGGCCTCATCAAAGCGGAAGAAGCCCACCGATTCCCCGATGGTGTCGTACTGCAGCTCCGCGGCTACCTTCTTGCGCAGCTCCACCGGCACCCCGCCGCGCACGCAGATCTTCACCGGCTCGTCCCCCGGCTCAAAGCTCCTGTCAATCAGCAGACGATTCACCGGGCGCGCTCCGGCAACCAGCGCCGCCATGATGTCCCGGTGGTACAGCACGTCGGCATCCATCAGCAGGACATCCCCGCCACGCGTCATGGCGTCGGCCGCCGTGTGCACGGTGAGCACGCTGCCCAGCTCGAACCCGGAGTTGAGCACCACCTGCGGTCGCGGCTGCCATGCCAGCCGCTCCAGTTCGCCCTGCACCAGTTCGCTGCGGAAGCCGAGCGCCACGACGACCTCATGGACTCCGACACCCCGCAGCAGCTGCAGGTGCCGTTCGAGCAGGCTGCAGCCGCCGAACTCCAGCAGGCATTTGGGCAGCTCGCCGCCTTGTGGCTGCTGCATTCTCAATCCTCGTCCGGCGGCAAGAATAATGGCGCGCATGTGTACCCTGATCGCACATAAAGGTAGGCATAGTACAAAATCAGCGGTGCACTGTGGCGCGCGGGGGTCGTGGCCCCGGCTCCTAGTCCCTCACCGTGGCCAGCCCGGCGCGGCGCCGAAAGGCCCGTTCGGAGAAGTGCAGGTAGATCAGGCCCGGTATGGCGAGCAGTAATTCCCGGGCGCGCTTGGCCAGCGACAGCGCCAGCGCCACTTCCGGGCGCAGACCGGCGAGCGGCGCCAGCAGCACGTAGCCGCCTTCCTGCACGCCGAGCGACCCGGGTACGGCGAAGGCGACGCTGCGGATGGTCTGGCCGAGACTTTCCAGGATCAGAGCGTCGCCCCAGCTGACGGGAGAATCCAGCAGCCGACAGATCAGCCACACTTCCCCGGTGCCGGCCACCCACCCGAGCAGACTCAGCGCGAAACTGCCGGTGACGCGCGCGCTGCGGCTGTACATGCCCTGCAGCGCGAGGTCGATCGCCTCGGCATGCCTGAGGATGCCCGACCAGTCGCGTCGCCCGGCAACCCGCTGCAGCAGCCGCGTCAGCTTGCCGAACAGCCCGCGCCGCTGCAGCAGATAAAAACCGGCGATCATCAGCGTCAGCACGCAGCCCCCCGCCACCGCAGCGGTCCCCGAGCCGGCGAGCGGGATGAGGCTGGCGCGTCCGCCGAGCAGCGCCAGTCCCAGCAGTGCGAACACCATCTGGGCCACGGTCTGCAACGTCGTGCTCGCGGTAATGGCGGCGGCGGCGTCCGGCGTCGGCACGCCGCGCTGGATCAGTTGCCGGATCATCAAGAGCGGGCCGCCGATCTGGCCTGCGGGCATCAGGCTGTTGGCGGACTCCCCGATCCAGCGCACCAGCAGCGCGTTGAGCGTCGAGCCGCCCCGCGCGCGCGTCTGCAATATGCGGATGGCGGCCGCGTCGAGGGCGAGCGGCAGCAGGTGAAAGGCAGTTACGCCCAGCAGGCCCCATCCCGCCAGCGCCAGGGTCGCGAACACCGCGCTGGCATCGTGCGAGACCAGAACGACGACAAACAGCAGCACTCCCGCGGCCAGGAGCCAGAAGGCGGCCCGCGTCATGCCCGTGCCGAGTCCGCCCGCGCACCCGTTCCACGGCGCGCGCCGCGGCGCCGGAATACCTGGCGAAATCCGAAATAGGCCACCGAGTCCTTCATGTTCGACACGAAGCGCCACCAGCGGTGCATGCGCGGGTCCGTGAGGTACTCGAAGGTCAGGGAGACGCGCCGCTCGCCGGCCGCGAGCGGCGTGATGCGGTGGCGCAGCGCATCGCCATCGAAAAATACCAGCCCGCCGGGGGCTATCTGCACCGACCCGGACACCGGCGCGGCGCCGGGAGTGCGCGTGTGCAGTTCATAGTCCAGTCGGCAGGAGGACTGATCGAGCACGCCGATCAGCACCGTGTAGCGGCGTCCCGCGTAGTAGGAGGTGTCATAGTGCCAGCCGATGTGATCCCCCGGCTGGGTGTAGAAATACAGCGCATAGGCGTGCGGGTCATCAGCGGGGGAGACCTGCAGCCGCTCGCCGGCGAGCTGCCCGAGCCACTCGATCAGCGCGCCTGAGCGGTACAGCTGCGCGATGCCGGGGGCCAGTTCGTCGATGGAGTGACGGCTGACGCTGCCACCCTGCTTGTGTCCCGGCAGGTAGTTGCGATTCACGGCCGGCTCGACGGCGAGCACGGCGGCCGCGAGCTCCGCGGTCACCTGCGCATCCAGGAACTCCGGCAGGTACAGGAACGAGCCCTGCGCGATGAACTGCGCTCGCAGTCCGCTCAGATCGAGGCTGCTCAGGCGCGCGGCGAGCAGTTCACTCATCGGCCGTACCCGCGCGCGATCCGCCGGTAGTCAAATATCACCCACAGCGCGAACAGCGGCGCGCCGATGGCCGCCACCAGCAGAAACGCTGCGGTGCCGTTGCACAGCGTCACCAACGGCAACAGGTACAGCACATCCTCGGTCTCGAAGCCGCTCACGGAGGCCTGGCGGCTCGCCGCCTTGCCTGCCAGCTCCTCGATACGCATGCGCAGGTAGAAGATGAGGGCGACGCAGACGCCGGCGAGTGCCCCGAGGGCCGGCGGCGCGAACGGCAGCGCGTCCGGTGTCTGGCCCACTCCCACGCCGATTGCCGTGAACAGCAGCACCGTCACCAGGGCATCGCTCGCCAGGTCATACCAGTGGCCGAAGCGACTCGACTTGCCGCTGAGGCGCGCGAGTTCCCCGTCGGTGTGGTCGAGAAAATTCGACACCACCAGCAGCAGCGCGCCCAGATTCATCCAGCCAAAGCTCCCGCGCGTGAGCGCAGCGGCCGCGGCCATCCCAAATGCCAGGCGCACGCTCGTCAGGTGGTTGGGCGTGACCCAGCTGTGCTGCAGCGGTTCGACCAGGCGGCGCGCGAGGCGGGCGTCCCACGGCAGGTTTATGGCCCGCGCGGCGGGAAACGACGAGGGTTCGGACATGGTTGGATGGATTCGGTCGGGGCAGTCGTCTTGACGGCATTTTACCCGCCTGCCCGTCATGCCACCAAAATGAATACCGCTGCGCGCACCCGCGTCGCGTAGCCATCGGTGGCGGCGAGCCTGGCCCCAAGCCGTGCTAGCGCCCCGCCGGCAGGGCGCCCTGCGCACGCCACCACGCCACGGCGTCGGCAAACGCCGCGCGCGCGGGGCGCCAGCGATAGCCGAGCTCACGCACGGCCTTGTCGCTGCAGAAGAACATGCGCTTGCGTGCCAGGCGTACGCCTTCGACCGTGAGGCGCGTGCTGCCCCCGCTCAGGCGGGCCACCGCCTCAGCGACCAATGCCACCGGCAGCAGCGCCCCTGCAGGCAGGCGCAGGCGCGGCGGCTTGCGGCCCACGAGCTGTGCGATGTCCGCAAGGATGGCCTGCAGGGTCATGTTCTCGCCGCCGAGGATGTAGCACTCGCCGCTGCGCCCGCGTTGCAGCGCCAGAAGATGCCCCGCGGCGACGTCATCGACGTGCACGATATTCAGGCCGGTATCCACGTACGCGGGCATGCGCCCGGCGGCAGCGTCGAGCACCATCCGGCCGGTCGGTGTTGGCTTGATGTCCCCGGGGCCGACCGGGGTGGAGGGATTGACGATCACCACCGGCGTGCCCGCACGGGCGAACTCGCGCGCGACCTGCTCGGCGAGAAACTTCGAGCGCTTGTAGTGTCCGATCATGTCAGTCACGGCGACCGGCGTCGCCTCGTCACCGGGGGTGCCATCGGCGGGCAGGCCGATGGTGGCGACACTGCTGGTGTACACCACGCGCTCGAGGCGCGCGCTGCGGGCGGCGCTCAGGATGTTGCGGGTGCCCTCGACGTTGGTCTGATACAGCTCCTGCGGATGGCGGGCACCCAGGCGGTAATCGGCCGCCACATGGAACAGCGCCGCGCAACCGCTGGCCGCGCGCTCCAGACCCTGTGCATCGCCGAGGTCGCCGTCAACTGTTTCAAGCCCGAGGCCCAGCAGGTTGCGGCGGTCGGAGGTCGGCCGTGCGAGCGCGCGCACCTGCCAGCCCTCGCGCAGCAGCGCGCGCGCCACCGCCGCGCCGACAAAGCCGGTGCCGCCGGTGAGCAGCGCTCTCACGTGAGACCGGGCGCCTGCGCCGCCAGGGCACCGCTGTGCGCGATGGCCGCGAGCGCACGGCGCGCCTCAAGGTAGCGCCGGGTCAGGCGTGTCAGCGGCACCACGTCCTGGGGCCGCCGGCACAGCCGTGCGAGGAGGCGCCCGATCTTCAGCTTGCCGGTCACGCCCGCGGCATCGCGTACCGAGTCCGGCAAGGCATCGCTCGCCACATCGACGATGACACGCACGGCAATGAATGGCAGGCCGTGCGCCTGCGCCACCCGCGCGATGGCTGCGCTTTCCATGTCGACGGCGGCCGCGCCGGTCACGTGGAACAGCCGCGCCTTCTGAGCAACCGAGGTGATGGCGGCGGGGCTGGTGAGGAGCCTGCCCTCGCTCAGCGGCTGCCGTGGCGCCAGCGCCGCACGCACTTGTTCGCGCCAGCGCGCGTCCGTCGCCAGTGCCATCCCGTCAGCGGCGACGATCTGTGCGGGCAGAAAGATCTGCCCGGCGCGCAGGGCCGGATCCAGCCCGCCGGCCATCCCCCAGCTCACCAGTGCCGTGGCGCCGGCGGCGACCAGATTGTCCGCGGCAAGGGTGGCGGCCGCGCCGCCGGTCCCGGCCACGGTCAGCAGCTTGCCGTCAGCCAGTGCGGCCACCGAGGCATGTCGTGAAACGATCGGACCCAGATGGCGCCCCTCGCTTCGCAAAGCGCAGACGACGCCAACGACGCCCGTCGTCAATGAGTGCCCCCGGAGCGGGTGAGGTTGCGGTAGGCCGCCAGCGCCCACAGCGGAAAATAGGCGCTGTAGCCGTGGTACTTCAGATAGAACACCCGTGGGAAGCCGGGAGCGGTGAAGCCCGGATCGCTCCAGAAGCCGGCGCCGGTCTGCGTCGCGAGAAGGTAGTCGATGCCGCGCCGCACGGCCTCCGAACGTACCTGCCCGGCAGCCATCAGGCCAAGCAGTGCCCACGCAGTCTGGTATGAGGTGCTGCCGGCGGCGCGGCGCTCGGCGGCGGGCTGCGTGTAGGTCTCGTTGCTCTCGCCCCAGCCGCCGTCCGCGTTCTGCTGCGAATTCAGCCAGCGCGTGGCACGCACGATGGCCTCATCGTCGGAGCGGACACGCGCCTGCGCCAGTGCCATCAGCACCGACCAGGTACCGTAGATGTAGTTGGTCCCCCAGCGACCGAACCACGAACCGTCCGCCTCCTGCTCGGTGCGCAGGTACGCCAGAGCCCGCGTCAGAGCCGGCCGGTCCTGGGGCCGGTCGGCCAGCGCCAGCACGGTGACCACGCGCGCCGTGACATCGCTCGTCGGCGGATCCAGCAACGCACCGTGGTCGGCGAACGGGATGTAATTGAGCCGGTAGTGGACATTGTCGACATCGAAGGCGGCAAAGCCGCCGTCACTGCTTTGCATGCCGACCAGCCAATCCAGCGCCCGCTCGGCGCGATCGGCGTACCGCTGCGGGTCACGGGCACGGCGCATCGCCCACACGATCACCGCCGTGTCATCCAGGTCCGGATAGAAGCTGTTGGCAAACTGGAACGCCCACCCGCCGCCGGGCAGATCCGGGCGCGAGCGCTGCCAGTCCCCGGGCTCCTCCAGGAGCTGCCGGCCGCACAGCCAGTCGAGGGCCCGCTCGCAGCCGTCGACCGCGGCAGCGCTGCCCTCCTCCTGCATCGCCAGCGCGGCGAGCGCGGTATCCCACACCGGCGACACGCACGGCTGGCAATACGCCGTGCCCTCGCTCACCACCAGCAGCTTCTCGAGCGCACGTCTTGCGGTCACACGGCGCGGGTCATCCGCGGGGTACCCGAGGATCACCAGGGCTTCGAGCGCGTTCACCATCGCGGGGAATATCGCGCCGAGGCCGTCTTCGCCGTTGAGGCGTTCGAGCACCCAGGACTCGGCGCGTTTGGTCGCGCGGCGCCGCATGGCCTTCGGAATCAGCGGGTCAAGGCGGCGCGCACAGCGGTCGAGCAGCTGGAACGCGCGCGCCAGCGAGCGCGCGGGCCCCTGCGGCAGGGGAAAGTAATCGTGCTCCTGCTCGGCCGGGGTCACGAACAGCTCGGCGACGTTCACCTGGCGCGGGTTCTTGGCGCGCGGGCGTTCGGTGCACAGGATGAAAAGCGGCACCATCACGGTACGCGACCAGTAAGAAACCTTGTCCAGGTGGAAGGGGAACCACCGCGGCAGCAGCATGATCTCTACCGGGATGTAGGGCACGGCGCGCCAGGGCACCTGGCCGAACAGCGCGAGCGTGATGCGGGTGAAGACGTTGGCGCGCGCGGCACCGCCGCGCGCCAGAATCGCCTCGCGCGCCCGCACCATGTGCGGCGCATCGGGTGCGTCTCCGGCCAGCTTGAGCGCGTAATAGGCCTTGACGGTGCAGCTCACGTCGAGCGCGCCGCCCTGGTACAGCGGCCAGCCGCCGTGAGCGGCCTGGCGGCCGCGCAGGTAGTTGGCGAGCTTCGCCTCCAGCGCCGGGTTGCCTTCGCCGAGGAAGTGCAGCATGAGGATGTATTCGGCCGGGATCGTGCAGTCGGCCTCGAGCTCAAAGAGCCAGAAGCCACGTTCGCTCTGCGCGCCGGCGAGCGCGCTGCGCGTCGCCGCGATGGCGCGGTCCAGAGCCGAGCCGCGCACGAGCCGTCCACCGAGCCTGGAGGGCTGCTCGGGCGTCGGCGCATAGGCCTCATCGAGTTCGGAAAGCGGCGAGGTTCGATTCAACGGCCAGAACTCCCTTCGCGGCGCAGGTCGCGCGGCTCTTCGTAGTCAGCATCGTCAGCACGGGGGCGCGGCGCAGCCGCGGACTCGAGTGGCCGCTGCGGCAGCTCGATCGCGGCGGGCGCTGCCAGTGGCAGCCCGATGGCGGCCACTGCAAAAAGACGGCGCAGCAGCCAGTCGTTGCCCACCGCAGCGTTGCTCAGCTGCGTCGTCACGCCCACCGCCGCGCGCGAGATCTTCACCTGGTTGCCGGCGGTGAACCCCGGGTTGGCCTCGATGCGGCGCAGGGTCAGTACCGCAAGGCCGATGGCCCACAGGCAGAAGCGGCGGATGCCCGCTTCCTCCTTCGGTATCAACAAGGTGAACGCCAGGGCATTTCGCAGGTGCGCGTGCGCCACGCCGACCAGCTCGCGCATGCTGGCATCAAAACCCTTGGCCTGCCGCTGCGGATGCAGGCTGCCCAGCTCCACGCCGTGGCGCCCAAAGACGTCCTGCGGCAGCCAGCAGGCGCCGCGCTGCCAATCCTCCCAGACGTCCTTGAGGATATTGGTCATCTGCAGGCCCTGCGCGAAGGACACGCTCAGCTTCTCCAGCCCCGCGCGCTGGGCCTCGATCGCCGGTGAATGGGCGCAGAACAGCTGCGTGAGCATCTGACCGACAACTCCTGCCACGTAGTAGCAGTAGTCATCCAGGTCACTCATGCGCGCCAGGCCGCGCAGGCTGGCGATGCACTGGAACTCGTGCATGCCCTCGCACATGACCTCGACGCAGCGCCGGATCGCGACGCGCTGCTCGGCATCGAGCGCGGCGGTCAGGCGCACGATGCGTCCCATGTTGAGTACCAGGTCGCGCTCGGCCGGCAGCGTCTGCTCGGAGAAGCGCGGCAGCAGATCCCGCGCCAGCTGTGCCGCCTCTTCCTCCCCGCAGACCACCGCAACGAAGCGGTGCAGCAGACCGAGCCTGGCGGCCGCCGAGGAGGTGGTCTGATCCTCGATCGTGTCGGCGATGCGGCACAGCAGGTAAGCGTTGGTCACCGCGATGCGCAGCTTCGCGGGCAATTGGGGAATGGTCAGCGCGAACGTGCGTGACACGTGCGGCAGGATCTGGTCCTGATATTCCTCATCGCTAGCGCTAGCATCCATCTGAACAGTGTCTCGCATGACCTCGACCGTCGCAATTCGGGCCCGCCTTGCGGCCGGCGCGCACCTTTGCAGCGGGCGCTGGGGCTGCATTATGCCTATAAACGGCCGTGGACCGGACTGGGGCGCCGCGTACCAGGGCCGCATCCCGCGCCGCCCTGCCGTGCCACCCGGCGAACCTAAGCGGCTGCGCTGCGCCCTCAGCTCTCGCCAGCCCGGGCGGCGATGGGCTGCGCTTTTTGGGCACCAAAGCAGTGTTCAGTAGCTGCGCGCGAGCAGCCAGGATGCCAGCGCGCGCAGCGGCATGCCGCGGGTGCCGAACGGCGCCAGGGCGCCGAGCGCCTCAGCGTGCAACAGCCGCACCCGCTCCTGCGAGGCAGCGACGCCCAACACCGCCGGATGTGTGGGCTTGGCACGCTCGCTGTCGGCGCCGGCCGCCTTGCCGAGCGTGGCGACGTCGCCCAGCACGTCCAGAAGATCGTCCTGGATCTGGAAGGCCAGGCCGATCGGTCCCACGAACCGGGCGAGGGCCTCGTAGAGGCGCGCGTCAAGATGCGGCACACAGGTGGCTGCCATGAGCACACTCACACGAATCAGCGCCCCGGTCTTGCGCGCGTGCATCTCCTCGACCTGCGCAATGTCCAGGCGCCTGCCCTCGGCCGCCAGATCCATGGCCTGGCCGCCCGCCATCCCGAAGGTGCCACTGGCCTCGCCCAACAACCCGATGAGGCGCAGGCGGGTTTCCGCACTCGCGGTGAGCGAGGGGTCGCACGCGAGCACCTGGAAGGCGAGCGACTGCAGCGCATCCCCGGCCAGAATTGCCGTTGCCTCGTCGTAGGCCTTGTGGCACGTGGGCCGGCCGCGGCGCAGGTCATCGTCATCCATGGCGGGCAGGTCATCGTGAACGAGGGAGTACACGTGCACGAACTCGATGGCGCAGGCGATGGCCTCGACCTGCGCGTCCGGAATACCCAGCGTGCGTGCGGTGGCGAACACCAGCGCCGGCCGGATGCGCTTGCCGCCCCCGAGCGCGCTGTAGCGCATCGCCTGGTGCAGGCGCGCCGGGATCTCATTCTCATCCGGCAGGCGGCTCGCGAGCGCCGCCTCCATGCGCGCCTGCCAGGATTTCAGCAGCGCTGGAAACGCCTCATGCTGGGCCGGATCCTCGACCATGGATGGCGCAGCTGCAAAGGCACGGTTCACGTGTTGGGGCTCAGCCAAGGGGCGGCGCGGCTACTGCATTCGCCGGGCGGCGGACTCTCGGCTCGAACGCGTAACGGCCGACACCGGTACCGCGGTGACGCTGCGCCGCACGCGGTCCTGGTAGACGACCGGGGGGTTCGGTGCCATGGGCCCGGTGGTGCGCGGACCGCGAATTGCCGTGGTCAGGGCCTTGATCGGGTGGCTGAAGGCATCGTTCACGGCCGTGCCCTCGAAGCCGCAGTGCGCCATGCAGTTATCGCAGGCGGGGTTGCGACCCACACCGTAATCAGCCCAGTTGGTGTCTTCCATCAAAGAGCGGAAGCTGCCCGCGTAGCCCTCATCTGTGAGCAGGTAGCAGGGTCGCTGCCAGCCAAAGATGTTGTAGGTCGGCGTGCTCCACGGGGTGCACTGGTAAGCCTGATTGCCCGCCAGGAAGTCCAGGAACAGGCTCGAGTGGTTGAAAGACCAGCGGCGCCGCGCGCCAGTGGCCGCGGACGGCGCCTCGCGCTCGCGCTTGAAGATCTCGCGGAACAGTCCCTTGCTGGCGCTGCGCCCGAGGAACACATCCTGGCGCGGGGCGTGGTGGTAACTGTACCCGGGGGAGACGGTGATGCCCTCGATCCCGAGCGTCATGGCCTCATCGAAGAAGGCCGCCACGTGGTCCGGATCCTCGCCGTTGAACAAGGTGCAATTCACGGTGACGCGGAAACCCTTGGAGCGCGCCAGGCGAATCGCCGCCACCGCCTTGTCGAAGACACCCTCTTGGCAGACCGACTCATCGTGCCGTTCGCGGTTGCCATCGAGATGGATGGAGAACGTGAGGTACTGCGAAGGCTGGTACTCGTCGATGTGCTTCGGCAGCAGGATGGCGTTGGTGCACAGGTAGACGAACTTACGGCGCGCCACGATGCCGGCGACGAGCTGCGGCATCCCCCGGTGAATGAGCGGCTCGCCTCCCGGGATGGACACCATCGGCGCCCCGCACTCGTCCACCGCGCGCAGGGCGTCCTCGACGCTCATGCGCTTCTGCAGGATCTCTTTGGGATGATCAATCTTGCCGCAGCCCGCGCACGCGAGGTTGCACTGGAACAGCGGCTCGAGCATCAGCACCAGCGGATAGCGCTTCACGCCGCGCAGCTTCTGGGTCGCGATATAACGGCCCACGCGGTACGCCTGAATCAATGGCACGCCCAACGTCTTCTCCTGATCTAACTTGGAAGCGCGAGCACGTCTGCGCGGTGATCGCGCCAGATCCGCTCCCACTCCATCCTGAACCACGGGGTGAATTTCCCGCTCCCGCCAGCGGCCAGCTCCGACTGCAGCGCCTCCGGGCTGATCCAGCGCCAGGCGTGGATCTCCGCCGGGTCGCTCCTGATCGGGCCATTGCAACGCCCGATGTACACCGAGCACAGCTCCTGCTCGGCACCCGCCTCATCAAACTGTGCCTGGTACTGAAACTTGAACAGGAACCGCAAGGGACAGCTCAGGCCCAGCTCCTCCTGAAGGCGCCGCTGCGTGGCCACCTCCAGAGACTCCGCGCGTCGCGGATGGCTGCAGCAGCTGTTCGACCAGTAAAGTGGCCACAGGCGCTTGGACGGCGAGCGCTGCTGCAGCAGTAGCGCGCCCGCATCGTTGAAGATCAGCACCGAAAAGGCGCGATGCAGAATGCCGCTGCCGTCGTGGCACGCCGACTTGCCCAGATACCCCACCTCGCGATCAGCGGCATCGACGAGGATCAGCATATCGGCTTCGGGAGCGACCGCGGCGCGGGTGCCGCGGCGAGCATTCTGCGAGTTTTCCGATTCAGCGCCTAATTCCATATTTACCCGGAAGCATACAGGTCCCGCTCAGGGCGGGATGCGGCATTGGGAAACGTGACCGACCGCCCCGGCCATTCGTGCCTGACTATCAAAGATACTTAATAAAATCAATAATTTAAGTATCGCAGGCGGCCTTGACTGCCAGCGAATCTACACGTAATGCGGCGGCGACGAAATCCCTCCCCCGAAAGAGCACGCGGCAACACCCCGGGGATCTCGGGGGCGATCACCGGCGGCGCCGCCATCGCAGGAGGGGCGCCGGCGTTCGCGGCGGCCACACATCCGGTCCGCATAGGACTTCGGATACGCCGCGTACCGCGGGGGATCAGGCGACGCTGTCCCCGATCGTGCCGCGGCGCGCCCCTTTCGGACAGCGCGCGGTCCTGTGCCCGGGGCGCAACGGCGTAGGAAAGGCCGTGAGGGGACTGTCGGCATCCTCTGACGCTCAAGATGTCGCTAGGGCGATTTGCCGCGCGCCCTCAGCGACGTAGTCTTGGGGGATACTGCAGCCGGCGTGGGAGGCATAAGGAGGTGCTGTGTCTGAATTTTCACGGGCTCCGGAACTCTAAGGCGCGGGGCGCAAGGTCTTGTCGTCACATACGTCAACTACGACGGCGTGCACGCGCGCGCCGCCGCTCCTGGCCGTGCGGCCTGAGGACTATGCCTTCTTCCTTGACCTTGACGGCACGCTGCTGGAGTTTGCTGCGCGCCCCGAGCAAGTGCAGTGTGACGCGGCGCTGCTGAGGCTGTTGGCGGAGGTTTCAACCCGCAGCGCCGGCGCGCTGGCGCTGGTCAGCGGTCGCTCGATCGCTGATCTTGATCGAATTACAGCACCGCACCGCTTCCCGGCCTCCGGGGTCCACGGCCTCGAGCGACGCGGCGCCTGGCAGGAGCACCCATCACAGCCAGTGGCGCCGCGCTCGCTGACCGAGCCCCGTGAGCTGTTGCAGGCCCTGGCCCGGCGCCACCCGCGCTTGCTGCTCGAGGACAAGGGAATTTCCCTGGCGCTGCACTACCGCGGGGCGCCGGAGTTAATAGACACCATCAGCGGCGCGCTCGCCTCGATGCCGGCGCTGCTTACAGGAGAGCTCCGGGTGCAACACGGTCACAAGGTCGTCGAGGTGATGCCCGCGGGGACCACGAAAGCCACCGCCATCGCCGCATTCATGGAGGAAGCACCCTTCCGGGGACGGCAGCCGCTGTACGCCGGGGACGACCTCACCGATGAGTGCGCGTTCGAGTGGGTGAATGCCCACGGCGGTTTGTCGATAGCGGTGGCGCCGGCGCGGCCCACCGCCGCCGCCGCCTCGCTGCCCTCGGTCGTCGCGATGCGCGCCTGGCTGCGGACACTGACGTCGCCGCCGGGAGCCGCAGGGTGAGCGCTGCGCAAAATGCCGGGGCCGCGACTGCGCCGCACATGCTTGCCAGCACCGGCGTGGTCGGCAATGGCCAGATCACGGCGCTGGTGCAGGCGGATGGCGGCATCTCCTGGTGCTGCTGGCCGCGACCCGACGGTGACCCGATCTTCTGCAGTCTGCTGTCCGCCGACAGCCCCCGGGGGATCTTCAGCATCTCGCTCCTCGATCAGACCGACTGCGAGCTGCACTACCACCACAACACGGCCATCCTCGAGTCGGTGGCGCGCGATGCGCGCGGCAATGCCCTACGCATCACCACCTGGTGCCCGCGCTATATCCGCCAGGGACGCCTCTACCGGCCCACGATGCTGATCCGGCGCATCACGCCGGTCGCCGGCCGCCCCGCCGTGCGCATCCGCCTGCAGCCAGCCGGCGGTTACGGGGCGCGGGCATTCGAGCGGCAACTTGGAAGCCACCACGTGCGCTTCCTCGATCCGACGCAGGCGCTGCGCGTCACCACCGACGCGCCGGTGTCGTACCTGACCGAAGACCGCATCTTCGTACTCGATCGCCGCCTCGACCTCGTACTGAGCGAAGACGAGACCCTGGGTGGCTCGGTCCACGAAACCGCGGACGAGTCGTTGCGCGCGACGACGCGCTACTGGCAGGAGTGGGTCCGCGGCCTCGCGATCCCGTTTGAATGGCAGGAGGCCACGATCCGCGCGGCCATCACGCTGCAGCTGTGCACCTTCGACGACAACGGCTCGGTCCTCGCGGCGCCCACGACGTCCATCCCGGAGGCACCCGACAGCGGGCGCAACTGGGACTATCGCTACTGCTGGCTGCGGGACGCGTACTTCACCGTGCAGGCCATGAACCGCCTCGGGGCCACCGGCCCCATGGAAGCCTACCTGCGCTATCTGGAGGACGTGGTCGCAAGCGAGGAAGGCTCCTCGCTGCAGCCGGTCTACGGCATCACCGGCGAACGCGACCTGAGCGAACGCATCGTCGAGAGCCTGCCCGGCATGGCCGGCATGGGCCCGGTGCGCATCGGCAACCTCGCCTATCGACAGCGCCAGTACGACGTCTACGGCTCCGTCATCCTCGCCGCCACGCAGAGCTTCTTCGATGAACGCCTGCAGCATCGCGGTGACATCTCGCAATTTCACCGCCTGGAGTTGCTCGGTGAGCGCGCGCTGCCGCTGTTCGGGGAGCCGGACGCGGGGATCTGGGAATTCCGCGGCACGGAGCGACCCCACACCCTCACCGCCGCCATGTGCTGGGCCGCGTGCGATCGCCTGGCGCGGATCGCCATCCGCCTGCAGCTGGAGGAGCGCGCCACCCTTTGGGCCGGGCGTGCGGCCGAGTTGCGCGAGAAAGTGTTGCGCCAGGCCTGGAGGGAGGCGCGCGGCACCTTCTCGGCAACCCTCGACGGCGATGCCGTGGATGCCAGCCTGCTGCTGTTGCCGGAACTGGGCATCGTAGCGTGGAAGGATCCGCGCTTCATGCGCACGCTTGAGACCATCGAGCGCGAGCTGCGGGTGGGTGACTTCCTGGCACGCTACCGGCATCCGGACGATTTCGGCGAGACGCGCGCTGCCTTCACCGTGTGCTCCTTCTGGTGGGCCAACGCGCTCGCAGGCACCGGACAGCTGGAGGCCGCCCGCGGCCTCTTCACGAAGCTGCTCGCGGCCCGTAACTGCGTCGGGCTGCTCTCCGAGGACATCGACCCCGACACCGGCACGCTGTGGGGCAACTTCCCGCAAACCTACAGCATGGTCGGAATCATCACCACCGCCATGCGCCTCAGCAGGCGCTGGGAGGACGAGGTTTGAGCAGGTTGGTCAACGTGTCCAACCGCGTGGCGCTGCCCGGGGCGCGCGCTGACGGCGGGCTGGCTATCGGGCTGCTGGCGGCGATGCACGCCGCCGGCGGTCTGTGGTTCGGCTGGAACGGCCGCACCTACCCGGATGGCGCGGAGCCTCCGGATGCGGAAGACCTGCAGCGCGGCAACGTCAGCTTCCGCACGATCGGTCTGGCGGAAACGATGTTCGGGCAGTACTACAACGGCTTCTCCAACGGCACGCTCTGGCCCCTGTTTCACTATTTCCTGGACAGCTTCCACTACCAGGAAGAACAGTACGAGGCGTACCGCGCCGTCAATGCGCTGTTTGCCCAGGAGCTGTTGCCGCTACTGCGGCCCGATGACCTGGTGTGGGTACATGACTATCACCTGATCCCGCTGGCAGCGCAGCTGCGGGCGCGGCAGGTCTCCGCCCCCATCGGGTTCTTTCTGCACATTCCCTTTCCGCATTTCGAGGTGCTGCGCGCGCTGCCCGTGCATCGCGACATCATGTCCGCGCTGCTCGCCTACGACGTGGTGGGCTTCCAGACCGAGGTGGACCGGCAGGCGTTCATGGATGCCGCGCGCGCCCTGTTTGGTCGCAACTGCGTGGTCTCAGCCGACGTCATCGTGCACGCCGGGCGCCGGATACGCGCCGGGGTGTTCCCGATCGGGGTCGATGCGGATGCCATCCGGCGCAGCGTCGAGCGCAACAAGGCCTCCCCGGCGGTGCTCAACATGTCGCAGGGGCTCCAGGATCGGCGGCTGATCATTGGCGTCGATCGGCTCGACTACAGCAAGGGGTTGCTCGAACGCTTCGATGCCTATCAACGCTTCCTCGAGGACTTCCCGCAGCACCAGGGCGCCGTGACGTACCTGCAGATCGCGCCGCTGGGCCGGCAGAACGTCAGGGCCTACGCCCGCATCCGCGCGGCCCTGGAACAATCGGCGGGCAGAACCAACGGTCGCTTCGCCAATGTCGACTGGACCCCCATCCGCTATCTGAACCGGAATTTTCCGCACCCGACGCTGCTCGGCTTCCTGCGCCTCGCCCAGGTGTGTCTGCTCACCCCGTTGCGCGACGGCATGAACCTCGTGGCCAAGGAATTCATCGCGGCGCAGGATCCTGCCAACCCCGGGATGCTGGTGCTTTCGGATCGTGCCGGCGCCGCCAGCGAACTCACCGACGCACTGCTGGTCAATCCGTACGATATCCGCAGCATCGCACGGGCGCTCAAACAGGCGCTGGACATGCCGCTCACCGAGCGGCGCGCACGCCACGAGAAGCTGTACCAGACCCTGCAGGAGCACAACGTGCATACCTGGTGGCGAAGTTTCCTGGCCGCGCTGCAGCAGGCGCGGCAGGAGAGCCGCTCGTCGCGCCCCAGCGAGGCGCGCGGGTCGGCGGCGGATCGACACAGCAACACGCGCCCTTGAGCGCCGCGCTACGCTTGAGCCGGCGGGGATACCCGCAGCCCGCCCAGGCAGGCCGTCAACTGCGCCCCGAACAGGAAGATCTGGGCGCTGTAGTACAGCCACAGCAGCAACGCGGCAAAGGACGCAGCTGCACCGAACGCAGTCGGCTCGATGGAGTGCGACAGGTAGAGGCCGATGCAGCGGCGACCGAGGTCGAACAGCACGGCGGTGATCAGGGCGCCGGAGGCGATTGCCCGCCACGACAGTCTCCTGGCCGGCAGCACCCCGTAGACCAAGGAAAAAAGGCCCGCCACCAGCGACAGCGACACCAGCAGGTTCACCGCGCTCAGCGCGGGCACCACTACCGGATAGCGGGTCGCCAACAGGTCCTGCACGCTTGAGAGCGCCGTGGAGATGGTCAGCGACACCAGCAGCAGGAACCCAAGGGCCAGGATGATCCCGAACGACAGCAGGCGGGTGCGGAACCAGCCGCCGATGCCCGCCGCAGCCGCCACTTTGCTTTGCCAGATGCGGCGCAGCGCGCCCTCGAGGGCCGCCAGCACGGTGGTAGCGCCGATCAGCAGCGCGACGGCGCTCACCACGGTGGCAAGTAAGCCGCGGGCCTGGCGCGCACTGGTGGCCGCATTCAACAGCGCGGTAGCGGTCGATGAGCCAAACAGGGCATCCAGCTGTGCGGTGAGTTGTCGCTGTGCGGCGGCCTCCCCGAGTAACTGCCCCGAGATCGCCAGCAGGATGACCAGCAGCGGCGCCAGCGAGAACACACAGTAGAAGGCGATGGCGGCGCCGGTCGTGGAGGGCTCGTCATTGAACCAGTTCGTCAGCGCGCATTTGAGCAGCGGCCACGACAGGCGCGCGCCTTGGGGCTGCCCGTCAAGCTGCGATCGCTCCGCAGGCTGCCGGGCCGAGGGCCAGTTCACGGCAGCTACCGGCGGTTCCTTTCTGGCAGACATTGGCCGCCCGGTGGCCGCACCCGCGTTCACACCGGACGCGGTTTGTTATGCGCCGACTGTACCGGGACCGGGGTCTTGCCCTCCGCGCCCGCGGCGTCGCTGCCGGGCCCGGTCGCGGGGCGGACGTCGTTCCAGAAAGTGGCTGGCGATTCGTAGGGCGTGGAGTTCTCCGCGCCGTGCAGGGCCCGCATCAGCTGGGCAATGCCCACGCAGGCCACGGCCAGGGCGAGGACGGCGAACGCCACAGCCACCGGAACGGTCCTCATGCCGACGCTCCATGGTTAGGCACAGCGCTAAGGATAGATACGGGCACCCGTCGCGGGGCAGCCCTGCGCGTCTGCAACAGCGGTCGGCGGCCGCTGACGCGCTGCGCCTGTCCTAGGTGGGCAACAGCACCGGCCAGCCATTGGTGGCCGCAATAGCGGTAAGTTCCGGCGTCGGATGCACCGCGAACGCTGCGGCCGCGAAGGCCAGCATTTCCGCGTCCCAGCGCGAGTTGCCGAAGGCGACATCCGGTGCCCGCCCGAGGGCGGCTTGCAGCGCCAGGGGCTTGCCGCCGGCGTTCGGTACGCGCAGCAGCCGATCGGTGACGCGTCCGTCCACGCTGACGGCCGCGCTCGCCAGCACCTGCTGCGGCGGCACGCCGATGAGGGGTGCCGCGGCCTCGATGATCCACTGATTGCTCGATGAGACGAGCCAGATCTGGCAGCCGCTGCGGGCAAGCTGTCCGAGCAGCTCGGTCATCTGGTGGAACAGCGCCGGCGGCAGGTGCGTGGCGACGTACTCGCGCGCGGCCGCCGCGACGGTGGCAACCGGCAGCCCGGCATGCAGCGAGGCGAGGTAGCCGTTGAAGGTATCCTCGT
>Ga0207693_10001489_pt1 | contig 20660 bp, 19 predicted proteins | sample LARL81metaG_FD_184347 | JGI IMG/M metagenome (GOLD analysis project Ga0207693, IMG submission 184347) | Corn, switchgrass and miscanthus rhizosphere microbial communities from Kellogg Biological Station, Michigan, USA - LAR L8-1 metaG... | ecosystem: Host-associated > Plants > Roots >... | reverse complement strand
CGTCCGCGAATGCTTAGCGATTCATAACCGTTTAACTTAAAAGGCCCGATAAATTCCTCCACGAAACATCGAATTCGCAAGGACGTGCAGGCGCGTCGCTCGATGTTTTCGACTTTATGCAAGGCGAACGGGGTCGAGTGGAGGGTGAAATGAAGACGAAGTTTCTGGCGATCGTTGTGACCGCCGCAACAGCCGCAGGTACGGCCTCTGCCGCCGATCTGCCGCGCAACCCCGCGCCCTATTACTATCCGCCACCAGCCATCTACAACTGGACCGGTTTTTATGCCGGTCTCAACCTCGGATACCAATGGGGCTCAGTGAGCAACTTCAGCGGAAACCCAAGCGGCATCGCCGGCGGTGGTCAAATCGGATACAACTGGCAAGTCGGACAATTTGTCTTTGGCGCTGAGACCGACATTCAGGCGAGTGCAGCTGACGACACATTCGCGCCGTGGCAATTCTCCAATCCGTGGTTTGGTACACTGCGCGGCCGCGCTGGTTATGCGATGAACAATATACTGTTCTACGCCACCGCTGGTCTCGCCTACGGCAACCTCACTGCCAACCTGGTGGGCCTTGAGGAAAGCAAAACGCTTGTGGGCTGGACAGGAGGTCTCGGTATGGAAGTTGGCTTCACACCCAATTGGACAGCGAAGGTCGAGTATCTGTACATGGATCTAGGCAGCCGGTTCTATTCGGTCACCGGTGTCGACAACGGACTGCAGTCAAGCTATCTGCGCTTGGGTGTGAACTATCACTTCTGAGCGAGGTCGCAAATATGCGGCACAAGAACCCCGGATATTCATCCGGGGTTTTCTTTTTCTGAAAGATCGACACCCCGAGAACAGCTCGGATTTTTCGCCGGACGTCACATTACTCGCGAAAAGCAAATGTCCGCGCACCGCGCCACCGAACTTGCGGGGCGCGCAAACACCGCGCGCGATGCAATCAACCGGTAACGACCAAGTTTACAGCTTTCGGCCCTTTGCCTTTTTTGTCGGGCTCGACGTCAAAACTGATCCGCTGTCCTTCGTTCAGACCTTTCAGTCCGGCCTGCTCTACCGCAGTGATATGAACGAATACGTCGCGGCCGCCGTCGTCCGGTTTAATGAAGCCGTAGCCTCGTTCGCCGTTAAAGAACTTCACAACACCCGTTTGCGCCATCGGGAATCTCCCAACTGCTTCGCCGCCGGCCCCACGCACGGCGGCTCGGCTCGACATTCACAAACGGGGAAAGCGTCAGCCAAAGGCCTCAGTCACTCCGCCGGCCCCCACAGGAGGCGGAACGTCACTGCCAACTCGGAACTACACACCAACTGAGAGCCTGTGGAAAGAGGTACTGACGTCAAAGCGCCGCGGAGGGCTCTTGGTTGCCAAGCCAGTCGACCCGGAAACTGCCTTTGCCATCCCGGCCGAGGATCCCGGCCAGGGTCGGCAGGAGCATAGAAAGCTCGCTTTCGAGGGCCCAAGGTGGATTGACTACGATCATCCCAGCACCATTGAGCCGGGTCGGATCGCTGAGGGGCGACACCAAAACCTCGGCCCGGAGCACTTTGGGCAAGGCCAATCGGCGCAGCCGTTTTGCCAGGGTGTCAACCTCGCGCCGCCCCTTGATCGGGTACCAGAGCGCATAGATGCCCGTTGCCCACTTTCGATGCGCTGCCTCCAAGCCATTGGTCAATCGATGGAAATCGTCCTCGGCTTCGTAGGGCGGGTCGACAAGCACGACCCCGCGCCGCTCTTTTGGGGGCACGTAGGCGTTCAACGCAACCCAACCGTCGATTGGCAACGTCTTGATGCGGGTGTCGCCGCGCAAATTTCGGCTGAGTGCGGCCGCAACCGCTGGCACAAGCTCGCAGGCGAGCAACCGGTCCTGCGGGCGCAACCAAGCACGCGCGAGTGCCGGTGAGCCAGGATAAGTGCGGAGCTCACCGCGTTCATTTACGGCGCGCACGACATCGAGATAAGGCGAAAGAAGGCCGGCAACATTCGGAGGAATTTGAGCGTCCATGAGTTTGCCGATGCCGCCCTGCCATTCGCCGCCGCGCATCGCTTTTGCATTCGCGAGGTCGTAGAGGCCCGCTCCGGCGTGCGTCTCGATCACACGGAACGCAGCTGGCTTACCGCGCAAATAGTGCAGGATCCGGCAAAACACCGCGTGCTTGAAAACGTCGGCGAAGTTACCGGCGTGGAATTCGTGCTGATAATTCATGGTCCAAACGAAGCGCCCGGCTTATGCCATAGCACTCTGGAGGCTTAGTTGCGCACCGCAGGCATTCTGGCTCTGTCGAGACGACACGAACGTCGGCGAGTCTCGGTGCAATCACGAAACGATAGATCTTTTCCAAGACAGATACGCACTTCGGTAAGCCATGTCCGGTCGCAGAAGACGGAAACCGCGCGAGGCGACAAGCCCGGATTTGCTTTGAGGAAAGCCTCGGTCACTTCGCCAGGTGTGACGGAAATTGAACGTTCGAGTTCGACATACTCGGGCGGAATTTTCACCGCGGCCCGCGCCTTACGCACACTGTCGAAATAAGCCCGCTGGGAAAGACCCGAGCAGGTTCCGTGCTGGTCCCACTCGTGGAAGATAAGCCGTGGACTCGGCATGAGGTCGAGCATGCTGCCGACGATGTTGCGATCGAGGCGTGGCGGCGGCACCTGGCAGTACGAGGGGAACCCGCGGTCATATTGCGGCCAAAGCCCATGCACCACGAACGAGAATGGCCGGCCGTCGCATTGCCGCTCTTGCGAGCGATTGCGCGCGCGACCCTGCCGCGCTTCGCAGTACGACGGAGACCAGGATAGAGCCAAAATGTAGTAATCGAATTGACCCGGCTCACCTTGTCGACGCTCTTGCGCGAAGGCAGCGCTCCCGAAAATCAGCGTGGCGCTGCAAGCGACGGCTGCCACGCGGGCCAGTCGATAAAGGCGGTAGCGATTCATCACGCACCTGCACCCGACGAGAACAAATCGGAAATTGACTTGGCTCAACGGTTCCGTGGACAGGATACCGTTCCGCTAGAACATCTCAAGAACAAATTGGATCAAACCGTGATCGTAAGCGTCTGGTTTGCCTAAGGGCGCGCCATCTTGCACGCGGGGTTGTACGCCCAGTTGCGGTCGAGACCGACGACGCACCACTCGACGCCCCACGACATGCCGATCATGCCGGTGTCCTCGCCGATCGAGTAATTCACTGTGTGTTTGCGCCCGTCGCTCACAGCCGCGACAGCCGTGCAGTAGCGGCGCGGTATCGTCTCAGGAGCCCATGGGCGGTATGCGATTTCCCGAACTCGGTCGAAACCGACGATCTGCAGGTCGGAATTCCAGAAGCGACCTTCCTTCTGGGCAAAGCGGGAAGCGATCCAACCCAGACCAGCCTCACACGGAGGCAACACGCCGTCGTAGCGCGGACCAATCAGGTAAATGCTTTTTTCAAGCCAACCCGCCGCCGAGGCCGGGGTGGCCGCGCTCAGCGCGACACACGCAGCGACCGTGATGGCACGCAGAAAACGTGATCCAGCCAACATGAATAGCTCCCCAAGCGATGCCCGATCCTAGCATGGCTTTCGCCCGTCGACCCCCTTCTAACATAACTTTTGCCCGACTGTTGCCTGCATGCCCCTATACCGCCATGTCCTTCCAGTCGCCCAAAACGGCCTGAACCAGCGCAAGCGCCGCAACCCCCGCTGTATCCGCCCGCAGAATCCGTGGGCCCAGGGCTATCCGCACCACTTTTGGCCACTTGAGCAGGGCCGCTCTCTCCTCCTCCGAAAAACCCCCTTCCGGACCGATCAGTACCGCGAGAGGCACGGGCATTTGGATCCGCGCGGATGCCAGCGTAGCCAGCGGATCGTCGGCGTCGGCGAGCTCGTCGCAAAACACCAAAAGCCGGGCCGGGTCATGGACAAGGCGCTCGAGCGGCAAAGGATCGCCGACCTGCGGAACGTGCAGGATGCCGCACTGCTCGGCGGCTTCGATCACATTGGCCCGCATGCGATCAAGGTTGACGCGCGCAACCTGCGTATGCCGGGTGATCACCGGTTGCAGAAACGAGGCCCCCATCTCCACCGCCTTCTGCACCATGTAATCGAGGCGAGCATGCTTGAGTGGTGCAAACAGAAAGTGCAGATCGCCAGCCGCAGGTTGCGTGCGAAGCTGCGTATCGGTCGTGGCCGACAGGGTCCGCCTTTGCGCCGTTGATAGGCTCGCCCGCCATTCGCCGTCGCGCCCGTTGAACAGCAACACTGCGTCACCTTGTCCGAGCCGCAACACGTTTCGCAGATAGTTCGTCTGGTTCCGGTCAAAGATGACCTCAGCCCCCGCGGCCAAAGGCGCGTCGACATACAGGCGGGGGGTGTGGAAGTCGTAGCGCGGCATGGCTAGAAGCGCCGACCAGCAGGCCGGCATCCACCCACTTTGGCATGGCCTCGCAAGGTCCCCACATCGCCGAATATCTTGCCGCCTTCCCGACGCATTCGCGTTGCTATAAGCCCCTTCAGGTATGATTCAGTTGGTATACTGTAGCCTAGGCAGGAGAGGTCGTTTCATGCGGTTGAGCGGTGCATTGCTAGCCCTGTGCATAGTTCCACTGTGCGCCAGCGGAGCCAATGCGCAAGCTCCGTCTCCGTGGCCGACATCGCCCCAACAGGCGCCCGCCGCTCCGCAAATGGCGCCAACCGCGCCTATGCAAGGCGGGTTTTCCTCTCCGCAACCGGGCGGGTTCTCCCCTCCGCAACAACAGCAACAGCAGGGGCAGCAGCAGATGCCGCCCTGCGTGCAGGAATTCTTCAAGCTGCGCGACGACGCCGAAAAGAAAGCGGCCGCAATCAAGGCGGCGAACGATCGCAAGGCGCCACCGAAGGAGGCCTGCGTGCTCTTCACCGCGCTCGCGGCCTCGCAGACCAAGATGCTCAAGTTCGTCAACGAAAATGGCCAATGGTGCGGAATCCCGGCGAACGTCACCGAGCAGATCAAGATGGGCACCGCCAAGGTCGCCGAGATCCGCACAAAGGTTTGTCAGGTGGCCGCGGCGCCGCAGCAGCGCCCACAGGGCCCAAGTTTGAGCGACGCGCTTAGCGCTCCGGTTCCGGACTCCAACAACATCAAAACCGGACGCGGCACTTATGACACCCTGACCGGCAGCCCGCTCGGAAACAAATGAGCGATGGTTCCGGACGCGTCGCCGATGCGACCGGAAACTGGGTCGACGGTCTCGCGCCACCATTCAGCCGTCCATATCTCCGCCTAGCGCGACTCGATCGGCCGATCGGTTCATGGCTTCTGCTGGTCCCGTGCTGGTGGTCGGTCGGGCTTGCGGGCATGCGCGAGGGCCACTTCCCCAACGCGTGGCACATCGTCCTTTTTTTCATCGGTGCCTTTGCGATGCGCGGCGCCGGCTGCACCTGGAACGATCTCGTCGACCGCGATCTGGATGGGCTCGTTGAACGCACGCGCTCGCGACCAATCCCATCGAAACAGGTCACGGTCGCGCAAGCGACCATGTTCATGCTTGCGCAGGCCTTGGTCGGATTCCTCGTGCTGATCCAGTTCAATCGTTTCACGGTTCTGACAGGCCTCGCTTCGCTCCTTGTGGTCGTCATTTATCCTTTCATGAAGCGCATTACCTATTGGCCGCAGATTTTCCTCGGGCTCGCCTTTTCATGGGGCGCGCTCATGGGCTGGCCGGCTGAGTTCGCCCGCCTCGATTGGCCCGCCCTCGTGCTCTATGCCGGATCGATCTGCTGGGTGATCGGCTACGACACGATCTACGCGCATCAGGATCGCGAAGACGACCTGCTGATCGGAATCAAATCCACCGCATTGTTGTTCGGTGAGCGGACGCCATCGATGCTTGCGGTCTTTTACGCATGCGCAGTCGTGTTGATTGCAGCGGCCGGCTTCATGGCCGGTGGCGGAGTTGTGTTTGCCCTCGGGCTGATTGCTTTTGCCGGACACCTCGCCTGGCAAGTGACGCGGCTGGACATAGACGACTCGGCACACTGCCTGAAGCTGTTCAAAGCCAATCGCGATGCCGGCTTGATCTTGTTCGGCGCGATGCTCGTCGACGCGGCGATCTAACGAACGAGCGTTGGCGCGGACGCAGGAGCGATCGCACCTGTAATGTTGCCCCGCGCCGGACCACGGTGGCTTTGCATGTCGATCAAAATATCGTCGAGGCCGTCCTCGCCTGGGATAGCTGTCGGAAAACGCGTCGCTCGAGTGTTCGTGCGGGCCACGCCGGTATAGCTGGGTCCGCGCTGCCGGCTCGCATAGGCCGCACGTGCCTTTGCCGCCGCGACTTCACCGGTCATCGCCTCGGGACGACAGGGCCGATCGCCGCTTGCTCGGCGCATCAGATCGACGTGGATATGATTGTAGTGCGCGGCGTTGTAGCCGGGCGCGAGCACGGTTGAAAAGTGATTGCAGGCCGCAAGATGGACATCGCGCAGGAAGCCCTGCTCTTCCGGCGTCCCATGCCATCCATTCTGTACGGTAACCCGACGCCCGTCAGAGAAGGTGAAAGCGGCGATGTCGAGCGCGTTGCCGAATGCATGTTCGGAAATGCCGGAACCTCCGGCACCAACCATACCGCGACACGAATAGGCGGAGATCTGCTTGATCTCCGTCACGGGTTCACCGAACCAGCGCATTGCCGCAGGCTGCACGCCATCGCTGACCCAGCGATCGAGCGCTGAGACGATCGGACACGCCAGCGTGGCGGATGGCGTAAGCGTTGCCGGTACGACTGTCGCGACTGGCGGCCTGCGTGCGGGACCAAGCGGCGGCAAGCTGCGCTGCGGCGTCTGATAAACCGGCGCCTGATACGAGCGCTGTTGCGGTTGATTGGCCGGCGTCTCGTAAGCGCGCTGTGGTGTCTGGTACGCAGGAGCGCCGTAGGTGCGCGGTGTATAAGTTGTCGGCGCACGATCGCGCGGCAACTCGGCATCGTCTGGAATATCGTCGGGCAACGGAAGCGTATTTTGCTGCACACCGCGCGTCGCGGCTGGTGCGACGCCAGGCGCGCTGAGGGAAACCGGTTGCCCGGCGGGCACGGCATATCCGTTATTTTCCGCCGGTGGCGGTCCAGGCACCCAACGCATCCGCGACGGCTGCGCGGATTGAACGGACGGGACCGTCGCTGGCGGCGCGTATTGCGGCTCATTGATCGGCCAGCGCGGCATCTGCGCCGAGCCATTCGGAATCGATCCGGGCGGCCGCGGATCGTCAGCATAGCCGACGAGCGAACTGCTTTCACCCAATGCTGCGACCTTGAGTGGGAAATCAGCGCCGCACATACCGGGGCCTTCGATCGGATCGACTTGCACGACGCTCGCGTTGATTTTAACGGAGCCCGATTTCATGCAGGCGACCTCGGCGTCGTGACGCCAGGGCGCACGTTCGCCTGACAGGAAGCTGCGACCGCAGCCAACCAGGGCCAGCAATACGCCAGCGCCAACGATGTACAGGCCGAACCTACCCTTCATGGCTCGCAAAAATGCGAGCGTTTCCTTTAACGAGGCTTCAACGCTAGCCGTCGACGATTTCGTTAAGGATAAGGAATTCTTGCCAGACGGGTTGGCGGGCTTGAACCGGTCTCGACTTTCGGATCACATCGACGCGATTTCGCAAAGATGTCGCCCGCTAGAGGTAACCCGATGGAAGGCAAGGCCCGGTTCATCTTTCCGGTCATCATCAGTGCGCTCATTGTCTTTGTGGTGAGCGGCGTGGTGACCTTCACGAATATCGGCCTGCGCGCGGATTTCGTCCCGCGTTGGCTCAAGGCATTTATGACCGGCTGGCCCGTGGCTGCCGTGCTCGCTTTTGTTGCGATCCCCTATGTGCGCCGCGCGACCGAGGTCATCGTGCGAATGATTGAGGGCCAGGCTTAGTGCTTACTGGGCCGGCTTTATGCCAAGCGTCTCGCCGATCTGCCTGACCGTTTTGAGCTGATCCTCGAGTGCTTCAGTGAATTCGGCGGGGGTTCCCGGGTTCACAACTTGCCCTGTTGCGGCGAGCTTGGTCTCGACTTCGGGATCGCTGACAACCTGACGGATGTCCGCGGCGATGCGGTCGCGAATCGCCGGCGTTACCTCACGCGGACCGAGCAGACCGACCAGCCCATCGAACTCGAGTGATTTGAATCCGGCTTCCCGCGCGGTCGGAATATCGTCCAAAGCCTTCGCGTGCTGCCGATTGGTCAACGCGATGACCTTGACCTTTCCGGCCTGCACGCGCGGACGCATGATCGCATAGGCGCCGACGAATGCATGAATGCGTCCTTCGGCCAGATCGTTGATGGCTTGCACCGTGTCCTTGTACGGCACCTTGGCCATGTCGAGCTTTTCCGTCTTCAGCCACGCCGCAAAAAGCAGGTCGTTCGCTCCCGTCACCGACGCATAATTCAGCTTGCCAGGTTCGGACTTGATTTTCGCCGCGAGCTCCTTGACCGACGAAACATTCAGGTCCGACGGCACGCCGAGTGCGATGAGCGTGTTGGTGACGCGAGCGATGGGGACAAGTTCTTTAGGATCGTACGGCAGCTTGTCGTGCAGCAGCGTGTGAGCTGAGAACGTGGAAGCCGGCGCAAACAGCAGCACATGGTCGTCATGTGCACTGAGCACAGCCGTAATGGCGAGGAAAGCATCGCCACCTGGTCTGTTTTCGACGACGACCGGCTGGCCCCACTTCGCCGAAAGCTTGTCGGCAACCAGTCGCGCAGTAATATCGACGCCGGAGCCCGGCCCGAGCGGAATGATGAAACGAACCGGACGTTGCGGCCATTGCTGGCCGGATGTTTGTGCCTGTACAGGGAGTGCCGCGACAATTGCAGAAAGACAAAACGAAACTGTGAAAAGAAAACTGCGTAAGCGTTGCATAATTACTCCCGGCATTGAGGCGGCGGAATCACGTCATAACCGTGCCGATTAAGCAATATCGGAATAAAATCATTTCATGCATCAATTGTCGCATCCTGCATATGTTTTCCGTTGTTGGTCCTTTCGACGTTTTTAAGAGCCGGAGATTTGCCGCAAATTTGCCATCAAAAATGCCGCGCTGCGAAAGTTTTGCACTGCCAAAATTATTCCAGAGGGAATTTTTTTATGAGCCGCAATCAAGCAGTTGCATCGCCATGACAGCCAAGCATGCCCTTATGCGTAAATAGAGCGACTCCGGCCTGCAACTACCTTCGGGGGTCGTTCGTTGTGTGCTAGATTTCAATCCTCAACACGGGAGGCACCTGCCGTGGACCTTGCCTTGAAGCTCGATGTGCTGGCTGTATGCGCCGTCTTTGTTTTCGTTGGCGCGATTTTGCTCGGAGCATTCTGAGTTCAGGAGGCCGACGACAAGCTAACCAAAAATACCGGAACAGACCGGAAGACTGTTACAGCACCGGAGAGCCCCGCACGCTCTCCGGTGTTTGTTTTTTTGGATCGCGTTTCGTCTGGCTCACGCAGCCACGATACTCGGCGAAGGGTGCGCATCGTAATTGAGGATCGGCGCGAGCCAACGCTCGCATTCGGCGACAGTCCAGCCCTTGCGCTGCGCATAGTCCTCGACCTGATCCCGCTCGATTTTGCCGACTCCGAAATAGGCGCTCTGCGGGTGGCTGAAATAAAGCCCACACACGGCTGCGCCTGGCCACATAGCGAAGCTTTCGGTTAGCTGCACGCCAATGCGCTCGCTCTTCAGCAGTCGGAACAGCGTACTCTTTTCCGTGTGGTCGGGCTGCGCCGGATAGCCGGGCGCCGGACGGATGCCGCGATATTTCTCGGCGATGAGTTGGTCATGGCTGAACGTCTCGTCAGCGGCGTAGCCCCAGAATTCCTTGCGCACGCGCTGATGCAATCTCTCGGCGAACGCTTCGGCCAACCGATCGGCAAGCGCCTTCACCATGATCGCTGAGTAATCGTCATTGGCCCGTTTGAAGCGCTCGGCCACTTCGTCCTCGCCGATGCCAGCCGTGACGGTAAAGCCGCCGATGTAATCCGCCAGCCTGCTCTCGCGTGGCGCAATGAAATCGCTGAGCGCCGCATTGGCGCGGCCTTCACGTTTCGACAGTTGCTGGCGCAGCGAATGCAGAATGGCGATCGGCTCATCCCGCTCTTCATCGCCATAGACAAGAACATCGTCGCCTTTGGAATTGGCTGGCCAGAAACCAAGAACTGCGCTCGCCTTGAACCAGTGCTCGTCGACGATCTTGTCAAGCATGGCCCGCGCATCCTCGTACAGCGAGCGCGCAGCCTCACCGAATTTAGCATCGTCGAGAATGGCCGGAAATTTTCCCGACAACTCCCAGGTGGAGAAAAACGGCGTCCAGTCGATGTACTCGATCAATTCCTTGACCGGGTAATCGCCGAAGACTTCCGTGCCGATGAATTTCGGTTCGGGCGGCTGGTAGTTGCCCGACCAATCGAGCTTGAGCGCATTGCCGCGCGCTGTTGCAAGCGGAAGGCGTGCCTTGTCTTCCTGCGCACGCGCGTGCGCGGCGGCGATGCGGGCGTATTCGCCACGCAGTTCGGCCACATAGCCGGCGCGGGCATTGACGGACATCAGCGTCTGCGCCACGCCGACCGCGCGGCTCGCATCGTTCACGTAAACCGCCTGGCCGCGCTTGTAGTTGGGGTGGATTTTCACCGCCGTATGGACACGACTGGTTGTGGCGCCGCCGATCATCAGCGGCAATTCGAAACCTTGCCGCTCCATCTCGGCAGCCACGTGGCACATTTCATCGAGGGAGGGCGTGATCAACCCCGACAGGCCGATGATATCAGCCCGTTCCGTCCGCGCGGTTTCCAGAATCTTTGCCGCCGGCACCATCACGCCGAGGTCGACCACCTCGTAATTGTTGCACTGGAGAACCACGCCGACGATGTTCTTGCCGATGTCGTGCACGTCGCCCTTGACGGTGGCCATCACGATCTTGCCGCTTGAACCGCCGTGCTGCCGGCCGTCTTTTTCCTGCTCCATGTACGGCATCAGATAGGCGACCGCCTGCTTCATCACACGCGCGGATTTCACCACCTGCGGCAGGAACATCTTTCCCGAGCCGAACAGGTCGCCGACGATGTTCATGCCTTCCATCAGCGGACCTTCGATCACCTCAAGCGGGCGCTTGGCGCGCGTGCGCGCCTCCTCGACGTCGGCTTCGATGAAGTCCGTAATGCCATGCACGAGCGCATGCGACAGGCGCTTCTCGACTGGCTGCTCGCGCCATGCCAGATCGGCTTCCTTCGCTTCCTGCCCGCCGCCCTGGAATTTTTTTGCGAGCTCCAGCAGGCGCTCGGCCGCATCGGCACGGCGGTTGAGCACCACATCCTCGCAGGCTTCGCGCAACTGCGGATCGAGATCGTCATACACAGCGATCTGACCGGCATTGACGATACCCATGTCCATCCCGGCCTTGATGGCGTGATACAGGAACACCGAATGCATCGCCTGCCGCACCCGCTCGTTGCCGCGGAAGGAAAACGACAGGTTCGAAACGCCTCCCGACACATGCGCGTACGGCAGTTCCTTGCGGATCGCGCGCGCCGCCTCGACGAAGGCGAGGCCATAGCCGTTGTGCTCCTCCATGCCGGTCGCGACGGCAAAGATGTTCGGATCGAAAATAATGTCCTCGGGCGGGAAACCAACGCGATCGACGAGTATGTCGTAGGCGCGCTTGCAAATGGTCACCTTGCGTTCGAGCGTATCGGCCTGACCTTTTTCATCGAACGCCATCACCACAACCGCAGCGCCATAGCGGCGCACGGTACGAGCGTGGTCGATGAATGCCTCCTCGCCCTCCTTGAGCGAAATCGAGTTGACGACCGACTTGCCTTGCAGGCACTTCAGGCCCGCCTCGATCACCGAGAATTTCGATGAGTCGACCATCAACGGGACTCGCGCGATGTCCGGTTCGGCGGCGATCAAGTTGAGGAACGTCGTCATCGCGTGCTCGGAGTCGAGCAGCCCTTCGTCCATATTGACGTCGATCACCTGCGCGCCGTTCTCCACCTGCTCGCGCGCAATCGGAAGTCCCGCTGCGTAGTCGCCCGCCGTGATCAGCTTGCGGAATTTGGCGGAGCCGGTGACGTTGGTGCGCTCGCCGACATTGACGAAAGGAATCTCCGGCGCGAGCGTGAACGACTCGAGGCCGGACAGGCGTAACTGCCGTGGCAAATCGGGAATGGCCCGCGGAGTCTTGCCGGCGACAGCTTTGGCGATAGCCTCGATATGCTCGGGCGTGGTGCCACAGCAGCCACCGACGACATTCACGAGGCCAGCTTCGGCAAACTCGCCCAGAAGCTCGGCCATAAAGGCCGGGCTTTCGTCGTAATAGCCGAATTCGTTCGGCAATCCGGCATTCGGATAAGCGCAGACAAATGTATCGGCCAGCCGCGCCAATTCGGCGATATGCGCGCGCAATTCGCGTGCGCCAAGTGCGCAATTCAAGCCGATGGTCACGGGTTTCGCATGTTGCACCGAATTCCAGAACGCGCCAGGCGTCTGGCCCGACAGTAGGCGCCCCGAGCGATCGGTGATCGTGCCGGAAACCATCACCGGTATATCGAGGCCGCGCTCCTCGCAAATCTCGGAAATGGCGAAAATCGCGGCTTTGGCATTGAGCGTATCGAAGATCGTTTCGATCAAAAGCAGATCGGCGCCACCATCGATCAGCCCCCGCGTCTGCTCCGAATACGCCGCACGCAACTGGTCGAAGGTGATGGCGCGGAATCCGGGGTTTGCGACGTCAGGCGAGATCGATGCCGTGCGATTGGTTGGGCCGAGAGCGCCGGCAACGAATCGACGGCGTCCGTCTTCCTTTTGCGCCTGTACGGCCGCCTCGCGCGCGAGTGCGGCCCCTGTCTGATTGAGTTCGTAGGCGATGCCCTCCATGCCGTAGTCGGCTTGCGCAATGGAGGTCGAGGAAAACGTGTTGGTGGAAACGATATCGGCGCCAGCGCGGAAATAGGCGAGGTGGATGTCGCGCACGGAATCGGGACGACTGAGATTGAGCAGATCGTTGTTGCCGCGTACTTCGCGGTTCCACGCATCGAAGCGCGCGCCGCGATAGCCTTCTTCACTCAGTTTCAGCGCCTGAATCATGGTGCCCATGGCACCGTCGAGCACGAGGATGCGCTTCTGGAGCAGACCGGTGAACTCGGATCGTACGCTTCTGTCAGTCATTACTGTGCTACTTGCTCACGCGCGTTCTGTCGGGAATTGACCGGTCTCAGGCCCAGCAGATGGCAGATCGCGAAGACGAGGTCGGCGCGATTCATCGTGTAGAAGTGGAAGGTCGTGACACCGCGGTCGACAAGATCGAACACCTGCTCGGCGGCAACGGCTGCCGCAATCAGTTTGCGTGTCGCGGCGTCTCCATCGAGGCCCTGAAACCGTTCGGCGATCCAGCCAGGCACCGACGCGCCGCAGCGCTTCGCAAAGCTGGTGGCCGCCTTGAAGTTCTGCACGGGCAGGATTCCAGGCACGACCGGAATATTGATTCCCCGCGCGCGTACGCGATCGAGATATCTGAAATAAAGGTCGTTTTCGAAGAAGAACTGGGTGATCGCACGGGTTGCGCCGGCGTCGACCTTGGCCTTGAGCATATCGATGTCGGCTTCGACGGTCGGGCTGTCGGGGTGTTTCTCCGGGTAAGCCGAGACTGAAATCTCGAAATCCGAGCTGATGCGCTTGATTCCCGCGGCGAGATCGGCGGCATTGCTGTAGCCGCCCGGGTGCGGAGCATATCTTGCACCCGCGCCGTCTATTGGATCGCCGCGTAGCGCCACGATGTGGCGTACGCCGGCTGCATGATATGTGCGCACGATCGCATCGATGTCCTCACGGGTAGCGGCGATGCAAGTGAGATGTGCGGCAGGGATCAGCGGAGTTTCGGTCAGAATTCGTTTGACCGTCGCGTGGGTGCGTTCGCGCGTCGTGCCTCCCGCACCGTAGGTCACCGACACGAAGTCCGGCGCCAAGGGCGCCAGGCGCTCGATCGACTCCCAAAGAATCCTGTCCATCTCCTCGCTGTTGGGCGGGAAGAATTCGAACGACACGCCGATGCGACCACTGTTCGCGCGCGTAAACCGGCTCAGCCGGATGGGACTGTTCATCACGCTACCTCCCGCCGATACGGCGCGGCCATCAGCGCGCGTGTGTCGCGTGCAAGCCAAAGCGAAACCGCGATCTTGCCTTCGGAGCCCTGTTCCGGCGTCAGCGATTTGTGCAGCACCGGGTCAAGACCCGATGCCGTGATCCACTGTGTCACGGTTTCCGGGGCAAATCCGAGGCGTCGATGCGCAAACTGTTCACGCAGGAATTCCTGCTCGTGTGGTGCAAAGTCGATCACCAGCAGGCGTCCGCCCGGACGCAACACGCGCGCCGCCTCATGGATCGCGCGTGCGCCGTCGTCGAGGAAATGCAGCACCTGGTGCAAAATGACGACGTCGAAAGAATCGTTGGCGAGTGGCAGATCGTAGATGTCGCCCTGCCGCACGCTGCAGTTCTTGAGACCGGCGCGCTCAAGCCGGTCGCGCGCAAGCAACAGCATGTCGAGCGAGAGGTCGAGCCCGAGACCGCGTTCGATTTCCGGGCCGAACAATTCGAGCATGCGCCCCGTCCCGGTCCCAAGATCGAGCAAGGAGCGGAAGGGCTTGTCGGCGAGCGCAGCGCGAATGGCTTCCTCGACCGCAGCGTCCGTCACGTGCAATTTTCGGATGCGGTCCCACTCGGCGGCGTGTGCGCGGAAATAGGCCTGCGCGGCTGTGGCGCGCGCCTGCCGTACCGAGGCAAGCCGCGCGCGGTCGCGCGCGATCATCTGGTCGCCAGGGTTGAGCCGGTCGATCAGGGTGCGGGCGACATCCGCGCCCTCCCCGTGTTCGGCCAACCGGAAGAAGGCCCAGGTGCCTTCCCGGAAACGCTCGACGAGGCCGGCTTCGGCCAGGAGCTTTAAGTGGCGCGAGATGCGTGGTTGCGACTGGCGCAGGATGTCGGTCAGATCGGATACGGTCAGCTCAGCTTCGGCCAAAAGGGCCAGCACGCGCAGGCGTGTCTCCTCGCCCGCCGCCTTGAGGGCGGAGTTGAGAGCATCAAAACTCAGAGTGCCGCTCGGGCTCATTTATGGGCAATTTCCCACTATATAAGGATATGTTTATACGTTGAAGCGTCCGTTCGCAAGTCCCGGCACCCGCATTTATTTGGCCCGTTGACGGACCGTCCGGCATGGCCACGAATGCAGGGCGAACGGGAGCCTCGGCATGAGCAGCAAAGACTTCGGCATCTGGGAGGGCGAAAAGACCATTGATCTGCCCCAAAAGGCGGACGCCGGGCTCTATTTCATCGGCAGGATCCACACCCCCTGGAAGGAACGCAAGGACTGCCCGAAGAACGCGCGGGAGTCAGAGGCGGTCTGTACAGTCGAGGTCAACGCGCGTTGGCGCGAAGCTCTCAAGGATGTCGAGACCTGCACGCACGTTGTCCTGCTCTACTGGATGGACCGATCGCCGCGAAATCTGGTGCTGCAGGTGCCAGGCCATCTCGGCATCCAGCGGGGCACTTTCGCCTTGCGCTCTCCTGCCCGCCCCAACCCCATCGCAATGAGCGTTGTCAAATTGCTGAGCGTCGATGACAACCGACTTTCAGTCGTTGGGCTCGATTGCCTGGATGGCACGCCACTCCTCGACATCAAGCCCTACTTTGCCTCGACCGACAGCGTGCCCGAGGCGAGCGTTGGCTGGCACAAACGGAAAGACTGACGCGCCCCCAAACTCGATGTTGGCCAAATCGTTCCTGAGTGCTGACAGGATTTACCCGACCAGCCACCAGGAACCTTTGAACCCGCCGTTCATTCTCCCGCCGGAGACGGGAGGGTGAAATCGAGGGTGCCATGTCCAGATCAGTCACGCTTGCCGCGCTTATCGGCGCCGTTGCGCTGTCGTGCGGTACCGCCAGAGCCGAACCGCTGTTTGCCTTCCTCGCGCCTGCCGCTCCGACCCAGCTCGCGCCGCAGACCGCTGCACTCGCGCCAGCCGACGACGAGGACCAGGCGCCAGTCGATGCACGCCTGCGCCGACAGATCGTGAATTATTCCGGCCAGGAGGCTCCTGGCACTATCATTGTCGATACACCCAACACGTACCTTTATTACGTGCTCGGCAACGGCAAGGCGATGCGCTACGGCATCGGCGTTGGCCGCGAAGGCTTCACCTGGTCGGGCGTAAAGACAGTCGAGCGCAAGACCGAATGGCCTGACTGGTATCCGCCGAGCGAGATGCTCGCACGCCAACCTTATCTGCCGCGCATGACCGCCGGTGGCCCAGGCAATCCGCTCGGTGCCCGCGCGATGTACATTGCCGGCACGCAATATCGCATTCACGGCACGAACGCGCCGAGCACGATCGGCAAACAGGTATCGAGCGGCTGCATTCGTCTCACGAATGAGGACGTCATCGACCTTTTCGATCGCGTGCAGATTGGTGCAAAGGTGATCGTGCTGCCGCAGACGGCGTCGGCAAAATCCCGGCAAGGTTCGATGGCCCACGCCTACGCACCGGCATTGCAAAGCCGCGCGCAGGCGACCTGGGAGACGATACGGCCTTCAGGCCGCTACTAGCCGTCACAGCGCTGGCCGCGATAGGCGGCCATGACAAGACTGCCGACTTTCGCTAAACCGCTCCGCACCAGTAACGGAGCGGATCAAATCAATGCGTATTGCAGCCATGGCAGCCGGTGCTCTCGGCGGTTATTTTGGCGCGCGCCTCGCGGCGGCGGGCCATGATGTTTTCTTCATCGCGCGTGGCACACATCGCGATGCGATTGCAAAGAACGGCCTCAAGATCGAAAGCGTTCACGGCGATCTGCATATCCCGAAACCGAACGTCACAGATGACCCCGCGAAAGTCGGACCTGTCGACATTGTGCTGTTCGCAGTGAAGTTGTGGGATACCGAGACAGCCGCCGAAGCGGCGCGTCCGCTTCTTGGCACAGATAGCCGCCTCATTACTTTTCAGAATGGCGTCGACAACGTCGATCGGCTTTCTTCCATATTAGGCAGCGACCGCGTTCTCGGCGGCGCGGCTTACATCGCCACGGTCATCGCTTCGCCGGGCGTGATCAAACACACCAGCCAATTCGCAACCTTGCGATTCGGGCGCGCCGACAAAAAGCCCGACGCAAAACTCAGCGCGTTCGTTGACGCCGGCAAGGCGGCCAAGCTCGACATCGATCTGTCCGCCGACATATCGCGCGAGCTCTGGCAAAAATTCATTTTCCTCACGGCCATGGCCGGCTCCACGGCGAGCCTTCGCTCCCCAATCGGTCCCATCATTGCGGACCCCGAGTTACGCGAATTTTTCCATCAACTGATGGAAGAGGCCTTTGCGGTCGGAAAGGCAAAGGGTATCTCGCTCGATCATGCCTACATCGACGAGCGGATGAATTTCCTCGTCAACAAGATCGAACCGGGCATGCGCGCTTCGATGGCGCACGATCTCGAGCGCGGCAATCGCCTCGAGCTTGATTGGCTCGCCGGAAAGGTCCGTGCGCTCGGCCGCGAGTTCGGCATCCCGACGCCGGCAAGCGATACGGTTTACACGGTCCTCAAATTGCATCGCATGGGCACTCACTGACGCCCATACGCGAAGAAGCCCCGACGCCAGCGCCGGGGCTTCCCGTGCGTTCCGGTTGGAAAGGGGCAAACCAAACCAACCGTCCCGGCACATCGTCGGCGGCACGAATGCCGCACAAGCCAGAAGCGGTGCCACTCAAAAAAAGGCCGCACGCAGGTCGCGCGGCCATCAAGTCAGGTATTACCTTCGCAGCCACTCACTCTGGTTTCAGAGGGGAAAGAGTGGCGCACCATTGGATCGGCTTTGCCATCTCGGCGCTTTTGCCAGGATCATTGATTCAGATTAATGGTAGGCTTTGCCGCCGGGAAAGCCATGCATGCGGGACCGACCCAGGGACTGGACCAGCATCCGTTTGTCATGCGGTTGCTGCAGCACATCGACCTTAGTGTCGATGATCTGAAGAGTCTCGAAGCCCTGATCAACGACCAAATGTCGGTCAAGCGCAGGCGCGACCTCATCGTCGACGGTTACGAATTCAGCAAGCTCTGCTTCCTCAGGGACGGCTACGCCGTGCGCTACAAGCTGTTGCGCAACGGCAAGCGACAGATCCTCAATGTGCTTTTGCCCGGTGACCTCGTGGGAATCCCGGGCAGTTTCCTCAAGCGCGCCATCTACTCGGTGACCGCCATCACCGATCTGACGATGAATGTCTGCTCGCTCGAATCCTATGTGCAGCTCTGTTATCGCCGCCCGCAATTCGGCCTGGCTTTGGCCTGGATCGCCGTGCAGGAGGCCGCAACCTATGCGGAGCACATCATTGATGTCGGACGTCGCACGCCGATCGAACGGCTATCGCATTTTCTGCTCGAACTTCACGAGCGGCTCTACGCGGTCGGTCGCGCCGAGAAAACGAGTTTCGCCCTGCCGTTTTCGCAGGAAGTCATGGCCGACGTACTCGGCCTGAGCGTTCCACATCTCAATCGCATGATGCAGAGGCTGCGCGGCGAAAAATTGATTGCGGGTAGCGAACGCCGCGTTGAATTTGTCGATCCGGGCGCCATGCAGGCGCTCGCGCAATATCAGCCGCAGAACATTACACCGATTCCGACGCCGGCCCCGGTCTAGCGCCGGCGCGCCGGTGCCGGCAGCATGACGGCAATAATCGCGGCGCCAGCGACGGCGCAAGTCGCGGCCACGATCAATCCCGCTCTGTAACCGAATGCAAATGACGCGATGCCGGCCGAAAACGCAATGCCGGCAAGTTGTGCGATCCGGCTCATTGCGTTGTTGATGCCCGAAGCGAGGCCTTCGTCGCTGTTCGCCACACTCGACATCACAGATGCTGTTAGCGGCGCAACGACCAGGGCAAACGAGATACCCAACAGCAGCATCGGTACGAGCACGCCCAATGTGGGCGAAGCATTTTTGCCTAGAGCAAGCAGCAGCAAAGCGAAGCCCGCGCCAAGTGGCCCGACAATCAGCAGACGGCGCGCGCCGATCTTGTCGGCCAATGCGCCGAACGGTTGCGACAGGAAGCCCATAGCAAGGGTGAACGGGAGAAATGCGAGCCCGGCGCCGGTCGGCGTCAGTCCGCGCCGATCGACGAGATCGAAGGACAACGAGAAGAACATGATCGAAAGCCCGGTGTAGATGAGCAGCGTCGCGAGGTTCAGACCAACAAACGGGCGATTGTCGATCAGGCGCGGCGGAGTCATCGGCGATGGACTGACGCGTTCCCACAGCGCGTAAGCCACAAGCGCCGCGATACCGAGGACGACAGCGACCGCGATCATTCCGCGACTTGCGCCCGCCTTGTCCGGGCCGATCTGGCTGAGCGCCCACGCCAGGACGCCAAGCCCGATGGCAAGAATGGCCGCGCCGATAACATCGAAACGGCGCGTCGCATGCTGATCGGGCGGGGCGCGCGCAATCAGCAGCGCAACCGCAATCGCCGCCAGTGGCAGATTTATTGCGAAGATCCACTGCCAGCCGAAATTCTCGGTCAGCCAGCCGCCGAGCACCGGGCCGCCCGCGGTCGTCAGCGAAGAAGCGGCCGCCCACACACCGATAGCGCGGCTGCGTTCTTCTTTTGGATAAGTCGCGCCGATCAATGCCAGGCTCGCCGGCGTCAGGATAGCGGCAGATACCCCTTGCGCCACACGGCACGCAATAAGCCAGCCGATCGTCGGCGCTAGGATGCAGGCGACCGATGCCAGTCCAAAACCCACGCAGCCGACGGCCAGCATGCGCGCCTTGCCGTAGTGATCGGCGAGAGCGCCACCGATCAAAGTCAGCGCAGCAAGCGCGAGCACATAGCCGTTGAGCACCCATTGCACGGTGGCGAGGTCGGCGCCAAAAAAAGCCCGCAGCTTGGGCAGCGCGACGGTGAGTGCAGAACCATCGACGAACGCCATCGAGGAAGCGAGCACACAAGCTGCGAGCACGATCCGGCGACGCTGCGGAGTGATCTCTCGGCCGATTTCGCGCGGGCAAGCTTCGGCGGCAATGATGCCGCGGTCGCATGGCTCGACGAATGGTTGCGCCATGCCGACATCATGGATTGCCGGGAGAAACCCGGCAATGACGTGTCTTTACGCCTCAGTTGAACTTGTAGGCCAGGCCGAAGTTCAGCGTGTGCGTGCGCAATCGGACGTCGTAGTTGTCGACGATGGGGCCGATGATCCCCGTACGGGCCATCGTGAACGATTCCGAACCGAAATCGGCGTAGCGATATTCGGCGCGCGCCAGCCAGTGGTGCCAGAGTGAGGTTTCGATGCCGCCGCCGAGCGTCCAGCCGGGTTTGGTTGTGGAGTTTGCCGCACCCGCCGGCGAAGCACCGATACTGGCACAGGTGTCGCTGACGCACGTCGAGCTCACCTCATAGTGCTGCCAGGCAACGCCACCCGTCGCATAAGCCAAGGTCGCAGGTGTCAGCAGTATGCCGATGCGGCCACGCAGACTTGCATCCCATGTTGCCTTCATCGACGTTGAGTCAGCAGCAAGTCCGGTTCGGAGCAGCGGGGTGAAATTTCCCGACAACGTTGTCGTCTGGTTTGCGAATCCGACGTCACCCTCGACGCCGACGACCCACCGAGGCAT
>Ga0207693_10001487_pt1 | contig 20704 bp, 18 predicted proteins | sample LARL81metaG_FD_184347 | JGI IMG/M metagenome (GOLD analysis project Ga0207693, IMG submission 184347) | Corn, switchgrass and miscanthus rhizosphere microbial communities from Kellogg Biological Station, Michigan, USA - LAR L8-1 metaG... | ecosystem: Host-associated > Plants > Roots >... | reverse complement strand
CCGTGTCGATCCGTCCCGGAGGACGATTCGCGGCGCGGGATGACCTGCACTCGCACCCGAGATCCGTCCGCTGCCGCCGTCCACGACCACGTAACTCATGCTGATGAACTTGCCGGCGGCGATCTCGCTGCAGATCACGTCGTTCGCGGACGCCAGGAAGTCGCTGGGCTCCGGATGCTCACGCGCGAGCGAGCGAAAGACGAACTTCGCCATGGCCATGTCGGCCGTGGCGTCGACCCCGTGCCCGGTCACGTCTCCGAGCACGACGGCGAGCCGGCCGTCTTCCAGGGCGAGGTAGTCGTAGACGTCGCCCCCGACGTCCACGCGCGCCGAAGGCTCGTACACCTCGCCGACTTCCAGCCCCTCGATCACCGGGCGCGAATGGGGCAGCAGCGAACGCTGCATCGTGTCGGCGAACTGCTTCTGCTGCTGGTAGAGCCGCGCGTTGTCGATCGCGAGTGCGGCCTGCCCCGCGAGCGCCGTCGCCGCCTCGACCGTCTCCTGCGCGAGCGGGCTGCCCGGGCGGAAGGAGAAGATGCCGAGCGAGGCGACGACCTCGGTCGGCAGGGCGACCGGAACGACTGCCGCCGTCCAGCCCTTCTCGAGGAAGGGCACGAGCGCGGGCAGGTACTGCTCGCCGCTAGTGCGGCCGGAGCCGAGCCGGAAGGCCCGCCGCTCGCGGAAGAGCCGCTGCACGTTCCGCTGACCGAACGGGACGGGTTGGGTGAGGATCGTGCGTACCGGCTCGGCGAACGGGGCGTCCCGCACGTGGACGGCAAGCGGCACGAGCTGCTCACGCCGCTCGTCAGGCATCCGCACGACCGCCGCGTCGATGTCGAGCACCTCGACGACGGTGCGCGCGAGCGCCTCGAGCGTCTCGTCGAGCCGTAGGCTCTGCGCGAACGAGCGCGACACCTCGTAGAGCGCGCGAATCCGGCGCGCGGCCGCCCGCTCGGCGGCAAGCGCCGCCTCGCGCTCCTCGCCGAGCCGCGTGGCCTGCTCGTGGAGCTGCGCGTTCTGGACGGCGACCGCGAGCTGCCCCGCGAGCGCGGCGAGCAGCGCCGTCTCGTGCTCGCCCACCTCGGGCCGGCCCGCCGGATAGGCCGCGAGGAGGCCGACGACGTCGCCGCGCGCCATGAGGGGCACGGCGAGCGCCGAGCCGATCCCGGCCTCTCGCGAAGCCGCCTCGACCGCCGCGAGCCGCCGGTCCCGGCCGACTTCCGCGACCTCGAGCACCGTCCGCTCCTGCGAAGGCCCGAGCGCGATGTCGAGCAGCCGATCGGCGACGCGTGCGTGCGGGCCGGCGAGGCCACGGCTCGCCGCTTCCTCGAGCTCGCCCTCCCCCGGGCCGCGGAGATAGACGGCGACGCGGTCCACGCCGAGCAGCTCGGCGACGCGCTCGACGGCGATCTCGAGCGTGTGCGCAACGGAGAGCTCCGCCGTCGCCTGCACGATCACCTCGAGGAGCGCCCGCGTGCGCTCGAGCTCGAGCGCGAGCTGGCGCGCCCGTTCGCGGGTGCGCAGCGCGTGTGCGGCACGGACACCGAAGGTCGCGAGCCGAGTGAGCTGCTCGGCCTCCGGCTCCTCGCCGGCCGGATGGAAGAGCTGCAGAACGCCGAGCGGCGGGCGTCCCAGCGGCAGTGTGGTCGAGACTGCGCAGTCCTGTGGGAGCCCCGCGGCGTGAGCGCTGATCGGACCGAGCTCGCCAAGCGACCGCTCGGCCACGTCGCGCGCAGGCCCGAGTCCGGAGGCGGCGTCGACGCCCCACGACGCGGCGCAGACGAGCCCTTCCTCGCCGCTCTCCCAGAGGACGCTGGCCGACGCCCCGGCAACGCCCGCGGCGAGACGGACGACTTCTGCTGCGGCGTCCTCCTCCTGCAACGCGACCACCAGTGCCTCGCCGGCCAGCTCGAGCGCCGGGCGCGCGAGCGAGGAGACGTCGCCGCCGGCCGCGAAAGCACGGAGAAGGAGAGCGGCCTGCGCGGCGCACAGCTCGGCGCCGAGCCGCTGCTCCGCACCGAACGGCTCGCCGGACCGGAACAACTCGACCGAGACGGCGAAGCCGTCCGCCCGGGCCGGGACGAGGAAGAGCCGTGTGGCGCCGGTGTGCTCGCCGATGCGACGCACCGCGGCGGGAGCCCGGGCAAGGTCGTCGAGCGGCGCGTCCGGGAGCTCCGCCGCCGGCAGCACGGTTCCGTGAAGCTCGGCCGCGAGCGCACTGGGCGCAGCGACGGCAACCGCCTCGAGCTGCGCGCCACCCTCGTCGAGCGCGCGGACGAGCGCGATCTCGGCGCCTGAGACCGCCTGTGCGGCCTCCGCCAGAGCCCGCAACCCCTCGGACGCGCTGGCCGACCCCGCCGCCGTCGTGACGGCGCGTACGAGCGCCGCGAGTGACGAGGCTCCGAGCCGCGCATCCCTCGAGTCGATGTCGAGCAGGCCGGTCACCACCCGAAAGTATCCCGGCCGGAGCGTGCCTCAGTCCACGAAGCGTGGAGGCCGGCTCTCCCAGACGGTGCCGCCGCACATCGGGCAAGGAGGCAGCGCCCGACGGACGACCGCTCCATAGCCGCAGTCGCTGCAGCGGAAATCTCCGGAGACGGCGGTTCCCGTGACCGAGAACTCCGCGAATCCCGAATCGTCGAGAGGCGGCGCCGGCAGCGCGCTCGGCGCCGCGGCGGCCTCCTCGACCTCGACCCCTACGTCCTGCACCGCCTCTTCGTCCTCGGAGAAGGCGCGACCCCGCGCGCGCCGGTGCGCTTTTTTGCCCATACTGCGCTCGTGCAAACGCCGGAGCCAGCCGCCCGTCCGACCCGGACGCAAGCCGAGCGAAGGCCGCGTCCCGAACCGGCGACGCCGGTCGCCGGCAGCTGGGGCGTGCGCCTTGCCTGGGTCTCAGGGCTCGTCCTCACGATCTCGGCATTCACCGACTGGTACGTGGGGTCGCTGCCGAACGGATTGACGTTCGCGGTCACCGGCTGGCACACCGGGACCCTCGGCAAGCTCGTCTTCTTCGTCGGGCTCGCCACGCTGATCCTCGAGGCGTCGCGGGCGGCGGGCATCCTGCTCCCGGCGGCCGTGCCGGACCGTCTGCTGCTGATCGCGCTCGGCTCGCTCGCCGTGATCTTCGTCCTCGTCAGGCTGATCTCCGTGCCCGACACGTACTTCGTCTCGACTTCCCGCGGGATCGGGCTCTACATCGCACTACTCGGGGCACTCGGGCTGCTCGGCGCGGGAATGCTGCGGACGGCCGAGGACCTGCCCTAGCCGGCCCCGGGCGACTCAGACCGGGACGATCGCCTTGGCCTGGTCGACGAGCTCTTCGAGATCGAACCCTTTCCCGACGAAGCCCGTCGCCCCGCTGGAGGCCGCCTGCCGCCTCGCCGCGTCGTCCACCTGCCCGCTGAACATCAGGACGGGAATCGCTCCGGCACCGTGGCGCTCCTGGATCCGGCGCAGCATCTCCCAGCCGTCGACGTGGGGCATCATCACGTCGAGGAGCACGAGCTCGGGCTTGCGGGTCTCGATCGCCGCGAGCCCCTCGTCGGCGCTCGCGGCCTCCTGCACGTCGTAGCCCTCCCGCTCGAGCTCGAGCCGGACGAGCTCGCGCATCCGCTCGTCGTCGTCGACGAGCAGGACGCTCGGGCCTGCCTGCTGTCGCCCCGGCCCCGACCGGGCGAGGAACGACTCGAGGTCGCCGCGGCGGAAGCGACGATGGCCGCCGGGCGTGTAGAACGCCGGGACGCGGCCCTGGTCCGACCACTTGCGGATCGTGCTCTGGGCGACGCCGAGGAAGCGCGCAGCCTGCCCGAGGGTCAGCCACTCGGGCTCGACGCGCGCTATGTCCTCTCTATGGGCCATCGGCTGGAATTTGACCAAAACTCACTCTTTTTACACGTGGACCTGAACCTAGGGGCACCTTTTATGGTTCGTAATTGATAGCGCCGCGCTGATACGCGTCGAATGCAGCGGCGAGGACGAGCGTGAGATCGCGCGGCCAGCTCGGCGAGGTCGCGCGCTCCTCGAGCACCTCGCGCGCCCAGCGCTCGGACTCTTCGTAGGCGGCGGCGAGCTCCGCGAGCGTGTACGTCTGGCCGAGCCGTCGGCGTAGCTCGTCGAGCACGAGATCGACGAGCTCGAGCAGCTGCCGGTACCTGCGCCCATCCTCGCGGGCGGCCTCGAGCCTGCGGCTCCCCTCCTCCCACTCCTGGCGCGCGACCTCGACCAGGGTCACCCTGTCGACCTCACCGGGAGCAGCACCGCTCCGGCCAGCGCGGCTCGACTTCCGCGAGGATCCGCTCCCCGAGCTCGTAGCCGGGACGCGCGAGGGCGAAGGCGACGTGCGCGTGGAGACACTTGAGGCTGCCGCGGCGCCGCGAGCCTCCGATGCCGTACTCGAGCGACGCGCCCGCGTCGCGGCCGCAGGCGTCGCCGGCGAGCTCCGTACGTAGCCTCCGCTGTTCCTCGTCGCCGGCCTCGAGGCTCGCGGCGAGCGCAGGCTCTGTGCGCGTCGCCTCGCTCCAGCGCTCGACGCCCCCGGCGGCTTCGAGCCTCGACACGGCGACGACGAGATGCCGGCACGTGAGGTAGTACGTCGTCGGGAACGGCTCACCGTCCGCGCCGTAGGGGCTCTGCTCGGTGACGGCCGGAGCCCCGAACGGGCACCGGACCGCGACACGGCGGAGCGTGCGCGGCTCGCGTCCCAGCTGACGCGCTACGACGGCTCGATCAGCGTCGGTGACCACGACGGGCAGCATGACTCCCTCCATGCTGCCTGCGCCGCCACTGCGGGATGTCCTTGACGATGAAGAGGTGCTCGCCGGGACGGATGTAGCCGAGCGTTCTCGCCTCGGCGGCCAGGGCGGCGTCCGACGACGCGTGCCGAAGCCGCTTCTCGAGCGCGGCCTGCTCTCTCTGCAGCTTTCGCACGGCCGTGAGCTGGGCCGAGCGCTGCGTGCGTGCGGTGAAGTAGTCGTGCAGCGGCCGGTAGTAGAGAAGGCCGACGAGCACGAGCGCGCCCATCGCGAGCCAGCGACGTGCGATCGGTCCACCGAGGCGCCGGCGGCGCTTCTTCCTCGCTGCCATCCAGCCCGAGTTCTGCAGCGGGCACCGCGGTCCTGCGGTCGGGCTACTGGACGACGTCGACCTTGATGACGTTCGTCGTGCCCGGAATGTTGACCGCGGTTCCCGCGGTGATCACGACTCTGTCGCCGCTCTCGACGATGCCGGCGTCACGCGCCGCCTCGACGGCGAGGCGCCAGAGCTCCTCGACGTCCGAGGTCTCGGAGATCCGGAGCGGGGTCACGCCCCACTCGAGCGCGAGTTGGCGCATCGCCCAGTCGACGTGCGTGAGCGCCACGATCGGCCGCCGCGGCCGCAGCCGAGCGACCGCGTTCGCCGTCCGGCCGGTGAAGGTCGGGACGAGGATCGCCTTCGACTGCAGCGCCTCGGCGATGTCGCACGCGGCGTTCGACATCGCCTGCCCGATCGTCGGGTTCTCGTGCGCCTCCGGCAACTCGTGCCGGTAGTCGAGGCTCGGCTCGACTGCAAGCGCGATCCGGTCCATGTACGAGACCGCCTCGACCGGGTACTCGCCGACGGCGGTTTCGCCCGAGAGCATCACCGCGGAGGTGCCGTCGAGGATCGCGTTCGCGACGTCGCTCGCCTCGGCCCGAGTCGGCTCGGGCGAATGCACCATCGTCTCGAGCATCTGGGTCGCAGTGATCACGGGCTTCCCGCGCTCGAGCGCCTTCTGGATGATCCGCTTCTGCACCAGCGGCACGAGGGCCGGCCCGATCTCGACGCCGAGATCGCCCCGGGCGACCATCACCGCGTCGGTCTCGGCGAGAACGTCGTCGAGAACGTCGACCGCCTCCGACTTCTCGATCTTCGCGATCACGTGCGCGTGCGAGCCCGCCTGCGTGAGCAGGGCGCGCAGGTCGCGGACGTCTGCCGGCGAGCGGATGAAGGACAGCGCCACGAAGTCCACGCCGGTCTCGACCGCCCAGTCCAGGTCGGCCACGTCCTTGCGCGTGAGCGAGGGAATGGGCACGGGCACGCCGGGGAGGTTCACGCCCTTGTGCGAGCTGACGAGCCCGCCGACGATCACCGCGCACGTCGCGCGGCCTCGCTCGACGTCGTCGACGCGCAGCCGGACGAGCCCGTCGTCGATCAGCACCTCGTGGCCGGGCTCGAGGACGTCGCCGATCACCGCCGGCGCGATCGGCAGCTCACCGTCGCTTGCGACCTCCTCGGCGCAGACCTTGATCCGGTCGCCGGTGCGCAGGACGACCGGCTCCTCCAGCTCGCCGATCCGGAGCTTCGGGCCCTGCAGGTCCGCGATGAGGGCGACCGGCCGCCCGACCTCGGCGGCGATCTCGCGCACGAGCCAGGCGCGCTGGGAGTGCCCCTCGTGCGTGCCGTGGGAGAGGTTGAAGCGGACGGCGTCCACCCCCGCCTCGATGAGGGCACGCAGGCGCTCGCGTGACTCGGAAGCCGGCCCGAGCGTGGCCACGATCTTGGTACGGCGCTCGATCGCCATACGGCTCAGGGTACTAGCGGCGTGCGCGCGGGAAGGCCCCCCAACCGGGGTACACCGCCTTGTCACCGAGCTCCTCCTCGATCCGGAGCAGCTGGTTGTACTTCGCGACCCGGTCGCTCCTCGCCGGCGCGCCGGTCTTGATCTGGCCCGTGCCGAGCGCGACCGCGAGGTCGGCGATCGTCGCGTCCTCGGTCTCGCCGGAGCGGTGCGACATGACCGCCGTGTAGCCGTTCTCGTGCGCGAGGCGCACGGCCTCGATCGTCTCGGTCAGCGTCCCGATCTGGTTGACCTTGACGAGGATCGAGTTGGCGACCCCGCGCTCGATGCCGAGCCGCAGGCGCTCAGGGTTCGTGACGAAGATGTCGTCGCCGACGAGCTGCAATCGGTCGCCGAGCCGCTCGGTCGTGGCGCGCCAGCCGTCCCAGTCGTCCTCGGCGTTGCCGTCCTCGAGCGAGACGAGCGGGAAGCGCTCGACGAGGTCCCCGTAGAAATCCGCCATCTCCTTCGGCGCCAGCTCGCGACCCTCGAAGCGGTAGCGGCCGTCGGAGAAGAACTCGCTGGACGCCGGATCGAGGGCGACGGCCACCCGGTCGCGGTGTCCGGCCCGCTCGGCGGCGTCGAGGATCGCCTCGATCGCGATCTCGCTCGACTCGAGGTCGGGCGCGAAGCCGCCCTCGTCGCCGACGGCGGTCGAGAGCCCGCGCTCCCCGAGCAGCTTCTTCAGCTCGTGGTAGGTCTCCGCCGCGATCCGCAGCGCCTCCGAGAAGCTGTCCGCCCCCGCCGGCACGACCATGAACTCCTGCAGGTCGATCGAGTTGTCGGCGTGGACGCCGCCGTTGATCACGTTCAGCATCGGCACCGGCAGCGTCTTCGCGTCCTCACCGCCGAGGTGGCGGAAGAGGGAGATCCCCGCGGCCGCGGCCGCGGCCTTCGCGGCTGCGAGCGAGACGCCGAGAATCGCGTTGGCCCCGAGCCGACCCTTGTTCGGCGTCCCGTCGAGATCGATCAGCGCGCGGTCGAGGCCGGCCTGGTCCATCACGTCGAGCCCCTGGACGGCGGCCGCGATCTCGCCGTTGACGTTTGCGACCGCCTCCGAGACGCCCTTGCCGTTCCACGCCTCGCCGCCGTCGCGCAGCTCGACCGCCTCGTGCACGCCGGTCGACGCACCAGAAGGGACGATCGCCCTGCCGAGCCCGCCCGCGACCACCTCGACCTCGACGGTCGGGTTCCCGCGGGAGTCCAGAACCTGACGGGCGTGAATCCCGGTGATCACTCCCGCTCCTTCGCGCGGTCGAAGTACGCGTCCTGCCGCTCGAGCGGCAGCTCGCTCCAATTCTCTCCGGCTTGCGCAGCAAGCGTCTCTGCAACCTCGACTCGACGGCGGAAGCGCTGTGCCGCTCGCCGCACCTCGAGCTCGGGGTCGACCTCGAGCTTGCGCGAGACGTTGACCGCAGCAAAGAGCACGTCGCCGAGCTCGTCGCCCGACGGCTCCTCCTCGAGCTCGCGGAGCTCGTCCTTCAGATCGGCGAGCGCGCCGGCGAGGTCCGGGTACTCGAAGCCGACGGCCTTCGCGCGCTGCTGGATCTTGCGCGCGTAGAGCAGCCCGGGCAGCCCGTCGGCGACGTCGTGGAAGACGCCCTCGCGGCCCTCCTGCTCGACCTTGATCCGCTCCCAGTTCGAGCGGACGCGGTCGGCCGTCTTCGCCTCGACGTCGCCGAAGACGTGGGGATGCCGCCGCACGAGCTTCTCGTGCACTCCGCGCGCCACCTGCGCGAGGTCGCCGGCTCCCCGCTCCTCGAGCAGCAGCGCGAGGAAGTAGACCTGGAAGAGCAGGTCGCCGAGCTCGTCGAGCAGCTTCTCGTCGTCGCCGGCGAGCGCTGCATCCGCGACCTCGTACGACTCCTCGACCGTGTGCGGGACGATCGTCGCCGCCGTCTGCTCCCGGTCCCACGGACACTCGCGGCGCAGGCGCTCCGTCAGGGCCTGAAGTTCGAGGAGGGCCTTGCTCAGGCTGGAAGCGCCGGCGGCAGAGCCGCCGGCGCCCAGCGGGAACTTCCCGCCTTCGGCGGCGGGGCCCTCCATCTCAGCCGGTGGTCGTCGGTGCAGGCGTCGTCGTCGTCGCGGTCGTCGCAGGCTGGTAGCCCGTCTGGTACGCGATCTTGTTCTTGAAGTCCTTGTCCAGCTTCGCGAGCCACGCCGTCCAGGCCGTCTGCTTCTGCTGCGAGGCGAGGTTCGCCTCGATCTGGGCCTTGACCTCGGCGAAGGTCTGGGTGTGAGCGGGCTTGACCGCGCCGAGCGCCTGGATGATGTGGTAGCCGTAGACGCTCTTCACGGGCTGCGAGATCTCGTCCGTCTTGAGGGAGAACGCGGCCTTGTCGAACGGCGGGACCGTCTGCTGGCAGGCGCCGCTCGTGCCGCCGTGGGCGACGCAGAGCTTCCCGCCATGGGCCGCGGAGCCGGTGTCCTTCGAGTACTGCTTCGCGAGCGCGGCGAAGCTGGCTCCGTTCTTCAGCTTGGTCTCGATCGTCTCGGCGAGGTTCTTGTCGTTGACGAGGATGTGCCGCACCTCGCGCGTCTTCGGCGTCGTGAACGACGACTTGTTCGCGTCGTAGTACTTCTGCGCGGCGGCGTCCGACACCTTGACGTTCGCCGTCACCTTGTTCTGGAGGTCCTGGCCCAGCAGGTTCGGCCGAAGCTCGTACTGCTCGAGCTGGGCGAGCGTGATGTCGTCCTTCTTCAGGGCGTCATCGAGCTTCTTCTGGCTGCCGTGGTAGTACGTCTTCTTGATCTGCGCGACCTGCTTGTCGAGGTCGCTCTGCGTCACCGACACGCCCAGCTTGTCGGCCTCCTGCTGCATCTCCTCCTGCTGCACGAGGAACTTGACGGCAGAGTCGCGGAGTGACGCATAGGTGGGCGTGCCGACCTTCGGGCAAGGCTGGCCCTGCGCCTTGTAGCGCGCACAGGCGACGGTCAGGAGCGAGGTGAAGCTCGCCTTCGTGATCGGCGTGCCGTTGACCGTGGCGATCGCGCTTGCGGGCACGTTGCCGTTGCCGCCGCCCCCGCCGCAAGCGGCGAGCAGCGCGACGAGCAGAAGAGACAAAAGCAGGAAGGGCAGGCGAGTCTTCATTTCCATCCAGTGAGGTCGATGTCGCGGGAAGCGCCGCAGCGGCGATAGGCGATCTCAGGCTGCTCGGCGCGCGTCCAAGATAGCATCGACAAGCTGCACCGCCTGGGCTATTTCTTCCTGCCCACGCATGCTTACCTCCTGCTTAGACGAGACGTAGACGGCGGTCTTCGCGCGGTCGCGGAGCTCACGCAATTCGCCCGACCCGAGCACCAGCCTCCCGACAGTCGCTTTCCCGCTCTGGAACACGAGATAGTCGGCGCCGAGGAGCGCCACCTTGATCTTCGCTTCCTGGATCCTGAAGAGGTTCTCGACCGGCTCCGGCAGTGGCCCGTAGCGGTCCTCGAGTGCAGCCTGCAGCTCGCGCAGCTCGTCCTCCGTCTCCGCGAGCGCGAGCCGGCGGTGGACGTCGATGCGGAGCGCCTCGGAGTCGACGTACGCGGCCGGCACGTAGGCGTCGACGCGGGCGTCCACCCGCACCGGCCGGGCCGCGACGCGCTTCTGTCCCTGCAGTTCCGCGACCGCCTCGTTCAGGAGCTCCACGTAGAGCTCGAAGCCGACGGCGGCGACGTGACCGGACTGCTCCGCGCCGAGCAACTCCCCCGCGCCGCGGATCTCGAGGTCGCGCATCGCTATCGCGAACCCGGCGCCGAGCTCCGTGTGGTCGGCGAGCGTGGCGAGCCGCGCCCGCGCCTCGGGGGTCAGCTCGCGGGCGTCGGGATAGAAGAGGTAGGCGAACGCCGTGGCGTCAGAGCGGCCGACGCGGCCGCGGATCTGGTAGAGCTGCGAGAGACCGAGGGTGTCGGATCGCTCGACGATCAGCGTGTTCGCCTGTGGGATGTCGATCCCCGACTCGATGATGGTCGTCGAGACGAGCACGTCGGCGTCGCCGCGCAGGAACGAGTGCATGCGCTCCTCGAGCTCCTTCTCGCGCATCTGGCCGTGCGCGACGAGGAAGCGGAGCCCCGGGCAGAGCTGTTGCAGCTGCGCGGCCCGCTCCTCGATCGTCTCGACCCGGTTGTGGAGGAAGAACGCCTGGCCCTCGCGGTCGGCCTCCCGCTCGAGCGCGAGCTTCACGAGCTCCTCGTCGTACTCGCCCACCGTCGTCCGGATCGGCCGGCGCCCTTCGGGAGGCGTCTCGATGATCGAGATGTCGCGCATGCCCGCGAGCGAGAGGTGCAGCGTGCGCGGGATCGGCGTGGCGCTGAGCGTCAGCACGTCGACCTCGAGCCGCAGCGACTTGAGCAGCTCCTTCTGCGCGACGCCGAACCGCTGCTCCTCGTCGAGGATCACGAGCCCGAGCTCCTTCGGGATCACGTCGCGGCTGAGGACGCGGTGCGTCCCGACGAGGACGTCGACCTTGCCCGCCGTGAAGTCGGCGAGGATCCGCTTCGTCTCCCTCGGCGGCACGAACCGCGAGACCATCTCGACGCGCACCGGGAAGTCGCGGAACCGCTCGCGGAACGTGTTGTAGTGCTGCTCGGCGAGGATCGTGGTCGGCGCGAGGAGGAGCGCCTGGCGGCCGTTGACGGCGACGGCGAACGCGGCGCGCACCGCGACCTCGGTCTTGCCGAAGCCGACGTCCCCGCAGACGAGCCGGTCCATCGGCCGCGGCGCCTCGAGGTCCTCCTTCACCGCTTCGATCGCTGTCTCCTGGTCGGGCGTCTCGCGGTACGGGAAGCTCGCCTCGAGCTGCGGCAGCCACTCGTTCGAGAGGTCGTACGCGATTCCCTCGCGCGTCTGGCGCTGCGCGTACAGCTGGATCAGGTCGCCGGCGAGCTCGCGGACGGACTCGCGGGCGCGCGACTTGAGCGTCTGCCATGCCTTGCCGCCGAGCTTCGACAGCGCGGGCGACGAGGCATCTGCGCCGACGTAGCGAGAGACCTTGCCGAGCTGCTCGTGCGGGACGTAGAGCCGGTCCTCGCCGCGGAAGGCGAGCAGGAGATAGTCCCGCGTGATGCCGGCGACGGTGTTCGTCTCGAACCCGAGCAGCCGGCCGACGCCGTGGTCCTCGTGCACGACGTAGTCGCCCGTGCGGAGGTCGGCGAAGGACTGCAGCGCCCGGCCGCCGAGGCGGCGCTCGCGCGGCACGCGGCGGCGGAAGACCTGGTGGTCGGGCAGGAGGACGAGGCCGAGGTCGCGCCAGACGAAGCCGCGCCGGGCGGGCGAGACCGCGAAGAGGAGCTCGGGGTCCTCCGGCAGGTCCTCGCCGGGCTCGAGCACGCGCGCCTCGACCCGGCGGAGGAGGTTCTGGGTGCGCAGCGCCTCGCCGCGATGCGGGAAGGCGACGACGACACGCTGGCCCGAGCGAAGGAGCGCCGCGAGCTCGCTCTCGGCCTCGGCCAGGCCGCGCGCAGCGATCGCCGGCCGCTGTGCCTCGAACGCGAACGGCTGGCTCTGCGGGAATGGATCGAGCTCGGTCGCGCCGGCAAGGGAAGGCGGATCGACGAGGCCGTCCTCCTCCCAGACGCGGCGCACGTCGTCTGGCTGGAAGACGAGCTCAGGCGGCCGCTCGAGCGGCGGCACCAGGTCGTCGGGAACGGCCTGCCCGCCCTCGACCGGCTCCTCCCCCACCTCCTCGAGTAACACACTGTTAGGAAGCTCGACGGTGTCCAGCCGGCGCTCGGCCGCCGGGTACAGGGTCGCTTCGGAAACCGGGTGGAGCGCGCGTTGCGTGAAGGGCGAGAAGGCGCGCACGGACTCGATCTCGTCGCCGAAGAACTCGACGCGGAACGGCTCGCGGCCGGTCGTCGGGAACACGTCCACGATGCCGCCGCGCACCGCGAACTGGCCGCGGTCGTCGACACGCTCGACCCGCTCGTAGCCGGCCAGGGCGAGCGACTCCCCCAGCCCGTCGACGCCGGGCTCGAGACCGGCCCGCACCTCGATCGGCTCGGGGCGGGCCTCGACAGGCGGCAGCCCTTCGGCGAGCGCTCTCGCGGAGGCGCACACGAGCCCGCCTCGCGCGAGCAGGTGGAGCGCCCGCGCCCGCTCGCCCACGAGGTGCGGCGGCGGCGCGAGCCCCGACTCCCACGTGACACCGCGGCTCGGCAGCAGTCCGACGGCGTCGTCGCCGAGGAACCACGCCGCGCCGTCGGCGGCGTCACGCGCGTCCGCGTCCTCCGGCAGTAGGACGACGAGGCCGCGCTCCGGCTCCAGGCGCTCGTGCAGGGAGGCGAGCAGCAGCGGCAGCGCGGACTCCGAGACGCGGGCACGCGTCGGCAGCGCCTCCGCGAGCTCGGCGAGGCGCTCGTGGTCGACGAGCTCCCGGACGAATGCGTGTAGTACCGGACGGTCCATGACGAAGGGCGGAACCGGCGGGTTCCGCGGACTGCGATGGTAACGAGCCGCGCCGAGGCGTATGTTCCAGGACGTGCGTGGGGTCGGTCGCTTCGGGCCGCTGAAGGAACGGCAGTTCAGACTGCTCTGGTTCGCGCGCACGGGTTCGGCGGTCGGCGACTCCCTCATCCCCGTCGCCCTCATCTGGGCCGTCGGCCACGATCTCGGCGCCGGCGCAACGGGCGTCGGCATCGTTCTCGCCTGCTACACGATCGGAGGAGCCACCGTCACGCTGGCGGGCGGCGTCTGGGCGGACCGGTTGCCGCGGCGAGCGGTGATGATCGGAGCCGACGTCGTCCGGCTCGGCACGCAGGCCACGACGGCGGTGCTCCTGTTCGTCGGGACGGCGCACGTCTGGCAGCTCGCGGTGCTGCAGGGCATCGCGGGAGCAGCCGCGGGCTTCTTCAACCCGGCATCGAAGGCGCTGATCCCGCAGACGGTCAGTGACGGCCGGCTGCAGCAGGCGAATGCGCTGATCTCGCTCTCCCGCAGCACGACGAACGTCTTCGGCCCCGCGCTCTCGGGAGCGATCGTCGCGGTCGCGGGCGCCGGGTGGGTGTTCGCCATCGACGCCGGGAGCTTCCTCGTCAGCGTGATCTTCGTCGCCGCGATGCGCGTCACGCCGTACGCGAAGCCCGCTGCACAGCGCTTTTGGCGCGATCTCGCGGAGGGTTGGCGGGAGGTGCGCCGCCACCGCTGGCTCACCGCCGGCTTCCTCGGCTACGCCGTCGGCAACTTCGGGGTCGGCCTGTACATCGTGATCGGGTCGCTCGTGGCCATCGATCGCCTCGGCGGCGCACCGGCCTGGGGGCTGATCGTCGGCTCCGCCGCATTCGGCGGCGTGCTCGGCGGCGTCATCGCGTACCGGATCCGGCCGAGCCATCCCGTAGCAATGGCCTTTGCGATCTGGACGCTCTGCGCGCTGCCGCCCTTCGCGCTCGTGCAGCCGTTCCCGCTTCCGGTCGTGATGGCCACCGCACTGGTCTTCGGCGGCTCGATCCTCATTGGCAACACGCTCATCGAGACCGCGATGCAGCAGGAGGTGGAGCCGGGCCGGCTCGCGCGGGTCGCGTCCATCGACCTGATGCTTTCGCTGTGCCTCATGCCGGCAGGGCAGGTGCTCGCCGGGCCGATCTCGGGCGCGATCGGAGTGGACGCGACGCTCGTCCTGGCCGGGACGCTGATGTGCGTGCCGAACTTCCTCGTGCTCGTGTTCGTGCCGGAGGTGCGCAGCGTACGGCGGCGGGATGCAGAGCCCGAGCCGGTGCTGTCAGCCCTCTAGCGCCGGCTTCGCCGGGGCCTGCTCCTCCTCCGGGATGAACATGGCGCGCCGCGTCCAGTTCGGCAGGTACCAGTTCCACTTGCCGAGCAGGGCCATCAGCGAGGGCACGAGCAGCGCCCTGATCACCGTCGCGTCGAAGAGGATTCCGGCCGCGAGGCCGATCGCGAATTCCTTGATCTCGAAGCCCGGGCTCGAGGAGAGGACGAGGAAGGCGAAGGCGAGGATCAGCGCGGCGCTCGTGACGAGCTTTCCGGTCCGCGCCAGGCCGAGCTCGATCGCGCGCGGCGTCGAGCCGGTCTCGTCGTACGCCTCGCGCATGCGCGTGAGCATGAAGACCTCGTAGTCCATCGAGAGGCCGAAGAGGAACGCGAAGATCATCAACGGGATCCACGCGGTGATCGCCTGCGTCGCGGTGATGTTCCAGAGCGACGATCCGTGGCCCATCTGGAAGATGAACACGACGATTCCGAAGGCCGCGGCGAGCGAGAGGAGGTTGAGGATCGCAGCCTTGATCGCGAGCACGATGGAACGGAACGCCCGCGTCAGCAGGATGAGGGTCAAGATCAGCACGAACGCGAGCACGTACGGGAAGTTGCCGTAGACGGCATGTACGAAGTCGCGATCCACCGCGGGGACGCCGCCGAGCGTGGCGTCCGTTCCGCGCAGCGTGTCGTTGACGCGGTTGATCACGCCCTGGATTCCCGGCGCGGCGCCGTCGATGGCCGGGAACGCCTCGACGAGCGTGTCCTGCCCGCGGCGCCAGTCGGGGCCCGGAGGCACGGTCGCGCCGACCACTCCGGCCACGCGGCGTTCTCTGCGGGCGACCGCCTGCGCGTCGCCGCCGTGCTCGACCAGGGTCACGAACGGCTTCATCACGCCTGGCGAGATACCGGCGTCGGCGAGCAACTGGCGGCCGGCGATCGCGGTGCCGGTGCCGGGGAAGTTCTTCAGCTGCGACTCGTTCGGGTTGAGCTGAAGGCCCAGCACCACGAGCACAGTCACGATCGTCATCCCGACGGCTGCAACGGCCCAGGGCCGCCGCAGGACGAAGCGCGCCCAGCGCCCCCAGGCGCCGTCCTCGGGATGGCCTTGATCGATGAACCGCTTGGGCATCAGGCGGATGCTGTTGATCCGCGTGCCGAGCGTCGCGAGAAGGGCGGGCATCAGCGTGATCGCCGCGAGCACCGAGACGGCTGGAATCAACATCCCGCCGATCCCGATCGAGCGGATGAACGGCAGCGGCAGGAGAATCATGGACAGGAGCCCGACGGCGACGGTCGAGCCGGACACGATCACCGAGCGCCCGGCATGGGTCATCGTCTCGACGAGAGCCGTCTCCACGTCCCTGCCGTCTCGCAGCTCGTCGCGGAAGCGGAAGATCATCAGCAGGGCGTAGTCGATCGCGACGCCCAGCCCGACGAGCGCGATCAGGAACTCGACGATGATCGACACGTTCGTGACGTAGGTCAGTGCCCAGATGAGCGTGAACGTGTTGAGGATCGCGGCGGCCGCGACGGCGATCGGGATCAGGACCGCGGGCAGCGTCCCGAAGACGAACAGGAGGATCACCATCGCGCCGAGGCCGCCGATGACCGCCTCGACGAGGACGTTCCCGCCTCCGCCCCCGTGCGTGCTCGCCTCCTCGAGCGGGTCGTGGCCGGTGACCTCGACCTGGATCCCCGGCGGGAGGCCGAGAAGAGCCGCCGAGCGCACCTCGCTGGCCCCGCTCGTCGTCGAGAACGTCGACGGTCCCGGCGGATAGAGCTCCTCGAACGTCGTGTGCCGGTCCCGCGAGACGTACATCGGGTCGTGCGTGGAGAAGTAGGAGCTCGTGCGAGAGCCGGGTACGGCCTCTGCCGCGCGCCGCATCGCGGCGGCGATCGCCGCGCTCTTGGTCGCGTCACCCGCGGTATGGAAGACGACGACGTCCGGCGGCCGGACGCCGGTCCCGAACTGCTTCAGCGTGCGCTGGTTCGCCTCGTAGGCCGACTTGCCCGGGATCGAGAAGCTCTGGTACCAGCGCTTCGAGACCTGACTCGCGGCAAAGGCGCCGAACAGTGTGAGCACGACCCAGGCAACGATCACCTTCCGCCGATGCCGGGACACCGTGTGAGCGAGCCTGCCGAGCATGGTCAAGTCTGCCTGTGCCATCCGATCCCTTCGTTCGCTTCGCGATGAGTCGTTCAGTTACTGAATCGTTCTGTAGCTGTAGCATAAGCGCGTGGCGGCGCGCAAACCGAAGACGGCCGAGGCGGACACCCCTCCTTTCCGGAGCGCCGCCTTCCTGCTCTCGAGCCTCGGCTTCACCGTTTCGCGTCGCTTCCACGAGGTGCTCGGCCCGCTGAAGCTCGAGCCCGGTGAGTTCGCCCTCCTCCGGGCGGTCTCGGCGGGCGACGGCGAGCCGCAGAACGCGCTGGCCGAGCGGCTGCACATCTCCCCGAGCTGGATGGTCGCGATCGTCGACGAGCTCGAGCGGCGCGGGCTGCTCGAGCGCAGGCCTCACGCGCGCGACCGGCGTGTGCGGAACCTCCACCTGACCGCCGACGGCAAGAAGCTCCTCAGGCAGGCGGAACGGAGAGCGCGGGAGTTCGACCGGCAGGTGGCCAGTCCGCTGAGCGAGATCGAGCGCCTGCAGCTCCTCGACCTCCTGCAGCGGGTCGCCTCCGGCCTCGATCTGCCGCCGGGAGCGGCGCATGCCGCGCTCCGCGACCGCGGCTCCGTGTCTTGAAAGGCCCGCCTGCACGGGCATCGAGTGACCAAGACCTTGCTGACGGCAAAGGTGAAACCCCTCCTCCCCTCCGAGCCGCTCGGATTGCCGCCGGGAGGTTCCCCATCGGGAGCTCCGGGGCCGTGCGCGCGTTCTTCTTCACGAAAAGGCGGGTAAGTGCCGGGTGCGCGTCTCGTACGCCGGCGACTCGAACTACGCCACCAGCAAGTCCGCCTGGAAGACGTTCCTGACCCGCCGGCCCTAGCGCCGGTTCACCTGAAGCTGCGCCTGTTCGACGCCTTCGGCGACGAGTAGCTCGACGGCGTCGCCTGCGCGCGCGACGAGCCCGTCCGCATCGTCGTGCGGCTCGAAGTTCGCCAGCACCCAGTCGGCGAGGGGGCGCGGGTCGCCGCGCTCCGGGCGGCCGACGCCGATGCGCAGGCGGAGAAAGTCCGGCGTGCCGAGCTGCTGCGCGATCGAGCGCAGCCCGTTGTGGCCCGCGAGGCCCCCGCCCACCTTGAGCTCGAGCCGGCCGAGATCGAAGTCGCCCTCGTCGTGGACGACGAGCACCTCGCTCGGCTCCAGCTTGAAGAACGCGGCCGCTGGCCCGACCGAGCGCCCGGATTCGTTCATGTAGGTCTCCGGCTTCAGCAGCGCCAGCCGCTCGTCGCCGACGCGCACCTCCGCCAGCTGACCCGCGAACTTGCCGCGCCACGAGCCGCCGTGCCGCCGTGCCAGCTCGTCCACGACCATCCAGCCGGCGTTGTGCCGGTTGCGAGCGTGCTCCCGGCCCGGGTTCCCCAGACCGGCGACGAGATACAAGGACTAACCCTCGGCGGTGTCTTCGCCGCCGGAGGACTCGCCCTCCGGCTCGGCTGCACCCTCGGCAGCCTCGCCCTCGGCACCCTCTTCGCCCTCTTCGCCCTCCTCGCCCTCGGCCTCCATCGCCGCGAGCTCTTCCTCGGTGGGCTCGGGCTCGACGACCTTGGTCGGCGCGGTGACCGTGGCGACGACCATCTCGGGGTCGTCGAGGAGCGTGACGCCCTCCGGCGCCGTGAGGTCCGAAATGCGGAGCGTGGCGCCGATGTCCATCGCAGAGACGTCGAGGTCGAGATGCTCGGGGACCTCCAGCGGCAGCGCTTCGACGGTGACCTCGCGCAGCGGCTGCGAGAGCACGCCGCCCTCGCGCACGCCTGGCGCGTCGTCGCCGCCGTGGAGCTGGACGGAGACGGACGCCTGGATGGTCTGGTCGAGCCTCACCTCCTGCAGGTCGACGTGCGTGACGCCGCCCCGCACGGGATCGACCTGGTACTCCTTGAGGATCGATGCGTGCGTCTCTCCCTTGCCGTCGATCTCGACGTCGAGGATCGAGTGCAGACCGGATGCGCCGGTGAGAGCGCGGCGCAGCTCGCGCTCGGCGATCGTGATCGCGACCGGCTCGCCGTTCCCGTAGAGGACGCCCGGGACGAGCCCTTCCTTGCGCAGGCGGCGGGACTCGGCCGAGCCGAGCCCTTCGCGCTGAACGACGACGAGTTTGGTGCGTTCTCCGGCCATTCCGGCGGCGGAGTGTAGCCGAGAGCCGCTTCGGTACGGTCCACTCCGATGGACTTCGAGGGCCTCCTTGAGGGCTGGCAAGGCGAGCACGCCGTCATCCGCCACGACGCCGGGAGCGGGGCCTGGATGTTCGTGTGCGTCCACTCGACCGTGCTCGGCCCGGCCGGCGGCGGCACGCGCCTGCGCGTCTACCCCGCTCCGGCCGAGGGACTCGCCGACGCGATGCGCCTGTCGGGTGCGATGACGTGGAAGATGGCCGCCGCCGGGATGCGGCGCGGCGGCGGCAAGGCTGTCCTCGCGGTGCCACAGCTGCCGACGGGCGAGCCCCGGAAGCGCCTCCTCCGGCGCTACGGCGAGATCGTCGCCTCCCTCGGCGGCACGTACCGCACGGCCGGCGACATGAACATCTCACCGGCGGATCTCGACGTCGTCGCCGAGACGTGCCCGTGGGTCTACGGCACGACCGGCCGCGGCGGGAACAGCGGGCGCGGCACTGCGCGTGGCGCGCTGCACGCGATCCACGCCACGGTCGAGCACGTCTTCGGCTCGCCGGAGCTTGCAGGCCGAACCGTGCTCGTGCAGGGAGCCGGCGCCGTCGGCGCGGTGCTCGCCCGCGAGCTCGCGGAGGGCGGCGCGCGCGTGCTCGTCAGCGACGTCGACGAGTCGCGAGCGGCCGCGACCGGCTGCGAGACCGTTCCCGTCGAGGCCGTGCTCGAGACCGAGGTGGACGTCTACTCACCGTGCGCCGTCGGCGGCACGCTCAACGCCGACTCGATCCCGCGCCTCTCCGCCCGCGCGGTCGCCGGCTGCGCGAACAACCAGCTCGCGGAGCCCGGGGACGCCGAGCGCCTCCACGAGCGCGGCATCCTCTACGCGCCCGACTACGTCGTCAACGCCGGCGGGATCATCCAGCTCATCGGCCTCGAGGACGAGGGCTGGGACGAGGCGCAGCTCCAGAACGGGCTCGCTCGGATCGGCGAGACGCTGCGGACGCTGTTCGCCGAGGCGGACGCTGAAGGCGTCACGCCGAGCGAGGCGGCGGATCGCCTGGTCCGCCGGCGGCTGGCCGAAGCCGCGTCCTGATCAGGGTCGTGCGCGCCGGCGCTTGCCGCCGGACCACAGCAGCCAGCTCACGGCGAACCACAGAAGCGGAAAGACCAGGAGAGCGCCGAGACTCGGGCCGTTCCCGGCCAGCCAGGCGACGAACGCCACGAGCATGCCGATGCTCCAGAAGAGCCAGACGACGGCGGTGCCCACGAGGATGGCGGCATTCCGCAGCGACCGCGCAGGCGATCGCATCGCCTGTCGCACGGCTTCCGGAGCGGCCCACCGCTCCATGCTGGGAAGCTCCCTCAGAGCCGAGCGGAGCTGCCCCGCGTTCCGGGCCTGAAGCACCGTCTCGAGCCGCTGCGCGAGCTCGTCCACCGACAGCCGCCCTTCGCTGTAGTGGCGCTGGAGCTCGAGTGCGGCGCGGTTGCGCTCGGGATCGCCGACCAAGGTCGCCATCGAGTCGATGCTACCGCCGAGAAGCGTCCGTTAGAAGAGCTGGTTCCCGGCTCAGACGCCTGGTGACGACGCCATGCGGCTTTGAGAGTCATCCGAGTCCGCCGGGGAGTCGCGTTCTTTCGACTTCGACCACGGCCAGACCGGCGTCGCGCCGAACGCGATCGAGCTGCACCCGATCCTCGGCTTCCGCCGCCTCAGCAGCTAAAGACAGTCCGAACCGGCCGCCAAAGGCGGGCTCCAGGGGCGAGCCTGGGCCGCCGAGTGCTCTCTTCATTGACCTTTGCGGTGGAAAGTGGGACGCTGCTGGGAAGCGCAGGTGGGAGCCGCCGAGACTGCGGCCTTTTCAGGCTTGCCGAATCCTGCTGGCGTTGCTCTTTCCTGTAATCGGCAAGCCCGAAGAGAGGAACAACCTATGCGGTACTTCCGCACGCGGATGCGCAGCACGCGCTTCCTGCTCGTCAGCGCGGCTGTAGGGATCGTCGTGCTCGCTGGGGCGGCGGTGGCCACGGCGAGCCTCGTCGGCTACCCGACAGACAGCGTCACCGTTATGACCGGCTGCTTGACGACCAACGGTACGGGGGCAGGGAACATCGTCAACGTCGCTGCCAGCCCGAGTAACCCGAGCAAGGCCTGCGGCTCGAACCAGAAGCTCGT
>Ga0207693_10001484_pt1 | contig 20734 bp, 20 predicted proteins | sample LARL81metaG_FD_184347 | JGI IMG/M metagenome (GOLD analysis project Ga0207693, IMG submission 184347) | Corn, switchgrass and miscanthus rhizosphere microbial communities from Kellogg Biological Station, Michigan, USA - LAR L8-1 metaG... | ecosystem: Host-associated > Plants > Roots >... | reverse complement strand
ATCGAAGCGAATTCGGCGCCGAGCACGCGCCCGGGCGCGAGACTCATGAAAAACACGACGGTAACCGAGATGAATCCGAGAATCGGCACCGATTGCAGAATATCGAGCAGCGGCACCAAGAGCCGTTCGGCGGACCGGCTTTTCGCCGCAAGCGTCGCGTAAGTGAAGGTGAAAACGAGCGATAGCATCATCGCAATCAGAATGCGCAGCGTGGTGCGCGCGGCATATTCAGGAAGATTGCGCGGATCGAGCGAGGGCGGCTGCCTTTGCAGTTCGGCCAAGGGCTCGAAAAGATTCCGGCTTGCCTCGCCGAGAAAAACCAGAAGCCCGAGGATCAGGAGAATGGCGAGAACGTCCCATCGGCTGAACAAACGGGTCCAGCCGCCAACTGAAATGGGGACGAATACACGCATGGTCTGGGCCAGCTATCGGAAACCGCGGTCACAAAACTGTCGAAAAAAGCGCGAACGCGCCGAAGCCGGCGGTCAGGCTTGTGAATTCCCCCCAATAACACCGGCCACGCAGGGATCAAGCAGTTCTTGTTCCATCGCGCACGAAAAAGCCAAGAAGGATCGCCAAGTGTCGCCACATGCCGCGACGCGAGGTCGTGAAATCACCGCATTGTCAAACGATCAATCCCGCTCAACGCGTAACACTCGATTCCAATGGAGGGTTCCGTTGGCGTTGCAATCGGTAAAACTCGTAACCGCGCTGGCGGTGTGTTTTTTAACGACCTCTCTGGCGATCGCGGCGGCTCAGTCCGCCGCGCCTACAGAGCCCGCCGCAGCCGGGCTATGGCAGAAACTCGACGAGGAGACCGGCAACCCGGTCAGCTGGTTCCTGTTCGTCGAGCGCGGTGGCCTCTATGAAGGCGTGATTGCCAAATTGTTTCTTCGCCCGCAAGATCCGAAAAATCCGACCTGTTCCAGCTGCCGCGACGACCGCAAGGACCAGCCGCTGCTCGGGCTGCCTCTGGTCAGAGATATGCAGCGCGACGGCTTGACCTATCAGGGCGGCAATATTCTCGACCCGCGCAACGGCAACATTTACAGCGCTATGATGCGGGTGAGCCCGGATGGCCAAACGCTAACTGTGCGCGGCTATCTCGGCATCGCTTTGTTCGGCCGCGACGAGAACTGGCAGCGGCTGCCGGATACGGCCGTGCGCCAGCTCGATCCTGTGATAATCGCCCGATACCTGCCCGGCGCAGCCAAGCCCGGCTTGACGGCGTCGGGACGACAGGAAAAAGGCAGGCCGCCCAGCGCTATGCGCTGATGGCCGCCATCAGGTATCAGAAAATCAGGCATCAGGGCCAAAAACCCGGCTACTGTTACCTGATCCGATTCCTGATCCCTGTCATCCGGTTTGGACCTCAACGCCGGATGATCGCTGAGGACATCGGCGCTCGTTCCTCCCATCCCGCCTGTTCAAGCTCGGGCACGGTATCCTCGGCTTCGGGATAGCCGAGACAAAAATAGCCGATGAGCTTCCAGGTCGTCGGCACCTCTAGAATGGTCGCGACTGCCGCCGGATCGAGGATCGAAATCCATCCCAAACCGATTCCTTGGGCGCGCGCGGCAAGCCAGATCGTGTGCACGGCGGTCACCGCGGAATACTCGATCATTTCTGGCATCGTGCGGCGGCCAAGGCCGTGGCCTTGCGCGGTGGCGCGATCGGCGAACACGGCGAAATGAACGGGCGCTTCGGCCAATCCGGCGAGCTTGAGCCGGGCGTAAAGGCCGGCGCGCTGCGGCGCCTGCGCGTGCAAGGCCTGCGCATTACATGCCGCAAAATTTTCGCGAACGGCAGCGCGACGCGCCTGATCCTGGACAATGACGAAGCGCCAAGGCTGGCTCAAGCCCACCGAAGGAGCAAGGCAAGCCAATTCGATCAGGCTCTCCAGCATGCCCGCTGGCAGCGGATCGGGCCGGAAACGGCGGACGTCCCGCCGCCACAACAACAGATCGCGCAAGCGCGCGCGAAACGCCGCGTCGAAATGGATCGCGCTTGGCGCGGATGCGAATCCATCGTTACGGCGGGTCAGGCGCGTGGTCATGACGCAAGCCTAATGCGTGTCGGCATAAGCGGCCATCGCCATCTGCAGCCGTGCCCAAGCCTGTTCGTTGCCGGGCAGGCCGAAGCGCAACCACGATGGATATTCCGGAAAGCTGCGGGCCAAAATGCCGGCGCGGCCGAGATGGGCAAACAAATCTGACGCCGCCGGTGTGCGCACCAGGTAAAACAGCGCGGTGCCCCCGACGATTTCAAGCCCGGCACTGAGGAGAATAGCTTTCAGTCGATCCGCCGCTGTGATCAAACGCTTGCGCGTCTCTTCAATCCAGATGCGATCCGCCAAGGCCGTCGCACCGACCGCGAGCGCCGGTCCCGAGACTGCCCACGGACCGAGCTTTGCGGAAAGGCGTGCGGCGAGCGGCGGCGGCGCGAGCGCAAAGCCGAGCCGGATACCGGCAAGGCCGAAGAATTTTCCGAACGACCGCAGTACCACGATCGCGTTCCGCCCGACCTCGCCGGCGAGACTGGCGTCGGGCGGACCTGTGTCCATAAAGGCTTCATCCACGACCAACAGTCCGCCGCGGGTCGCGAGCCGTTTTGCGAGCGCGAGCAGATCGGTCTTGCCGAATAGCCGGCCGTCGGGATTATTCGGATTGGTGACGATGACGAGCACTGCCTCGCGCGCGGCGTCGAGATCGGCAATCTCTTTGACACGATGGCCGGCAAGCGCAGCGGCGCGCGCGTGTTCGCGATAGGTCGGCGCCACCACGGCGGCACGGCCTGGGCCGACGAAAGCGGCGACGAGCGGCAGCAGGATCTGCGTGCCGGGCGCGGGGACGACATGCGCCGGCGAGGGCGCGCCATAGCTTTGCGCGGCAATGCTGGCTGCTGCGGCAAGCGCTTCCGGATCCGGCAGTCGCGTGAATAGATCGGGCGCCAGTTGCGGCAGCGTATAAGAATAGGGATTAATCCCGGTTGAAAGGTCGATGAAGGGTTGCGGAGCGTCGGTGAACAGACGTTGCGCGGCGGCAAGCCCGCCGCCGTGCACAAGCGGGTGATCGAGATCGTCAGAAAACATCATGTCGGCCGCACTCGCGCTTCTCGCCATGCTGATCGAACTCTGCATCGGTTATCCGGAACGGCTCACGCGCGCGATCGGCCACCCGGTGATCTGGATCGGCGGGCTCATTGCACGATGCGATCGGCTTCTCAACCGCGAGCTGGCGCCGAGATTGCGGCGGCTCCTGGGACTCTTAGCGCTCATGCTCGTGCTCGGCATTGTCGGCGCAATCGCTTTCGTGGCGCAAAGCCAGCTGCTGCGTCTGCCATATGGTCTCATCGCCGTCGCCGTGCTGGCGAGTACCATGATCGCGCAGCGCAGTCTGCACCGGTACGTGGCCAATGTCGCCTCTGCGCTCGATAAAAATGGCCTCGATGCCGCCCGCCAGGCAGTATCGCATATTGTCGGCCGCGATACTGCCGAACTCGACCGTGCCGGCGTAGCCCGCGCGGCGATCGAAAGCCTGGCCGAGAATTTCTCGGACGCAATCGTCGCGCCGGTTTTTTGGCTTCTGGTCGCAGGCCTTCCCGGCATCGCGCTATACAAAACGATCAACACCGCCGACAGCATGATCGGGCACCGCACGCCGCGCCACGCCAATTTCGGCTGGGCGGCGGCAAAGCTCGACGATCTCGTCAATCTGCCGGCGTCGCGGCTCGCCGCTTTGTTGCTGATCGGTGCAGCGGTCTTGCGCAAAGAGGCCTCCGCGCGCGACGCCTGGCGTACAGTCCGGCGCGATGCCGCCGGCCATCGCTCGCCCAATGCCGGTTATCCGGAAGCGGCCATGGCCGGCGCGCTCGATCTGTCGCTCGCCGGACCGCGAGTCTATGGCGGCGTTCGCGTCGAGGATGCGTTAGTGGGCGACGGCCGCCGTGAAGCTGACACCAAGGATATCGGCCGCGCGCTGGCGCTTTACCGCAGCGCCGACGCGATCCTTGTGGCGCTGGTCGCCGTACTCGCCGCGATATTTATCGCGCTAGCTTAAGCAGGCGCTCAAGATCCAGGTGCGCGGCGAGATGCGCCGCAAGCCGATCAAGCGTTTGTTCGATCACGTCGTCGTAGCCGACGGCGGCCGCGCCGGCCGACAAGCGTGCAAGCCAAGCCGCACGCTGATGATCATCGGCAAACAGGCCATGAATGTAAGTCCCGAACACGCGGCCATCGGCCGAAACCGCTCCGTCGGGCGCACCGTCGTCGCGCCGCGCGAACGGCCGCGCGCAATCGGCGCCCGCCGTGACGCCCATATGCATCTCATAACCGCCAAACGGAACGCCGCCATCGGTCGTGCCACGGATCGGTTCCAGCCGCTTGTCAGCGGAGATGACGGTTTCGACGTCCAACAAGCGGAGCCCGGTGATTTGGCCGGGTGGACCCTCGATCCCTTGCGGATCGGCGACGGTCCGCCCCAGCATCTGATAGCCGCCGCACAAGCCGAGCACCAATCCGCCGCGGCGGCGATGCGCGGCGATATCGATGTCAAAACCGGCGGCGCGCAACGCGACGAGATCGGCGATCGTCGCCTTCGAGCCCGGCAAGATCACGAGATCGACATCGCCGGGGATCGCCGTTCCCGGCCGCACCCGGACCAGATCGACCGCCGGCTCGGCCTCGAGCGGATCAAGATCGTCGAAATTGGCAATGTGCGGCAGGATCGGCACGGCAATTCGGATTCGCGCTTGCGGTTTTGCCGGCCGCTTTTGTTCGAGCGCGAGCGCATCTTCGGCAGGCAATAGCCGCGCATCGGGAAAGAACGGAACGAGTCCGAGCGCCGGCCAGCCGGTCGCATGCGCTATCCACGTCATGGCTTGCGCAAACAAGGCGGGATCGCCACGAAATTTGTTGACGATGAAGCCGCAGATGCGCGCGGCATCCTGCGCATCGATAACGTGTTTGGTGCCGATAAGGCCCGCGATAACGCCGCCGCGGTCGATGTCGCCGATCAGCACGACCGGCACATCGGCCGCTTCCGCGAATCCCATATTGGCGATGTCATTGGCGCGCAGGTTGATCTCGGCGGCACTGCCGGCGCCTTCCACCAGCATCAGGTCGGCGGCGCTGCGCAGCTCGCGATAGCTCTGCAGCACCGCCGGCAACAGATCGGGTTTGATGTGCTGATACGCGGCCGCCTTGGCGCTGCCATAGACGCGGCCCTGCACGACGATTTGCGCGCCGATCTCGCTCTGCGGTTTGAGCAGAACCGGATTCATGTGGACGGTCGGCGGCGTGCGCGCGGCGCGCGCCTGCAGCGCTTGGGCGCGGCCGATCTCGCCGCCATCGGAGGTGACGGCGGCATTGTTCGACATATTTTGCGGCTTGAACGGTCGAACCTTAAGGCCGCGCAGGGTGAAGGCGCGCGCGAGACCGGCGACGATCAGCGACTTGCCGACATCAGAGCCGGTGCCCTGAAACATCAGCGCGCGTCCCGCCATGCCTAGAACTCAATCCCGGGCTGCGCCTTCACGCCGGCGGCAAAATGGTGCCTCACCAATGTCATCTCGGTGACCAGGTCGGCGGCGGCGACAAGCTCAGGCTTGGCGTTGCGGCCGGTGACCACGACATGCAAGCCGGGCAGCCGCGCCTTAAGCGCGGCGACGACGGCGGCAAGATCGAGATAATCGTAGCGTAGCGCGATGTTAAGCTCGTCCAGAACCAGCATGGCCAAAGTCGGATCGGCCATGAGGTCGCGGGCTTTCGTCCAGGCGCGTTCGGCGGCGGCGACATCGCGGGCGCGGTCTTGCGTTTCCCAGGTAAAACCTTCGCCCATCGTGTGCCAGACCAATTGATCGCCAAAGCGCGCCAGTGCGTCGCGTTCGGCCGAATGCCAGGCGCCTTTGATGAATTGCACCACGCCGACGCGCTGACCGCGCCCGAGCATGCGCAGCGCCAATCCGAACGCCGCCGTCGATTTGCCCTTGCCGGTGCCGGTATGCACGATCAGCAATCCCTTCTCGATCGTCTTGCCCGCGACTTCGGCATCCTGCACGGCCTTGCGTTTGGCCATTTTGGCGCGATGCCGCTCGGCTTCGGTCTGATCGATCGGTTGGTTCATCGCGTCACCTTCATCCAGCGCTGTTACAGCGCTTCCTTCAATGCAAGCGGCAGGCCGGCGACCACCAGCACGACGCGATCGGCGCGCGTGGCGATCCGCTGGTTGAGCATGCCCTGCATGTCGCGAAACCGTCGCCCCAGCGGGTGGTCGGGCACGATGCCATAACCGACTTCATTGGCCACCATCACGACCGGCGCCGCGGCGGCAGCAAGCGCATCATCGAGACGCGCCATCTCCGCATCGATATCCGCGCCAGCGAGCATCAGATTCGAGAGCCACAGCGTCAGGCAATCGACCAGTATCGGTGCGGCCTTGGCCGCGTGCAGCGAACCGGCAAGATCGCGCGGGGCCTCGATGGTACGCCACGACGCGCCGCGGCGGGCGCGATGCGAGGCAATGCGTTCGGCCATCTCCGCATCGCCGGGCTCCGCGGTCGCCACATAGTTCCACGGCGCTCGCCACGGCGGCGGCAGCGCCGAAATCAGGTTCTCCGCGTAGCGGCTCTTGCCAGAGCGGGCGCCGCCGAGGACCAGAGAAATTCTTGCTACGCCAGCCAAGGGAACACTCGCCGGAACACCCGCCCGAACGCCGCGCGGCCAGATTGACAGGCCTACGCGTCGAAATCTATCACTAGGGCATCGATGGTCCCTCGACGAGGGTGAATAGGGAATGCGGTGCGGCCGCGCATGCTTGGCCAAATCCGCAGCTGCCCCCGCAACTGTGAGCGGGAAGTTTCGTCCGGTTAAGCCACTGGCGCAGCGTCTGCGCCGGGAAGGCAGGACGGAGCGACGATCCGCGAGCCAGGAGACCTGCCATCGTCCGTGTCGACGCGACAAACACGGGCCGGGGTGCGTCTGTGGATGATCCGAAAGACGATTTAAGTCTTTTGGTCCTCGCTCGCGCCGACGGCAGGTTATGCGAGGACCTTCATGCTCGGCCATCTGACTTCGGCACTTGACGATGCTTCGCCCCATCAAGGGCGCAAGATCGCCGCCATCTATTTCTTGCTGTTTGTATTCAACGCGGCGGTCTGGATCTGGGCTTTTGTCACGCTCTCGGCCTATCCAACTCTTCTCGGCACCGCGCTCCTCGCCTATGTGCTTGGGCTGCGCCACGCCGTCGATGCCGACCATATAGCGGCAATCGACAATGTCGTGCGCAAGCTGATGCAGGAAGGCAAACGGCCGATTTCGGCCGGATTGTTTTTCTCACTCGGCCACTCGCTGGTCGTGGCGATCGCGGTCGCGGTGATTGTCGGCACGGCATTCGCGCTGCAAGGCAAGCTGCATCCTTTCAAGGTGATCGGCAGCATCATCGGCACCGGCACTTCGGCATTCTTCCTGCTGACCATTGCTTGCATCAATCTGTTCATCCTGCGCGGGGTGTGGCGCAGCTTTCAGCGTGCGCGCCGCGGCGAGCCGGTTGCCGATCACGAGCTTGATCATTTGCTCTCCGGCCGCGGTTTTTTGGCGCGCATGTTCCGGCCGCTGTTCCGGATGGTCACGCGCAGCTGGCAGATGTTTCCGATCGGCTTTTTGTTCGGCCTCGGCTTCGATACCGCGACCGAGATCACGCTGTTCACGGTCGCTGGAAGTCAGGCTTCCGGTGGCATGAGTTTCGCGACGGTGATGATTTTTCCGGCGCTGTTCGCCGCCGGCATGACGCTTGTTGACACCAGCGACAGCGTGCTCATGGTTGGCGCCTATGGCTGGGCGTTTCTCAATCCGATCCGCAAGATTTGGTACAATCTGACCATCACCGCGATCTCCGCAGCGGTCGCCATGCTGATCGGCGGCATCGAGGCGCTGGGCCTGATCGCCGACAAGCTCGAACTCGAGGGCGTGTTCTGGGATCTGATCGGCAAGCTCAATAGCGGGCTTGCGGGTTTCGGCTACTTCGTCGTCGGCATTTTCATTGCCAGCTGGATTTTGTCCTATCTGATCTATCGCTGGGGCGGATTCAACCGCATCGTCGTCGAGCGCACGTGAGGCAGGCCGATGGCTGAAACAATATCGCCGCTGATTTACGTCTGCGTCACCTGCCGGCGCGCCGGCGAGCCTGATGCCGAACCGCGTCCCGGCGCGCTCCTTGCCGATGCAACTGAACAAGCGGCGGCAGGCACCGAAGTCGAAGTGCGGCGGCTGCGTTGCCTTGCCAATTGCACGCGCGGCCCGAGCGCCGCGATGCGTTGCAACGGCTCATGGACCTACGTGTTCGGCGGGCTCGACGTCGCCAATGCCGACGCGCTTGTCGCCGGCGCGAAGCTCCTTGCCGGCGCAAGCGACGGCATTTTGCCCTGGCGCGGCCGGCCCGAAATCCTCAAGCGCAGCTTGATTGCGCGTGTTCCCCCGTTCGACTTTGTAGAGAGCGATCCATGAATAACGCACTGAAAAACGAACTCTCCGCGCGGCTTACGCGCGTCCCCTGCACCATCGTTACGGGTTTTCTTGGCGCCGGCAAAACCACGCTGATCCGTCACGTTCTGGCCAACGCCCAAGGCCGGCGGCTCGCGATCATTGTCAACGAATTCGGCGATGTCGGCATCGACGGCGAGATTCTCAAGGGTTGCGGCGACGCCGCCTGCCCGGAAGAGAACTTCGTCGAACTCGCCAATGGCTGCCTGTGCTGCACCGTCGCGGACGAATTCCTGCCCGCGCTTGACGCCATTCTGGCCAAAGACGGCGTCGATCACATTGTCATCGAGACGTCGGGCCTGGCTTTGCCCAAACCCCTGGTGCAGGCCTTTCATTGGCCCGCGATCAGGAACCGCGTTACCGTCGACGGCGTGGTCGTCGTGGTCGACGGCGCCGCGCTCGCCGACGGCCGCGTCGCCGGCGATCTCGAGGCGCTCAAGCGTCAGCGCGCCACCGACAGTGCGCTCATGCACGACGACCCGGTCGAGGAAGTATTCGAAGATCAGATCGCATGCGCCGATCTGGTCGTGCTCAACAAGCGCGATCTCCTGGATGAGGCCGGACTTGCCCGCGCGCGCGCGACGATTGCGAGCGCGCTGCCGCGCAATGTCAAAGTGCTCACCACGAGCGACGGCAAGGTCGATCAAAGACTGTTGCTCGGGCTCGGGATCGCGACCGAAAACGAAATTGCCAATCGGCCGACCCGGCACGATGCGGAAGCCGAGCACGATCACGACGATTTCGACAGCTTTGTCGTTGCGCTCGATGAGCTTGCCGATCCGGCGACGCTGGTCGCGCGCATTGCGTCGCTTGCCGAGCGGTTCGAGGTGCTGCGCGTGAAGGGCTTTGCCGCGGTGGCGAACAAACCGTTGCGGCTTTTGGTGCAGGCGGTCGGCGCGCGGGTGACCTGCCAGTTCGATCGGCCGTGGGGCGCCGCCGAGCACCGGCAAGGCCGCCTGGTCGTGATCGGATTAAAGGGCCTCGACCGCGTCGCGGTGACGGACGCGCTGCGTGCCTGAGCTTCTTGTGAGGTGAGCGATGCATCTGCTCACGACGAGTTCGACCGGTCTCGACGAAATCGTCGAAGCGGTCGACCTTGGCCAACCGCCGGGCGAGATCGCGATCCTGTCGTTTGCCGACAGCGATCTTGCCGCGCTCGCCGCCGCCTGGGAGGCGGAACGCGCGGCGCTGCCAAGCCTGCGCTTGGCGCATTTGCGCGATTTGCGGCACCCGATGTCGGTCGACCTGTGGATTGATCGCGTTGGCGCGCACGCCAAGGTCATCTTGGTTCGCCTGCTCGGCGGGCTGGACTGGTGGCGATATGGCACCGACCGGCTGGCGGCGCTGGCGCGCGAGCGCGGCAGCGCGCTCGCGGTACTGCCGGGCGAGGACCGCGACGATCCCCGGCTCGATACAGCCTCGACGCTGCCGCAACACGAGCTGCGCGTGCTGTTGCAATATTTCCGCGAAGGCGGGGCCGGCAATTTGCGCGCGCTGTTACGCCGGCTGGCGCGTCATGCCGGAGGCGCGCTGCAAGCGCCCGGCCCTGCAGCGGTGCCGCGATTTGCCGGCTATCTGCCGGGCAAAGGCGCGGTTGCAGTCGAACGCCTGGTCGAGACGCCCGCATCTGATCGCCCGGTCGTGCCGATCATTTTCTATCGCGCGATGCTCTTGGCCGGCGACACCGCACCGGTCGATGCGCTATCCGCGGCATTCGCGGCGGGCGGCCTCGCCGCCGCGCCCTTATTCGTCACGTCTCTCAAAGACCGCGACGCGACTGAATTTCTCCGCGGCGCCTTGCGGCAACTCAGTCCGGCGGCGATCGTGACAATGACCGGTTTCGCCGCGAGCGTAGCTAATGAAACATGCGCGCTCGACGATCTCGATGCCCCGCTGTTTCAAATCGTCAGCGCCACCACCCGACGGCCGGCTTGGCGCGACAGTCCGCGCGGCCTCGGCGCCGCGGATCTGGCAATGCACGTCGTGCTTCCCGAATTGGACGGCCGGGTACTGACCGGCGTCGTGGCGTTCAAAGATACGCTGGCGCGCTCCGAAGAACTCGCGTTCACCGCGCTGACCAGCCGTGTCGAGCCCGATCGCATGGCGATCGCCGCGGATCGCATTGCCGCATGGGTGCGGCTGGCACGGTTGCCGCGCCAAAATCGCCGGGTGGCGATCCTGATGCCGGATTATCCGGGCGCGAAAGATCGCGCCGGCTATGCGGTCGGCCTCGACGTGCCCGCGAGCGTGCTGGCTGCGCTCGATGATTTGCGGGAGGCCGGCTACGCCGTCGAAGGCGCGCCGGGTACTTCGCGTGCGTTGATCGACGGCCTGACCGGCACCGACGATGCGATCCTGTCGCTCGAACATTATGCGCGCCTGCTAGAACGCGTGCCGCAAGCCGCCGTCGAAAGGCTTTATCAAGCTTGGGGCGCGCCGGCCGACGATCCCGATCTGCGCGGCGGCGTGTTCCGCTTTCGTGCGCAAACGTTCGGCAAGGTCATCGTCGCACTGCCGCCCGATCGTGGCCGAAGCACGGATCGCCGCGCCGATTATCACGATCCGCAATTGCCGCCGCGGCATGCGCTGGTCGCGTTCGGTTTGTGGCTGCAACACGTCACTGGCGTCAACGCCCTCGTCCACATGGGCGCGCACGGCACGCTGGAATGGCTGCCCGGCAAGGCCGTGGCGCTGACGGGCGCGTGTTTTCCGGAAATTGTGACCGGAGCGCTGCCGGTAATTTATCCCTTCATTGTCAGCAATCCCGGCGAGGCGGCACAGGCCAAACGCCGTATAGCCGGCGTGACCATCGGCCATTTGCCGCCGCCCTTGACCGCGGGCGGACCGAGCGGCGACGCACATAAGCTCGAATTGTTGCTCGATGAATATGCACAGGCCGACGGGCTCGATCGCCGGCGGCGCGAGCGGCTGGCCGCTTTGATCGTCGAAACGGCGAAGCGTAGCGGCCTCGCCCGCGACGCCGGCGTCGATGTTGCCGCGCCCGCGGATGAGGCGCTCAAACGCATCGACGCGTGGCTGTGCGATCTCAAGGACCTCGCCATCAAAGATGGCCAGCACATTTTCGGGCAAGCTCCTGCGGGCAGCGACGACCGCGCTTGGCACGATAGCGCCGCAGCGGAACGCACGGCTTTGATCGCGGCGCTCGATGGCCGCCGCATCGCGGCCGGACCCGCGGGCTCGCCGGCGCGCGGCCGCCGCGATGTGCTGCCGACCGGGCGTAATCTGTTCACCGCCGATCCGCGTACGCTGCCGACCCCCACCGCAATGGACATCGGCGGCGCCGCTGCGACCGAAGTGATGCGCGCGCATCTGCAAAATCATGGCGAGCCGCCGCGCGCCGTGGTGATCGATTTATGGGGCAGCGCCACGCTGCGCACCGGCGGCGAGGAGATCGCGCAAGGATTTGCGCTCCTTGGCTGCCGCCCGATCTGGGAGCACGCCACCGGACGCGTGACCGGCGTCGAAGTGCTGCCGGTCGCGGCGATCGGCCGTGCCCGGGTCGATGTCACCTGGCGGATATCCGGACTGTTCCGCGATTTGTTCCCGGCGCAGATCGCGCTCCTTGACGCGGCGGTGCAGGCGGTCGCCGCGCGCGATGAAAGCGACGAGGACAATCCGCTCACCGCGGCGCGCCGCGCCGACAACGGCACGCGCGCCGTCCGCCTCGATCGGATTTTCGGCAGCGCGCCCGGCGCCTACGGCGCCGGCATCGAAGATATGTTCGGCCGCGACCTTGGCAGCGGCGAAATCGCCGCCGCTTATCTCGGTGCGGCGTCGCATGTCTATCGCGGCGCCGAGGGAGAAGCCGGCGCGGCGCCTGCCGCCTTCGCCGCGCGAGTCGCCGGCGCCGACATGCTCATTCATGTCAGTGACGATCCCGCGCGCGACCTCCTCGAAGGCGCCGAAGATGCCGCCTTCATCGGCGGTTTTGCCGCCGCCGCCAAAACGCTCGGACGCGCCGCCGATCTTGTCATGCTTGACATGACCGACCCGCAACAGCCGCGGGCGCGGCCGTTGTCGGCCGCGCTGTCGCGTATCGTCCGCGCGCGCGCGGTCAATCCCCGCTTCATCGCCGGGCAGATGCGTCACGGGCCGCGCGGCGCCGCCGAATTCGCCGAGACCGTCGATCGGCTCTTCAATTTCGCCGAAACCACCGATGCGGTAGCCGGCGAACTGTTCGAGCTTCTGCATGCCGCCTATGTCGAGGATCCGGCCGTGCGCGAATTTCTGCTGCGCGAGAATCCTGCGGCCGCGGCGAGCATCGCGCATCGCCTGGAAGCGGCGTTGCAGCGCGGCTTTTGGCACCCGCGACGCAACGATGTCGGCGCTTCCTTGGCGGCGCTGCGCGCGCAAGCCGCCGCCGGAGCAAGGCCATGAGCGTGCCGGTGCACAGCCCTTCTGTCATTCCCCCGCGCCGCGGCGTTTGTCCCGGGCTGTCACGGCCATTGTCGACCGGCGATGGTTTGTTGGTGCGGATCCTTCCGATCGGCACGATTGCACTCGACGCCTTCGCCGCGCTGTGCGCTTTGGCGCGCACCTATGGCAATGGCATTATCGAAATCACCGCGCGTGGCAGCATTCAGGTGCGTGGCTTGAGCGCGGATTCGGCGCCGCGGTTTGCCGATGCCGTTGCCGCGCTCGGCATTGCTGCCGAGGACGGGGTGCCAATTCTGTGCAATCCACTCGCCGGACTTGATGCTGCGGAAATCTTCGACGCGAGCGCATTCGCCGCCGCACTGCGCTACGCCGTGGCGCAGCAATCGTTCGCCAGTCGTCTCGATCCCAAAGTTTCCATCGTGATCGACGGTGGCGCTCCACTCGGTCTTGCGCGTGTCGCCGCCGATATTCGCCTGCGCGCGCAATTGCGGAATGGTCAACCGATGTTGCGGCTGGGAATCGGCGGCGACGAAGCAAGCGCAGCCGACCTCGGCGTTATCGCGCCAGGCGATGGCGTCGAGGCTATCTCGCGTCTGCTGCATGTTCTGGCTGGGCGGGGGGCGCGTGCACGCGACATCATCGCCGCCGAGGGGGCAACGTGTTTTGTGCACGCGCTCGCCTGCGCGCACCGCGGATCTGTGGCGCGACGCGATCACGGCGCAAGCAGCATCGAAACCGGCGGCGCGGCGCCACGCCAATGCCGCGACCCGATCGGCTTGCATGCGCTGCGCGATGGTTCTTTGGCCTGCGGCATCGGACTGGCCTTTGGCCATGCCGAGGCGCGCACCCTGGAAAAATTTGCCGGCGCCGCGGCGGCGACCGGCGCGCGCGGGCTGCGCAGCGCGCCGAACCGCCGCCTCTTGGCAATCGGGCTGACGAGCCAAAGCGCGGCGCGCTTGTTGGCTACCGCAGCGAAAACGGGCTTTATTACCCTCGCCGACGATCCACGCCGGCATGTGGTTGCCTGCGCCGGCGCGCCGCTCTGCGCCTCCGCTTACATCGCCGCGCGAGCCATCGCGCCGGATATTGCCGCCGCCGCCGCGCCGTATCTGAGCGATGGCCCGACCATCCATGTATCCGGCTGCGCCAAAGGCTGCGCCCATCCTGGCGCGGCGCCACTCACTGTGGTCGGCACAAAAGAGGATTGCGGGCTTATCGCCAACGGCTCGGCGCGCGACGCGCCGTTTGCGACGGCGCCGCTCCGTGAATTGCCCGACGTCATTGCTGATCACTTGCGCGAATGTTGCAGCCTTGCCGAGAAAATCCGTCATGTCTGACGCCGCAGCCGACCAACGCACTTATTTGCGCGACGGCGCCGCGATCTATCGGCGATCGTTCGCCATCATTCGCGCCGAAGCCGATCTGGTGCGTTTTACCTCCGAACAGGCCGAAATCGCCGTGCGGATGATCCATGCTTGCGGACAAGTCGATATTGCCAAGCACGTTGTGTTCGGCGGTGACTTGGTGGCGGCGGCGCGCGCGGCGCTCGCAGGCGGCGCGCCGATTTTTTGCGATTCGGAAATGCTGGCGCATGGGATCACCCGTGCGCGGCTGCCGGTCGGCAACAATGTGATCTGCACCCTCAACGATCCGCGCACCGCGCCGATCGCCGCAAAAATCGACACCACGCGTTCGGCGGCGGCGCTCGACCTGTGGCTCGACCGTCTTAGCGGCGCGGTGGTTGCGATCGGCAATGCCCCGACCGCGCTGTTCCGATTGCTCGAACTGTTGGATGTGGGCGCGCCGAAACCCGCGGCGATTCTCGGCATTCCGGTGGGCTTTGTCGGCGCCGCCGAAGCCAAGGACGCGCTTGCCGCCAGTCCGCGCGGCGTGCCGTTTCTGATCGTGCGCGGACGGATCGGCGGCAGCGCGATCACCGCCGCCGCCGTTAATGCTTTGGCGAGGCCAGGCCTATGAGCGCAACTGTGAGAGCGGGCAAGCTGATCGGCGTCGGCGTCGGGCCGGGCGATCCGGAATTGATGACAGTCAAAGCAACGCGTGCGCTGCGGCAAGCCGATGTGATCGCCTATTTCGCCAAAACGGGACGGCCGAGTCATTCGCGCGCGACAATTGCGCAATTCCTGCGGGTCGACAGTATTGAACTGTCGCTTGCTTACCCGGTAACGACTGAACTGCCGAAATGCAGCGCCGGCTATCGCGACGCGCTCGAGAGTTTCTATGCGCGTGCGGCTGCGGACATTGCCGGACACATCGAGGCGGGGCGCGTCGTCGCCGTCATTTGCGAGGGCGATCCGATGTTTTACGGCTCCTATATGCATCTGCACGCCCGTCTGGCGCCGCGGTTCGACACGGAAGTCATTGCCGGCGTGACCGGCATGTCGGGCTGCTGGTCGGCGGCAGCGATGCCGATCGCTCAAGGCGACGACGTCTTCACCGTCCTGCCGGCGACGCTGCCGGAGAGTGAATTGGTGCGGCGCCTTGCGGAAGCCGACGCGGCGGTGGTGATGAAAGTGGGCCAGCACCTGCCCAAAATACGGCGCGCGCTTGCGCGCAGCGGACGCTTGCCGCGCGCGCTCTATGTCGAGCGCGGCACGATGGCGGAAGAGAAAATGATCCCGCTTGCCGCCAAGCCCGACGATGACGCACCCTATTTCGCGGTGGTCCTGGTGCCGGGCTGGGAAAACCGTCCGGGAGCAAAGGCGGGAGGTGAATCATGAGCGGACACCTCGCGGTTGTCGGCCTGGGCCCGGGCGATGAACGCTATCTCACGCCCGAGGCCGCCGCTGCGCTGGCCGACGCGCAAGCCCTCTATGGCTATGGTCCCTATCTCGACCGCGTACCGGCGCGCGCGGGTCAAATTCGCCATCCGTCCGACAATCGCGAGGAAGCGGCGCGCGCCGACGCGGCGCTGCGGCATGCATCGCAAGGGGCGAACATCGCCGTCGTATCCGGCGGCGATCCAGGCGTTTTCGCGATGGCGGCGGCAATCTGCGAACAAGTCGCGACCGGTCCCGACAGCTGGCGCGCCCTCGATATTGTCTTCATTCCGGGGATTACCGCGATGCTCGCGGTCGCGGCGCGCATCGGCGCCCCTTTGGGCCACGATTTTTGCGCGCTGTCGCTGTCCGACAACCTCAAGCCATGGCCGCTGATCGAGCGCCGACTCGATGCAGCGGCGCAAGCGGGCTTTGCGATCGCGCTGTACAATCCGGTGTCGCGCGCGCGGCCGTGGCAGTTCGCCGGCGCGGTCGAACGTCTGCAGCACCATCTGCCGCCAACGACGCCGGTCATCTTCGGCCGTGCCGTCGGGCGGCCGGACGAGCGTATCGCGGTGACGGTGCTGGAAACCGCAGCAGATGAACCGGCCGACATGGCGACGCTGGTGATTGTCGGCACGCGCGAAACGCGCATCGTCGAACGGCCCGGCCGTTCGCCGCTCGTTTACACGCCGCGCGCCATCCCACGCGCCATGGCCGAGGCGATCGCATGATCGAGCCAGGCGATCACTTCCTCCACGGTCTCGACCGCAGGCGCATCGGGCGGCGCGGGCCGGCGCAGCATGATCACGTCGATGCCGAGCGCACGCGCTGCGGCGATCTTGCCGTAGGTCGCGGTCCCGCCGCTGTTCTTGGCGATTACCGCATCGATAGCGTGGGCGCTCATCAGCGCGCGGTCATCGGCCGCGCTGAACGGGCCGCGGTCGGTGACATAGTTGACGCGCGGCAGCGGCAGCGGTGGCTCGACCGGATCGACGCTGCGGATCAGATAAGAGTGTTGCGGCGCCCTGCTCAGCGGCGCCAGTTCGGTGCGGCCGAGTGTGACAAGGACCCGGCGTGGCCGCTCACCGAGTCTGTGTACGGCATCGGCGACATCAAGCGCTTCGGTCCAGCGATCCCCGGCAACAGCGCGCCATGGCGGCCGGCGAAATGCAATCAGCGCCACGCCCGCTTGGCGCGCGGCGGCGGCGGCATTTGCCGACATGATATTCGCGTAAGGATGCGTCGCGTCGACGAGAGCGCCGATCCGTTCATCGCCAAGATACTTGGCAAGACCGGCAACGCCGCCGAAGCCGCCGGTTCGAACCGGCACCGGCTGCGGCGCCGGCGACTTGGTGCGGCCGGCCAGCGACACGATCACTTCAAAATCGGCGTGCTTGGCCAGGCGCTCGGCCAGTTCCCGCGCTTGCGTCGTGCCGCCGAGAATGAGGATGCGTGACATGACTGTCGCGAACGAGCCGTCTATCGAGGGGACTTCAGCGCACAGTGCCGCATCCTCGCGCTGGCTGTCCATCGTCGGTATCGGCGAGAATGGCGTCGATGGCTTGAGCGCGGCCGCGCGCGGGCTGATTGGCGGGGCCGACATCGTGTTTGGCGGCCGGCGTCATCTTGCGCTAGCGGCGCCGCTTATTCGCGGGGCGACGCGCGCTTGGCCGAGCCCCTTTGACGGCGCAGCCGATGAAGTCAGCCGCCATCGCGGGCGGCAAGTGTGCGTGCTGGCCTCCGGCGATCCGTTTTATTACGGCGTCGGCGCGGTGCTGGCGCGCACCATCGACTCGCGCGAAATGATTGTGCTTCCGGCGCCGTCAGCCTTCAGCCTGGCCGCGGCGCGCCTCGGCTGGTCGCTGCCGGACACAGTGTTGCAGTCGCTGCATGGCCGCTCGCTCGATCTCATTCGCGCACATCTGCAGCCGGGCGCGCGCATTCTCGTTTTGACCTCCGGTGGCGACGGCCCGGCGGCGCTGGCGGAGCTTCTGGCGCAAAGCGGATTCGGCCAGTCGCGGCTGACGGTTTTGGAAGCGCTCGGCGGACCCCGCGAGCGCGTTCGCAGCACCATGGCCGCTGCGTTCGCGTTTGGCGTCGTCGATGAGCTCAATACGGTCGCGATCGAAGTCGTGGCGGCGCCGGACGCCCGGATCCTTCCGCGCACGGCCGGTATTCCCGATGAGCTGTTCGAGCATGACGGACAGATCAGCAAACGCGAAATCCGCGCGGTCGTGCTGTCTTCTTTGGCGCCGCGCCGCGGCGAGTTGCTGTGGGACATCGGTTCGGGCTCGGGCTCGATCGCGATCGAATGGATGTTGAGCGATCCAACCATGCGCGCGATTGCGATCGAGTGCCGCGGCGATCGCGCCGCGCGCATCACGCGCAACGCCGCCGCCTGCGGCGTGCCGTCATTACAGGTCACCGCTGCCGCGGCGCCTGGCGCGCTCGGCGGACTCCCGAGGCCCGACGCGATCTTCATCGGCGGCGGCGCCAGCGAGGGCGGCGTTCTTGACAGCGCGGCGCGCGCGCTGCGGCTGGGCGGGCGGCTCGTCGTCAACGCCGTCACGCTTGAGACCGAAACGCTGCTGCTCAGCCGGCGGACGGTGCTTGGCGGCGAATTACTGCGGCTGGCGATTTCGCGGGCCGAACCGCTCGGCGAGAAAATCGGTTGGCGTGCAGCGATGTCGGTGACGCAATGGAAATGGATCAAGCCATGATCGTCGCCGGAATCGGCTGTAGGCGCGGCGCTGCCGCCGCGGATATCGAAGCCGCGATCCGCGCAGCGTTCGCCCGCGCCGGAATGAGCACGGCGGAGCTGAACGCGATCGCGACCAGCAGGGCCAAAGACACCGAACCGGGCATTGCAACCGCCGCATCGACATTCGGCGTCGACCTCATGCTGGTCCCCGACGCCGAGCTCAAAGCCGCCGGCACGCGCGTGACGACACGATCCGATCCGGTGCTCGCGCTCACCGGCGTGCCGTCGCTCGCCGAGGCCGCCGCGCTGGCCGCGGCAGGACCGTCGTCGTGCCTGATCGCTTCGCGTCTTGTGGTCGGCGCGGCGACTTGCGCGTTGGCGCGCTCGGAGGCCGCACCATGACCGTGCATTTCATTGGTGCCGGCCCTGGCGCTGCCGACCTCATCACCGTGCGCGGACGCGAACTGATCGCGCGCTGTCCGGTCTGTCTCTATGCCGGTTCGATCGTGCCGCGCGACCTCTTGCGCTTCTGCCCGGAGGGTGCGCGCATTATCGATACCGCGCCGCTGTCGCTCGACGAGATCGAGGCCGAATTCGTCGCCGCCGATGCGGCCGGACACGATGTGGCGCGGCTGCATTCCGGCGATCTGTCGATCTTCTCGGCGCTCGCCGAGCAGCTGCGTCGGCTTGAGCGGCGGAATATCCCCTACACGCTCACCCCCGGCGTGCCGGCTTTCGCCGCCGCGGCGGCGGCTTTGCAATGCGAGCTCACCGTTCCGGAAGTGGCGCAGAGCGTCGTGCTCACGCGCGTCGGCGGCCGCGCCTCACGGATGCCGGAGCGCGAAACGCTTGCCGGTTTTGCCGCAACCGGCGCGACGCTCGTTATCCATCTCGCCGTCCATGCGCTTGACGCCATCGTTGCCGAGCTCACGCCGTTCTATGGCGCGGACTGTCGCGCCGCAGTCGTCGCGGAGGCGAGCTCAGCCACACAGCGGGTCGTGTCGGGCACGCTCGCGGACATCGCCACAGCCGTTGCCAAGGCGCGGATCGAGCGCACCGCGCTGATCCTTGTCGGCCACGCGCTTGCCGCGCGCGATTTCCGCGACAGCGCGCTGTACGATCCCGGTTATCGCCGCCGGTTTCGCGGAGGCGGCGGATGAGCGCAAGGAAATCAGACCTTGAACGGAGCGCGGCCGAGCAGATTCTGCTCGCGATCGAACAGCACGACCTCGATGGCGATATCGCTGCCGACGACAATGTTCGCCGCGGTTTGCTGCGCCGCCCGCGCCACCTGATCGCCGAGTGCAATGCCGGCGGCGCGCGCGATCGCAAAGGCCTGTGCCGCGGTATTTGCTTGCAGAACGTCGCGCTGGACCTCCTCGTTGGCGACAGCCGCCGCCGCGAACTTCGCCAGCGTTGCGAGATCGACCTCGCCGCGTTTGGAGTGCAGATCGGCGAGCCCCTGCGCCAGTTTGGTCATCTTGGCGACGCCGCCGGCAATGGTGACGCGCCGCACCGGATGCCGTCGCAGATATTTGAGCATGCCGCCGACGAAGTCGCCCATATCGATCAGCGCGATGTCCGGCAGGCCATAGAGCTTCTGCGCCGCGCTTTCCGAATTCGCGCCGGTCGAACCGACGATGTGCGTAAAACCCGCGGCGCGGGCGACATCGATACCGGAATGAATCGAGGCGATCCAGGCCGAGCAGGAATAGGGCACCACAATGCCGGTGGTGCCGAGAATCGACAGGCCGCCGACAATGCCGAGGCGCGCATTAAGCGTTTTCGCCGCCATCGCTTCGCCGCCCGGAATGGAAACCTCGACTTCGACATCGGCCGCGCGACCACTGGTTGCCGCAGTCTCGGCGATCGCATCGGCAATCATGCGCCGCGGCACCGGATTGATGGCAGGCTCGCCCGGCGCAATGGGCAATCCTGGGCGCGTGACCGTGCCGACGCCTTCGCCTGCGCGAAACGTCACGCCAGTGCCGGGCGCGCCCAGCCGCACCGTGGCGCAGATCAGCGCGCCGTGCGTCACGTCGGGATCGTCGCCCGCGTCCTTGATGACGCCGGCTGTGGCGGCATTATCGGCCATGCGCGTCATGGCGAGCGCGAAGCTTGGCCGCTCGCCGCGCGGCAGCGTCACCGCAACCGGATCGGGAAAGTCCCCGGTCAACAGCGCAGCAAAAGCGGCCTTGGCCGCGGCGGCGGCGCAGGTGCCGGTGGTCCAGCCGCGGCGCAATGCTCGTTGCTGTTTCGTCATGCCGCTTCCTTTAGTCCCGGGAGCGGGACCCGTCACTACCAGCGAAAACCAACAAG
>Ga0207693_10001483_pt1 | contig 20735 bp, 13 predicted proteins | sample LARL81metaG_FD_184347 | JGI IMG/M metagenome (GOLD analysis project Ga0207693, IMG submission 184347) | Corn, switchgrass and miscanthus rhizosphere microbial communities from Kellogg Biological Station, Michigan, USA - LAR L8-1 metaG... | ecosystem: Host-associated > Plants > Roots >... | reverse complement strand
GCGGTATCTCCCCCTTCACCAAAGGACACCCTTGGCTCGCAAGATTCTGCTCGCCGACGACAGCGTCACCGCCCAAAACATGGGCCGGAAGATCCTTACTGACGCTGGTTATGAAGTAGTAACGGTCAACAACGGCTCGGCAGCTCTCAAGAAGATCGCCGAGGGCAAGCCTGACCTGATCGTCCTCGACGTCTACATGCCCGGCTATAGCGGTCTGGAAGTGTGCCAGCGCATCAAAGAGAATCGCGAGACCGCGCGTATCCCGATCCTGCTGACCGTCGGAAAGCTTGAGCCCTTCAAGCCGGAAGAGGCGCGCCGCGCCCGTGCCGACGCGTTTGTGGTGAAGCCGTTTGAGGCGAGCGAATTGCTCTCGGCCCTTACGAAACTCGAAGACAAGATTATCCCTGGCGCTGAGCCTTACAAGCAGGGAAGATTTGCTAAGGCGATCGCTTCGGTGGATCAGGAACCCGACGGCGAAAAGTTCGGCGACTCCGAAGGCGGTTGGAAAGCGCGCCTACGGATTCCAACCGGTAAGCCGAAGGAGAAAGATACGGAGCCTGATCCGGACTACGCGTCGACGCAGGGCAAAGGATTCCGCGATTTACCCGAGACGGCAACGAAGAAAAATGCACCGGCGCCTCCGGTTGTTGCTCCTATGCCCGAGCGTCCGCTGCCCAGCGGGATTCCGCACGACATTACACCGGAAGAGATTGCAGCTATCACGGCTGCCGCGGCTCAGTTGAACGGAACAGCTACCGCACCCGATGTCGAGCCTCACGAAACCCACATTCCCGAAAGCACTGTTGCCGAAACTGCTCAAGAAGTTGTCGCGCAGGATAACGATCCGGTAACTTTCGCAAGCTCTCCCGCACTCGCGGACCCGGTTGATGACGCAAGCGATGTGCAGACGGCAGCCGTATCCCATTTGGATTCGGCTCAGCCAGAGGCTGTCGCTGAGACCGTAGCCGCAGAACTGGTCGAGACGCCGACGGGGGCCAACCCTGAGATCCCCAGCGCGACGGTCCCACCGATGGAAGCCGTCGTGGAAGAGCCAGCGATTTCTCCAACTGCACGCCCCGAAGTGAGCCCGGTCGAGGCATCGGTAGAAGAAGTAGCCCCGGTTCCAGTCGCTGAGGCAGACGAATCGCGCGCTGTTATGCCCGTCATTGCGGCGCCCGAAACCGCCGTGGCGGATGTGCCTTCGGCACCTGCGATACCTGAACCCGCTGCTGAAGTCGCCGCAACTCAGTCCTCAGCTGCCAGCACCTCCGACGACGAAGTGATGGCCGCTCTGCAGACGCTGATTCCAAGCTCCGAGACCGCCGCGGTTGCCACAGTCGATCCTTCCAACGGAACGGGCACTACCTATCCCGCCCACTCTGCCCATCCGCGCTGGGTCGCCGAAGAGGTTGGCCTTGCAGTCGACGAAGCAACCATCTCGCTCGAACAGGAGATGGCAACGGCTTACAGCACGTTCTCAGGACAAGCGGCGCATTCCGCCGACACTGCGACGGCCGAACCCAGCGTTGCGCAGGCCGAAGTGACCGTGGCCGCACCGGCACCCGAACCCGAGCCCGAACCCTTCGAACCGCCCGGAGTAGAGGCACTGGCCTCAGCGGCCGCTGTCGGCGAAGGAGCGTCCGCCTATTCAACGGTGAGCGTGCAGGCATCCCCAGAGTCCTTGACCACCGAACAGCCTGCTGAAATTACGACCTCGACTTCCGAAGTGCACAGCGCTGCTGCATCCTCCACAGCAGAGCCAGTTGCGGAAGCGATTCACACCATCGAAGGAGAAGTTATGGCTGCCAGTTGGAAGAACATACGTGACTCGATCGCTGGAGCAGCGGCAAAACCTGCTGCAACGAAGGAAGAATTTCGCGACGTCGAGCCAGCGCCGGTCGAACCCAACTCTGTAGCGCCCCTTGAGCCGAGCACACGTCAGTTCAAGGCCAGCGATCCGACCTCGATCGCGAATATCGTCGACAGTGTGCTCGCCGAATTGCGCCCCAAGATCGTGGAAGAAATTGCCCGCAAGCTCGCAGATTCGAAGAAGGAATAAACCGGGTCCGCGGCAAATAGATCAACTAACGCCACTCAATGAGTGGCGTTGGTTTTTTGAGCTGGAAACACGATCATGACCGCGTCCGGCTGCCTGGCACGAATCAGTCGAGGCATATTCATTCCAGGTGCAGGCGATCCAAGATCCTTCTCGGTCGCGTATGGTGCGTAGAACATCAAGTGCCCTGGAGCGTGTACCAGCTGATTGTTCTGCGCAATAAAGAGATAGATGGAATCCGAGAGCATGTACACAATCCCCGGCTTCCTGGGTGCCAGAAATTGTCCATCCTTGTACCCCGCGTCGATGTCGGCTTTGATCTGACCTTCGGTCCTGCCCTTCGCGCGCTGTTCCTCTGCGAACAACCGGGTGGGAAGCGTGGTCGTGCTGCCTTCGGCGTCGAAGCACGTCGGTTCCTGGTTGAGCGGAGTCTGTCGATCCACAAAGCACGAGAAGCCGTTGCTGCCGTCTTGCACTTTCACATAGCCGGTCGAGTCCAGCACATAGACGGTCGCTTTGTCGGAAATCTCCGGCGGAGCGGCACTTTTGGCAAGTGTGATCTTCTGCGTCCGCGGGAGTGACATATCGTAAGCAGGCTTGGGAAGGGTCGCCTGCGCGAACAAGCAGAGACCGGTGGTTGGGAGCAAAAGGGCAGACAGAAGTTGCATGTGTACCTCCGTCGGCGGATCCCGCACGGGGTTCCGCCGTCGGAGTTCATAGACTCGGAGGGCATGGCGGGGTTAGCAGTCCCCGCGTAGCCTAGTTCGCAACGTTCACCACTTAGCAGAGTTCGTCGGCAGTCTTGGGACTGATTACCTTTCCGATCTCGGTGATCTTGTTCGCAGGGAACCCGCTGAGTTCGGCATGCTTGCGAATCGCGGATTCATCCTTCGCCAGGTAAACGCAGAAGGTCTTATCTTCGGCAACGTAGGATTCAACCCACTGGATCTCCCCGCTTCCGACTTGCGCGAGCGCTTTGTTCGACGTGGCCGCCGCCTGCCGCAGCTGCTCCCCCTGCAGATCTCCCACCTTGGGGATTTCACGCTCAATCACGTATTTCTTCATGACATTCTCCGATCCTTTTCAGGAAGTTTTTCGATGTCTTGAAAATAGCGGCCCGAAGGCTTGCGGACAAGATGGCAGATTTGCCATTATAGGTGGGTGATCCAGCCAACACTCATTACGTAGTCGAAGGGGCCGAATGATTGATGTCACTGTACTGCTCTTGAACGACACATTTTCGTCGACCGCGATCGGCCCAATGGAAGTCTTCCGGCACGCGGGGTCGCTGTGGAATTACTTGACCGGGGTGCAGCCATCGCCCAACTTCCGCGTGACCACCGTGTCGGCGGACGGTCGGGCAGTGAGTTGCGATGGCGGCATTCGTATTCATCCCGCAGCGGCGATCAGCAGTATCCGCCGCACGGAGCTGATCTTCATCCCCACGACGGGACTGAACCTGGACAACCTTGGTGAACTGTATGCCCCTGTCCTGCCCTGGCTATGCCGCTGGCACAAGCGGGGTGCGTCCATCGCAGCCGTCTGTTCGGGAGTTGGGCTGCTGGCGGCGACCGGGATGCTCGATGGCAAGCGCGCCACTACGCATTGGGGGCTGGCCGAGACCTTCCGGAAGAAATACCCAAAAGTGAAGTGGATGCCGGAGTTGATGGTGACGGAAGATCGCGGCTTCTACTGTGGTGGCGGAGTGCATGCCGCGCTCGATCTCAGTCTTTACTTAGTGGAGAAGTTCTGTGGACACGAAGTCGCCGTGCAGACCTCGAAGGCATTGCTCATCGATACGCCGCGCGCGTGGCAATCGGGCTTCGCAATCGTGCCTTTGAAGACTGACCACACCGACGACGCCATCTCGCGAGCCCAGGAATGGCTGCACGAGAACTTCCACCGCGAATTCCCGCTCGAATTCGTCGCCCAAAAGGTGGCCATGAGCGTGCGCAACTTCGTGCGCCGCTTCAAGCAGGCGACCGGTGACAGCCCTCTGATCTACCTTCAAAAGCTCCGCATTGCCACTGCCAAGCGCCTGCTCGAGGGCGACCACCGCAGCGTCCAGGAAATCAGCGACGCCGTCGGTTACCAGGACGTAGCCTTTTTCCGCGAGTTATTCGAGCGACACACCGGAGTCGCACCGAGCGCGTATCGCAAGAGGTTTGGGGTGTAAGCGGTCAGTAGTCCCATGCTGCAACTAACTGCACATAGTCCCGATTTAGAACTCTCTATGTAAGAACCGTTGCTGGACGAATATTTGTGGGCTAATATCTTCGGCGCGAGGGCCCATGAAAACGCTCATCACCGCCGCCACAAGTCTGTTTGCTGTTTTAACTCTGGCCACCGTTGTTTGCGGACAAGAAAATTCTGTTCCTCAGTCCAATTTGAGCAGCCCGGCTGCCGCCGCCGGAGCGGCGACCACCAGCAGCGCCCCGGCACCCGCTCGAGCGCCACATTTTGTTCCAGTGCTGATCTCCGCCACGGATAGCCGCGGCAATCCAGTCCTGGATCTCACAAAAGATCAGGTGACGGTGCTGGATGCAAACCTCTCAGTCCCCCCGCTGCAGATTTACAAGGGCACAGATCTTCCGCTGCATCTAGGCATCGTGCTGCTGTGCACGCCGCGCACCTTTGCCCAGCAGCAAGCCGCGGCCATCGACCTGATCAATAAGGTGATCCGGCCTGGCGTTGACGAAGGTTTCGTTATCGCCGCACGCGGAAAACGTCCGTGGCCGGGCGAACGCCTGGAGTGGAAGCAGGATCCAGCAGTGCTGACGTCGACGATCAAAGGCCTCGATCCGAACGCGGGTTTTTGGGATGCCTTCAACTTCGACTTACAAACCGCCGAAACTTCCTTTGACGAGAACGCCGGCCGCAGTTCTTTGCAGACCGTCGCGGGCAATGGAGTCAGCGTGTTCGATGTCGTCTACTCGATGATGAATTCCGATCCTCGTCCTTCCCGGCGAGTGGTCGTGATGTTTAGAGAACCATGGGCTCATAGCCCTGGCTTTGGCCGCCGAGCCAATACGTTCGTGGAAGGTAGGATGGCGCGGGTAATCGCTGCCGGCCAAGAGGCTCATATCGCTACATTCGTGGTCGGGTTGGAAGATCAACAGTTTAACGGTATCACCGACAACAACATCGGGAAGATTTACACCTCCCTGCATGCCGGAGACGACGGTGGGGCGGGCTCTGCTGGTCGTTCGTTCGACCTGGAGATGGAGAAAGAACGCAAGCACGCCTACGATGCGGGTAAATCCAATGTTGAGCGTCTGGCTTCGGAAACGGGCGGGGCCACCTACTGGAGCACCAAAAAAAATTTTCCCGACGCGATTGCTTCTATCGCGAATCAGCTGAACGGACAGTACATTGTCACGTTCGTGCCGCGGGATCTACCGAGCGGCATACACCCGCTGAAAATCACGAGCAAAGATGCTGCTCGCGTGCTGTCGCAGAGTGCCTTTATTGTGGGTCAGTAAAGGCAAGGAAGGCCCTTAAGGAACCCGCTTCAAGACCACGGCGACACTTTCGTCGGCGCCAATAATCCCTTGCATTTTCCGGAGCGCTTCTGTTTGGTCAGGCTTGAGAAGCACTTCACGGCGCACAAATTCGCGGGAATATCTCAGCTTCGTTCCAGTGATTTCTATTTTGCTCTCATAGGTGGCGAAACCCATGTCTACTTTAACGGGTTCAGGAACGTCATCGATTGCGTACTCTTTGGGGAGATCGAATTCGTATACATCGGTTTCGCGGCTGGCATCTTCGAATTGAAAAGGCAAGCGGCGCGGCTTGCGCTCTAAGACTAGTGCTTTCTCACCCATCACGCGTGGGCGTACCAACATGAGAGGTCCGCGGATTTGGGCATACCCCGGATCCGTCAATTTAAAGACGATCTGGAGATTCTGCTGACTGTGGTCGAGCTGCTGAATGTCGGCATTTTCTAGATTGAATCCCCTTAGCGAGCGACTCAGCCGGTGCTCCAACTGCTGGGTGCGCTCCTGCTGACTGGCGTGCATGAGTGAGGCCCGTTCGTGAAATGCGTGATCTCCACTGCGGCTCTCCACTATCTCTCCAGAGAGAACGCCCTCCGCGCTCAGCGTGAAGTGGCCGCTGCGAGAAAGCAGGTTCGCCTCCGGTGGTGCGAGAGGGGTATGAATCAGTTCCCCGCTGCCCCCAGCCATCAGGAGTGCGTAGCTGTCCTGCAAGTCTCCCCGCAGGTCTCCCACAGGTGTGTAAGGGTCGGTTGGATCAAAGATCAAAAAGCGCACTCCCGACTTACTGGTCACAACCGATCGGTACCGACTCGCGTCGGTCGTCGGCGGCAATTCGATGGCGAGAATGGCGTGGTTGAAGTGCGGAGAGGAGAGCGCGGGTGTAACGTTTCCCCGATGCGTATCGATGAGTACGTAGTCTGAAGCGATGCCGACTTCACGAAGCATCGTGCTAAGCAAGGTAGCTTTGTCTTTGCAGTCGCCGTAGCGCGCACGAAAAATGTCGGCTGCCGGATGCGGTTGGTAGCCGCCAATTCCGATCTCGATCGCCACGTAGCGCACGTCGGATTGCATAAAGGACGCTAGGGCTTGGACTTTTCCATCGAAGTCCGACTTTCCGGAGACTAATTGCTGCGCCTTCTGCGAAAGTTCGAGCGTGGGGGTACGTCGGTCGGCAGTAAGCTGTGTGTACCAGCGGCCCAGCGCTTCCCATGATCCCGCGTTCGAGGGGCCAGACCCCGGCGGAAAGTAAATCAGTCCCAGTCTGCGGGACAGTGACCAAGGCGAAGGGCTCATGGGCTCGTGCTCGATGGCCGGCAGATCGCGTAGAGTCCATTCCCACGTTCCATCGCCGGCCCGGGAAGGTTCGACTGGATCTCCGTTCGCCCAAAGTGTCTTGAACTCCCACCCTGGCGGAAGCAGCACCGTCACTCGGGCTTCGTGCACGGGGACCGATTCCTGAAAGCCCCACTCCAGTTCGTTCACCCACTCCCGGCGCTGGACTTCGTACTCGAAGGCAATGACTGCGCCGGGATCCGCTCCAGGGCAAGTGGCGGTCCTGAGACGAAGATCGTTGTACAAGTCGTATCCGAAAAAGGCGCCGCGCTCGGCGAAGTCCTTATCCTTAAGTTCGAACTCCTTACCGGAGCGATCGATCGACCAGCAATGAACCTGGTGAAGTTTCTCCTTGTCTCTCACGTATACCGCCAGGTCAGCTTCCTCGCGCCCCTCCGGACGAAGGATCTTGACAACGCGACGATAGTGCTCGCGGTATTCGGCCGGACCGGAGATGGCGATTCTCACCTCATCAAGCAGGACTACCGCTTTCGTGTCAGGTTCGTAGGTGGGCAGAGTGGAGGACGCGGCCTGTCGAACCCAATCGGGAGCGGCGCTGCTCGCATGCGCGATGCTTACAAGCAGCAATCCAAGAACCAAGAAGAAGTAGGTTTTACTTCGCATCCGCATGGGCCGCCCCTCGGGCGATCATCTGCTGATCGTCTCCCGTCTTCACCTTGTCGAAGAAGCCTTTGAGATTTTTGTACTCCGCGACAGGGAAGGCCATGCCGCCCATAATCAGATCACGGCGCGCCGAGATCGTGTTTGGTGTCTCCCGCTTTTGGTTCGTCGCGTACAGGGCGTAGTCCAGCTTCAGGGTATCGTCGGCCGGAAGGCTCTCGACTTCGAGAGTCGCCGGCAGGGCAATGTGGACCTCGTCAATCTCGCGCGTGAGGTTCCAGAAGTAAATGGGATTGATGCGCTCGGATGAGGAGAAAACCGGTTTGTTGTTGACCTGAAAGATGTGGAGGGGAATCAGTAGTCGCTTGCCCGCGCCGACCGCCATGGGCGCGGATATCTTGAAATCAGCCGCGAGGTGGACTTCGGTATCGTCCCAGTTAGGAGAACCGACGAGAGTTACTTCGCTATCGGCGGGAAGCCAGCCACGTACTTCGTCTTCCAGGAGTTTCTTGCGGCCTTCCGCGTCGGTCAGGCTCCCCTTCTGACGGCGATCCATCGCTTCCAATCCGTAGAAGCCGATTTTGACCGTACCCTCAACCTTGCCATCGTCGCTTAGCTGGACGCGCGCCAAGCGCTGGATCTGGGCCTGGTTGTAACCGGACAGCGGACTCTCTATAAACTCGGTTTCCTTCTCTGACTTCTGTCGCAGCCCCTGTGAGCCCGAATAACGCCAGTCCATCAGGCCATACGGGCAGTACTTTGTTCCGGGATCGAGGAATACATCCTTCCCGTTAAGTTGGACGATAGTGATCTCGTTGCTCAACTGATGAGTGGACAGGAGTTCGTGCTGGAAAAAGGTGTCGTCTCGAGTCGGCACCCACATCATCCATGCTGGGAACCCGGCTGCTCGCGCCATGGCCGCAAACAAGCGGTTCAAGTCGTCGTGCGTGCCGCTCCGCTGCCGAAGAACATCTTCGGCGCTTTCATTCGGCTTGAGGCTGATGGCTTTTTCTTCCTCTTCCTGCCGCTTGGGAATGAAGCTTTGGTTTTCGAGAGTAGTCACAAACGCGTAGAGCTTGCGGAGTTTCTGCTCGGGAGTATCTGCGGCTGCTACCGTCTTGGCTACGAGGTCCTGGATTCCACCCCTGTGATCAAGAAACTTCTCGACGTCTTTGCTCCAGAACTTGCCTTCCTGTTTCCAGAACGCATCGGCGCTGGAATCGATGGTGTAGTAGAACTGCACCCGGTAACGCAGCATGTTCGCCGGAGGCATGTAAGGCTCTTCTTGCAGGGGAGGAACATTCGTAAGCGCAAGATCGACGTATTGGGTCGCTGTGCGAGAAGTCGCGACGCTGCTCGTCATCAAGCGATGCCACTGCGGTTTTGGTCCGTTGCTCGGAAGATACGATGTCCAGGCACTTCCCCGTCCAACCCGTTCGTGTGCCATGATGAGGTCGCCGGGGTAAGGAACAAACTTGAACGTCGCGCTCTTCTGAAAGAGTTCGTTTTGAACAATCCATTCCGGCGGATAAAAGCTGTGATCGTCGTAGCGCAGCGAGTAGCGAAAATCCAGGATGCTGCCGACCTGTACGTCGGGTAGGGTGAAGGACTTCACGTGCACCCGGATTTCATTGCCTCTTCCTCGTTTGCCCTTTACTACCACCTTATCGAAGACTCTCCCATTAAAGGGGACAATGGATCCGTCGGCATGAACGGTGCGTCCGCTGACACTGTCTACTCTGAATCCCCGCTTGGAATATGGAATCTCCACGTCGGCGTAACGTTTGCCGGTTTCGGTGAGAACCTTGATTCTCATGTAAACCGAGTGATTGTTGTTTGGATCGTCGGCGACTTCCTCGCGGAGAAGAACGACCGCGGGTGCGCCTTTCTGTTCTGCGATGTCGGTCATCTTTCGATCTTCTGGATCAATGGCGGGCCAATCGGCGCGGGCTTGTGTTACCAGGAAGATAGGAACCAAAAACACCAGGTAGACAGGGATCCAGAAGTTACTAAGTTTCATGGGGCCTCGTGGCGCTAACCGGACCAACTATTATCCTTAGTTGGATGGGAGTGGGCAAGAAAATCTTGAACCTAGCAGGGAGAGGCACTCCGGTGCGCCGCTATCACCAACGCTGCGAAAGCATGGCCCTCGCTGATGCCAGTAGTTTCGTCGCGGGAAGCGACCTTTACCGATTCGGGACAGTCGATCGCGTATCGTTCAACTGTAAACCTAAGCGTGACCGGGAACCCCTCGCACTTAGGTTCTCACCCCCCAGCTTCGTTTGAGGGGGTGAGAACATGACGGGATGGAGTTGCGGACCTTTCAGAAGAGTTAATAGGCCGACAACGTCTGCCCAACTGGGCCAACATCGGATTGTCAACTTTTGGTCTGGGATCGCAGCCTTATACGCCGCTTTGCGTCGCTACATCCGCAGCTGGCAGAAAACGGTTTGCGCATCGATCTTGACTATTTGCGGAACTATGTCGATCGCCATGTTGGACTGGTCACAGAGACTGCGATCGAGAGGCTGGCGAAAACCTTACTGAAGCTCGGCCACGAGTCCGGCGAGGTTCATCCCGATGGAGTGGAAATCCGCACTACGAACGATGAACTGAGCGGATTGGCGGATATCAGCCGATTCACCGCTAGCCGCGCCCTCAGCGATTGGGGTGGGCTCGGGAACGATTACCAAAGGGCGCAGATGGATCCTTCTACATTCCCCCGTAGCCCTCATGGTTGACTAGTAACACCGCTAGTAGGTCCCTGCCGTCCGTTCAAAATTATTTTCATTACGTGCGCTAGCGCAACGACGCGATTCATTCTCTCTAGCTATCCTAGTCCTGCCCTTCCCTGGGTTCTCTTCTCCAAGGGGCGAATGGATTGCTATGCCCGCGAGGAAGAGCAGTTAAAAATGAACGACTCCAAAGAACCGGAGCCCGACAAAGTTCCCGAGCACAATTCAACTTCCAAAGATGGAACTGCGGCTGCGTCCAGGGAGGACCCACCCTCCTATGCAGAGTGGCGCCAACTGGCACAAAGAATTCAGCAAGAGACGGATCCTGAGAGGTTGTTCGTTCTTGTTCGGCAGCTGATTACCCTGTTCGACGATGAACAGCTGCGAAACTGCCTGCGTCGACCGCCAGAGGAAAAATAGGATTTCCGTCGGCAGTTTCACCCCCTAGTCAGTTTGACGGGGTGAGAACATGACGGGAGGGAGATGCACCCTCCAACAGGTTGGAGTTAACGATTGGCCAAACCACAAGCTTATTTAAATCGATAGATGTCGACGTTAGCATTCGTCGATTGGCAGCCGCAGGGATCTTAACATAAATTGATGGACATCGATGTTGCGAAAATATCCCCCCCCTTAGAAGCTGAGCTTCAGTCCGAACTGCAGCTGACGTGGGTTGAACGTGCCGCTGGCCTGGCCGAATTGTAGATTGTTGTTCACTTTGTTGAAGCCCGTCGAGCCCATCGCTCCGCCCAGTTGGAAGTTGGTGTGATTGAAAACGTTGAACGCTTCTGCGCGGAATTGCAAGTCGAACCGGTCGGAAAGCTGGAAGGTCTTGAAGATGGAAGTATCCACTGCCCAGTATCCAGGCCCCACAAAAGTGTTGCGACCCAGATCGGCAACACAACCCAGGCAGGGTGCGGTAAAGAACCCCTTAGGAAGATTGAATCCGTCGGCCCATTGAGCGTGCGTCGCATTCACATGGTTCACAATCGCGTTCGGACGGTCATTCGCTACCCCGTCCAGGTTGTAGTCCGCTCCCACATTTACACAATAGATCGGATCGAAGGCAGCCAGAGCGCAAGCTCCTGTGTGCCCCTGGTCAGCAAATCTGGGGGTGGCAAACGGGCCACCTACAAACGGTGACCAGTGGGCACCGCTCTGGAACGACCAGATTCCGTTCCATTGCCATCCGCCCAGAACCGTACCCAGCGCTCCTTGAGTCTTCTGGAAGAACGGCAACTCCCACACATAGTTGAATGTGAGCCGTTGGCGGATGTCGAACACGGAGTTTCCACGGTCCAAACCTGGAAGCGTCGGGTCTGTACTCACGCCATCGCCCGCTGCAAAGCCGTTCAGCGACGTTGCTCCGTTGCGCCATGTCGATCCGGAATCAATCGCGTGGCTCCAGGTATAGTTCCCACCAATTTGTAACCCGTGGCTCATGCCCTTCTGCACAGACAGTTGCAGGCCATGATAGATGGAGTTCCCCGCGTTCTCCCAAACCCGAAGAAATCCTTGATTAGGGTTGAGTCGCCCATCTGGATTGATTACAAATCCGTTCGCGTCCCGACTGGTGTTGACCTGGCTACATAGCTTCCTGCCAAAGGTGTCGGTGACGCACGTTCCTTCCGGCAGCCGCGCTCCTGGGATGCGATTTACCGCTTCTGCTCGAAACAGTTTGTGGCCGGCCGTTCCTACATAGTTGAGTTGAACGACGATTCGAGCGCGGATTTGATGCTGAACTCCGAAAAACCAGTTCTCGACATAGGGGTCTCGAATCCCCTCTGGAAACACGATGGCCGTCTCGGCCGCGATATGGGGATTCGAAGGATCCCAACCCGATACGTTTCCCGTGGCCTGGACCCCGCTCCCGGAATGCTGCTCCGGGGGAGCCGGCCCCGCGAACCTGGCAGGTCCGCCTCCGACAGGTCCGTACACAACCTGGTTGACGTCACCACCCAGAAAGTTTGTGACGCTGTCCAAGGAGTAGTAGGGCGGGTTCCAACGGGTATTGGAAAGCGGGTTGTAGAGCGTCCCCTCGTAGGAAAGCCCAAAGCCACCGCGCAAGGAAGCCCGGCCATCTCCGAAGACGTCCCAGGCAAAGCCAATTCTCGGCCCAAAATTATTGTGATCGCCACGTCCCAGTGTTGAAGAGGGTGCGAAACCGCCAAGACCACACGCCCCAGCCAGCGGCGCCCTCGGATTCCCGGGACACGGAGTGCTGGCATCCTTGATCTGGCCGGCGCCGGTAGTGATGTTGTCGATCAAGTTCTTCCCCGGCCCCTTCAGGAAAGTCGTGGTCAGACCGTTCAGTTCAGTGTGGCGAGTGAAGAGATCATAGCGGAGGCCGAGACTCAGCGTCAGTTGCCGGCTGACTTTCCAATCGTCCTGAACGTAAGCGCCTACCTCCCAGTTGCGCCAGTGCCGGATATTGGTTTCCAGGTGGGCTAGCGTATTTCCAGTGAATTCTGGATTGACTCCGGCAGATTCGGAGTAGGGTGCGTCGCTCGCGAAGAACAGAGAGTCGAAGAATGCGTAATCAGGTCGCGCCACATTGAAATCGCCATTCTCTATGTTGCGGCGCACGTCCACGCCTGCCTTCAGGTTGTGCTTGCCATGGTTGAGCGACACCATGTCGGCATATGTATAAATGTTCTCGTGAAACGTCTGCGGGTAGCCGTCGGAAGAACCGAACCCCAGCGTGTTGTCGCCAAAATCAACCGCGGGTACACCGGGCAGATCCACGACGACATCGTTTCCATTCCCTGCGTATCCTGCGCGAAACTCATTGAGGACGGTTGGGCCAAAAATATGGATGTAGCTAAACTGGAAGTTAGGTGTTGTCATCTTAGAAGGATTCAGGAAGCCGCGAAGTAAATCACTGCCGGTGTACTGATCCGCCGACCTAGCCCAGTTGAACTGGCTGAACAGTCGATCCTTCGAACCCGGGTTGAAGTCCAGACGCAGTGAGGCTTCGTTGCCGTTGAACAGGTTTCCTTCCACTTGTGACTTGCTGACACTGATCGCCTGTTCCAGGAACGTATCGTCGCGGTTGAAGGCACCAGCCTGGGGCACTGCAAAAGGTGAGCCTCCTTCACAGCCTCCATGGTTCGGCGGTCCATTCATCTGGTCAATGTCGGCCTGCTCCACTCCAAACAACTGCGCAAACCGGTTCGACAGAGCAGCCGCGGCGGCAGGATTGAAGGAGCGTGGGTCGAGGCTACCGGGACACAGATACTCCGGGAAACTGGAAAAACCCGACTCCGAGAACGGGTCGTGGGGACCGGTCACGTAATCCCGAAGCGTCATCAGTGGCGTTCCCCGGGTTGAGGGCGGGAAGTTCTTGTACAAAAGCGCTGCTACGGAGCCGGGAAACGCTGCAGTGGCGGCACTGCGGAATTGCTGCGACTCCACCTGCACCGGCCCCGCGCTCGACGTCAGAAAACGATCTCCCTGGTAAGCGCCAAAGAAAAAGAGCTTGTTTTTCACGATCGGTCCGCCGACGGTTCCGCCGAACTGGTTCAGGTGCAGAGGGATTTTCCGGCGATTGGCTGGATCTGGATCACGATTCGCAAAGAAAAAATTGGCATCAAGAGCATCGTTGCGGAAATATTCCCATGCGCTGCCGTGCAACAGGTTGGTGCCGGACTTCGTGACGAGGCTGGTGATGGCTCCGGCGCTATTGCTGAATTCGGCTGAATTGTTCAGCGTTACCAGTTGAAACTCCTGAACCGTGTCCTGGATAGGTTGGTTAACTGGGCCGCCACTTAGACCCTTGTTCGACACACCGTTGATAAGAAACCCGTTGAAGTTTTCCCGCACACCGTTGACCACCGTGTTGGCGCCGTTCTCGAACATCACTCCACGTACGTTAGTCGCCCCTGGAGCATATTGGATCAGGTCATATACGTTCCTTCCGTTTAGCGGCAGGTTCGCAATCATGGTGGAATCCACGGTCTGGGAGAGCCGGGCATTCTCCGTGTTCACCGCCACCGTCGACTCGTTTACCTCGATGGTTTCGTCCGCAGCTCCCACCTGCAGCTCAAAGTCGGCGCGTACCACTGTGCCAACGTTTAATATCAAGGCGCCGCTGGTGCTGGTTCGGAAGCCCGACATCTCTACGGAGATCTGGTATTGGCCCACGATCAGCTCTCGGCCCATATAGATCCCGTCCCCATTGCTACGTACCTCTAGCGTCAAGCCCGTTTCCAGATTGTGGATCAGCACGCGCGCCTGGTTGATGACGGCGCCGGAAGGATCAGTAATCAGACCCGTGAATTCACCGTTTTGCACTTGGGATGATGCTGGGAGGCCGAAGGCGATCAACGCCAGGATGAAAGCGCCGTGAAGCACCCGGTTAGCCATGGCCCCTCTGCCCGGGAGGATTGAGGACCAGTCGGCGCCAAAATGAGACCCGGCGTGAGGTCCAACTCCTGATCTCGAAGAACTATGCGCTGGACCCCTCACTTAGCGTGGATCTTGACTATAACACTCATTCTTCCGGTTAAGGCAGGAAGTTCACATGGTTGAGAAATTGTACTTGCGGTCTGCGGGAAAACACAGATTGCAGCGTGCCTTGGGTAGCGGATGACGTCGAGTCGAGCTGAGGCCTACTAAAGCACGCACGTCTTTTAAACGCTGAGGTTCGCTGTGTCATGCGAAGTCCATTTTCGCGCAAGGGCTTGAGTATCCGCCTTTCCTGCATTGACTTGCAGTCTACCTAGGCCTAACATCCGCGAGCATGATCGGCCGAACCATCTCCCATTACAGCATTCTGCGAGAGCTGGGCAGTGGCGGCATGGGTGTGGTTTATGAGGCCGAGGATACGAAGCTGCTTCGTAGAGTCGCCCTGAAATTCCTGCCCGAAGGACTTGTGCGCGATCACCAGGCGCTTGAGCGTTTTCAACGCGAGGCTCGGGCGGCCTCTGGCCTGAACCATCCAAATATCTGCACGATTTACGAGGTCAACGACCACGAAGGCCAGCCCTTCATCGCTATGGAACTACTGGAGGGGCAAACTCTTCAGGGTCGTGTTGCAGGAAAACCGGTTGGAAATGAAGAACTCCTGGATTTGGCGATTCAGATTGCGGATGCACTCGATGCTGCACATTCGAAAGGTATCTTCCATCGTGACATCAAGCCTGCCAACATTTTCATTACCACCCGGAACCAGGTGAAGATTCTTGATTTCGGGCTGGCCAAAAGGATCGATCCCCCACTGGCGGCTCCTACTGGTAGCGATGCCGCCTCGCTGACGCGTAGCATGGGAGATGGGAACCTCACCAGCCCGGGCATGACCATGGGCACCATAGCCTACATGTCTCCCGAACAGGCACGGGCGGAAGAACTCGATTCTCGAACTGACCTGTTCTCCTTTGGGGCTGTTCTATACGAAATGGCAACGGGCCAGCCCCCATTCACCGGCAAGAGTTCTGCGGTAATTTTTGAAGCGATTCTAAACAGGAACCCGCCTCCTCTACACCGTCCTGAACTGCTCGAGAAATTTGTCGAGATAGTTGACAAGGCACTCGAAAAAGATCGCGATATGCGCTATCAGAGCGCAGCAGAGATGCGTGCCGACCTGAAGCGCCTCAAGCGGCAAAGCGCATCGCAGCCATCCGTGGCCGTGCCCAGATCCGAAACTGCTGAGGCGCATCCGTGGCTGCAACTACGATGGCTCGCCCTGCTGGGCCTGTTTGTGAGCGGGATTGTGGCGTTAGGGCTCTGGTTTCGGGCGCCTCTGCCAGACCCGAAAGTGCTCAGCTATACGCCTCTAACCCACGATAGGGATCGGAAGTATCCTCCTTTGGTGACCGATGGCTCGCGCCTTTACTTCATGATGCCCAAGAAGAAGGGTTGGACAATTGCGGAAGTCTCCACCTCGGGTGGGGAAACGGCCGCCATTGACTCGCACTTCGATGACATTCAAATAACGGATATTTCGCCGAATGGGTCGGAGCTGTTGGTTGGGCAATTTGCTTCGCCGGATGACGCTATCTACATTTTGCCACTACCCGCCGGTTTGCCACGGCGGGTGGGGAGCATTCTCGCTCATGATGCCAGTTGGTCTCCGAATGGAGAGCAAATCGTGTATGCACACGGTAACGAACTGTTCCTGGCAAAGCCTGACGGAAGTGACTCTCGCCGGCTCGTTACGTTAAGCGGCACCGCTTCCTGGCCGCGTTGGTCTCCTGACGGAAAGGTATTGCGGTTCACCATGGACGATTCGAAAAGCGGTGGGCAGTCACTGTGGGAAGTTGCCTCTGACGGGACCGGTCTGCGTCCCTTGCTGCGGGGTTGGAGCAATCCGCCATCGGAGTGCTGTGGCAACTGGACTCCTGACGGGAGTTACTTTGTCTTTCAGTCCCCACACGGTGCCTACATGAATAGCCTTTGGACTATTCGAGAAAAGCGTGAATTTCTACGCAGCTACAAACCGGAACCAATCCAGTTGACTACGGGTCCAAGCAACATGAACAGCCCGGTGCCGAGCCGGGACGGAAAGAAGCTCTTTGCGATCAAGGGTGATCCCCTTGGCCAACTTGTGCGGTACGACGGCAACTCTCAACAGTTCTTACCATATCTTTCTGGAATCTCAGCCATTCATTTGGGTTTTTCAAAGGATGGGCAATGGGTTGCTTATACGAGCTACCCGGACGGAATGCTGTGGCGCAGCAGACTCGATGGCACGCAGCGCCTTCAACTCACTTCTTCCTCGATGGGTGGTCAGATGCCGCAATGGTCGCCTGACGGAAAGCGTATTGCGTTCTGTGCCAACATGTCCGGCAAGCCGTTGCACGTCTACATCGTGTCGGCAGATGGTGGAGCTCTTGAAGAAGTTTCCCACGGCGAGCGCGATGAAATGTTCCCCACCTGGTCGGGGGACGGTGATTCACTGTTCTTCGGAAATGGGCCAACTGATTCGGCGGACGTTCCTGCGAGTGCCATCTATCAGCTCAACTTGAAGACCAACCAACTCACGACCGTGAACGGTTCACAAGGCATGTGGATGCCCAGACTTTCGCCGGATGGCAACTACATTGCCACTCATTCCAATACGAACCATCTCATGCTCCTTGACATGAAAGCCCAGAAATGGACAGAGCTGACTCAGACGAGGGCGCCCCACCCAGTATGGTCGCATGATGGAAAATATATTTACTTCGACTCCGCGACCGATGGTGAGCCGGCGATCTATCGCGTGCAAATCAAAGACCAAAAGCTGGAACGTGTGGCCAGCTTGAAAGACGTGAAACGGCCACCGTCGGGAGGAAGTCTTAGCTCTTGGACGGGCTTAGCTCCCGATGATTCTCCGCTGGCGCTGCGAGACATCAGCACTTTTGAAATCTATGCACTCGACTGGCGGTTACCATAGGCGGGGGAACCCTCGATAAGAGCGAAGTCTCTCTTGGGCTGGAAACTGGCGAAGATCTGGCTCTGGCGGGCACTGCCCTGATTCCCTCAGGTGGTAGGTTCCCTCTCACGTTGTGCCCCGCCGAAGTCCTCTTGTAGGAAGTTTTGACCACATAGGTACTAGCAACGCCGCCTTATGTTGAGCAAACTGATCAATCCCCGGATTGGCAACTCGGAAACTGGCTCGTAGTTGACCTTAAATCTAAATCACACTCGTTGATCCCAGACGACCTCTCCTATGTCTCGGAGAACCGCACGTGAGAAACAGACCCGCAACCGTGCCTTCCACGTGTTGGCTCGAATGCGCCGCACCGGGCGGACCCTAACTGCCGCAGCGCGTGAAGAGCACATCGATCCGCGCACGGTAAGGAAGCACATCGGCGCCTTTTGTTCGCCAAAATCGGTGTCAGTGAGTGCTATGGCGATTTTTCGCCAACTGTGCGGCGAACCTCTCTACAATCAGAGCCCTACAAAATCGGAGGCCTATTGGGCGCAACCAGGCTATGGGCTGTCATCTGCATCCTCATACTGCTGAGTGGTACTGCCCTTTCGCAAGAAGCCGCGCAGCCGAAAGATACCCTCTACTCCATGGCTTTAGTGGCCGGCGTGGCCGAGATGCAGAAGCAGTGGGGTTACATTGATGACGGTGATCACGGCAGCAGGATACGTACTGACTACCACCACTTGATCGTAAGAAAAAACCCGGAGATCACGGATGACCTGCCGTCGGAATCCGATGAGTTCCACTTCGACTATCTGGACGACGCCTCATTGCTTGGAAGATACAACAAAGTGAAAAAGGGATTCTCGATCCTAGAGGTTCATCCGATTCACGATAGAGGCCCGACGTTGAAAATCCACATCTCTCAGAGTTGGATCGAGAGTCATGACGGGCATCTGTCGATTGGAATTTCCGACTGGGCCAACGTTGAAATTCGCTTCGACTGCCAGCAGCAGGCCTACGTGATCTCAGACATAAAACTCGGTGGCATCTGAGATCTAAGTACACACCGGGTGACCACAAATGTTGCTAACAGGCGTTCTCACCACTTTGCGCCTTTTGTTCGCCAAAACCGGAGTCAATTGGTGAAATGGAGATTTTGCAACAGACTGAGGCTAAGATACTGGGTCAGCGAGACCGAGTTTCAATTCAACGTGCTGCGATGGTTTCGTTCAGTTACGAGCAACCCAGAAGGGATAAGGCTGTCTGTTCGTCTATGACTCGGTTGCACGGAAACAAGAAGAACGTCAAGCTGTCAAAATCCAGGTGGTTCTCCTATCCCTTTCTTCTATCCGAAAAAAGCACCGATACGCGCCGATCCGGATAAGTCAAAACCAAACTTCCTGCAGGAACCCCTTGCTCGCCGCCGTGCGGTTTCTCATCCTTGTGGTAAGGCGCTACTCCACATCGCGACTGCAGCTCATACGCGGTGAAGAACCCATTCTTGTCCCTCAGGGTCGAGGCAGGCTTCGCGGCAACAGGGCCGCACCCCAACATGCCCAGAGCTGTTTTTGGATCTATCACGTGCGTCACAGGCCAGTTCTCGAACACTAATCCGTCATACTCCGGAGTCGGACTACCCTTCCGCCGATCCAATAAAACCACTGAGACTCCTGCTTTTGGATAGATCAACCTTAGGTTCACCTGACCAGAAGGAGACTCCTGCCTGTGCCGCGGTGCGGGCCCACAGCTAGCCTCGAACTCCTTCGACGTGAAGTGGCCGTCATGGTTTAACACACTGGCCTCAGGCTGGGGCAACACCGCGTGATCCTCGTTATTAAGCGCTATGGTCTTGGGCTCATGCTTTCCGGCAAGCCCGCCGATGATTAGTGTCGTACCCACACCAGCAAGCACCATCACGAGTAATGTTCTCATTCTCATTCGTTTGGTCCATCATAATGGCCCGACGGGAAGTTTAGCCGAGTCAATTGCAGTTATCAGGCGTTTGCGCAAGCTTGCGCTGTCTCTTCGCCCCTCGCTCGCTCCACGCACGGGTGGTCCCGGCCTAACTTCAAAGCCGGTTCTGTGGTGCATGGTCGGGGGTGTAGGAATTTTCCCGTCGCGTATAGCTATCCCCCTAGTCAGTTTGACCCGTTTTTCCACCGCCTTGTACTATCAAAGATTGCCTTTCAACCCAGCGGCTTGACCGTTTCCGGGCCACTGGACCTATGCCTACGGACAATATGCCTCACGAATTGCCCAAAGCGTACGAACCGGGCGCGATTGAGTCGCGCTGGGCCGAGTACTGGAAGCACGAGAAGCTGTTCCATGCTTCTACGCCGCCCGACGGTCATGCGCGGAACATGTTCAGCCTGCTACTGCCTCCGCCCAATGTGACCGGGCGCCTGCACATGGGGCACATGCTCAATCAGACGGAAATGGACATCATTGTCCGGTGGCATCGCATGCGCGGCGATCTCACGCTTTGGCTGCCCGGGACCGACCACGCCGGCATCGCGACCCAGATGATGGTGGAGCGGCAGCTGCGCACCGAGGGCAAGTCGCGCCGCGACCTGGGCCGCGAGGCATTCATCGAGCGGGTGTGGTGCTGGCGGAAGCAGTATGGCGGAGCGATTCTCGACCAGATGAAGCGCCTTGGCGCATCCGTCGACTGGGAGCGCGAATACTTCACGATGGATGAGAACCTGTCGCGCGCGGTGCGCGAGGTGTTCGTGCGCCTGCATGAGCAGGGGCTGATCTATCGCGGCAAGTACATTGTGAACTGGTGTCCGGACTGCGGTACAGCGATCTCGGACCTCGAGGTCAAGCATGAGGAGGTCGCTGGGAAGCTCTACGAAATCCGGTATCCGGTAGTGGGCTCGAAAGAATTCATCACCGTGGTCACCACCCGGCCCGAGACCATGCTGGGCGATACCGCCATCGCGGTGAATGCGAAGGACGAGCGCTATACGCATCTGCACGGCAAGATGGTGATGCTGCCGCTCATGAATCGGGAGATCCCGATCATCCTCGACGAGCTCGCGAATCCCGAGTTCGGCACTGGTGCCGTGAAAGTCACGCCGGCGCACGACCCCAACGACTTCCAGGCCGGACTGCGCCACAACCTGCCGCAGATCGAT
>Ga0207693_10001482_pt1 | contig 20744 bp, 19 predicted proteins | sample LARL81metaG_FD_184347 | JGI IMG/M metagenome (GOLD analysis project Ga0207693, IMG submission 184347) | Corn, switchgrass and miscanthus rhizosphere microbial communities from Kellogg Biological Station, Michigan, USA - LAR L8-1 metaG... | ecosystem: Host-associated > Plants > Roots >... | reverse complement strand
GGCGCGCTCTCTCTTGCTCTGACTGTTCTTGGATTGCGCAAATGCGCCCGCGGCGGCGCAGGTTCAATGAATCGTGATCGAAGGTTGCGCGTGCGTGATCGCCAATTGCGCCGCCCTCTGCACCTTCTGAAAGGCGCGCGCTTCGATCTGCCGCACACGCTCGCGCGAGATGGTGAACTCGGCGGCAAGCTCCTGCAGCGTGGCCGATTCGTCCGCGAGGCGGCGCGCCTGGAAGATGCGCCGCTCGCGCTCACTGAGCACCGAGAGCGCTTTTCCGAGGGCCTTCCTGCGAGTCTCCCACTCCTCGCTCTCGGCAAGACGCGATTCCTGGTCCGAACTCTCGTCGGCCACCCAGTCCTGCCACTCGTCGGAATCGCCGTCGTCGCGCATTTGCAAATTTAGGGAGACGTCGCCGGCCAGACGGCGGTTCATATCCACCACGTCCTGCTCGCTCACGCCCACTCGCTGGGCGATGAGCTTGACTTGGTCCGGACGAAGGTCGCCTTCTTCCAGCGCCGAGATCCGGTTCTTCGCCTTGCGCAGATTGAAGAACAGCTTCTTCTGGTTGGCTGTGGTGCCGATCTTGACCACCGACCACGAGCGCAGGATGTATTCCTGGATCGCCGCCTTGATCCACCACATCGCATAGGTGGCAAAGCGAAAGCCCTTGTCGGGATCGAAGCGCTTGGACGCCTGCATCAAGCCGATATTGCCCTCCGAGATCAGCTCGGAGATCGGCAGCCCGTAGCCGCGATATCCCATGGCGAGTTTAGCAGCCAGGCGCAGATGGCTCGTGACCAGCTTGTGTGCGGCGTTCCGGTCGCCGTGCTCGCGCCAGCGCTTCGCCAGCAGGCACTCTTCCTCGGCCTGCAGCATGGGGAAGCGGCGAATTTCCGCCAGATACTTGGTGGTGCTTCCGGAAACCAGAGTTGCGGCTTGCATTGTAGGGCTCCTATCGCGCGACCGCGCGGCTTCAATCCAGAGTTCGGCGGTACTCCGTCGGAGTGATCCCGGTCACATGGCGGAACGCCGCGGAGAAGGAGCTCGTCTCGCTGAAACCGAGCTCGAGCGCGATTTCGGTCACCGAGCAAGCCGGCTCCGCCAGCAGTGTCTTGGCGCGTTCGATTCGGCGACCGATGTGATAACGGTGCGGCGGAATGCCGAATGATTGCTTGAAGGCGCGACAGAAATAGTAGGAGCTCAGATGAACGAGCTTCGCCAGCGCATCAAGCGGTATCGGCTCGGCCAGGTGTTCGTCGATGTATGAGGCAACGAGACGCTGCTGCCAAACTGCAAGGCTGCCCCGTACCGGCGGTGGGCGGCGCGAAACGATATCATGGCTGCACAGCAGCTCATGCGCGACCACCACGCCAAGTGCCTCGGAATAGCGATCCGCATCGGAGCCGGCCTCGATCGCTGTTGCGAGCTTGACCGCCGTGTCCCACAGCGCATTATTTTCGAAGAACAGGCGCGGTGCGAGCGACGCCGGCAGCGGAGCCGCATCACGCTGGGCGGGCATCTTAGCGGGGTCGAAATAGAAGCAGATGATCCGGCTGCGAACGCGGGGCTGCTGCCACTCTCGATATTCGTGCCCGGCGGGAACGAACGTGAGCTTGCGCCTCAGCGTCCGCAAGGTCGAACGGGGAAGATCACCCAGCTGTGTCTCGCCCTCGTCGCGAACGCCTTCTTCGTAGACGAGCAGCAAATGAGACGGCGCATGAAACCGGAATTCGACCCTGTCGTGGGTCATGGACTGCACGACCTCGACCCTGATGCCATCCCAGGCAACCGAACGCCGAGCGACGACATTTGCAGGAGTAATCTCGAGCGTGCGGCCGTTGCCGTCGCTGATCTTGGCGTCGACCTTGGCATCACGTAGCCGCCGGATCCGGCCATTGGCCGGCTGGTCTTCCAAGCGGCCGTCGATCCGCAGGAGCTTGGCTCCTGCAGGCCGCGAATTGTCGAAGGCGCGGGAGTAAGCCTCGTCGAAGTTGACACGCCGCGCAGCGTTGGAAGCTTGCGAGTAGGTCAGCATACTTGCACCCCTTTGTCGGGTCCGTGGGGCCCCTGCCCTCACCTCCGATTTGGTCACTCGGGGCCCAATTCCTCAATCGTATTGAGGTTGATGCAGCTGACTCAGTGGTGTTGCCCGTACATACCGCCGTTTTGTTACCCCCATACGTCGGTAGCCCCGCTCATACTTTGGTATGGTTTTCCTGCGCGGCGCAGCCCGACGTCGTGCCGGACCGCGCGCGAGATCGTGCCGTCGGCAAGATTGAGCGGCGCAGGCCGATCAATGCAAAACCGGTCTATTTGCGACAATTCCTCGCAAGCGAAAGCCGGGCGCCATGGACATTATCCGCAATCTGGACCAGCCCCCAAGATGGCGCGGTTCGATCGTGGCCTGGAAGAGGCGAGCATGCTCGGCATCATCATCGCGGTCATGCTTCTGGCACCGCCGGCGGCAGCGCGTGACCTTGGGCAGTGGCAGAACCAGCCTGCTGAAGTGCGCAAGTGGTTCCAGCGGCTCATGCAACCCGACGTCCCCTTCATGTCGTGCTGCGGCGAAGCCGACGCGTATTGGGCCGACAGCTTCGAGGTCGACGAGGATCGCTACGTGGCCGTCATCACCGACGAGCGCCCGGATGGCCCGCTCGGCCGTCCCCACCGGGAGCTAGGGGAAAAGATCGTCGTCCCGAATCACAAGATCAAATGGGATGAAGGAAACCCGACCGGACACGGAATCATTTTCATCGGCATTGGTGGGCAGGTCTATTGCTACGTTCCGCCGGGCGGCGTGTGAGCCGCACAATCGGCGAGGACATCAACCGGGCCGTCAACAAATTGGCGCCGCACGCGCGCCTGCCCCAACGATCCCAAAAGGTGATCAAGGCTCCGGCTGGGCCGGTAGCGTGAATTGAAAGATGGCACCGCGGGGAGAATTCGGGCTCGCCCAAAACCGTCCGCCGTGCGTCTGGATGATCGAACGACAGATCGAGAGCCCGAGCCCCAAACCGCCCGGCTTGGTCGTGTAGAAAGGCTCGAAGAGGCGATCGAGGTCCGTCGCCGGGACTCCCGGACCGGAGTCGCGTACTGCCACGCGCACGTCGTCGGTTCCGGCTTTACCGCTGCTGATCAGCAATTCGCGCGACCCCTCGCTGACCCCGCTGATGGCCTCGACCGCGTTGATGATCAAGTTCAGCATCACCTGTTGCAGCTGCACCCGATCGCCTTGGATGAGCGGTAAGCCTTCCGCGAGTTCCGTCTGCACGGAGACGCCGTTCTTCACCGCCTCACCACGGGTAAGTTCGATCACCTCGCGGATCACTGGGTTGATCTCCAAGCGATCTTCCCGCGGGGGCGCCTTTTTTATGAGATCACGGATGCGTCCGACCACGTCGCCGGCTCGCATGCCATCCTGAACGATGTGAGTAAGCGCCTGCCGCACCTCCTCCAGGTCCGGCGATTGGCAGCCGAGCCAGCGCAGCGCCGCCTGAGCGTTGGTGACAGTGGCCGCGATGGGCTGTTTCACTTCATGGGCGATCGAGGCCGTGAGCTGCCCCATAGTCGCAACGCGGTTTGCGTGCGCCAGCTCCATCTGCATCTCCTGGTAGCGGCGTTCACTCTCGCGTGCCTCCGCTTCCGCCCGCTTGCGATCGGTAATGTCGCGAACGAGAGAGAGGACGAACCGCTGGCCACCTTGACCGAACTCTCTTACGCGGATCTCCACGGGGAACACGGTTCCATCCCTTCGGCGGTGACGACTCTCGAAGGATACGATCTCCCCGTTATCGAGGCGACCTCTGATCCATTTCATGAGCGCCTCATCGGCATCCGGATCGATGTCGAGCGGAGACATGCCGATCAATTCATCACGGCTATACCCCAAGCTCTCGCATGCCTGACGGTTCACGTCGACTATGGTTCCGTCTTCGCGGTGGAGCATCAACGCATCGGTCGCGTGGTCGACGAAGGTGCGGAAGCGCGCCTCGCTTGCGCGCAGTTCTTGCTCGGCACGCTTGCGCTCGCTCAAATCAACCACAAAAGCGATGCCCTGGTCTTGTTGTTCGCTGATCGCTGCTCCACCGACGAGCACGGGCACGCGGCTGCCGTCCTTGCGGAAGTATTCTTTCTCGCGCGGCTGGGCGCCTCCCGTAGTCATCACTTCCGTCACGCGCCGTGCGGTATCGTCGCGCCATTCCGCCGGCGTCAGCTCACTCCAGCGCACACGCCCGGCGACGAGATCTTCGCGATTGGACTGGATGATACGGAGAAACGCTTCGTTGGCCTCAAGAATTCGGCCTTCGACATCCCAGACGAAGATCCCGATGATATTGGCCTCGAATAACTGCCGGATCTTTGCTTCGCGGGCTTCGAGCTCTCCATGCAATGTCGCCAACGATGTCAAGTCAGCCTGCAATACGTCGCGGAAGTGCAGCAGAAGCTTGAGATAGGCCTCGCTATATTCGTTCTTTTTGTTGTCGCGAACGCAAATCGTGCCGAATAGCTGCCCATCGGGCCAGCTGATGGGGACGCCGAGGTAAGAGATTATCCCCGATTTGACATGCGGGTTCGATCTCCAGGCTTGGTTTTCGAGAGCATCAGCGACACGCAGCGGTCGACGGGACTTCAGCACCATCGCACAATAAGGCCCGGTGTCGACGGAGCCCGGCGCGCAAGGATTTCCTTCAGACGCGCTGGAGACCAATACTTTGAGCTGCGTGGGCTCGACTCGCATGATCGAGGCCGATGGGACGTGCATGATCTCCGCAAGGAGATTGACGATCTCTTGCCACTTACGGACGATGTCCGAGGGTACTTGGATAGGATCGGGCGTGATCGCCGAAGAGCTCGTCGACCTCGCCGGCTCGTTTGCTTGCGGCGGCTGCTGCGGACGTCCTTGCGTGGCCTCACGCATGTTCGGCGCGATTTTGATCATTGCGGTCGAGACTACCCGCTGCCGGGCGGACCAGCCGGCTTGTGGCGGTTCATCAATGCTTGCTCCACACATTCGAGCAGTCGCGACTCGTCGAAAGGCTTGCTCAAAAAATCGATGGCGCCGGCGTTCAGCGCGCGATCTCGCACCCGCTCGTCCGGAAAGGCGGTAATGAAAATGGTGGGGATGGTATGGCCGGTGGCAATCAAATGGTCTTGCAATTCGACGCCGCTCATGCCGGGCATCTCCACATCTGCAATGAGGCAGGCGGTTTCGCGCAGTTGAGCCGATGACAGGAATTCCTTTGCCGAGGCAAAGGTGTGGGCAGAAAATCCCATCGACCTCAGCAACCGTGCTGTCGCCGCACGCACCGAAGCATCGTCGTCGACGATCGAGATTGCCGGGGCGTTTGCCACGCGACCTCACTTTTTAGGCGTGCCGAAACACCGCGCCCGGTCTCGTCGCCTCTAACATAACCTATGGCGGGCTTTTCGCGTGGAGAACTATACTTAGGTTTCGGGGCGTGGCCGTGCCCTTCCTGCACTGCACCCCTTGCTGCTCCGCAACCAAGAGCCTCAGCGAGGGCGGCTTCCCCAATCGGTGCGGGAGAGGCGTGGGATCTATGGTTCGGCCCTGGGCCCGCCGGACTTCACCCCCAGTGCGTCCGCCATCCTGACCAGATCGGCCACCGATTTTGCGCCCATCTTCTTCATGACATGGCTGCGATGCACCTTCACGGTGATTTCGCTCAGCCCGACTTGAGCTGCGATCTGTTTGCTCATCAAGCCGCTCGCCACCAAGGCCATGATTTCCCGCTCGCGAGCGGTGAGAGAGGAGAAATGCGCCCGCACGTCGGCGACCGTATTCTCCTGGTCGCGCCGCCTTTGGTCGCGCTGGATCGCGGCGGTGACGGCATCCAGAAGATCTTGATCGCGAAACGGCTTGCCCAGGAAATCGACGGCACCAGCCTTCATCGCGCGCACCGTCATCGGAATATCGCCATGTCCGGTGATGAACACGATGGGGATGCGAACGTCGGCTCTTAGCAGCTCGGTCTGGAAGTCGAGACCGCTCACTCCCGGCAGTCGGACGTCGAGCACGAGACAGCTTGGCACGTCCGGGCGCTCGCTTTGCAGGAACTCTTGCGGCGAGGCAAATGCCTCGGCTCGCAATTGTACGGACTGAAAGAGTCGGGAAAGTGCCTGGCGCATCGACGCGTCGTCGTCCACGACAAAGACGATAGGCCGACTTGTGCTCGCAACGAACTTGGCTGGCGGACTATGCTGGGTCACCATGCAGTCCCACATGCAATCACGATATGTAGGCGCATAGCAACCCGGTATTTGTTTCCGACGGCGCTCCTTCCTGTGCAACCGGAGGAAGGATATTATCGGGCAAGGTCGTCCGGAACGGAGTGACTGCTGTCGCGAGGCGCCCTCCAGCGAGCCGTTCATGGAATTGCCGCGCAGCCCGATTGCCGGATCGTTGCAAGAGGCAGGGCAGCTTTTGTTCGGCCTCGTCGCTTTCGCAGCGCTGACGGCGCTGTGCTTCTGGCTGGATTTCCGCGTCGTCTCGGCGGCTTTCGCCTATTTGATCCTGATCGTTCTGTTATCTCTTGGGCTCCCCTTCGGTCCGTTGGTTGCACTTTCCGTCGTTGCCGTCGGCGCTCTGAATTATTTTTTTGTCCCACCAATCTTCAGTTTTCGGATCGACTATCCCGAAGACATCGTCACGTTAGCCGCCTTTTTGGTCACCTCATTGATCGTGGCTGGTCTGGTGACGAGGCGAAAGCGCGTCGAACAAGCCCTGCAGCGGAGCGAGGCCTATTTGGCGGAGGCGCAGAGGATCAGCCATACCGGCAGCTGGGCCTTCGACGTCGCGCGCCGGCATGTGACCTATTCATCGGAGGAACACCACCGCTTGTTCGGATTCGATCCCGCAGCGGCAGCGCCGGGCCTGGACGACTGGATCGACCGCATCCACCCCGATGACCGGGAAATGGTAAACCGGACCATGCAGCGAACGATCAGCGACCGCAGGGATTACGACCTGGAGCACCGGGTCGTTCATCCGGATGGTACGATCAAGTTTATTTATACTGTCGGCCACCCTGTCTTCAGCCCGTCGGGCGATCTCGTCGAGGTCGTGGGTACGTCCACCGACATCACGGAGCGCAAGCGCGAGGAATATCTGACTGAGCAGGTGTCTGAGCGACTACCGGACCTCGTATCAATCATCGGCCGGGATTACCGGTATCGGCGGGCCAATCCCACTTACGAGCGGGTTTGGCGAATACCGTTCGAAAAAATCGTCGGGATGCATGTCGGCGACGTCGTCGGGAGAGAGACGTTCGATCGCGTGGTAAAACCGAGTTTGGATCGATGCTTTGCGGGTGAAGAGGTCAGCTTTGCAGAATGGTTCGACAATCCCGGCGGCCGCAAATACTGGGTCGTGACGTATTCACCGCTGCGGCTCGACTCGGAGCAGGTGGACAGCGCGCTCGCCGTCGCCCGCGATCTCACCGAGCAGACCCTGGCCGCGGAAAACCTGCGCGACGCCCACGCCCAGCTCGCCCACGTCAGCCGCGTCGCGACCATCGGCCAGCTGACGGCCTCGATTGCGCACGAGGTCAACCAGCCCATCGGCGCACTTGTTACCAACGCCCATGCTGCCTTGCGCATGCTGAGCGCCGTGCCGCCCGATCTGAAGCAGACGCGCGAGGCGCTCGATGACATCATCAAGGACGGCCGGCGAGTCAGCGATGTCATTCAGCGCATCCGTGCCTTGGTCAAGAAGGCGCCTGCGCAGGTGGAACTATTGGACGTCAACGACGTGATCGCGGAGACGATCGCGCTGGCCCGCACCGAAATCCTGAGAAACGATGTCTCGTTGCAAATACAACTCGGCCCAGACTTGCCGCCGGTGCGAGGCGATCGCGTTCAGCTGCAGCAGGTGATCATGAACTTGGTGATGAATGCCGTCGAAGCGATGAGCGGCATGGACCAGGGGGCGCGAGAACTGCAGATCGCCACCGATCAAGACCGGGAGGATCGCGTTTCCCTCACGGTGCGCGACTCGGGTCCAGTTCTCAAACCGGAGGCGCTCGACCGCTTCTTCGAGGCGTTCTATTCCACAAAACCGACCGGCATGGGGATAGGCCTTTCGATCTGCCGCTCGATCATCGAAGCACATGAGGGACGTATTTTGGCCATTGCGAATGTGTCGCGCGGCGCCACGGTTCACATCACCTTGCCTGCTTCGCGAACGAACGCATCGCGCTAGCGTGTCCGCACGAACCCTCGCCGCGGCATCCGTGTCGCGGAGGCAAGTCCCGAATGGACCTTAATCCCGGTTACTTGGCTTGCTGGACGCTCATGAGGGAATTGACGATCGCGTCTACGTCCTTGGGATCGATCGGTGCTTTGTAAGCGGTGAGCATTTTTTCAACCTCAGCATGCCATTGCTGTTTCGACAGCGCCGGCTGAGTAAGCACCATGCCGGCGGAATGGCAAGCTAGGCAATTATTGTTGAGCGCTTCCGAGCCGGGGCCCTGGAACATTCGATCGCCGAACGGCAGATCCACGTTCAACGATTTCAGGACCAATCTGTCCTGGGCTTGGGCAGCAAGCGCCATGAGCGCAGCGACGATGATCAGACCGATCGACAGTGCCTGGCGGAACATGTTCTTCCCCTTAAGATACGACAACAGGCGTCTGCTCGATGACGTTGCGCATGAACCCGCTTGGATTCCAGTTGGGCGAGTCGGGTTGCGTCTCGCCGCTGCTATTGGTGCAGCGGACCATCAGCACGGACGATCCCCTCTCTGGCGGGGCAAAGCGGAGCTGCCACTGGCGGAAGCTGTACTTCCCTTCGTCCTTGCCGAGTTGTGCTTGCTGCCAGCCCTTGCCTCCGTCGCTGGAGAAGTCGACGCGCGAGACGCCCGTATCGCCGCCGAATGCGATGCCACGGGCGAGTGTGGGGGCACCGCCCTGCAGCGAAGCGCCCGGCTTGATGTTGGTGACGAAGGAGCGCGGCCCCATGCGGTTGATTGGGACCGATTTGAAGCCGGTTTGTCCCGGCTGGACATTGGCGTGGGGTGTATCGGGGATGGTGTAGGCCGTCTTCGTCCAGAAATTCGTATCGGGCTGCTCGAGCACCTCGATATCATTGAGCATCTTGACCCAGTAGGTCGAATACCAACCGGGTACGATCAGGCGGAGTGGGAATCCGTTAAGCAGCGGGAGGGGCTCCCCATTCATCCCGAAGGCGAGCATGACTTCGCCGTCACGGGCATGATCGATATCGAGTGACTTCATGAAATCGGGCGCGTCCGGCACGACGGGCTCGTCCATGCCGTTAAAGCGCACCTGGACCGCGCCCGCCTTCACGCCCGCACGATCGAGCACGTCTTTCAGTCTAACTCCGGTCCAGCGTGCATTTCCCATGGCACCATGCGACCACTGCGCGCCAGGGACGCGAGGCTGAAAATAGCCTCGTGAATTGCCAGAGCACTGATTGATCGCGACAAGCTCCACCCGCGGAAATGACATGAGGTCATCGAGTGACAGCGACAAGCTCTGATTCACCTGCCCACGTATAGCCAAGCGAAAACTATTGACATCCACCGAGGTCGGAATATTCGACCAGTGCCAGCGGACATAAAATTTGTCATTCGGGGTGAGCACCGATTGGTCGAATACTTCAATCGGGGTTTCCAGCAGCGGCGGCCGGGTGCGCTGCAGGATAAGCGCTCCCTTCTGTGGAAATTCACTAGTGATCGACCGTTCGTCCGGTCCTCCCGGCAAGGGAAGCTTGATCGTCGCATCCGCAAGCGCAGTCACGGGCGAAAGGGTAAGCGTTACCGCGCCGGCCGTGCCGAGAAATCGTCGGCGGGAGACAAGGCAGGAAGAGGCAACCACTCGTTGCATGTGCGTACCTTCGACTGAACTCTCCCGGGACACGGCCTCTGGCGTTCCATCCCGATTCCCCGGGAACGGCTTGCACCGTTGCCGTGGATGGGGCGATCTTGCGCCACTTCCGCCGAGTCGGCCGCGGCGATCCAGCATCCGTCGGCGAGCTTTGCAATGCAACCGCTGCAATGCAACCGAAGATATTTATAGCGGGAGAGCGTGGGACCGGAAAGCCTCTGGCACCTGCTCAGCGCAGGCCTCGGTGATGATCCGGTTGATTGCGCTGGCGCATCGTCCGCATCGGATGCTGCAGCCGAGGCAATCGTAGACCCGGCGTGCACTCAGCGCTTGCTCTGGCGACGCCCTCACCACGTTTCGTATCTGGTGATCACTCACAACGTTGCATGAGCAGACGATCATTGTGGTGTCAGCGCTTGCTGTTTGAGGAATCCTCAACTTTGCCAGACATCAAGAGCGGTTCGGAAAGGCTACCCACAGTTAGCCGTCGAGCGCTTCGAGCGCGGGGAGCAGCTTGTCGGGCGTGGCGGGGATATCGCGGATGCGCGCGCCGGTGGCGTTGTATATCGCGTTGATGACCGCCGCCCCCGCGCCGCAGATGCCGAGTTCGCCGAGTCCCTTGCTGCCGAGCGGGCTGCCGTGCGGGTCGGCCTCATCGAGAAGTATGGCTTCGATTGCGCCGATGTCGGCGTTCACCGCGACATGGTAGCTCGCCAAATCCTGGTTGATGAACGAGCCGTAGCGCAGGTCGACCTGATTTCCCTCCATCAGCGCCGAGCCGATACCCCAGGTCATCCCGCCAATCATCTGCGAGCGTGCGGTCTTGGCATTGAGAATGTGGCCGGCCGCGAACACCCCGAGCATGCGCCGAACGCGAACCTCGCCCGTATCCCGGTGCACGCCCACTTCGGCGAAATGCGCGCCAAAGGCGTCGTGTGCGTAGTTGTTGTCGAGATCGGCGGGGGTGACCGACCCCTCCGCTTCCGTGATCCCGGAAGGAAGGCCGGCCTTGAGCTTGCGGCAAGCGGCGAGCACCGCAGCGCCGGAAGTCGCCGCTCCCCAGGAGCCGCCCGACCCATCGGTCGGAGGAAAATTGGTGTCGCCGAGGCGAACGGTGACGCGGTCGACCGGTAGCTGCATCGTCTCGGCGGCGATTTGCGTCAGGATCGTGTAGGTGCCGGTGCCGATGTCCGTCATGGCGAGTTCGACCGTCAAGCGGCCATCGCTCTCCAGACGCGCTCGTGCGCTCGCGTGCTTCAGGAGGTCGCCGCGGATCGCCGAGGCGACGCCCATGCCCACGAGCCAGGGCCCGTCTCGCACGCTCGCCGGCTTGGGGACGCGTTTATCCCAACCGAAGCGAGCAGCGCCTTCGCGCAAGCATTCGGCGAGGTGGCGCGAGGAAAACGGCTTGTGTTGCTCCGGCTCGAGCTGCGTGTCGTTGCGCAGGCGCAACTCGACCGGATCGAGCACGAGCGTCTCGGCCAGCTCATCCATCGCACATTCTAGCGCCAACAGCCCGATCGCGTCGCCGGGGCCGCGCATCGAGTCGGAGCGTGACAAATCCAGCCCTGCACGGCGATGGCGGGTGAGTCTGTTCGGCGCGGCATAGAGGCTGCGTGCCGCAAGGGAAACCGGCTCGGTGAACGTATCGAAGCGCGCGGACTGCACTAGCGCGTCCTGCCCATAGGCGGTCAGCCGACCCTGGCGGTCGGCGCCCAGCCGCACGCGCTGCTCGGACGCGCTGCGATGGGTGGTGATGTTGAAGACCTGCGGGCGCGTCATTGCCACCTTCACCGGCCTGCGCAGCAGGCGCGCGCCAATGGCGGCAAGCGTCACATCGACAAAGTACGGCAACTTGTTGCCGAAGCCGCCGCCGATATATCGCGTGATGATGCGCACATTCTCCGGGGGAATGTTGAGGGTCCGCGCCAGTCCCTCGCGCGGGCTCGTCGTCAACTGTGCCGCCGTGCACACGGTCAGCATCTCGCCCTCCCAGAACGCCATGCTCGCGTGCGGCTCCATCGGAGCTGAGTGCTGGTAAGGCGTTGTATAGTGGGCGTCGATCCTCACGGGAGCGGCGGCAAAGACAGCCTCGAAGTCGCCGACCGCGGTATCGGCCGGCGCGCCTCCATCGATCGTGCCCGGATTCACCGCATGCGGCGCTGCTGCGTGCAGGTCATACTCACCGGACGCCGGAGCGTAGCGGGGGCGCACCAGGGCCGCCGCGGCGCGGGCCTGCTCGAACGTTTCGGCGACCACGAAGGCAACGGGAAATCCGAAATAGCGCACGGCGTCGCTATCGAGCGCGGGCTCCGCGCGCGCGAAGCGGTCAGGCAGGTCGACCGGACCCCACGGGGTCTGCGGCGGCGCATTGTCCTGCGTCAAAACGAGCAGCACGCCGGACGCGCGCTCGGCATCGCGCACGTCAACGCCGACGACACGTCCCTTGGCGATCGCCGCGGACACGATGAAACCACACGCGGCTTCGGCTTGTGACGCGTATTCGTAGGCGTACTTGGCTCTGCCGGTCACCTTCAGCGGGCCGTCGACGCGGTCGAGCGGGCGGCCGATCGGACCGGCGAGATCACTTTGCGCCATGGGAGTTCTCCTTACGCGAGGCCGGCCGCTTGCGTGAGCGTCGCGCGCAGCGTCCGGCGGGCAAGCGGGATCTTGAAATCATTGTGGCCGTAGCCGCGCGCGGCTTTGAGCGCAGCAACCCCGGCGGCGTCGAAGGATGCGCGGGTTGCCGGAGCGCCGACGAGCGCATCCTCGGCCTCCGCCGACCGCCAAGGCTTATAGGACAAGCCGCCGAATGCGACGCGCGCCGCGCGCACCCGCTCGCCGTCCACGTCGAGAACCGCCGCCACAGAAACGAGGGCGAAGGCGAAAGACGCGCGGTCGCGGACCTTGCGATAGACTTGCCGCCCGGCGGGCGGGGGCGGAAGCAGCACCGAAACGATCAGCTCGCCCGACTCGAGCACCGTCTCAATGTGCGGCGTGTTGCCGGGCGGACGGTACAGTTCATCGATCGGAATAACGCGCGCCGACCCGTCGGGCGCCACGGTCTCGACCACGGCATCGAGCGCTGTCATTGCCACCGCCATGTCGGAGGGATGTGCGGCAATGCAGTTATCGCTCACACCGAGCACCGCGTTCATCCGGTTGAGGCCCTCGAGCGCCGCGCAACCCGATCCAGGCGCGCGCTTGTTGCAGGGCTTGGTCGTGTCGTAGAAATAAGGGCAGCGCGTGCGTTGCAGCAGATTGCCGCCGGTGGTGGCTTTGTTGCGAAGCTGGGTCGATGCGCCGGCTAGGATCGCCTGTGCCAGTAGCGGATACCGGCGGCGCACGCGCATGTCGGCGGCAGCCGCGCTGTTGCTGACCAACGCGCCAATGCGCAAGCCGCCCTCCGCCGTCTCTTCGATGCGATCAAGCGGCAGCCGGGTGATATCGACGAGCTGGCCCGGCGCTTCGATCTGCAGCTTCATGAGGTCGACGAGATTTGTGCCCCCGGCGATGAACTTCGCGGCGGGCCGAGCGGCCGATGCGCAAGCGGACGCGATGTCGCTCGCCCGTTCGTAGCTGAACGGATTCATTGACTGCCCTCCTTGGCCACCTCGCGGATGGCGGCGACGATGTTGGGGTAAGCGGAGCAGCGGCAAATGTTGCCGCTCATCCGCTCGGCGATTTCGGCGTCGGTCAGGGCCGGCACGGTGGCGACATCCGCCGTCGCATAACTGGACCAGCCGGCTCGGTGTTCGGAGAGGAGCGCGACGGCGGAGCAGATCTGGCCGGGCGTGCAGTACCCGCATTGAAATCCGTCATGCCGCACGAACGCGGCCTGCATCGGATGCAGAACGCCCTCGTCTGCCAACCCCTCGATCGTGGTTATTTCGTCGCCATCATGCATCACCGCGAGCGCCAGGCAGCTGTTGATGCGCTGTCCGTTGACGATGATGGTGCAGGCGCCGCACTGGCCCTGATCGCAGCCCTTCTTGGAGCCGGTGAACCCGAGGTGCTCGCGCAGGGCGTCGAGCAACGTCGTGCGCGGGTCGAGGTTAAGAGCATAAGGCCGTCCATTGATTGTCAGCCTGACCTGCTCGCTCTGCTGAGGAACGGTTTCCGCCGTCTCCGCGAGCGACGGCGAAGAAGCTAGCACCAGAGTCGCGGCCCCGGTCGTTTTCAGGAACCCGCGCCGCGTAGCCTTGGATTCAAGCTTGAGCAAATCGTTCACGACACCGCCTCTACGTTCGTTCGCATGCGATTTAGAGTAATGATCTCTGCGTTCCCTATCGCCAGTTGTCGACGGGCATCAGGCGTTCCGCGCGGCCGCTCATGCGTTCAAGCCGCTTTGCGAGCTGCGATGGAACATGAAGTATCGCCAGCGCAAGGTCGGCGCTGTCGGCCACGAGCTCGCGCATGACCGACATCGGCGTCGGATGCGGGGCTTTCATTTCTCCCACCACACTGCCGGATTGAATGCTCAGCTCGGCGTCGAATTTGCGCGCGAGCTGCCGCATGCGCCCGTTTTCGGCGAGGCAAAGCACATGCAGCCGGTTGATCCGCCGGTTGCTGGCCGCGAGCAGGAGGTGCTCGAGCAGCGCCGTTCCCACGCCTTGGCTCTGCCATGCTCGCTCGATGCTCAAGGCCACTTCGGCGTCGCCCGCAGGCTCGAGCAGGCGCAACTCGGCCGCGCCGCGTAACACGTCGTCGACGAAGAAACCGTAGATGATCGCGCCGCTAAGCGCGCGGGGCTCGCAGTACCCCCGAATGAAGTCGTCGGAAACGGCGCCACCGAACCGATTGCGCCGGCTTTCGGCATCGAGGTGCAGCAAGTGCCCTCGGTAGAGCTCGGCCTCACCGACCCACAACCTGCGGATGCTGCCGCCGTATGTCAGAGCCTCATCCATCGGGTCTCCTGAGATTCGATCGGGAGATAAGCGGCAACTAAGCTTGGCGCTTGCGCGAAATTGCTGCGGCGGGAAGCGTCTTGCCTTGGCTTTCGCGATGCCGGTTGGCCGCGAGCGCAGCAACGGTGGTCGAAGGCTTCGCCACCGGAGCAACCATTCTCGATTAGCGACTGCGCCTCACGTGCCGCGGGTCCGAACAGGCAACCGAGGCGTGCGCGCGAAACTCACGGAAAGACTGTTTCAGCCGCTCCCCAACCAGCGACAAGATGATCAGGGTTATCGGGATGTAGGCTGTCCAAAACACGGAGAAGAACATGTCAACTCCTATTCACCATAAGTGTTGGGCCCGGCGATCGAGAGTGCTGCCGTGGTCGATCCAACTCGGAACCGGCCGAAGTTCGTTCGGCGGCGGCTCATCAGACTCCGCTCCGATCAGGCCGCCATTGACCACGACCTCGCGTATGATCGCTCGGCCCTCGGCCGCATCGATCTGCGCACGTTGCCCTGAGGGCCAACCTGCGAATGCCGGCGAGGCCAGCAGCGGCGCCGCAGTCATCGATGTGAGCCAGATTTTGCCGAGCATCGTTCAGCCACTCTCGTTAGGCGGCCGGCGCAAGGGCCGGCCGCATCGTCGAACAGGCCATCGCGTGGGCTTTGAACCGGAAGTTCTTGCCCAAGTGGCGTCAGTTACCGGAGCCATAGCAGGGGGAGCTTGGTCCCCAGCCTTGGCCGTAGCAGTTCGCTGCACCCTGCGCGGTGGGTGCGGTCTGAGCGAACGTCGGGCTGGCAAGCAGCGTGACCAGCGCGAGCGCGGCGATAAGGGCTTTCATGATGCCTCTCCAATTTGTACGGACGGTCGTCCGTGAGGTCCTGCAACAGCGACGGGCCGACGGCCGGTGCTCAGCAGTCACCAACGAGATGGCGCCGCGCGGTCGCGGGATAAATCATGTTTTGGGATTCGAGGGCCAATCCAATTGATTGGCGCGCTTATACTTTGGTTTAGATCTGGCGGTCGGCCCTGCAATTTTATCTTGGCGGACGGCGGCGCCCGGTTCGATAATCGTGCATGAAAGTGCTATGTTCGCGGGAGAAACCGCTGTCCGGAGGGAACTCCAGTGATCGAGCGCCCAGCTCGCCCATTCGCCGCTGGCGAAGAGCCGACCGTATTCGTCGTCGACGACGACGAATCCATGCGCGAAGCCCTCAGGAGCCTGTTTCGATCGGTCAAGCTCAGGGTCGAGACGTTCGGTTCGACCGCGGACTTCTTGCGCAGCAAGCTCGCCGACGTGGCAAGCTGCCTTGTGCTCGACGTCAGATTGCCCGGGATAAGCGGGCTGGATTTCCAGGCCGAGCTCGCCAAGGCGAACATCAATATTCCCATCATATTCATGACCGGCCACGGCGACATCCCCATGTCCGTGAAAGCGATGAAAGCCGGGGCGATCGATTTCCTGACCAAGCCGTTTCGCGATCAGGACATGCTGGACGCGGTCGCCTCCGCGCTCGAACGCGATCGAAACCGGCGAAAGGAGGAGCAGCGCCTAACGGAACTACGGGCGCACTTCGAGGAGTTGACCGAGCGCGAACGGGAAGTGCTGGGCCTCGTCACTGCCGGGCTGATGAACAAGCAGGTCGCCGCGGAACTGGGGCTGAGCGAGATCACCGTCAAGATCCATCGCGGTCACGTCATGCGAAAAATGGCTGCCCGCTCGCTGGCCGACCTGGTGCGCATGGCGGAACTGCTGGGCGTTCGGCGAACCAAGGCGGAGAGCGGCTAGCACACGAGCAATTTGAACCGGCGCGCCGTCAGGTCCAAGCGCCGTGTCACACCGTGAACTGGGATCGCAGCGAACGCTCGTGCGGGTGCTTTTCGCGCCACTTCGGACCCGGGCCGCGCATGTAGTGAAGTTCGGGCCGATAAGGATTGAAAAGGCCTTTCGTCAGAGTTCGCCAAATCTCCCCGACTTCGGTCGAGCCGACGCTCCTCGCCAGAGTGATACCAACCACTCTCGAGGACTGAAAGATCAAAGCGGTGCTGCGGCTCATGATCGCTACTCCATCGCGCGATCGTCCTGGTGACGTCGCAGTGAAGGATAAGCGTAAAGGCGCACCGATCCATTCTACGCAGGTTGAGCCAAACGCCGACTTCGGGTTGGGAAGAACATACCTAGATTTCATCCGCCACGGGCGCACGCACCGACGGCAGGCCCCGCGCTGCATCAGCCACCGAAAGAGAGACGGCGGACCGAACGCGGGGGTTGTGGCATCCTCGCGTAAAGAAAGGCCGGTGGGCTGTGCCACCGGCCTGAGTCCCTATGTCTGAGCGAAACGCGGGGGAGGATACCGGTCTCGGAACGACTTACCGGCGAGCAGGGGCAGGGAGCGGGGGGACCCTGGACGATCAAGCCGGTTGACGAGACATAGGCCGAGTCTTAGTCGATCGCGGCGGCGCGTCGTCATCGTCTAGGAAGCTAACGCATTCGCACGGGAATGCTTTCGCGATATTGCCTCGGTTGATCGGGTTTTGCGGCGAATTCCGGTGAACAGCCTCTGTGCGGGACCGCAGCTCGCCACAGGCAGAAGCGACCATACGCGGTCGCCATCGCCGACGATTGAAAGAAGGCGTCGAATCCACTCCTCCGCGGGTTTCTATTCTCCGTTTCCTGTCGCCGAGATGGAGATGGACCAGTCAAATCCAGCGCAGCCAGCGCGCAGTCGCGAGGGAAGACCGCCAAAAGTTTCAGACTGATCCTAATACCTTGATATGATACTTGTGCCGTTCCACACGACATATTTCTGGTTGGTGGAAGAGTTCGCCGCAGCTTCAGATTCGTCCAGTTGCGGCTTTACCGAGGACCGGCAATTGCCCGACGCTCCCATCATTTCGATCATCGACGACGATGATTCTATGCGCTGCGCGATGAAAAGTCTTGTGACGTCGCTCGGGTTGCGCGTCCATACCTTTCGGTCGGCCGAAGAGTTCTTGCAGTCACCGTCTGTCGACGATACGTCGTGCCTGATCACCGACGTGCAGATGCCGGGCCTGAGCGGCGTCGAGCTGCAGAATCTGCTCTTGGCGCGAGCTCGCCACATGCCCATCATCTTGGTGACGGCTTTTCCGGAGGAGCGCATGCGCAACCGCGCGATTGAGGCCGGGGCGCTGGGCTTCCTGAGCAAGCCGTTCGAAAGTCAGATGCTGATCAAGCTCATCGAAAAGGCGATAGCAACCGGTCCTAAAAATTGAAGTTCCCCGCGATCGCGCAAAACGGCACGTCCCGCGACTCGCGAGCAGGAATGCCCGCCCGAGGCGCGACAGGAGCGTTGAACGAGCAGCAAGTCCTGCTGGCGACGCTGCCGCCGAGCCTTACCCAGAAGCGGTTTGTCCTTGCCGTCGTGCTGGTCTTGTTCGCCGCGTTCTGCGCCACGCTGCCCTTCGTCACGGTTCCGGTCGGGTATATCAGGGAGTTCATTCCCGCATATGCCACGGCCATGTTCGTGATTAGCTCGATCACCTCCGCTTTGCTGTTCGTTCAATTTTCCGTCGTCCATTTACGCGCTCTGCTTGCGATTTCCGGCGGTTATCTGTTCAGCGCGGTCATGACCGTCCCGTGGGCTCTGACGTTTCCCGACCTGTTCGGCGAGACGGATATGACCAGTACCACATGGGGACTGCTCTCTAGGCTGTGGCACCTTGGTTTCACTCTCTCCTTCATCGGCTATGCGCTTCTGAAAGACGACGACGCGACGGAGCGGTGGCCGCGCCGCTCAGTGTCTTTCCTCGTTCTGTTGGGCGTCGCCGGCGCCTTGGTCGTTCTCGATAATATCGCCTGGCTCGCGACCACCAGCCCGTTGATGCCGAGCGCCTTGCCGGTATCGATGCTCTTCGAGCGCTCGCAAAGCTATTGGAACGGCGCCTTGTTGCTCTTCACGTTGGTTGCGCTGGTTCTGCTGTGGTCGAGGCGGCGTTCGGTGCTCGACCTTTGGCTCATCGTGGCCATGTGCGGTTTGCTGATAGAACTTTGTCTGATCGCCTTGGTCGGCCGCCGTTATGTCGTTGGATGGTATGCCGGCCGCGCTTATTTCCTCGTTTCCTCGACGCTCGTGCTCGCCATCCTGCTTTCTGAAACCGCCCTGCTTTATGCGCGGCTCGCCCGCTCGGTGGTGGCGCAGAGCCGCGAACGCGAGGCGCGACTGATGACTATGGACATATTGTCGGCCTCGATCGCGCACGAGATGAATCAACCTCTGGCAAGCATCGTGACCAGCACCGATGCGGCTTCGCGCTGGCTCGGGCGCCCGACGCCGGATGTCGAGGAGGTAAAGGCGGCGCTCGGTCAAATTCGCAATTCCGCGTATCGCGCCAGAGACCTCATCGGCAGCATTCGGGCGATGGTGAAAAGGGATGGACGGAACCGGGCGCGGCTCGATCTCAATGATCTCGTGCGTGAAGTTCTCGCACTTCTCGGGCGCGACTTGCAGCGGAACCGAATTTCTGTCGAACTCGAATTGGACGAAAGCGTCGCTCCGGTGAAGGGCGATCGCATCCAGCTGCAGCAGGTGCTGGTAAACCTGATCACCAACGCGATGGAAGCCATGATGGAGAACAAGCGGCCCCGCATCCTGCGCATCAAATCCGCAACCCATGACCCGCACGGCGTGATGGTGTCGGTGGCGGACACCGGGCCGGGAATCGATCCGGCGGTCGCCAATCGTATTTTCAATCCGCTGTTCACGACCAAGTCGAGCGGCATGGGCTTGGGCCTGGCGATTTGCCGGTCGATCATCGAGGGTCACGACGGCCGACTATCGGTGTCGTCGGCCGCCGAAGGCGGCTCGGTATTTCAATTCGTGCTGCCGGCAGACATCGCCCCGTAGGGCGAACAGGCGCGCGCGCAAGCGCCGAAGGGATGCCGCTTATTCGGCGGGCTGCGCCTCCGGTTGCCCGGCCGCTTGCGCCTTTCTTTTCCGCGACATCCAGGTCTGCAGCCGGTCGAAGTAGATATAGATGACCGGCGTCGTATAGAGGGTCAGAACCTGCGATAGAGCCAGGCCTCCAACGATGGCGTAGCCGAGCGGCTGGCGGATCTCCGAGCCAGTCCCGGTACCCAGCATCATCGGCACCGCGCCGAGCAGCGCCGCCATCGTGGTCATCAGGATCGGCCGAAACCGCAGCAGGCACGCCCGGTAGATTGCTTCCTCGGCCGTCAACCCTTGGCTGTGTTCCGCTTCCTGCGCAAAATCCACCAGCATGATGCCGTTCTTCTTGACGATGCCGATCAGCAGGAGGATGCCCACGATGCCGATCACGCTCAGATCCAAGTGTACCGCCATCAGCAGTAACAGCGCCCCGAGGCCTGCCGATGGGAGCGTCGAGATGATGGTGACGGGATGGATGATGCTTTCGTAGAGAATGCCGAGGATGAGATAAATGACGACCAGAGCTGCGAGGATCAGCAGCGGCGTGCTCTTAATGGATTGCAGGTAGGCCTGGCCGTTTCCCTGAAAGCTGGTCTGCAACGACAGAGGTTTGCCCAAGTCCTTCTCGACTTTCTGAATGGAAGCGACGGCTTCTCCTAGCGAAGTTCCCGGAAGCAGGTTGTAGGAGATGGTTACCGACTGAAACTGGCCCTGATGGTTGACCACGAGCGGCGCCACTTTGACGGCGCTGGTGATCAGCGTGCGCAACGGCACCTGTTGGCCGGTCGAGGAACTGACGTAGAGCTGTCCGAGCGCTTCCGGGTCGTACTGATACTTCGGCGGAACCTCCAGCACCACGTGATACTGCGCAATCTGTGTGTACATCGTCGAGATGATGCGCTGGCCGTAGGCGTCGTTGAGGGTGTTGTCGATGGCGGAGGGCGTAATGCCGTAGCTCGAGGCCACATCGCGATTGATGGTGATGTCGAGCAGCGGGCCCGCATTCATCTGGTCGGTGGTGACGCCGGTAAGGCCCGGCAGGGCCCTGATCTTTTC
>Ga0207693_10001480_pt1 | contig 20759 bp, 21 predicted proteins | sample LARL81metaG_FD_184347 | JGI IMG/M metagenome (GOLD analysis project Ga0207693, IMG submission 184347) | Corn, switchgrass and miscanthus rhizosphere microbial communities from Kellogg Biological Station, Michigan, USA - LAR L8-1 metaG... | ecosystem: Host-associated > Plants > Roots >... | reverse complement strand
TCTGCGCACCCAGCATGCCGGCATTCTCGACGCCATTCGCGACAGCAGGGATCTCGACGACGTCACCACGGGCAAGCTCAAGTCCGTGGTGGACGACTACGCCCGGACCTTCGCTTGAATCACTGACATGGCCAGTCTCAAGGACATGCGGGTTCGCATTGCGGCGACCAAAGCGACCCAGAAGATCACCAAGGCCATGCAGATGGTCGCTGCTTCGAAGCTGCGGCGCGCGCAAGCTACAGCGGAAGCGGCGCGCCCTTATGCCGAGCACATGGGCAAGGTCCTGGGCAACATAGCCCGCGCGGTGCAGGATCGCGGCGGGGCGCCGCGGTTGTTGGCGGGTACCGGCGCCGACAGCGTGCATCTGCTGCTGGTTTGCACCGCAGAGCGAGGGCTCTGCGGCCCGTTCAACTCGGCGATCGTGCGGCTCGCCCGCGAACGCGCCAACACGCTGATTAGCGAGGGCAAAGAGGTCAAATTCTTCTGCGTGGGCCGCAAAGGCTACGAGCAGCTTCGCCGTCAATTCGAGAAACAGATCATCGATCACATTGAATTGCGTGCCGTCCGCACGCTTGGCTTCGAGCATGCGGAAGGGATCGCAGACAAGATCCTCCGCCTTTTCGAGCAGAATGCTTTCGACGTATGTACCTTGTTCTTTTCTCGTTTCAGGTCGGTCATGGCGCAGATTCCGACCGCGCAGCAGGTCATTCCGCTGGAGCTCACAGGCGGGAATGAACCAGGCGGCGGGGCTGCCTACGAGTACGAGCCGGACGAGGACGAAATCCTTTCCGAGCTTCTGCCGCGCAATCTCGCGGTGCAGATCTATCGTGCGTTGCTCGAAAATGCAGCTTCGTTCTATGGCGCACAGATGACGGCGATGGACAATGCCACCCGCAATGCCGGGGAGATGATCCGCAAGCAGACGCTGAGCTACAACCGCACCCGCCAGGCGATGATCACAAAGGAGCTGATCGAGATCATCTCTGGCGCGGAAGCCCTCTGACCCGTCATGGCCGGGCTTGTCCCGGCCATCCACGCCTTGGCTCCCGCGGGAAAGACGTGGATGCGCGGGACAAGCCCGCGCATGACGTGGATAGAAACGAGCAAACCAGTTCTAGTGAGGTAAAGGAATATTCATGGCCAATGCTGTCGGACATATCACCCAGGTGATCGGGGCCGTCGTCGATGTGCAGTTTGAAGGTGACCTCCCCGCCATCCTCAATGCGCTGGAGACGCGCAACCAAGGCAATCGCCTCGTGCTCGAAGTTGCCCAGCATCTCGGGGAATCGACGGTGCGAACGGTTGCTATGGATACGAGCGAGGGGCTCGTGCGCGGGCAGGAAGTGACTGACACCGGGGCACCGATCGAGGTTCCCGTGGGTGACGGCACGCTCGGCCGGATCATCAACGTGGTCGGCGATCCCGTGGATGAAGCCGGCCCCGTGCCCCATACGGAGACGCGCGCCATCCACCAGAACGCGCCCGCCTACACCGAGCAGTCAACCGAATCTCAGATCCTGATCACCGGCATCAAGGTCGTCGATCTGCTCGCGCCCTATGCCAAAGGCGGAAAGATCGGCCTGTTCGGCGGCGCCGGCGTGGGCAAGACCGTCATCATCATGGAGCTGATCAACAACGTCGCCAAGGCGCACGGCGGCTACTCGGTGTTCGCCGGAGTTGGCGAGCGCACGCGCGAGGGCAATGATCTTTATCATGAGATGATCGAATCCGGGGTCAACAAGGACCCCAAGGAGCACAACGGCTCGGCCGCGGGCTCGAAATGTGCGCTGGTCTACGGCCAGATGAACGAGCCGCCGGGCGCCCGCGCGCGGGTCGGTCTTTCTGGGCTGACCGTAGCGGAATATTTCCGCGATAAGGGCCAGGACGTGCTGTTCTTCGTGGACAACATCTTCCGCTTCACCCAGGCGGGCTCCGAAGTCTCGGCGCTGCTCGGGCGCATTCCGTCGGCGGTCGGATACCAGCCTACGCTCGCAACCGACATGGGCGCGCTGCAGGAGCGCATTACCACGACGACCAAGGGCTCGGTCACATCGGTCCAGGCGATCTATGTCCCAGCCGACGATCTCACCGATCCCGCGCCGGCAACCTCGTTTGCTCACCTCGATGCGACGACCGTGCTCTCGCGAACGATCGCGGAGAAAGGCATCTATCCGGCGGTCGATCCACTCGATTCCACCTCGCGCATGCTCTCGCCGATGATCGTGGGGGAGGAGCATTATAATGTCGCGCGCCAGGTGCAGCAGATCCTGCAGCGCTACAAGGCGCTCCAAGACATCATCGCCATTCTCGGGATGGACGAGCTCTCGGAGGAGGACAAGCTCACCGTGGCCCGCGCGCGCAAGATCGAACGCTTCCTCTCGCAGCCATTCCATGTGGCCGAAGTGTTCACCGGCGCGCCCGGAGTATTCGTCGAGCTCGCCGACACCATTCGCGGGTTCCAGGGGCTGTGCGAGGGAAAATATGACTACCTGCCGGAGGCCGCCTTCTACATGGTCGGCACGATCGATCAGGCGGTGGAGAAGGGGAAGCGCTTGGCTGCGGAAGCGGCGTAGTGTTCAGGTATCAGGGCAACAGGGATTAGAACGAAGAGGTCAGAAAATGAACAATGGACGGGCCGATGCTTCAGCTGGTATCTGGATCTGATAACTGATACCTGACAACCTGATATGCATTTCGACCTTGTCTCGCCGGAGAGGCTGCTGATCAGCGGCGACGTGACGCAAGTCGACGTCCCCGGTAGTGAAGGCGACTTTGGCGTCCTCGCGGGGCACGCGCCGCTCGTCACGACGATGCGTCCGGGAATTCTCGTGATCTACCGCGACGGTCAGGCTCCGCTGCGCATCGTGATCAACGGCGGATTCGCCGAGGTGGGCGCGAATGGGCTGACTGTGCTCGCGGACACTGCGGTGCCGATCGAGGAGTTCGATGCGGCGGCGCTCGCGGGCGTTATCAAGGATACGGAAGAGGACATCGCCGACAGCACCGACGGCTGGCAGCGCGACAAGCTCTCCCGCCGGCTGGAGCAGCTGCACGAGCTCCAGCGAGCGGTTGTTTCCTGAGGCTCGCCGGCGTGCCGTTCAGCGCGGCGGAAGGAAGCGCGAGAATTCCTGGACGACGCGTTCGTAGACCGCGCGCTTGAACGGCACGACCATCGCAGGAAGGTTGGCGAGCCGCTCCCACCGCCATTCCACGAATTCGGGATCATGCCCGCCGGCGGGATGCGCGATGTCGATTTCACTCTCCTCACCTGTGAAACGCAGGGCATACCATTTCTGCTTCTGCCCGCGATATCTGCCGCCCCAGGCCTGACCGACGATCTCGCGCGGAATGTCGTAGACGAGCCATTCCTTGATTTCGCCGAGCTTCTCGACCGAGCTGATGTTGGTTTCTTCATGCAGCTCGCGCAGCGCCGCAGGCCAGGGGTCCTCGCCGGGATCGATGCCTCCCTGCGGCATCTGCCAGACATGGATGTTGTCGACGTGTTCGGGGCCGTCGATGCGCCGTCCTATGAAAACGCGGCCTGCCCGGTTGAAGACAGCGAGACCTGCGCATGGCCGGTAGGGCAATGACTCAAACGACGCCATCTGAGCCGTATTTCAGCGTACAGGCAGGGATCGCGCCGGTGTCCGAGCGCTTGCGCCCAATGCAGCTGCGGACGGGAGGGGCGGGTCGGACATTTGCTGATCGAAGCCGATCACATTCGATGTCGCCGGGATGACGATCTCCCCCCGCTTGCCGGTCATGCCGCTGAACTCGTCAATCGTCATAGGGATGCTCGCGAATCGAGAGTTAAGCCTTGCGACCCAAATCCAGCAGGCAAAAATCCTAATCCTTTGTTTACCATGCCTCGAAAGCTTTTGTTTTCACCATCAGGGGCTTGCACGAAAAATACGCAAAAATACGAAAAATCGGGGCGGCACCCAGCCGCCCCGCTTGCGCAACCTCTAGTTGAATATCAGTTCGGTACCGCCGTTTTCGGGTTCGGCGGGTAGGCCGAGTTCTTGCTGATCCCGCGGATGAGATCGAGCGCGTTGTGGAGCGCCTTGTCGTCCTTCGGGTCCGGCGGGATGTAGGACTGCGACCCCGTCTGCTCGTCGCCTTCCGCCTTGAGGTGCCCGCGCAACGAAGCCTCGCCGCGGGTGTCGGTGCGCGTCTTGAGCTCGTCCGGCACCTCCTGGAGGACCTCGATGTCGGGCGAGATGCCCTTGGCCTGGATCGAGCGGCCGGACGGGGTGAAATAGCGCGCCGTCGTGAGCCGCAGGGCGCCGTTGCCGGAGCCGAGAGGGATGATGGTCTGCACCGATCCCTTGCCGAAGGAGCGCGTGCCGATGACGGTCGCGCGCCGGTGATCCTGCAGCGCGCCGGCGACGATCTCCGAAGCCGAGGCCGAGCCGCCGTTGATCAACACGATGAGCGGCTTGCCTTTGCTCAGATCCCCGGCCCGGGCATTGAACCGCTGCGTCTCCTCGGCATTGCGCCCGCGCGTCGAGACGATCTCCCCCTTCTCCAGAAAGGCATCGGAAACGGAGATCGCCTGATCGAGGAGGCCGCCCGGATTGTTGCGCAGATCGATGACGAAGCCCTTGAGCTTGTCGCCCGCCTGGGCCGTGAGATCGGCGACCGCCTTCTTCAAGCCATCCGTGGTCTGCTCGTTGAACTGGGTGACGCGGATGAACCCCACGTCATCGCCTTCCAGGCGAGAGCGCACGGAGCGCACGCGGATGATGTCGCGGGTGATCGACACTTCGATCGGCTTGTCCCCACCCTTGCGCATGACCTTGAGCTTGATCTTGGTGTTCACCGGCCCGCGCATCTTCTCGACCGCCTGGTTCAGGGTAAGGCCCTGCACCGGCTCGTCGTCGAGGTGGGTAATGATGTCGTTCGCCATGATGCCGGCCTTGGCCGCCGGCGTCTCATCGATGGGGGCGACCACCTTGATCAGCCCCTCCTCCATGGTGACCTCGATGCCGAGCCCGCCGAACTCGCCGCGGGTCTGCACCTGCATGTCGCGGAAGCTCTTGGTATCCATATAGCTCGAATGCGGATCGAGCCCGGCCAGCATGCCGTTGATGGCCGATTCGATCAGCTTGCCGTCGTCGGGTTTCTCCACATAGTCGGCGCGCACCCGTTCGAACACGTCGCCGAACAGGCTGAGCTGCCGATACGTGTCGGCCGCCGCCGCGGCTTGCGCGCGTGCGCCCTCCAGCAAAAGCCGGGGCTGGGTTGTTACCAGTGTGACGGCGACACCCGCCGCCGCGCCGAGGAGGATAAGAGAAGTCTTGCGCATCATCCGCGAACCTTCTGGCCTTGCGTTGCGACCCACCATGGGCCTGAATCGACGGGTACCCCGTCCTTGCGGAATTCCACATATAGTACGGGCTGACTACTGTCGCCCGCCGGTGCCCCGGTCGATGAGTCTCCGCCGCCCATCACCGCGACCGGCTCTCCCGTCACTACGAATTGCCCCAGATCAACGGATATCCGCTCCATCCCAGCGAGCAGTACATGATAACCGCCACCGGCATTAAGGATCAAGAGTTGGCCATAATTGCGGAAGGGCCCCGCATAAACCACCCAGCAATCACACGGAGCTGTGATCTGGCTGCCGGGGCGCCCCGCAAGGGTGAGACCTTTTTCCGTGCCGCCGTGCCCATCGGGAGCCCCGAACTCCTTGATTCTCTCCCCGCTCACCGGAAGCGGCAGGAGACCTTTGGCCGCAGAGAAGGCAACCGCGGGGGTTAGGCGCCCGGGGTCGCGCAGCGCCGCGAGATCGGGCCGCCCGTCGAGCGCCTTTCGGTCCTCGCTCGCGCGCGCCACCGCGCGCTTGGCCCGCGCTGCCGTATCGAGGGCCTGCTCGATCTCGCCGATGAGCGCATTGAGGCTGCCGGCCGCGCGCGCCAGCTGGTGAGCATGCTCGCGCTCGCTGCCGAGCGCCTGCTCCGCCTCGCTTTGGCGCTTCTGGCGCTCCTCAATGAGCACGGAGAGACGCTGGCGCTCCTCCGCGAGTACGAAGAGGTCGCGCGCGAGCTTGTCGCGTTCCTGCGCGATCTCCCTGCGCAAGCGAACGAGCTCGCCGAGATCGGCAGAAAGGATCTCGGCCTGCTGGCGCACTTCCGGCAGCACTGCGCCCAGCACCATGGCGGAGCGGACGGATTGGAGCGCATCCTCGGCGCGGACGAGGAGCGCGGGAGGTGCTTCGCGGCCGATGCGCTGCAGGGCCGCCAGGAGCTCGGAGATGAGGTTGCGGCGCTGCTGCAACGAGCCCCGCAGCGCCTCCTCCCGCTCGTCGAGCGGCTCGATGCGCGCCTGAGTTTTTGCGATTCGGTCCTCGACGGCGGCAACGCGCGCCGTCGTATCGATGATCTGCTGGTTGAACTTGCGCCGATCGTCGCCCATGAGCTCGATCTCGCGCTTGAGCTTTGCCTCCTTTTCCAGGGTCTTGCGCTGCTCGGTGCGCAGCGCCTCAAGCTCCTTGTCGCGCTGCTTGAGGCTGTCGAGACTCGCGGGCGGCGCGGCGGAGGGTTTGTTCTGCGGCGCGAACGGATCAAGCGACAGGGGCGCCTGGGCGGAAGCCGCAATCGGCCCGATCGCCAGCATGGCGAATGTCGCCGCGAGCATGCGGCCCATAACCGGACAGGCTGAAGGCAGCGGGCGCATCACTCCCTTGTGTGCAAGAACCGGTCCATTGCCGCAATAGGCATCAGGATTGCCGCGGTATTAAGACTAAGAGGCGTGCGCAGCATCAATGCGTCCTGATGTCCGCGTGGCTCCTGGATCCCGGATCTTCTCTCGCCGGCCAAGGCCGGCGTCGCTCGTCCGAGATACGAAAAACTCGTGTCCCGGGCGAGTGCAGCAAGCGCTCTTGCGCGAGCGAAACGAGACCGGGACCCAAACGGGGTAACAAGCGCGACGCACCTCGGCGGTTTAAGCGCGGTGGTAGGGGTGGCCGGCGAGGATGGTGATGGCGCGGTAGATCTGCTCAAGGAGCATGATGCGGGTAAGCTGGTGCGGCCATGTGGCCGCGCCGAAAGCAATCGCCAGCTCCGCCTTCTCGCGCAGGCTGGGGGCGAGCCCGTCGTGGCCGCCGACGATGAACGCGACGGCGGCTTTGTCCTGCGCGCGCCAGCCCTGCAATCGCCCCGCAAAGGAAGGGCTGCTCATGCTCTCGCCGCGCCCGTCCAGAATCACTATGACGCCGTCTTCGGGAATCACATTAGCGATTGCGATCGATTCCTCGGTCATGCGGCGTGCGGGATCGCTGGCACGACTTTCTCTGATCTCGATGATGTCGAACCCGTTGATGCCGGCGGAGCGCCCGGTGCTCGCCGCAAGCTTGTGATAGCGCGCCGCGAGCTCGCGCTCGGGACCTTGCTTGAGCCGGCCGACGGCGGCGACCACGATCCGCATGGGTCAGGATAGGCACGGGTGCTGCGCGCGCTCAAGCCTGGAAGCGCGCGTTTGAAACCCGCCCCAACATGCGGCCACCGCACGGAACCTCTCGTAGGGGCGACGCATGCGTTGCACTCGACCCGCCGCCGCATGCTGAAAGAGGGCGAGGCAATGGCTCGCCTACGAACCGTCGCGGCGTTAGCTCGGGCGGGGGCCGTGCGGGGATGCGGGCGCCCACATCTTCTCGAGATTGTAGAAGGCGCGCACCTCGGGGCGAAACACATGGACGATAACGTCGCCCGCGTCGATCAGCACCCAGTCGCAGTGCGGCATGCCCTCGACCTTGGCGTCCGAAAGCCCGGCCTTGGCGAGATCCTTGAGGACGCGATCTGCCACCGAGCCGACATGACGTTGGGAGCGGCCCGATGCTATTACCATGGCATCTGCGATCGAGGTCTTGCCTAAAAGATCGATGGGGAGGATGTCCTCGGCCTTCATGTCATCGAGGCTCGCGAGGACCAAGCGGAGAACCTCCTCGGCGGCGGGTCGCGGCCGGGAGATCGATTCGGCGGCGCGGCGCGCGCCATGCCGAGCAAGTCCATGTGTTGGCAGGGTTCCTTTCCTTTCACTGCATCACCGCCCCCGCACCTGCGGGAGCAGCAATTAAGATAGGCACGTAGGCCCACTCCTTTCAATCCGGCAGTGTTCCAGTAGTTTCAATGTGTGACAGATTCGTCACTGCGCGTGCCGTAGGGGCGAGGCAATGCCTCTCCATTTTCAGCATGCTCGGCGGCGGATGGAGGGCGACGCATGCGTCGCCCCTACGAGGGAGCCGCGCCTTTGGGCTGCAGCGCAACGCGAGCCGCGCGCAACGCGGTGGAGGAGAGGGGCGACTTGAGCCCGTGCAGGTAGACTGACACCGGCGGCTTGCGGTCGAGCAGCGACTTTGCCGCCCCTTCCGGGATGCGCGAACGTGCGAGAAACTGGCCCGCAGCGCTGGCACTGGCATAAAGGCTCGGCCCCAACCGGTCGATAATGGCGATGGGGACCAGCGCAACAATCCCCCGCCATTTCTGCCAGCGATGAAAGCTGCGCAGGTTGTCGGCTCCCATGATCCAGACGAAGTGAACTCCGGGGCAATGCTGGCGCAGATAGGCGATGGTCTCGTAGGTGTAGCGCGTGCCGATCTGCGCCTCGAGCCCGAGCACCGCAATTCGGGGATGGCGGGCGAGCTTGCGGGCAGCGACAATACGCGCCTCAAGGGGCGCAAGGCCGCGGGTGTCCTTGAGCGGATTGCCAGGGGTGACCAGCCACCAGACGCGGTCGAGGCGCAGCCGCTTCATGGCAATCAGGCAGGCGGCGAGATGCGCATCGTGGGGAGGATCGAAGGTGCCGCCGAAGAGGCCGATGCGCATGCCGCGGCTGTACGCGGGCAGGTGGACGTTACCGCGCCCGCGACGCGCGATCGGGGGCTTCACCTCTTGTGTGCTCAGCCGGGCCGCAACCTCTGCCTGCTCCCTCCCCCCTTGTGGGGGAGGGTTGGAGAGGGGGGTGGCGCGTTTCGCAACTTCGGCGCCCATATCTCACGATTCCCACCCCCAACCACTCCCGACGCGAACCCGGGCATGCCCGAGTTCCTCAACATGTCTGGCCGAAATCGGATGAATCCGACTTCGGCTAGGGAGGGGAGCCCGCCGAGCGCGCCGCATGTCTGGATCAAAAAAACCGCGCCGCGCGCAAGTCTGGTTCACGGCCTGGTCTGCCCGGTGCCGCGCACGCGATACTTGAAGGTGGTGAGCTGATCGACGCCCACCGGGCCGCGCGCGTGAAACCGGCCCGTCGCAATCCCGATCTCGGCGCCGAAGCCGAACTCGCCGCCGTCGGCAAACTGCGTCGAGGCGTTGTGCAGGACAATGGCGGAATCCACCTCGCGCAGGAACCTTTCCGAGCTGGGCTTGTCCTCGGTCACGATCGATTCGGTGTGGTGCGACCCGTAACGCTCGATGTGCGCAATAGCTTCGTCCAGACTCCCGACCACTTTCACGGAGATGATCGCGTCGAGATATTCCGTCGACCAGTCCTCCTCGCTCGCCGGCTTCACGCGCGCGTCTACTGCGCGCGTTGCGGCGTCACCGCGCACCTCGCAGCCGGCTTCGAGCAGCATTTTCACCAGCGGTGCGAGATGCGATTGTGCGGCGGCCGCATCAACGAGCAGCGTCTCGGCCGCCCCGCACACGCCGGTGCGCCGCATCTTGGCATTGAGCACGATGTCCTTGGCCATATCGAGCCCGGCGCTGCGCTCCACAAAGACGTGGCAGATGCCTTCGAGATGGGCGAAGACCGGCACGCGCGCTTCCTCTTGTACGCGCGCCACCAGGTTCTTGCCTCCCCGCGGCACGATCACGTCGATTGCGCCGTCGAGGCCCGCCAGCATCATTCCGACCGCCGCGCGCTCGCGCGTTGGCACGAGCGCGATGGCGGTCTCAGGCAATCCCGCCTTGCGCAGACCGGCGAGCAGTGCGGCATGGATCACGCGGTTGGAACGGTGGCTCTCGGAGCCGCCGCGCAGGATGGCGGCATTGCCCGCCTTGAGGCTAAGTGCGGCGGCATCGGCAGTGACGTTGGGGCGGCTTTCATAAATGATGCCGATAACGCCGAGGGGCACGCGCACGCGCTCGATGGTCATACCGTTGGGCCGCGTCCAGCGCTCCGTGATTCTGCCGACCGGGTCGGAGAGGGCGCGCACCACGTCGAGCCCTGCGGCCATCGCGGAAATGCGCTTCTCATCGAGCGCAAGGCGATCGAGAAACGCCGCGGTCGCACCCGAGCCCTTGGCTTCTGCGACATCGGCGGCATTGGCGGCGAGAATCTCGGCTCTGCGCGCGCGGATCTCATCCGCCATGGCGGCGAGCGCATCGTCCTTCTGCTGCGTCGGGGCGAGGGCGAGCACGCGCGCGGCTTGCCTTGCCCGCGAGCCGAGCTCGCGCATAACCGCGGCGATCTCGGTCGCCCCCTCGACGGCTTGCAGCTGTGCGCTCATCGCAAGTCCCTGATCAGGCGTGTGTCCTACCATGTTCCCGCGGGCCCGGCGAGACCGGCAGTGGCTGCCGTGGTCTACCCGCACGGCTCTATGATATGGTTCCCCATATGAAGACCATTCTCAACATCGATGATGCCGTCATGGCCGAGCTAGAGCGCGAGGCCGCACGTCAAGGCCGCACGATGTTGGAGCTGGTCGAAGGCGCGCTACGAGGTTTCGATTGAACGACTCGCGGTCGCAAGCTGCCGACGACGATCGCGCGATCTCAAACTGACTCAGTGTTCCTCCAGCATTATGGTCTGCAACACGGCGGCCATTGCAAACGGCTCAGTTGCGGAACTCCTTGATCTGCGGCTTGGCACCCCATTCGCAGAATCCTTTAGCGTCAAACGGAAGCTGGCGCTCACGATAAAGCAGTTCGTCAGCGATCTCGCGCACCCCTGAGGAGTACTCGAAGATCATCCCGTCTGGGCCTTCGAAATAGAGGAACCTTGCCGAGGACGTCGGATGCCGTCCCGGACCGAACACCATCGGCACCTGGCGTTCGGACAGGAAATAGAACGAGCGCATCACGTCGTCGCCGGTCGCGACCTGGTGGTTGATGTGCTGGATGCCGGCGCGGTCGGTCGGGAACAGGGCGATGCTGTGATGAACTTCGTCGATGCGCAGAAGGGCCGCATCGCCGATCCGGTCGCTCACCCGGGCGTTGCACACCTTCGTCCAGAAGGTCTCATCGCGCGCCGCGTCGGTGGTGCACAATCCGATGTGGCTGAATCCGGTGATTCCGGCGTCGCGCTCGCCGTGATAGCGCCGATTGCCGATGGCGGGGCGCCAGACTAGCTCGATTTTGTTGCCCGTCGGGTCTTGGAAGGCGATGAAGCTGCGGACGTGACGCAATTCGGCTTCCTCCGCCGAACCCAAGCGGACATCATGACCGAGCCGATCAAGTTCGGCCGCCGCCGCCTCCAGTTCCGCGCGGTCAGAAACCTCGAACGCGGCAGCCTGATCGGCGGGAGACCCGGCGACATAGCACAGTGTGTGCTCGCGTTGATCGGACTTCAGATAGACCGAGTTCCTCGCTCGGTGCGAGATTTCCAGGCCCAGATAGTCCGTCGCAAACCTGGTGGCGCCGTCCAGATCGGCCGTGCCGAGCCGTACGTAAGAGACATTTTGGAGATTGATCACGTCATGAGACTCCTGTTCGCACCGCGGTCGATTAAGCGTTCCACACCGCGAGTCGCATCGATGAACTCACCGATCTTGCATTCGCTTCCCCAGTTGCAAAGTCCGTCCGGACCGGCCGGGAACTGGCGCGGCCGATGACGTTCGCCGACCGAGGCTCCTTCCGCGACAAAGCTGAAAAGGACACCGCAGGGACCTGCGAACGTGAGAAAGAGTTGCCCGGATGCAGGTCGTCGTCCAGGCCCGTGCATAACGGAAACTTGTAGGTCCCTCAGAGCGTACCAGTTGCGCATCAAGAGATTGACGTCATCGACTGCGTATTCGATGGCGAGAACGCCGGGCCGGCGGGCCGGGAACAAGACAATCCGGTGATGGGCGTCGTCAATCCGCAGATACGCTGCGTCACCGGCCCAGTCGCTGACGTGTGCGCCGAGAACGCCCGTCCAGATCGACAGGTCTTTTTCGATGTCGACAGAGCGCATGATCACGTCGGCCAAGCCTCGCACACCTGCATCCCGGCTGGGAAAGTAGCGCCACCCCGAGTTCAGCGGCCGCACGACCAGCTCGATGCGGTTACCACTGAAGTCTATGCACCAAGCCATGTCCTTGACCTTGCGCGAGGTGCAGTCTTCGGCCGAACCCCTGCCGGCGGAGAGACCAAGTCCCCGCAATCCCTCGAGGGCTATTTCAAGATCACGCGGGTAACGCACCTCCAGACCGACCGATTGCACGGCGCGATCGCCTGTGACGAAGGCAAGTGTGTAATCCCGAAAATCCGAGCGGAAGGTCGCGAGATCCTGGTCCCGGTCGATCGGCTCAAGGCCCAGAACGCGCTGAGCGAACTCCGCCGCGCTGCCGAGGTTGTCCGCGATAAGACGCACGTAGCGCAGTTGTTCGAGGTCAACCATTCATCGTCCCCGCCGGCTCGCAAGTCGGCATTCTAATTGGTTATCTTCCCCTCCGTTCACATTGGTCGGTTGACCGCCACGGTGTCACCGATCTCGAAGCTCATCAAGTCGACTCCTGACTCAAGCGGCCCGTGATACACCTTTCTTGTCTCGTCGATGATATCCTGCACCGTCGGCGCCGGGAACGGCACGCCGAATGCGGGTGCGCCCATCAGCACAATGTGGGTGAAAGCTGCGAGCTTCGGCTTGTCCTGGGCAAAAACCTCGCCGCATTGGGCAGGGGACGTGTGCAGATTGAATATCGCCATGAGCTTGGGGACTTTCTGCAAGACTGCGGGGTTCACGGCAAGAACTTCGTGGAGGAGCAGATCGACTCCGGCACCGTACTTGATGACGTTCTGATTGAGACGGGTATCACCGGAGATCAGCACGGACCGGCCTCTGAACTCGATGTGATATCCGACGGCTGGTTTGGCCGGGCCGTGATCGACCGTGAATGCGGTGACCTTCACTCCGTTTCGATCGAACACGACGCCATCCTTGTCGAACTCATGACCGACAAGGTCGATGTGCGGTTGATCGGGGCGCGCCGAGACGTCAGGCGCGTAGGCCCTGACAAGGTTCTCAACAAGCTCCTTCGCGCCGGCGGGACCGATCACTTCCATCGGCTTGGTGCGGCCACCCCATGACAAGGTGAGCCGGCTTGTCAGCCAGAGATCCGGCAATCCGACGATGTGGTCGGAATGGAAGTGGGTGAGAAAGATGGAAGTGATCTCTCGTCCTTTGACGCCGGCCTGCGACAGCCGCTCGACCACGCCGCGTCCGGCGTCAAACAGAAGGACTTCCTGGCCGGCGCGAACCAGCGTCATCGCGTTCATTCGATCGTGCGGCCCCACCGCGGCGAGACGACCGGGCTCCGGAATCGGCGATCCAGTTCCGAGAAGCGTGACAACGATGTCGGGCGCTTTCTGGTTCTGCGCGCCCGCAGATGCGCACCAGACGCCGGCGCCAGCGCACACTCCCGCGAAGCCGGCGGCGAATTTCTTCCACATCATGGATGACACGTTTCGCCTACATGTCGGAAAACCAGTGCCTCATTGGTGGCCTCCTACTTTGCGTGCTGTGGGTCGGCCACCAACTTGCGGATGGCGCCGAGCGTGGCATCGACCGCTTTGAGATAATCGCGCTCCATGATCTCGCGGAACTCGCGCTCCTCGCGGCTGTCGGATGGGGCATCAACAAGCTGCAGGGCGAAGCTGAAGCGGAGGCGCAGGGCATCGTCGCCGCCGAGGATCTCGTTCACAATGAATCCGTCGACGTTGCCGGACTCGCGCACGAACACGACTTTTTTTTCCGGGTAGAGGGTGACCCGCTCGCGCGCATCCTCGCCGCGGAAAATGATGTCGCGAATGAGCCCGTTCGGCATGCGCTTGACGATGTTACACTTCGCCATGCCGGGGACGAACGGCAGCGCATTCTCGGCTTTCATCACCAAGCCCTTCCAGATGTCGCTTCGGCTCAACGTTGGACGCCCCGATGGAACACCCTCGTTCGCCGCAACCTCTTTTGAAACGTAGATCATGGGGTCACCTCTGCTTCGATGGCGGTTACCTGAAAAGAATGGTCGGGGGCAGACCTGGCAATCTGCGACTCAGAATATGCCCTGTGGCTGCAGCCCGAGTTGCTGCGTACCATAGAGGGCCGACAGGGTGTCCCAATCGATGCTGGAGTGCAGCGCCGCGGTATTGGCGTCGCGCCAGAAGCGCTGCACGGCGTTCTTCTCGTCTGCCGCAGCTGCGCCGGACTTGAAGAAGATCTCGTTGACGACCTCGGCCGAGGTCCGCGCGGCAAAACCGTGATTGCGGCGGATGCGCACGCGCTGTTCGATCTCGGGCGTGCCGCCGGCGCGCACGATGTCCTGCCCCTCCTGCAGACTGGTCACCATCAGGGTCTGCGCCGCATCGATGCGGGCCGCAGCCTGGCCGATCAGGCTCTGAATAAGGGTCGATTCCGCGACCTTCTCGAAAACGCCGGGTCGGGCCATTCGCCGGGCGTTGCGAGCGATCTCGGTGAAGGCGTCGAGCGCACCCTGCGCCATTCCGACGATCGGCGACACCAGAGCGGTCGGACCGAAGGTCGGATAGCCGAAGCGAGCCTGATGATTCCCCGGCACATCGAGGCCGGGCACCTTTCCTGAAAAGATCGCGCCGAGCGGCAACGCGCGGTGCTTGGGGACAAAGACGGGATCGAAAATCGCGACGGTCTTCGATCCGGTACCTTCGAGCCCGCTCACGTTCCAGCTGTCATGGTCGATCACCACATCGCTGACCGGGACCAGGCACCAGGCCAACGTCGGCGGTGCTGCTTTGCCGGGAAGCAAGGCGGCAAGTATGAGCCAGGTCGCGCTGTCGACGCCGCTGGCCCAGGGCCAACTGCCGGAAATTTTGTATCCGCCGTCGACCTCTTCCACCTTTGGACTGGGTACGTAGGAGACGGCCAGGAGGTTGTCTGGATTGTCCCAGACCTCTTCCTGCGCCTCGAGCGGAAAGAAGGCGGTCATCCAGCCGAAACAAACCGCCAGCGTCCCGCACCAGCCGGTACTGCCGCAGGCGCGGCCCAATTCGAAGCCGATCTGCGCAAGCTCCGCGGGGCCGTACTCAAAACCGCCAAAGCGTGCGGGCTGCATCATGCGAAACACATCGGCCTCGCGCAGCGCCTCCATTGTTTCGGCAGAGACCCGTTTGGCTTTTGCGGTGGCAAGCGCCCGTGCCTCGATCTCCGGGCGCAGCTTGCGCACCCGACCGAGGATCGCCGCAAATTCCGGCCGTGTCGTCGGCCTGCTAGCAGCAACGGGGCGCGTGGCTTGCATCTGCATGGTCCTATCCTCCTGATAAGCGTGAGCGGCACCCGAGTGAGTCGGGCGCGTCACATCGCGAGCTGACGTAGGATCTCGATTTCGGTCTGAAGCGTAGAAGCAGGCATCGCATCGGGCGGCAGGCAGGTATACTTGCCGTCGACATAGATCAGCGGATCGACCTCGCCATAAATACCCACGGACGTAACGCGTCCGATGAATATCGTGTGCGATCCGTAATCGAACTTCGCTTCCTTGGCGCAGACGACGCATGCCTGTGCGTCGCTCAGGATCGGGACCTCGGCTTCTTCGCCCCAGGCGCCGTGACCGAAGCGAGCTTCGCCGCGGGTCTTGCCTCCACATCCCATTGAGATTTCGATCTGACTGCGGTGGAGGATGTTGATGGCAAATCTCTTGGCCGTACTGATAGCCCCATGAAACGTCGTCGCGCGATTGACGCAAACGATCATCGATGGCGGGTTCATGCTCATCGCATTGACTGCGGTCGCCGTCATGGCGTGACGCATATCCCCGTATCGGCAGCTCACAACAGCGACGGCGCTGGCGAGCCTGCGCAATGCGAGCTTTGTTTGCGCGGCCAGTTGCTCGTCCGGGGTGATGCCGGCTTGCATGCGTTTTCTCCCATGAGCGCTTCTTTATATTTTGCTTTGACAATGTACCGTACTGTACGGTACACGGTACTGTACCGTACAGTAAATCTGAAAAGACGCAATCGAAAAGTTTTGAGGGTTGAACCCCGATGACGCTCCGGTTACAAAATTCCATGACGAATCAAGACTCTAAGCGGCCGGCGCGCAGGGGGCCGAGCGGGGCCGTGCGAGGGCCTGCCCGCCTCGAGAGCACCGAACAACGGCGCGAGCGCATAATTCGCCTGGCATGGCCGCTGTTCCTCAAGAAAGGCTACGACAACGTCTCGATCGACGAGATCATAAATCTGGTCGGGGGCTCGAAGGCGACCATCTATGCGTGGTTTGGCGGCAAGGAAGGCTTGTTCGAAGCCGTGGTCCGGCAGAAATGCGAGGACGTCGTCCTCGCCATTCATGCGGACAGGACGGGCAGCCTGGAGGCGCAACTCACGGAGATCGGCCGCTCATTTCTTGCGATGGTGCTGTCGCCGCCGATCCTCGAATTCCACAGGCTCATGGTTTCGATCGGCCGAACATTCCCTGAGACCGGACGGCTGTTTTACCAGACGGGGCCTGCATCGGCTTACAACATCGTCGCCACATGGATCGCGAAACAGCAAGCAGCCAACCGCATTGGCAAGGACGACCCCAATCGGCTCGCGGTCTTGTTTCTCGACATGCTGATCGGCGAGCACCAGCTGAGCGCGTTGACGGGGATGACCCGCGCCCCAAAACGCGAAAAGGTCGACGAGACGGTGCAGCTTGCGGTCAAGGTCTTCTTGCGGGGCTGCGCGGCGCCGGCCCAATCCGGCCGATCGGATTAGCGCCCGTTCATTCGCCGCTCCATCGAGGTTCCGCGCCATTGAAATTTCTCGAAATCAAAATCCAAAACGAAAGGGAGTAACCGCAATGATCGGAGTGAGGAAGATATCGCACGCCAGCTATGAGACCCCCGATCTCGACAGGCAAGCCGAGTATTACACCGATGTCCTTGGACTCGCGTTGATCGAAAAAGAGCGGGACACGATCTACCTGGCAAATGCCAGCGAACATCATTCCGTGATCCTGCGCCAAGGTTCACATCCGAAATGCACGCGGATCGGATTCCAGCTTGGTCCTGACGATGATCTCGATGCGTTCGAAAAGCAGACCGCCGCTCACGGATTGCGGACGTCGCGCAAGGCGGACCCCGAGCCCACGATCACCCACATGGTCGCGTTCGAGGATCCGAAGGGCACCGTCATGGAAGTGTTCAAACGGCCGGAACCGCAGAAGCAAGGCTTCCGCAGCACTGGAATTGTTCCGCACAAACTGGGACACGTCGCCTTCCACGTGACCGACGTGAAGGCGGCCACAAAATTCTATTGCGACGTTCTTGGCTTTCGGGTGTCCGATTGGATGGGCGATTATTTCTCATTCCTTCGCTGTGGGGTGGACCATCACACGATCAACCTGGTCGAGACGGGCTCGAACAGGCATTTTCACACGGCGTTCGAGCTGCGCGACTGGCCGCACATACAAAGCGCTTGCGATTTTCTGAGTAAGAATGGCTTCAAGATTCTTTGGGGACCAGGCCGTCACGGAATCGGCCATAATCTTTTCACCTACCATCGCAGCCCAAACGGGTTGATCACCGAGCTGTTTGCGGAGCTCGACCAGATGAAGGACGAGGCGCTCGGCTACTTCGATCCGAGGCCCTGGCATCGGGACTATCCACAGCGGCCGAAGACCTGGCCAAAAACTCCGGACGCCGCAAATTTGTGGGGACCGATGCCGCCGGACGAAATGATGCAGTAGCGGCTCACGGAGGGCACGGAGTCGTCGGACAAGTTTGCAAAATGGCAACGATCGGTTTTGTGGGCGTTGGAAAGATCGGCTTGCCGATGTGCGGCAATCTGATCAAGGCGGGCCATCGCGTGGTTGGATTTCGTCGTGGTTCCTTGGCGGAATTCGAAAGGCTCGGCGGCATTGCGGCGCACTCCGCGGCCGAAGTCGGAAGGCAAGCGGACGTTGTGTTCACGTGTCTGCCAACCGACGCGGCTCTGGAGGAGGTCATTGCAGGAGAACAAGGGCTGCTAAAGTCCGCCAGATTTGGCCAGATCGTCGTTGAATTCGGATCCCATCCTGTTGCTGTCAAAGAAAGCTATGTGGCGCCTCTTGCCGCGGCTGGCGCTGTCTTTCTCGACGGAGAGGTTAGCGCCACACCGGGCATGGTGGCCCAACAAAAGGGAGCGATTTTTCTGGGCGGCGATGAAGAGGCGGCGAAAGCCGTAGAGCCGATCGCGCGCCATTGCGTCGGGCAAGTCATCTATTTCGGTCGTTTTGGATCGGCCACGAAAGCCAAGCTCATCAACAACCTGCTCGTCGGACTACATATCGCCGGTACGGCGCAAGCTATGGCGATCGGGCTGCGCGCAGGCGTCGATGTCGACCTTCTTATCAAAGCTATTGCCGCCGGCAGTGGGGGCTCCATGCAATTCGGCTTGCGCGCGCCGTGGATGGCGGAGCGACGATTTCTGCCACAGTCAGGTTCCGCCGCAGGGCTCGCTGAATATCTCCGCGGCGCGAAAGACCTCGCTGCCGATATCGGAGTTGCCACGCCGCTGCTCGATTGCCTCATTGACATCTATGACCACGCTATCCCTATGGTTGGCCAGCGGGACGTCGCAGCGATCATTGAATTCTTCGAGTGAGGCGCGGACTGCAACGATGGTGGGCTCCCGGAGCTGCCACTGGTCTGCTCTTGCCTCAACTCGCGTGTTCTTCGCAGGGGCGACCCATTGGGTCGCCCTCGAGCCGCCGGCGCATGCTGAAAAGAGGGCGAGGCAATGCCTCGCCCTTACGGAAGATCAGACGGCCTTGGTAGGTTCAGTTCCGGCGACAGGGCCGCTACGTCCGGCGTGAATTTCAAGGCGACACCGTTCATGCAATAGCGCAGTCCCGTAGGGGGCGGCCCGTCATTAAAGACATGTCCGAGGTGGCCACCACAGCGCCGGCAATGCACTTCGGTGCGCGTGACCAGAAATGACCGATCCTCCGCGGTACCGACCGCGCCCGACAGCGGCCGGGTGAAGCTTGGCCAGCCGGTGTGGCTTTCGAATTTCGTCTCTGAAGAGAAGAGCGGCAGGTCGCAGCCTGCGCACGCGAATGTTCCCTTGCGTTTCTCACGATCAAGCGGGCTCGAGCCCGGTCGCTCCGTGTCGTGCTTGCGCAGGACATTGAATTGGGCGGGTGTGAGAATGCGTCGCCATTCGGCATCGCTCTTCTGGACTTCGAACGTCGGCTCTGCCACCGCGATTGAGCGGTTCGACCAGCGCACACCGACTAGCACGGCAAGGCCGGCGGCGCCCGCAACAAAAATCCGGCGGTTGAGCATCTCCTGCCTGACATTTCCCTGGGCATTTACTTGATGGTAGACCGCGGCCGCTTCCTGGGATGCCCAGAGCCCAAGAGGGGACTTCGGCACACCGTCCGATGCGGACCTCGTGCGGTCTGGATTTACGAGCGCCGAGGCGTCCGCAACGTGGCGAACCTACACTCCTTAAATTGGCTGCGAGGCCGCGAAGTTTCAACTGCTGCCTTTGGGCCTTGAACGTATATGCGGTTTCGACCAGCATTGGCGCGGTTCCGAAGATCTGGGGGAGACATGAGGCGACGCGAGTTCATTGCGCTGGTCGGTGGCGCTTCCCTAGCTTGCCTTAGCAGGGCGCGCGCCCAGCAGCCGCCCCGCCGGACACTGCGCCTGGGCCTCCTGGAGCCTGGCGCGCCACCTGATCCGCTCCTCGAGGCGATGAGCGGCAGGTTACGGGAACTGGGCTACGGCGAAGGACGCGATCTCGTGCTCGAGGTTCGATGGGCGGAGGGAAATCTTGCTCGACTTCCCGAGCTGGCCCTGGAGCTCGCCTCCCTGAAAGTGGATGTGCTCCATGCGTTCAGCACGCCGGCTGTAATCGCCGCACAGAAAGCGACTACGACGATCCCAATCGTTTTCTCGGCCGTGGGAGACCCGGTTGGGACCGGAATTGTATCGAGTCTTGCCCGTCCAACCGGAAATGCAACAGGCATCTCATTGCTTGCCACAGAGTTGGCCGCCAAGCGGCTCGAAATGCTCAAGGAGAGCGCCCAACACGTCGCGCGTGGCCATGCTTTGGAATGACACCAATCCAAGCATGACGCTGCGCGCTCGCGAATCGCAGGATGCGGCAACCAAGCTCGGCGTGACGATCCAATCGATCGGGGTCCACGATCTGATCGACTTCGACTCTGCGTTTGCTAGCATCGAGAGTGGCCGCATCGATGCACTGCTGACGCTCATAGATCCGTTCACGCGACAAAATCGCCAGCGAATCGTGGACTTCGCTATGCGGCGGCGGCTACCGGCGATCTATGAAGCACGAGAGTTCGTGGAATCCGGCGGCCTCATTTCGTACGGCCCGAGCCTGTTTACTATTCAACGGCGTGTTGCCGAGTACATCGATAAAATATTTAGGGGAGCAAAGCCCGCCGATCTTCCGGTCGAGCAGCCAACGACGTTCGAGCTGTTTATCAACATGAAAACGGCGAACGCGCTCGGCCTCCCGATCCCGCAATCTGTCATGCTGCGCGCCGATCAGGTCATAGAATGAGTGCGCCAGGCAAAGCTGGTGCGATCCAGCCGGTGCAAGTCCGGCCCAAGTAAGGAGTAGCGTCCGATTGGTAGCGAGTGTTGCGTGGCCACT
>Ga0207693_10001479_pt1 | contig 20767 bp, 16 predicted proteins | sample LARL81metaG_FD_184347 | JGI IMG/M metagenome (GOLD analysis project Ga0207693, IMG submission 184347) | Corn, switchgrass and miscanthus rhizosphere microbial communities from Kellogg Biological Station, Michigan, USA - LAR L8-1 metaG... | ecosystem: Host-associated > Plants > Roots >... | reverse complement strand
CGGCCTGACGTGGGACCAGCTCACCGACCTCGTCATGGCGCTGTTCGCCGGACCCGTGTCGTGTGTCGGCGGCAGCCTCGCGATCTACGACCCTGACCAGGACCCTGAGCGCGCCGGTGCCGCGAAAATCGTGGCGTTCATCCGAAACGTCTTGGTACGCCCGACAATAAGTCCCTAACCCCAGGAGCCCCCGGTTGGCCGAACCGATCGACGAGTACTTCACCACGACCATCTCCGCACTGAGCGGATCGGGGGAGCGCTCACACGAGGATGTGTTGCGTGACGGTTCCTCGCTGACCGTGGGCCAGTGCTTGGCGGTGTTCGACGCCCAACTTGGCAGCCGCCATCTCGATCTGGCCGCCCGCTGGTTGCGGTCGCAGGGCAAGGGCTACTACACCATCGGCTCGTCGGGGCATGAGGGCAATGCGGCGGTGGCGGCGGCGCTGCGGCCCACCGATCCCGCGTTGCTGCACTACCGCTCCGGTGGGTTCTTCCTCGCCCGCGCCGCCCAGGTCGGCGGCAGAGACCCGTTGCGCGACGTGCTTCTGGGGATGGTGGCGGCCACCGAGGAACCGATCGCGGGCGGGCGGCACAAGGTGTTCGGCCGCCACGACCTGAACATCATTCCGCAGACCTCGACCATCGCATCGCACCTTCCGCGGGCCATCGGCGTTGCCTTCTCGATCGCGCGTAGCAGAAAGCTGGGCGTGGCCTGTCCATGGCCCGACGACGCGATCACGGTGTGCAGCTTCGGCGACGCGTCGGTGAACCACTCCACCGCGGTCGGCGCCATCAACGCTGCGCTGCACTCGGCGTATCAAGGTGTGCCGATGCCGTTGTTATTCGTCTGCGAGGACAACGGGATCGGCATCAGCGTCAAAACACCCAGGGGATGGATCGAACACACCTACGGAAACCGTGACGGGCTGCGGTATTTCGACGCCGACGGCTCCGACGTTGCGGCGACGTTCGACGCCGCGGCCGCCGCCGCCTCTTGGGTGCGTGTACACCGTAGCCCTGCATTCCTGCATCTGCGGATGGTGCGGCTGATGGGACATGCCGGTTCGGATTACGAACCCGCCTATCGCCGCCCCGACGACATTGCCGCCGATTTCGACCGGGATCCGGTGCTGTGCACCGGGAAAGCGTTGATCGATGCTGGTGTGCTGACTCCCGGGCAGGTGCTTGACCGTTATGAGGCGAAGCGCACCAACGTCATTGGGCTCGCGGGTGAGGTCGGGAATCTGCCACAGCTCGACGGCGCGGCGGCGGTGATGAAGCCACTGCAGGACGCCCTCGAGGAGGCCGTCGCCGCGTCCCCCGCGTCCCTGGCCGCGGCGGTGAGGTCCGGCGAGCCGGATGCACCGTTGACGCTTGCGCTCGCGATCAATCGTGCGCTGCACGACATCCTGGACCGCTACCCGGAGGCGATGATCTTCGGCGAGGACGTCGCCCGCAAGGGTGGTGTATATGGCGTCACCCGTGGCCTTCGCGGCAAGACCAGTTCGGCGCGGGTGTTCGACACCCTGCTCGACGAGCAGTCGATCCTTGGCCTCGCGCTCGGCGCCGGGGTGTCCGGGCTGCTGCCGATCCCCGAGATCCAGTACCTGGCCTACTTTCACAACGCCGCGGACCAGATTCGCGGCGAGGGTGCGACGCTGCAGTTCTTCTCCAATCGGCAATACCGCAATCCGATGGTGGTCCGGGTGGCCGGGTACGGATATCAAAAGGGCTTCGGCGGCCACTTTCACAACGATGACTCGATTGCCGCGATCCGCGACATCCCCGGAGTTGTGATCGCATCCCCGGCGCGCCCCGACGATGCCGCGGCAATGCTTCACACCTGCGCCGCCGCGGCGAACGCGGCGGGTGTGGTGTGCGTCTTCCTCGAACCGATCGCGCTCTACCACACGCGCGATCTACACGACGAGGGCGACGACGGCTGGCTTGCGGCCTATCCGGAGGCCGGGGTGCAGATCGGCCGTGCGCGCACCTACGGCGACGGGACGGATCTGACGATCCTGACGTTCGGCAACGGGCTGCGGATGAGCCTGCGGGTGGCCCGCCGACTGAGATCTCTGGGCATCAGCGCGCGCGTCGTAGACCTGCGGTGGCTGGCTCCACTGCCGGTGGACGACATGATTCGCGAGGGCGGCGCGACTGGACGCGTGCTGATCGTCGACGAGACCCGCGCGACGGGCGGGGTCGGCGAAGGCGTGCTCGCTGAGTTGCTCGAGCACGGCTACACCGGGGTTGTGGAGCGCGTGGCCAGCAAGGACAGCTTCATCCCGCTGGGCGATGCGGCGCTAGAAGTGTTGCTGTCAGAAGACACGATCGAGGCCGCAGCCGTGAAGCTCGCCCGCTGAGCGCGGGCGTCAATAAACCCTCACCTCGGCAAGTGCGGTTTTATGCTTAGCCGGACCGACGGGGGAGGGCTGGCGTGACTGCAGCCGGACTTGTGTGCACGTCTTGCGGCGCCGAAGCCTCTCGCGCAGGCGCCAAGTTCTGCGACGCTTGCGGATCCCCACTTTCTGCGCGGGAGAGCCATGCCGAGTTCAAACAGGTGACCGTGCTGTTCGCCGACGTCGTGGGCTCTATGGAGGTGGCGGCCGCGCTGGGCGCGGAGCGGCTGCGCGAGATCATGACGACTCTGGTCGAGAGTTCCGCGGCTGTGGTCCAGCGCTACGGCGGCACCGTCGACAAGTTCACCGGCGACGGCATCATGGCGGTGTTCGGGGCGCCGATTGCGCTCGAGGATCACGCAATCCGTGCATGCTTGGCTGCGCTGGACATCCAGAAGGAGACGGAGGCGCTCGCGGCAGAAGTTGAGCGATCCGACGCGGTCACGTTGAAGCTGCGGATCGGACTGAACTCAGGTGAGGTCATCGTTGGTGAGATCGGTTCGGGACCATTGGGCTACACCGCAATCGGTGAGCAAGTGGGGATGGCCCAGCGGATGGAATCCGTCGCACCACCTGGCGGCGTCACGCTCAGCGAGTCGACGGCGCGACTGGTAGTCAATTCCGCGGTGCTCGGTGAGGTAGAGACACTGCACATCAAGGGCTTTGCGACGCCGATTCACGCGAGGCGACTGCTGGGAATCGGACCGCACCACGGAATCAGCGGGCGCGTGGCAACGACGTTGGTTGGCAGGCGCTGGGAGATGGCGGCGGTGGAAGGGGTGCTGGAGCGGTCCATCGACGGCCACGGCAGCGTCATCGATGTGGTGGGTCCCCCGGGAATCGGCAAAAGTCGCATCGTCGCCGAAACGACGGCACTCGCGGCCAGCCGTGGCGTACCGGTGTTTTGGACATTCTGTGAGTCTCATGCCAGCGAGATCCCGTTCCACGCGGTAGCCCGGCTGCTACGTGCCGCATTCGGGCTGCATGAGCTGGCCGACGACGAAGCGGCGCGTGCGCGACTGCGCTCACAAGTCGTTGGTCCACAGGGCGAGGATCTACTTCTCCTGGAGGACCTGCTCGGCATCCGCGACCCCATGGTCTCGCCCCCCGATATTGCACCCGACGCTCGCCGTCGTCGACTTACAGCGCTCGTCAACGGGGCCTCGTTGGCGCGGTCAACGCCGGCGGTCTACGTCATCGAGGATGCGCACTGGATCGATCAGGTGAGCGAGTCGATGGTTGCGGATTTCCTGCCAGTCATCCCGCAGACCCATTCGCTGGTGTTGGTCACGTACCGGCCTGATTACTGCGGGGCGCTCTGCAGGACGCCGGGCGCGCAGATGATCACTCTTGCGCCCCTGAATGATTCGGAATCGGCGGCCCTCATCGGCGAGTTGTTGGGGCCGGACACGTCGGCGGCCGGATTGACCGGGCAGATCGCCGAGCGCGCCGCCGGTAATCCGTTTTTCGCACAGGAGATCGTCCGTGATCTCGCTGACCGGGAGATACTGCATGGTCGACGCGGAGCATATGTCTGCCCCGGTCGGCCCACCGAGGTGAGCGTGCCGGCCACGCTGCAAGCGGCGATCGCGGCCCGCATCGACCGACTGGATGGAGTCGCCAAACAGACGCTGAATGCGGCGGCCGTGATCGGATTGCGGTTTGACGCCGACCTGCCTGCCGAGTTGGTCGGTGATATCGCGCTGACCGAATTGGTGCAGGCGGAACTGATCGATCAGGTGAGGTTCACCCCACGCGCAGAATATGCATTCCACCATCCGTTGATTCGAACCGTCGCCTATAAGTCGCAGCTGAAAGCGGATCGCGCAACGTTGCACCGGCGCCTGGCGGAAGTGATCGAGCGAGGCGATCCCGGTTCCGCAGACGAGAACGCGGCGCTGATTGCCGAGCACCTGGAAGCTGCGGAAGATCTGCGCGCTGCATATGCGTGGCATATGCGGGCCGGGACATGGTTGACCAACCGCGACATCGCTGCTGCGCAGGCAAGCTGGCGAAGAGCATGCCAGGTTGCCGATCGATTGCCTGAAGATGCACCGGATCGCACGGCGATGCGCATCGCCCCGCGCACACTGCTCAGTGGAAGTGCGTGGCGTGTCGGCGGCAGTGGCGCCGACACCGGCTTCGACGAACTGCGCGAGCTTTGCGAAGCGGCCGGCGACAAGCGCTCGCTGGCAGTAGGGATGTCTGGTCTTCTGATGGAGCTTTTCACGAACGCCCGCTACCGGGAGGCATCTCAACTTGCCTCCGAGCACACTCGGCTGCTCGAGGCGATCGACGACCCCGAGTTGACCGTTGGACTGTCCTTCGCGGCGCTTGCCACCAAGTTGCAGTGCTCAGAGAACGAGGAAGTTCTGCGATTGGCGCAGCGCGTCATAGATCTTGCCGACGGCGACGCTAGGCGAGGGAACCTGATCGTCGGATCACCGTTGTCGATAGCCCTCATCATGCGTGGCCAAGCCCGATGGTGGTCTGGTGTTCCAGCCGGGAAAGACGATGTACGCCAAGCCATCGCGATGGCCCGAACACTTGGCGGGATGACGCTGGCGGGTGTGGTCTTCTACGCCTACATCACCGCGATACCTTATGGGGTGGTGCGATCCGATGCGACCGCCCTGCGCGAAACCGCCGAGGCGCTTGCGGCCGCACACGAGTCCGGCGACGACCTCGCGCTGATCATGGCAGAAAACGTACGAGGCATCGCGCTCCTGTATCAGGATGGTCCCGAGCGTGATGCCGGCGTTGCCCTTCTGGCGAAGGTCCGCGGCGACACTCTGCGCGAGCGTTTCAGCCATCCGGTATTGCCGTTTATCGACGTTGAGCTCGCAAGGCAGAAAGCCAGCTCCGGAGATCTCGACGGTGCCATCGAACTTTCCCGGCCGTATGCAGTCGCGGAACTCGGCGCGGGTGCGATCGCGTGCTTCGGGCTGGCCGTGATGGTGCTGGTGGACTCGCTGCTACGGCGCGGCACTGATTCCGATCTGGTCGATGCGAAGACCGCGATTGCGCGGCTCGCCGCCGTATCCACCAGTTCGGGAGTTGTCGTATTCGATGTGGTCGTGCTGCGGTTGCGGGCGGTGCTCGCACATGCGCAGGGCGACGAGTCCACCTACCGGGAGTTGGTGGATCGATATCGGGCGATGGCGGAATCGTTCGGTTACGAGGGCCATATCGCGATGGCCGCCGCGATGTAGTAATCCCAGGTGATCGGCTATAAGAGTCAACGGCTACCCAGTACCTACACTTAGCCGAATGATTGGTAAACCCGATGCGACTCGGCCGCTGGCCGGGGTGCGGATCGTCGAGATCTCGAGTTTCGTCGCGGTGCCGTTGGCGGGGATGACGCTGGGCCAACTCGGGGCCGAGGTGATCCGCGTCGACCCGATCGGCGGCGCCGCCGACTACCGCCGGTGGCCGGTCACCGACGACGGCGAGAGCATCTATTGGGCGGGCCTGAACAAAGGCAAGCGCTCCGTGGCGGCCGACTTGCGCTCGCAGGAAGGCCAGGACCTGGTGCAGCGGCTGATCGCCGACAGCGGCGTATTGATCACGAATGTCGCAGGACGGCAATGGCATTCGTATGACACGCTCACTCGGTTGCGGCCCGACCTGATTCACGTCGAGGTGTCCGGCCGGGCTGACGGCGGCACCGGGGTGGATTACACCGTCAACGCGGGGATCGGATTTCCGATGGTGACGGGGCCCGCTGAGCTCGCCACTCCGGTCAATCATGTTCTGCCCGCGTGGGATGTCGCGTGCGGCCTCTACGCGGCGCTGGCTGTCGTCGCCGCGCTGCGGCACCGCGACGCGACCGGTCAGGGCCAGCGGATCGGCATTCCGCTGGAAAACGTGGCGCTGGCCACCGCGGGCAACCTCAGCTTCTTCACCGAGGTGATGGTGAACGGCACCGCGCGGCAGCGTATCGGCAACTCGGTGTACGGCCAGTACGGCCAGGACTTCACCAGCAGTGACGGGGTGTCGTTCATGATCGTCGCACTGACGGGACGGCACTTCCGCGGCCTGACCGAACTCACCGGGACGACGAAAGCCGTTGCAGCGCTTGCTGACACACTTGACGCAGACTTCACCGATGAGGGCGAGCGGTACCGCCACCGCGACGCGCTGTCCGGCTTGTTCACCGAGTGGTTCTCACAACACAGTGCCGACGAGATCACCGCGGCGCTTTCGGCCACCTCCGTGCTGTGGGACCGATACCGCACCTTCGCCGAAACGGCCTCCGACGACCGGGTGACCGCCAACCCGATGTTCACCCCGCTCGACCAGCCCAGGGTCGGGCAGTACCTGGCGCCGGGTCTGCCATTGGAGATTGACGGCGCGTACCCGCCCGCCGTCGCCGCACCGGCGCTCGGCGACGACACCGCCGGGGTGCTTGGCGAGTGGCTGGGGATGACTCCGGACGAAATCGACCGTCTCACGGATTCGGGTACCGTGGCATGAGCGCGCTGCTGAAGCTGCTCGACGTGGCGCCGGGCGCTGACGCCGATACATGGATCGGGCCCGCAAGCGGGCCAGCCGGAAAGCGTGCATACGGTGGGCAATTCGTCGCTCAGAGCCTGGCCGCCGCGCGCCACACCGTCGACGCCGACCGGCCGCCGACCAATTTGCACCTGCAGTTCCTGCGTGGTGGCGAAGCCGGCGACCCCATCGAGTACACGGTGACGCGGGTGTTCGACGGCAGGACCGCTGCCGCGCGCCGCGTCGACTCGAGCCAGGACGGGCGCATGCTGACGACGGCCACGGTGTCGTTCGCCGCCGAGCTGCCCGGCCCCGAACACGGGCACCGGCCCGACATGCCTGGCGATCCCGACTCGCTGCCCCGCACGGGCCCTGCAGGGCCTGCGCCGTCGATGCCGTTGGACGAGATCGACATCAGGATCACCGACGACACCTCGACCGGCGAGTTCGTGCGGCGATTGTGGTGGCGGGCAACGGTTCCACTGCCCGACGATCCAGCGGCGCACACGTTGGTCGCGGCGTACGTCACCGACGTCTACATGATCGATCCCGCACTACAGGTGCACGGGCATTCGATGAAGGCCCGCACCCATCGCAGCGGCACCACCGATTCGTCGATCTGGTTCCACCGTCGCGTCCGGGCCGACGAATGGAACCTGCTGGAGTGCCGGTCGCCGGCCGCGGCGCGCGGGCGCGGGGTCGTCACCGCCAGTTGGATCCGCGCCGACGGTGCCATCGCGGCCACGATGACGCAAGAAGGACTCATCGCACAGCGCTAAGCGGCGAGAGTACGGGTTATGACGAAATAGGCCCGATTTGTGTCATATACCGTAGTCTCGGCGAGCGCTTTGGCCCACGAAGCCGCGATCGCAGCACCGATACCAGTTGGGTCAGCAGCACCCCGACGAACACGGATGCGACGACACCCAGCAGCGGATGGCCACCGAACAGCGGATAGACCTGGTAGTGGGTGAGGTAGATAAACAGCGACGCCTCCGCGACGACGCCTGCGACGACGGTGGCCGCGGGTGGGCAGCGCAGCGCTGGCAGCCAGATCAGCAGTGCAAACCCGGCCAACACCACCATTTCTCGTTCGGTGCGGTCGAAGTAGCCGTGCAGGCCGATGATCAGCACGACCGTCACCGCCGCGCGCTGCAGCGTGGTCGATGCCTTGGCTGCGGACCAGCCGACCGCGAAGAACCAGAACGCCAGCAGTGTGAACCATGCGTCGTTGCCCAAATGCAGTCCAAGGATGTCGTACCGCAGCGCCAGTCCTGCGGTCAGGAACGCCAACGCCATGGTGAAGGGCCGGTGCCGTTCCACCCTGTCCATGACCGGCAGCCAACACAGCGCAACCAGCGCCACCAGAATCCACACCAGCACTTCGACGAACCACAGCCGACCGGCGGTCATGCTGTCGTGCGGGCCGAGGAACTTGTTGGCCAGCAACAGATTCGCGGGGGCATAGTCGTCGGTGATCATCAGTGCGATCGCGATCCACGCCACCGCCGGTCCCGCGATCCAGGCGATCGTGCTACGCAGGTGCCGCACCCGACATGTGCGGGGCACCGGCGTGAGGCAGAACCGGCCGAAGTTGTAGCCCGCAATGCCGAGCAGCACGTGCGCGCCGCCCCACAGTTCGTACAATCCGGCGTGTGATCCGACGACGAGCACGATCGCGACGGCGCGCAGGGCGACGCTGGTCTCCAGCGTCGCACCCCACCACGGCCACCACCGTCGCGCCGGCTTGGGCATGGCTTCCAGGTCCCGCAGCGGGAGCCGCTGCCAGTCTGCGGGCAGCCGGCCCAGCGCGCGTTCCAGCCGGACCGACATCGTCACGTAGCACAGCGAATTGCCGCCGAGGTCGACGAAGCTGGCGTCGGGATCGATGCCATCGGCGTCGATCTGCAGCACATCGGCGAACAGCTCACGCAGGCCAACCACGGTGGGCGCGCCGGTCGATGCACTTATCAGATCGCGCACGGCCTGGTAGTGCGCCTTGCCGGACGGCAGCATCGGCAATTCCTCGACCGAGATGGCATGAACGGCGCCGGCCGGGACGCCGGCAGCAGCTGCGGCGATCCGTTGAACCTCAGCCTCGTCGTGACCGGTAACCGCCACCGCGAGGCGGTCGTCGACGTCTGTGCAGAACGCCATCACACCGTGGTCACGCAGTGCCGCCTCGACGCCTTGGAGGTCGATCCGCAATCCGTACATCTTGACGAAACGGCTGCTGCGCCCGATCACTTCGTACAGTCCATCGGGGCCGCGGCGGGCGATGTCTCCGGTGTGCAAAGCGTCGACGGCCTTGCCGACCGCGAGGTCGGCGGCACGGTGTGCGTATCCCATCATCACGTTTGGGCCGCGGTACACCAGCTCGCCGACACCCTCGCCATCCCATGCGTCGCGCGGTTCGATGGTGAACGTTCCACCTGCGACCGGTCTGCCGATCGCGGCCGGGTGCGACGAGGCGAGATGCGGTGGAAGATAGGCCATTCGGGCGGTGGCTTCCGTCGCCCCGTACATCACGTACAAGTCCCAGCCCTGCTGCCGGCCCAGCTCCGCGAACAGCTGCACGCGCTCGGGTGGCATCCGCCCGCCGGCCTGGGTGACGTAGCGCAGATGCGGTAGATCCAAGGCCTCTGGGCCGATGCGCTCGAGCATCTCAAAGGTGTAGGGCACGCCGGCGAACGCAGTGCCCCGATGCCGGCGGAACAGCTCCCAGAACTCGTCGTCGACGACCGAGTGATCGGTGAGGATCAAGCCGGCACCGCGGAGCAGATGGCTGTGGATCACCGAAAGGCCATAGCAGTACGACATCGGCAGGGTGGTTGCTGCCCTGTCGGTTTCGCGGATGTCGAGGTATTCGGCGATAGCGGCGGTGTTGGTGGCCAGATTGCGGTGCGACAGCCGCACCAGCTTCGGTGAGCCGGTGCTGCCCGAGGTGGACAACAACAGGGCGAGGTCGGGGTGCAGGCGGTGGCGTCCGCGTTGATCGCGATGTTGAATCCCGTTGGCGTCGATGACGACGTCGGGCTCATACGTCTGCAGAATTGCGGTGTGGTCGCGTCCGGCGGCGACAGGCAGGACCACGTGCCCGGCCGCCATCGCCGCCACGTAGTGCACCAAAGTGCCCAAGTCGTTGCGGGTTTCGATCAGTACCAGGCGACGAGGCCCGGCGAGCTCTCGCGCTCCGTCGGTCACGGTGTCGGTGAGTTGGTGGTACGACAGCTGCTGGCTGTCCGTGAGCACCGCCACGTTCTCGCCGTGGGCGCGAAGGTGGTCGAGGAGCCGGCTCATGTGAGCACAACCCCGTTGCCCAACACCTCGATCCGCACCTTGGCGTCGATGGGAGGCGGGTTCAGGCTGTGCTGGCGCACGATGATCGGGGCGGTGTCACCGGCTGGATCGATGGTCAACAGCACGTCGTGGCCCAGGAAATCGGTGGCGATCACCGTTCCGACGCCGTCGAGTCGTTCACTGTCGGAAACCACCGTCGCGACAAGCTGTTCGGGCCGCAATACGAGGGTGGCCGGCCCGTCGGCAGTAGATCCCTGCACGGGTATTCGGCCGAGCGCACAGTCGGCGACACCCGATGCGACCGTGCAGGGAAGTGAAATGCAATCGCCCAGAAATTCGGCCGTGAACCGGTCGATGGGGTGCCGGTATACCTGCTGCGGGCTACCGACCTGCGTGAAACGCCCGTCACGCATGACCGCCACCTGGTCCGCGATCGACATGGCTTCTTCCTGGTCGTGAGTCACCAATAGCGTTGTCACGCCCGCGTTCGTGAGGAGACGGGCAACCGCCTTACGGGTCGATGCGCGCAACCCGGTGTCGAGTGCGCTGAACGGTTCGTCGAGCAGCATCAGCACCGGGTGTCGCGCCAGTGCACGCGCCAGCGCGACGCGCTGCTGTTGGCCCCCGGAGAGTTGATGCGGCCGGCGCGACGCGTATGACGCGTCAAGGGATACGGTTTCGAGAAGTTCACTGACGCGGGCACGGACCTCGCCGCGGGCGGTACCGCGCAATCCGTAGGCGATGTTCTGTCCGACGGTCAGGTGTGGGAACAGCGCACCGTCCTGCGCAACGTAGCCGACGCCCCGACGATGCGGTGCCACAGCACTTTCCGGGCTGGCCACCTGCCGTCCGTCGATCGTGATCGTTCCGGCGTCCGGTGCCTCGAATCCGGCGATGAGCCGCAGCAGCGTGGTCTTGCCGCAACCCGACGATCCGACGACGGCGGTCGTCGTACCCGACTGCAGGTCGAGGTCGATGTCGTGCAGCACCGTGTTGGCGTGGAACGACTTGGCGAGTCCCTTGACCTCAAGAATGGTCGTCATAGCGCGGCCACCTTCGTCGACTGCCGGAAGAGCACGAGTGTCACTGGGATGGCGAGCACCACCAGCACGAGTGCGTACGGGGCTGCGGCGGCGTAGTCCAGCTCGCTGGAGAATGACCAGAACCGCATCGACAGCGTCCTGGTGCCGGTCGGTGCGAGCAACAGTGTTGCAGTCAATTCCGTTGCCACAGCGACGAATACCAGCGATGCACCGGCAGCCGCTGCGGGCGCGGTCAGTCGCAGTGTGACCCGCAGGAAGGTGGCTGTCGGCGAGCTGCCCAGCGACCGGGACGCCTCTTCGAGGCTCGGTGGCACCTGGGCCAGCCCGGCTCGGACGTTGACCAGTGCGCGGGGCATGAACAGCAGCACGTACGCGAACACGATCAGTGCGACGCCCTGATAGAGCGGGCGAGCGAGGTGGATGGTGACCGTGACGAGCGCGAGGGCGGTGACAATGCCGGGAAGCGAGCTGGTGACGTAGTTGGCGCCTTCCACGAGACGGGCGAGCACACCGCTGGACCGCACGGCGACCCACGCGACAGGAAATGCCAACACCGTGGTCAGCGCCGCCGCGACGGTGGCCAGCCCGATGGTTTGGCCGAGCGCGCTGGCGATGTCGTCGAGCACCCAGACGTCGGCGCCGCCGATCCACAGCCAGCGCAGGATCGTCCAAACCGGCACGCCGAGCGCTAAGACGGTCAGCGCGGCCAAGCCGGCCTGCGCGGGTAACATGCTGCGGCCCAGGCGGATCGGGGTTGCTGCCCGTGGCACGCCTGATCCGATACGGGCGAACCGTGCGCGCCCACGAGCCAGTGCTTCGGCCACCAGCAGCACCAGGCAGAGCAACACCAGCACGCCCGCCAGCATGCTGCCCGCCGCTCCGTCGAACGTGACCTGGAACTGCTGGAAGATCGCGACCGTGAAGGTGTCGAACCGCAGCATCGCGAACGCGCCGAACTCGGCGAGAAGATGGACGCCGATCAACAGGCCGCCGCCCAGGATGGCCAGCCGCAGCTGCGGGAGCACCACCCGGAAAAACACGCCGGCCGAATCGGAGCCCAGTGCCCGCGCCGACTCTTCGACGGCGGGATCGAGGCGGCGCAGCGTCGCGGCCACCGGCAGGTACATGAACGGGAAGTACGACAGCGTCGACACCAACACGCCGGCCCACAGGCCGTGCAACGACGGGATCACGCCGACCCACGCGTAGCTGTTGACGAACGCCGGCACCGCGAGGGGCGCGACGAACAACGGACGCCAGAATCCCCGGCCGGGTAGATCGGTGCGCTCCACCAGCCAGGCGACACCGACACCGACGACCACACACAGCGGCACGGTGATGACAACGAGGGCCACCGTATTGAACAGCAACTCGCCGACGCGGGGCCGGACCACGAGGTCGTACGCCCTCGTCCACCCGACGGACACCGCGGCCCACGCGACATATCCGAGCGGAATCAGGGTGGCCGCGACCAGGATCGCGACCGTGGTCGTCACCAGCGGGCCGGGTCGCGACGTCTTGTCAGAGCGCGAGACCGCCGCCGTCGGGCGCGGAACCGGGGGAGCGACCACCTACAACAAACCACCCTTCGTCATCAGGTCCGACACTTTCTGCGCGTCCAGCGTCGATGGGTCCACGACGGGGGCCTGCAAATCGTTCAGGGGAACGAGCGCGGGGTTCGCGGGCACACCACTGGCGACGGTGTACTCGAACGAATCGCCCTTCTCCAGCACCTCCTGTCCGGCCTTGCCGGTGATGAACCGCAGGAACTGCTGCGCCTGTTGCGCCTTCTTGCTGGACTTGAGCACGCCACCGCCGGAGAGGCTGACGAACGCGCCGGGATCCTGATTCTTGAAATAGTGCAACTCGGTGTTGCCGCTGTCGGCTTTGGTCTTCGCCTGATCGCGGAACCAGTAGTAGTGGTAGATGATTCCGCCGTCGACCTCGCCTGCGTTGACGGCCTTCATAGTGGCGATGTTGTCGTTGTAGACAACCGCATTGGTCTTCATGCCGGCCAACCACTGTGCGGTGGCCTGCTCTCCCTTGAGCTGAAGCAGCGCGGAGACAATGGCTTGGAAGTCCGCCTTGGCCGGCGCCCCGCCCCACCGCCCCTTCCACGCGGGTTGCTCGAGGTCCAGCATGGATTTCGGCAGTTGATCAGGCTGCAGCTTGGTCGTGTTATAGACGAACACCGTCGTGCGCGCGGCCACGCCGGTCCACTTACCGCTGGCCGGACGGTATTGCGACGGAACCTGATTGATGGTCTCGGCGTCGAGGTCGGCGAACAGCGCGGCGTGCTCAACAGCGGCCATCGCGGGGGAGTTCTCGGTGAGGAAGACGTCGGCGGGCGACGCGTCGCCCTCGGCGATCAGCTGGTTGCCGAGTTCGGTGTCCCCGCCCTGCCGGTAGGTCACCTTGACGCCGGTCTCCTTGGTGAACGCGTCGATCCACTCTTTGGTCAGCGACTCGTGCTGGGCGTTGTAGATCAGCAGTTCGTCGTTGCCGCCGGAACTCGAGCATGCCGTAGCGCCGAGGACGACGGCGAGGGCTGACAGCACTGCGGCGATTCGGCTCCAACGTCGCATCCAGTCTGTCCTTCCCTAGTACACGTCTTTAGCTGAGGATTACCTAAGCGAACTTACCCTTCCCTGACCTCAAATCTGGCGTCGTGCTGGAATCCGGTGCGCACTCGATTGCGGTGGCACTGCCGGCGCGTCGGCGGCGGGCGTGTCAATCACCCCGGAAAACTTCAACTAGATCAGACGCACGCGACGCAGGCTGGTTGTACGTTGGCTGAGATTCGGGGGCCGCGCCCCGCCGCAACGACAGCTGAGGAACGAACTGATGAGAATCTTGGGAACGGCGTTTCGCCGCGGACTTGCCGGAGCCTTTGCCGCCTGTGCGCTGACAGGTGCGGCGGCCGGCACCGTCGCGCTGCCCTCCGCGGCCGCCGCGGATCCGTGCACGGCGAGCGGGTTGGCCACCACTGCGAGCGGCGTGCTCGCCGACGCAGGCACTTACCTCGATGCTCATCCGGACGCCAATGGCGTCTTGACCGCGGCGGGAACGCAGCCTGCGGACGAGGCCAGATCAAATGTGACCTCCTACTTCCTCGGGCACCCTGGCGAGTTCGTCGACCTTCAGAACATCGTTGGGCCGCTGAGGAATCTTCGGAGCCAGTGCGGAGTTTCGGTGACGCCAACCCAGTTGGCGACGCTCTTCGACACGCTTTCCTAGCGGTAACTGGCTGGTGCTCGTCGAGCCCACGGACTTCACCGCTGAGAACTTCAAGTAGTTCTTACGGGTTGCCCGGACCGGCTTGATCTTGAGGTGCTGAGGGTACCTATGCCCTCATGACCATGTCAGCTACTGCCGTGCGCCGCGGCCTGTTCGGCGCCTTTGCCACTTGCGCGCTTGGAGGCGTTGTCGCCGCGACGATCGCGATTCCGACGGCGGGCGCGCAGCCCGACTGCACCGCGAGTGGCTTTTCCCATGTGGCCAGCGGGGTGCTCAATTCCGCGGGTGGGTGGCTTGACACGCATCCGGAAGCCAACGAGGTACTGACGGCCGCGGGTATGCAGGGATCGGGAGCGGAAACGTCGGTCCGGGATTACTTCGTCGCCCATCCGCAGGACTATCAAGAGCTGCGCGGTATCGCAGCTCCGCTGATCGATATGCAGCACGGCTGTGGCGCCGCGATTCAGCCTATGCAGATCGCCGCGCTGTACCAGGCGCTGTCCCAGTCGGGTGCGCCGATGTAACGCCTACATGCGGCCGTGGCGACTCCGCACGAAGCTGTACGCGCCGAAGGCCGCGATACCAAGCGCGGCCACGACGAGTAGGACCTTGCCGAATGGGGCATGACCGAGTGTCTTGACGGCGGCATCGAACCCGGTCGCCTTCGTGGGATCGGCCTGCAGCGTCGCGACGATGACGAGTACACCCGCGCCTGCGAGCACTACGCCCTTGGCTACGTAACCGGTGATGCCGACCGCCGTGACTCCTGTTCCGCCGGAGACGCGCAAGTCTTTCAGGAACTTCTTGGCAGCGCCTTTGTAGACGTGGTATCCACCGACTGCGACGAGACCCAACGCCACCACGATGAGAAGGGCTTTGCCCCAGCCTGATTGCATCATCTGCGCGCTCAGACCGGCGTTCTGTTGAGTACTCTGTTGACCGCTTCCCATCGCGAAGCGCGCGGCGGAAAGGGCGATCGCGAAGTTGACGATCGCAAGCCCGATGGACTTGGCGCGTTTCCAGACCGGTGTGTCGTCGTGTCGATGCCCGGACCCCTCTCCGGGCTTGGATCCCACGATCGCTTCGGCGATCCGCCACAGGCCGAGAGCCACCAGCCCCACCGCGGCGACCCAGAGGATCACCGTGCCGCCGGTCTGGGCGGCCAGCGTCGCGAGTGCGCCGGATTGGTCCGCATTGCCGCCGGAGCCGAACGCGATTTGCAGAATGATGTAAGCGATGAGTAGATGCAGCAGCCCGCTGACGGCGAAGCCTGCGCGCGCCGCGTACTCGAAAGCGTCGATGTCGGTCGCTCGGTCGGCGATGCCCTGCAGTGGTTTGTCAACCATGGCTCCGTGTACCCGCATTTTGACGTCTGCGAAACTGCGGTCGAGCGGATTGTGGATGAATTCGTGATTGGGGATCGCGACCGGCGATCCCAACCTGCTGTCGGTGCCCGCCCGGATGGTTGCGGCATGACAACGTTGACCCGTGCCGAGATCGGCGCACTCGGTGAGCAACTGGCCGTTGACCATCTGACGTCTCTTGGGTTGCGCGTGTTGACGCGCAATTGGCGGTGCCGATACGGCGAGCTCGACGTGATCGCGGCCGACGATGCGGCGCGCATCGTGGTGTTCATTGAGGTGAAGACACGCACCGGTGACCAGTTCGGTGGCGTGTCCCAGGCCGTGACACCCACCAAGATGCGCCGGCTGCGGCGGCTCGCCGGGCTATGGCTCGCGGCGCAGCACGGCAGCTGGGCGGCGGTGCGCATCGACGTGATCGGCGTGCGCATCGGTCGGAGCCGGGCGCCGGAGATCACCCACCTGGAAGGCGTCGGTTGATGGCGCTGGGCAGGGCGTTCTCGGTCGCCGTGCGAGGCCTCGACGGCGAGATCGTGGAGATCGAGGCCGACATCACCTCCGGCCTGCCCGGCGTGCACCTGGTCGGGCTGCCCGACGCCGCCCTGCAGGAGTCACGGGACCGCGTGCGCGCGGCGATCACCAACTGCGGCCACAGCTGGCCGATGGCACGGCTGACGCTGGCGCTGTCCCCGGCGACGCTGCCGAAAATGGGCTCGGTCTACGACCTGGCGCTCGCCTCCGCGGTCTTGTCAGCCAACGGCAAGAAGGCGTGGGAGCGACTCGAAAAGACAGTGCTGCTAGGCGAATTGGCGCTCGACGGGCGGGTCCGTCCGGTCAAGGGGGTGCTACCTGCCGTGCTGGCCGCCAAGCGCGAAGGCTGGCCGGCCGTTGTAGTCCCCGTCGACAACCTCGCCGAGGCCAGCCTGGTAGAGGGAGTCGAGGTGTGGGGCATCCGAACATTGAGGCAATTGCAGAAGTGGTTGACCGGAGCCGCTCAGCTCGACAACCGGATCGACACTCCGTCGCCGGCGCCGGAACCCATTGCGGACCTCGCCGATGTGGTGGGCCAATCACAAGCCCGGTTCGCAGTTGAGGTCGCCGCGGCCGGTGCCCATCACCTGATGATGACCGGCCCGCCCGGTGTCGGCAAAACAATGCTGGCCCAACGCCTTCCGGGGCTGCTGCCGCCGTTGTCGGAAGCCGAATCGCTGGAGGTGACGGCGATCCACTCAGTGGCAGGCGTGCTGTCAGGCAGCACGCCGCTGATCAAGCGCCCGCCGTTTGTGGCCCCGCACCATACGTCGAGCGTTGCCGCGCTGGTCGGCGGCGGCACCGGGCTGGCCCGGCCGGGTGCGGTCAGCCGTGCGCACCGGGGCGTGCTGTTCCTCGACGAGTGCGCGGAGATCGGAGTCAGCGCGATGGAAGCGCTGCGAACTCCGTTGGAAGAGGGCGAGGTTCGGCTCGCACGCCGTGATGGCGTCGCGCGCTACCCGGCACGATTCCAGTTGGTGCTGGCCGCAAACCCGTGCCCGTGTGCGCCTGCGGATCCGAAAGACTGCCTCTGCGCGCCGATGGCCAAGCGGCGATACCTCGGCAAACTCTCCGGACCGTTGCTGGACCGGGTGGACCTGCGCGTCGAGATGCACACGGCGCGGGCGGGCGCCTTCGCCGTCGAGGAAGGCGAGTCGACGTCCGTCGTCCGGGATCGCGTGGCAGCCGCGCGATCCGTCGCCGAAGAGCGGTGGCGCCCACATGGAATCCGCACCAATGCCGAAGTCAGCGGTGCGCTGCTGCGGCGCAAGTTTCGACCGGAAGCGGCGGCGATGCAGCCGCTGCGGACCGCCCTCGATCGTGGTCTGCTCAGCATCCGAGGCGTCGACCGCACGTTGCGGGTCGCGTGGACGCTGGCCGACCTCGCCGGGCGGACCTCACCCGGGGTTGAGCAGGTCGGCACGGCGCTGAGTTTCCGCCAGGGTGGCGGTGCGCGATGACCGATATCGTCATGCGTGCTGTCGCCTATCTGTCGCGAGTGGTCGAACCGCCTTGCCCGCAGCTCGCGGCGCTGGTGGCGTGCGTGGGGCCCGTCGAAGCCGCCGAGCGGGTGAAACGACGTGCGCTCGATGATCAGCTGTTGCCTCTCACCGAGGCACGTCATGAGATCGACTGTGCTGCACAGGATCTAGCAGTTTTAGCGCGACTGGGCGGACGCCTGGTCACCGCGGCGGACGATGAATGGCCGCTGCTGGCATTCACCGCCTTTGCGGGTGTCGACACGATACAGCGGCCAGAGGCGCATCCACCACTGGCGCTGTGGGTGACGGGGCCGGCGCGCCTAGATGAGGTAGCCGACCGGGCCGCGGCCATCGTCGGAACTCGTGCTGCGACCGCATACGGCGAGCATGTCGCGGCGGAGTTGGCAGCCGGCTTGGCCGAGCGGGATGCGGCCGTGGTGTCCGGCGGTGCGTACGGCATCGACGGAGCAGCGCACCGGGCCGCGCTGGCGGCCGACGGGTTCACCGTTGCAGTACTGGCCGGCGGCATTGATGTCTCCTACCCTGCGGGCCACTCAGCCCTCTTCCATCGGATCGGTGAGCAAGGCTTGCTCGTCACCGAGTACCCGCCGGGGCTGCGGCCTCAGCGACACCGGTTCCTGACCCGCAACCGTCTCGTTGCCGCGCTTTGCGGGGCGACCGTGGTCGTCGAGGCGGGCGCTCGTAGCGGCGCGGCCAACACCGCGGCGTGGGCGCGGGCGCTGGGTCGCGGGGTCTGCGCCGTGCCCGGTCCGGTCACCTCGGCGGCGTCTGTCGGGTGCCATGTGCTGCTGCGGGCCGGTGCGTCCCTCGTCACCCGCGCCGACGAGGTCGTGGAGTTGGTCGGGCATGTGGGCGAGCTGGCGGCCGACGCCGAGCGGCCGTCGTCTCTGTTGGACGGACTCGCCGACAACGAGCTACGTGTCTACGACGCCCTTCCGGCGCGTGGCGCGCGCACCACCGACGAGATCGCTGTCGCGTCCGGTTTGCCACCGACGCAGGTGCTGGGCCCGCTGTCGATGCTCGAGATCGCGGGCCTGGTGGTCTGCCAAGGTGGGCGCTGGAAACTGGCTCTCCGGTAAGTTGCAGCCGTGCACAGCGCGACGAGGACGGTGTCGCTGCCAATCTCCGACCGAGCGACCAGCGACTGCGGCGCCTTGCCGCGTTTCCGCACCATTTTCTCCGTCCGTGACGACAACACCGCCGACCAGAGCAACGAACCCGACAACTTCGGTGCGCTGCTGACCAGCGACTGCCAGCCCACGGTGGCGGCAGGCTAGGTAGCCCGCCACCGTCTGAGTCGCACTCGTATCCTCGATCAGGTCGGCTAATAAAGCGGCCGGCTCACGAGTCTTGGAGGAACAGTGGCAGGTCGCCCGTTACACACGTTCGAAGTGGTGCGCAGCGAGCAGTTGACGCCGCACCTCATCCGCGTCGTGCTGGGCGGTAAGGGGTTCGACACCTTCACCGCCAACGAGTACACCGACGCCTACGTCAAGATCGCCTTCGTCAACCACGGCGTCGACGTCGGCGCGCTGGCGCAGCCGCTCACACTGGACAGCTTCAACGCCTTACCCGCCGAACAACGGCCCACTGTCCGCACTTACACCGTGCGCGATGTCGACACCGAGCGCCGCGAGATCTCCATCGACTTCGTCGTGCACGGCCAGCACGGCGTCGCCGGGCCATGGGCGGCCGCGGCCACCCCGGGTCAACCGGCCTACCTGATGGGGCCCAGCGGCGCATACGCGCCCGACCCCGCGGCCGACTGGCATCTGTTCGCCGGCGACGAGGCGGCCGTTCCGGCCATTGGCGCCGCGCTGGAGGCCCTGCCCGACAACGCAATTGGCAAGGTCTTCATCGAGGTTGCCGGGCCCGAGGACGAAATCGCGCTCAGCGCACCGGCGGGCGTCGAGGTGAGATGGATCTACCGCGGCGGCCGGGCCGACCTGGTGGCCGAAGACCTGGCCGGGGACAATGCACCGCTGATCGCGGCGGTCAAGGAAGCCAACTGGCTGCCGGGGCAGGTGCAGGTCTTCATCCACGGCGAGGCCCAGACCGTCATGCACAACCTGCGGCCCTATATCCGCAAGGAACGCGGTGTGGACGCGAAGTGGGCGGCTTCGATTTCCGGATACTGGCGGCGCGGTCGTACCGAGGAAACCTTCCGCCAGTGGAAGCGCGACCTCGCCGAAGCCGAGGCCACCGCCTAGGCCCTGGGCTCAGAACCAACTTGGCTGCGCCTCAACTGTGGTGCGATCCAGGCTTGCCAGCAGATCGAACTGCGGGCCGACCTTCGGCAGCTCGTAGGTGTAGAAGTACTGTGCCGCAGCGCGTTTGCCGTCGTAGAAGTCACCTTGATGGTCGTTGGCGGCGATCAACTGTTCCAGCCACATCCACGCGACGACCACATGTCCGGCCGCCTCGAGGTAAACGGTCGAGTTGGCCAGGGTGGTAGCGACATCGCCTGCGGCCCAAAGGGTTGCGGTGACATCGACCAACCGTTGCACCGCTTGGCGCAAGTCCTTCGCGTAAGCCGCGGTGCTGTCGGACTCCATCGCCTTGTCGATGGTCTGGTTGATCCGCTCGGCCAGCAGTGTCAGCCCCGCGCCGTCCTGCATGACGACCTTGCGGCCCAACAGATCCAGGCCGTGGATGCCGTGCGTGCCCTCATGGATCGCGTTGAGACGGTTGTCGCGGTAGCACTGTTCGACGTCGAACTCCTTGGTGTAGCCGTATCCGCCGTGCACCTGGATGGCCAGGCTGTTGGCCTCCAGGCACCACTGCGACGGCCAGCTCTTCGCGATCGGGGTCAGCATCTCCAACAAAAGGTGCGCGCGGTCGCTGTCGGTGCCGGTGCTGGTGCGCCCCTCGTCGACCAGCATCGCGGTATACAGGCC
>Ga0207693_10001478_pt1 | contig 20768 bp, 16 predicted proteins | sample LARL81metaG_FD_184347 | JGI IMG/M metagenome (GOLD analysis project Ga0207693, IMG submission 184347) | Corn, switchgrass and miscanthus rhizosphere microbial communities from Kellogg Biological Station, Michigan, USA - LAR L8-1 metaG... | ecosystem: Host-associated > Plants > Roots >... | reverse complement strand
CAAGCCACGCCGACATCAGAACTGCGGACATCCAGTTGATCCGCCCCTGGACCCGGACCGGCGACTCGGGCACGAATAGCACCGCGGACACCGCGGCCAGCAGGGTCAGGATCAGCGGGAGCCAGAACAGCCAGTGCCAGTCCAGCGTGTCGACGACCGGGCCGGCCAGCACGATGCCGAGGCCGGCTCCCGCCGCGGTGAGCGCGGCGAGCGCACCCACCGCGCCGGTCACCTTGTCGGCGGGGAACTCGTCCCTGATGATCCCGAACGCGACCGGCACCATGCCGCCCGCGATGCCCTGGATCACCCGGGCCGCGATCAGTACGCCTATCGAAGAGGTGACCGCGGCCAGCAGCGAGCCGACCGCCAGCGCGACCTGTGTCGCGACGAAGACCCGTTCCTTGCCGATCATGTCGCCGACCCGGCCGAGGATGGGAGTCATGACCGAGGCCGACAGCAGGTACGCGGTCAGCACCCAGGTCACGGCGCTCTGCGAGGTGTGCAGCTGGTGCTGGACCGTGGTCAGTACCGGGATCACCAGCGACTGCAAGAGCGCGAACGATCCCACGCCCATGGTCAGGACAGCGAACGTAACCCGGTAATTGGCTCGCTGGCTCCCGACCGCCATCCTCATCCGCCCAGCAGTCCGGCGATCTTCCTGGTGACGTGCTCCAGGTCCGGCCCAGCCCAGAGCACGTAGCGGTCCGGCCGGACCACGACGACGTCGCTGTCGTGGTTGTCCAGCCAGGACAGGACGCCTTTCGCGTGCGCCGCGGGCAACTCGCCGGCCGCCGCGACGAACGCGCCCATCCGCCTGCGCCACCAGTCGGCCGGTCCCAGCCCAGTCGCCGCCGGAGTGCGGGCCAGGACGGCAAAGCGCGATCCGATGATGTCATCCAGGCGCACGTTCGCCGCGGAGGACTGGACGAACAGGTCGCCGCCGTTCTCCAGGATGAGCGGCCCTGGACTCAGCGCGGGAAGGGTGAAGGCGATTCGCTGGGTGGGCGGCCTTGCGTCGCTGAGCATCCGGCGGTCCCGGTCGGCCGCCTCATTGGGATCGATGGTGCAAATCAGTCGCCCGATGCGCACCGCTGATTTGACGACAGAACGGACATGGGCACGCCGTTCCTCCTCGTAGGTGTTCAGCAGGTCGTCCGGTGCGTTCCCGCGGATGACCAGGTCGAGCTTCCAGGCCAGGTTGGCCGCGTCACGCAGCCCGGAGCACATGCCCTGCCCCAGGAAAGGCGGCATCTGGTGAGCGGCGTCACCGGCGAGGAAGATCCGCTGGTGACGCCAGTTCTCCGCGACCAGGCCGTGAAAGGTGTAGATGGCCGTGCGCTCGAGCGTGAAGGGCCGGTCAGGGAACCAGGCCCTGACGAGTTCGGAGATCCGGCGGGGCTGGAGCATCGTGGCCGGGTCGTCGTCGTCCATGAGCCTGAACTCGAACCGGTGGCGCTTGGCCGGCATCGGGATCGAGTAGGTGGGCCGGCGCGGATCGCACAGGCAGATGGCCCGGCTGGGCTCCGACCGTTCCCCAGATCCGTCCTGTGCTTCGTCCATGACCAGATCGACGACCAGCCACGGCTCTTCGAAGCGAAGGTCATCGATGCCGAACCCGGTCTGTTCGCGGATCGTGCTTGCCGCCCCATCGCAGGCCACCACCCACTTCGCCGTCACCTCCAGCCGCTCGCCGCCCTGCACGGCGGTCACGACCCGGACGTGATCGTCGGCGCTGGAGACGCCGACCACCTCTGTCCCCAGCCTGACGGTCACCGACGGTATGGTCGTGACGGCCTGGCGCACCGCCTGGTCCAGGGCGGGCTGGAAGAAGTACATGCTGGTCGGCAGGCCCGACGAACTGGACTGGTCGCCAGGGATCCTGGCCAGCAGTTCACCGCTCGCGGTGAGGAAGTCCAGCCCGCGATTGGCCTGCATGGGGGGCAGGAGCTGGTTGAGCAGGCCCAGCTCCTGCCAGGTGCGCAGGCCGGTGTGATCGACGTGGGCCGCCCTAGGCAGCGCGAAGACCTCGTGGTCCCGCTCAAGCACCAGGACGTCGAGGCCGCGCTTGCCGAGCAGGCCGGCCAGGGCGGCACCGACCGGACCGAAGCCCACAACCAGGACGTCGACCGTGTCGGGACGGGGACGCATCATCTGCCTGTAGTCGCCTCTGGCCGTAGGTCGGAGTCACGGATCAGCCTGACATGAACAGTCGGCTGATGCCGTTGACGGGCGTGCAGCCGACCTGCCAGGCTGACTGGTACGTAAATTAACATCTATTTACTCTTGAGTCAATCGATACACTCTCCAGTGCAGATCCCGACCAGGTACGAATTGTCCATGACTGACTAAAGTGTAAGGGCATGACTTAGGCCCTTAATGGTAGGAGAAGCCGCCGTCGACGTTGAGGGTCTGGCCGGTGATGAAGTCGCTGTCGCGGGAGAGGAGGAAGGCGACGGCGCCGACCAGGTCGGCGGGGACCTGGACGCGGCGGAGGGCGGTAGCGGCCGCCATGGCCTGGCGCTGTTCCGGAGTGATCGTCTCGCGCTCGACCTCGGTGGCCGTCGACCCTGGGGTGATGGCGTTGACCGTGATGCCATCCGGCCCGACCTCGGTGGCAAGGGCGCGGGTGAAGCCGATGAGGGCTGCCTTGCTCGTCACGTAGTGCAGGTAGCCGGGGCGGCCGGTGATGACCGTGGCCGAGGAGATGTTGACCACCTTGCCGTAGCCAGCTGCCTTCATCGATGAGATAAGGGCCCGGCACATCAGGAAGGCACCGGTGACGTTCACGCGGAGCACGCGATCCCAGGCGTCGGGCTCGATCTCCTCGAACGGCCCCATGCGGAGGGTGGAGAAGATGGCGGCATTGTTGACCAGGCCCGTCACCGGACCTAGCTGGCCGTGGACCGCGGCCGTGAGGCCGGCGACCTGGCCCGGGTCGCTGACGTCGCAGGTGAATGCGCGGGCCGCGCCGCCGGCCTCAGCTATCTCGGCCGCGACTTCCCCCGCGCGATCACCATTCAGGTCGGCCAGGGCCACCTGCCAGCCGCGGCGGGCCAGGTCAACGGCGAAGGCCCGGCCGAGGCCCTGGCCCGCGCCGGTGATGACCACGACGGGCGGGGCGGCGGTCATATCTTGCTCGCCTCGAGGGTCTCGGCGGCGAAGAGGTCGCCGGGCTCCAGGAGGCGCTCGCACAGGCCCTGCTCGAACGAGTAGCGCAGGAACGTGGCCAGGTTCTGCTCGTTGCCGCGCAGGCCGTAGGAGAACGGGTCGTCTCCCATGAGCTGCCTGCTCTCCTCAGCCCACTCGGTGAGGAGCGGGAGCATGTACTTCAGCGCGGTCGTCTCGTACAGGGCGGCGTAGGCGCGGCGCTTGGCTTCCTCGAACGCCTTGAACAGCGACGTGGCCAGCCAGCGGTTGGCCTGGTAGGTGTCCCATCTGATCACGATCACGTGCATGATCGGGAAGATCCCGGTGTCGGCGAAGTACTGCCGTTCGATCGCGCCCGGGTCCGGCCACAAGCGCCTGACAGGCCCGGTGCCGTCGCGGAAGGTCGAGGGCTTGTGCGCGGTGTAGAGCGCGTCGATTTCGCCGGCTTCCAGCATGGCCGACAGCGTCTTGTCCGGGCCGATCGAGCTGACCGAGATCGACGCGGGCAGGTTCATCGGTGTCTCGTGGCGGCCCGGCTGCTCCAGGCCGCCGGTGAAGTACTCCACGCTGTCGACAGGGACGCCGTGACGATCGGCCATGATGCCCTTCAGCCATACGGCGGCGGTCATCTGGTATTCGGGGCATCCGATGCGGCGGCCGGCCAAGTCGCCGGGTTCACGGATCCCGCTGCCGGCGTTCACGTACACGCAGGAGTGCCGGAACATGCGCGAGGGGAAGACCGGGATGGCGATGAACGGCCGCTCCTGGGCAAGGACTGTCCTGGTGTACCAGGACAGCGACATCTCGGCGGCGTGGAACTCCCGGTAGTGCAGCATCCGGAAGGCGGGCTCAGGCATCATCACAGGCAGGAAGGTGAGCTGCACACCCTCGGGCTTCACCGAGCCGTCCTGCAGCGCCAGCATCCGGTCGTAATCCCAGCAGGCTAGGGAGATGGGGATGTCAGCCATGGGACGCCAGCTTCCGCAGGCTCGCGCGCGCGTCCATCGGTTCCCACCACAGTGGTACCTCCAGGTCTCTGGCGATGATGGCCGCCGTGATGTAGCCGGCCCCACCGGAGATCGCGCCGCCGGGATGAGTGGCCGAACCAGCCATGTACAGGCCGGTGACCGGGGTGCGGTAGCCGAAGTGGTTCCACATCGTCTGCTCGCCGGTGAAGGACCCGATGAAGATGTCGCCGCGGACCATGTCGATCAGCTCCCGCGAGTAGTCGTTAGCGGTCCAGATGTGCCGGGCCAGGATGTTGCCTGGAGTGATGTTGGGCGCCCATTCCCGCCAGGTCTCAAGCATGCGGTCGGCGAACTCCTCCTTGACCGCCTCGATGTTCTCCGGATCGCCGCCAGGCGCGTACGGCATCGCGTGCCAGCCGTAGGCGGTGGCCATGCCGGGGGGTGCCTGAGACGGATCGAACTGAGTGACCGAGCCGGTGCCGAAGCTCACCCGGCTCGGGATCTCGTTGCTTGCCACCTGGTCGTGCAGGGCGAACAGCTGCTCGACCGACTCGCACCCGATGTTGACCTTGAGCGACTGGTTGACGTGAGGGTCGAAGTCGGTGCCGACGTGCCGTGGCGCCTCCTTCAGCGCCAGGTGCAGGCCGAACAGCGACCAGGCGGTCTGCTTGAACTCGCGTACCTTCTCCCGGTACTCCGGCGGCAGTTGCTCCTCGCCGACCATGGTCAGGAAGGTCTGCGGGACGTCCACGGTGCTGGCCACGAACCGAGACCGGATCTGCGTGCCGTCGGCCAGCTCGACCCCGTGAGCCTGGTTTCCGTCGACGATGATCCTGGACACGTGGGCGCCGGTCTTCAGTTCGCCGCCTGCCGCGATGAAGGTATGCATCAGCCCGTAGGCGACGGCGATGCTGCCGCCCTCGGCGACCTGGTAGTTGGCCACCAGGTCGAAGCCCCTGATCAGGGCGCCCATCGGGCTGCGGGTGGTCAGCTGGTCGTACAGGACCGTTCCGAACAGCGAGATCTTGAACAGCAGGAGCAGCCGGACCAGCTCGCTGGAGAAGAGCTCCTGAACCGCGGTGAGCGGCTGACGGTCAATGATCTCCAGGAAGTCTCGGCCCACGGGGCTGGCACTCAGGAGCTCGTCGCGCTCGGCCTCGGGGATCGGCTCGGAGTAGCGCTCCGGCCAGAAGATCGCGTCGCTGATGCGGTCGGCGCGCTCGTTCCACTCCCGGTAGGTCTGCGCGTCCTTCTTGCTGAAGTGGCCGATCGACTCGCAGGTCTCGTCGATATAGCGGGAGAAGACCAGGGCCGTGCCGTCCCGGTGCGGCTGCGCGAAGTCGTAGCGCGGCGTGATGTACCGGAACTTGGCGGACAGCTCCAGGTCCTTGTACCAGGGAGACTCGCTGATGTTGAAGTGGTTGAGCGAGTGCATCTGGTGGTAGAAGCCTGGCTTGGTGACCTCAGTGGTGGACAGGCCCCCGCCATAGATGAGCCGGCGCTCCACGATCAGGATCTTCAGGCCGGCCCTGGCCAGGTAGGCGCCCAGGATGAGGCCGTGCTGGCCCGAGCCGATGATGATGCCGTCGTATGTCTGCGTCATGGGCCGTCCCTAGAACTTGAGATAGACGTTCTTGTGCTGGGTGTAGCTGTCGATTTCCTCGAGGCTTTCTTCCCGCCCGAGACCTGAGTTCTTCACGCCGCCGAACAAGGAGCCGGCGATGTGCTCAGAACTCCAGTTGATCCACAGGTAGCCCGCCTGGAGATCGCGCGCCGCGGCCATGGCGGTATGCAGGCTGGTGGTCCAGACGCTCGCGGTCAGCCCGACCGGCAGGCTGTTGGCCAGGGCGATGGCCTGGTCGTAGTCGTCGAAGGGCGCGGCGACCAGGACAGGCCCAAAGATCTCCTCGGTAAACAGCCGGCCATGCGGGCCGCCGGCCGCGGTGAACAGGGTGGGCGGGACGAAGTAGCCAGGACGCCGATCGGCCGTCCCGCCGGTCACCAGCTCGAGCTCAGGATCCTTGATGCCCAGGTCGATGAAGCGGAGGACCCGCTCGTAGTGCGCCAGGGACACCAGGGGGCCCACGTCGGTCGATTCGAGCAGCGGATCGCCGGTTTTCAGCGAGCTCATCCGGCCGGCCAGTTCAGCGACGAACAGGTCGTAGAGGGCTCGCTGGACGAACAGCCGCGAGGTGGATCCGCACGACTGGCCCTGCCAGCGGAAGTTCATGCCGCGCAGCGCTCCGTCGACGGCGGCCGGCACGTCCGCGTCGGCGAAGACGATCAGTGGGTTCTTCCCGCCGAGTTCGAGCGTGACGGTCTTGACGGCCGGGCTGGCCGCGGCCTGGGCCAGGATCCGCCGGCCGACCGCCTCAGAGCCCGTGAAGGCGATCCTGGGGACGTCCTGGTGAGCGACCAGGGGCTCGCCGACGGCCTCGCCGGTTCCGGTCACCACGTTGAGCACGCCTGGCGGCAGGATCGGGCGGGCCAGTTCCCCGAGCCGCAGCGCCGACAGCGACGTCTCCTCCGATGGCTTGAGCACGACGCAGTTGCCGGCGAGCAGCGGCGCAGCGATGCGCGAGGCGGCGAACATAAGCGGGTGGTTGAACGGGATGAGCCGGCCCACCACGCCGAACGGGTCCAGCAGCGTGAAGTCGAGTGCATCGGGACCTGGGGCCGGCAGCGTCTGCCCGCGGAGCTGGAGCGCCAGCCCGGCGAAATACCGCATCTGCTCGACGGCCATGCGGTAGTCGTTGCGCATCACGGCGATGGGGCTGCCGTTGTCGAGTGTGTCGATCCAGGCCAGTTCCTCGCCGTGCCGCAGCACGGCTTCGGCCAGGGCCGCTATCGCGGCGGCTCGTTCGGTGATAGGAGTGCGCGCCCAGGGCCCGCTGGCCGCCTTAGCCGCCGACACCGCGTCGTCCACGTCCCCTGCGCCGCCAAGCGGGATCTGGGCGATGACCGATTCGTCGCCCGGGTGCACCACGGGCATGGTGGCGCCGGTCCGGCTGGCCAGCAGCTCGCCGCCGATCATCATCTGCCACGGCCGGTCGGCGTAGCCCATGACCTTGGTGTCCACCGACCGATCCTCTCTCGGTCCGCGGCCGGCCCGAAGAACAAAAGTCACTGTGGGCGGGCGGAAAAGCGATCACCATGTCCAAATGGAGCAACACGGGCCGGCGCTCGCCGTCGCCTCTCACGGTGCTGTCCGGCAGTGGACCATGCAGCTGGCCCCGGTCAACGCCATCAACGCGGAGATGCTCGACGGGTTCGAGGCGGTCCTGGACGAGGCCGAAACCGACAACGCGGTGGCGGCAGTCGTGCTGGACAGCGGGCTGGCGGTGTTCTCGGCCGGGGCCGACGCGACATGGATGGCCCAGACCGTGGAGAGCGCCGGGCTGCAGGGCCTGCTCGAGGACTTCAACGCGACCATGGACCGCTTCCGGGCCGTATGCCTGCGGCTGCGGCAGGCTCCCTTCCTGGTCATCGCGGCGCTGGACGGGCACGCCCTGGCCGGGGGCCTGGAACTCGCGGCGGCCTGCGACCTGCGGTTCTGCGCGGACAGCGAGAAGCTGCGCCTCGGGGTACCTGAGATGGACCTGTTCGGGTGCCTGCCGTCGGGCGGCGGCGGGGCGCAGTTCCTTGCCCGACTGCTCGGCCCGAGCCGGGCGCTCGAGTTCATTCTGTCTGCCAAGCCGATCAGCCCGGCGCGGGCCCACGAGATCGGGCTCGCCGACCGGCTGTGCCCGGCTGGCGAGGCCGGAGCGCAGGCGCTGGAGTTCGCTGGCGAGGTGGCGGGCAAGGCGGGCCGGATCGGCGTGAGCTGCGCCAAACGGGCCATCTTCGGCGCGGGCGAGCTCCCGCTCAGTTCGGCCCTGCCGCTGGACGGCGCCCTGCACTGGGACACGATGAGGCGGGGCAACTTCCTGGCCGGAGTGGAAGCCTTCGCCAAGCGTTACGCCAGCGGAGCCGCCCGGTGAGCACGGCCGCCATCGTCGGAGTCGGCCTCACGCCGTTCGGACGGTTCATGGACCGGTCGCTGAGCGAGCTGGCGGGCCAGGCGATCTCCGCGGCTCTCGCCGACGCGGAGATGGAGCCCGGCGATATCCAGGCGGCCTTCGTGGCCAACTCGATGGCGTCGGTGACCACCGGGCAGGTGGCCATCGTCGGCCAGGCCGTGCTGCGCCCGCTCGGCTACTCCGCGATCCCGGTGTACAACATCGACAACGCGTGCGCCGCCTCATCAAGCGCGCTGGATCTCGCGGTCCAGGCCGTCGAATCCGGACGGGCCGAGGTCGTCCTGGTGGCCGGGGTCGAGAAGCTGTTCGCAGCGACCAGGAGCGACAGCTACCGCGCGCTGAACGGCGCGGTCGATACCGACTATCTCGCCTCGGCGGGTGTCGACGCGACGAGCGAGAGCGTCTTCGTGGCCTCTATCTACCCCGGTCGGCTGGGCCGGTACCGGTCCAGATACGGGCTCGAGGCCCGCGTGCTTGCCGAGATCGCGGTCAAGAACCGCGCCCATGCGGCGCTGAACCCGAACGCACAGTACACCGAGCCGATTTCGGTGGCCGACGTGCTGGGCTCGCGTGTGGTGGCCGAGCCGCTGACCGCCCTGATGTGCGCGCCGATCAGCGACGGCGCCTCGGCGGTAGTGGTCACCTCCGCCTCCCGGGCCAGGTCGGCCGGGATGCGGCCGGCCTGGATCCGGGGCATCGCCACTGGGATGGGCGCCCCGCCAGGGGATGAGACCGTCATCGCGCGGATTGCGCGGCGGGCGTTCGCCGAGGCCGGGATCACCCCGGCCGACGTCGACGTCGCTGAGGTGCACGACTCGATCGCGTTCAACGAACTGCTGGCGTACGAGGAGCTGGGCCTGTGCGCCGCCGGGGAGGGGGCGCGGTTCGCCGGATCCGGCGCCACTCGCCTGTCCGGGACGGCGCCCGTCAACACCAGCGGCGGGCTCGAGTCGCGCGGGCATCCGGTGGCCGCGACCGGGCTGGCACAGATCATCGAACTGGTGGCACAGATACGCCATGAGGCCGGCGGCCGGCAGGTGCCCGGGGCCCGCATCGCGGTGGCCGAGAACGCAGGCGGATTCGCGGTCGACGACACGGCGGCGACCGTGGTCACGGTCCTCGGCGCCGATCCGGCCTGACCTTGGAGCGGTCATGAAAGACGTCTACCCGCGAATGGACACCCTGCCGCACGAGTGGCTGACGGCTCCGGAGGACCAGCCGGACTACCTCGGCATACCCGGGGTGCGCCTGGACGAGGAAACCAACCTTGGCAGCATGCTGTGCGACGTGCCGGCCCGCAACGGACTGGGGAGCGCGACGGCGATCATCCACCACGAAAGCGGCCGGTCCCTGACCTACAGCGAGCTGGCCGCGATCACCGACCGGGCAGCGGCAGCGTTCGCCGGGCTGGGCATCCGCCCCGGTGACCGGGTCGCGCTGCGAGGCGGCAACGGCCCTGAGCTCATCATCGCCGCCATCGCCGCGTGGAAGATCGGCGCGGTGGTCACCTTGATCCCGCCGCTGGCCCGGGCGGCCGAGGTCGAGTTCTTCCTGGCCGACACCCAGCCTCGGCTGCTGGTCATGACCCAGCCAGAAGGCGACGAGGTCGGCGCGGTGCTTGAGCGAGTGCCCGGGCTGACCGTGGTCGCCGCAGTCGGCGCCGGGCGCCCAGGGGCCCTGGCCTGGGACGCGCTGCTCCAGGGCGCTGGCCCGCGCCCCGCCGTCCCCGCCGACCTGGACCGGGTGGCCATCGTCTGGCATACCGGAGGCACGACGGGCCGGCCCAAGGGCTGCTACCACACCCAGCGCCGCTTCCTGCTCGGCGGCCTGTCGCTCGGGATGGCCACCGGCGCGGCGGCCGGGCAGCGGTGGGCGGCCGCGGCACCGATGGGCCACGCGCTCGGCTTCATCCACAGCACCAACTTCACCCTGCTCAACGGGGTCACGCTGGTCGTGGTGTCCAACTTCGCCAAGCCCGCGGTCATGCTCGAGGCGCTGGCCAGGCACGAGGTCACGCAGTTCACCGCCATCGCGGCCACCTGGGCCGGCCTGCTTGAGGCGCTGAAAGAGCGCGACGCGCCCGAGCCCAGCGCGCTGACCCGCGGGTTCGCGATGTGGCAGTCGTCGTCGGCGTCGGGCGTGGCAGACGGGTGGCGGCGGCGGGGCATCGAACTGCGGAACAACTTCGGCTCCACGGCATTCGCGACATGGGTCCTCGTCCCCCCGCTGGACCGGCCGGTGCCTCAAGCCAGCCTGGGTGGCCCCGCGCCCGGCTATGAGGTGCTGGCCATCGACCCGGATCTGAGCGCTGCGGGACGCGACCCACGGCCGATGGCGGCGGGCGAACCAGGCCGGATGGCCGTGCGCGGGCCAACTGGGCTGACGTACTGGCGGCTGCCAGGGAAGCAGCGCTCTGACGTCCGGTTCGGCCGGTCCCTGCAGGACGACCTCATCAGGTTCGGCGACGACGGCCTGGCGGAGTACCTGGGCCGTACCGACTTCATGATCAGCACGGCGGGCCACAAGGTCGCCCCGGTCGAGGTGGAGACGGTCCTTGGCCGTCATCCGGCGGTGCGTGAGGCGGTCGTCTTCGGCCTGCCGGACCGGACCCGGCGGGAGATGGTGGCCGCCTTCGTGGTGCTGCACCATGGCTTCGACGCGTCCGACGAACTCCGCCGTCAGCTGCAGGACTACGTCAAGTCCAGGCTGGCGCCGCACAAGTACCCGCGCAGGCTCGACTTCATCGACGCCGTCCCGCGGGACTCGGTGGGCAAGGTCCAGCCCAGGATTCTCAAGGAACTCGCCCTGAAGGCAGACCAAGGGAAGGACAGCTGATGACGGCGATGCAACCAGAAGTGATCGTGCGCACCTCGCGCCGCGGCCTGCGCTACGGTCACGATGGCACCGGGCCCGCGGTGGTGCTAGTCCACGGCTGGTGCCTGAACCGCCGGGTCTGGATGTACCTGGAGCAGGCGCTGCTAGCGGCCGGCCGCACGGTGATCACGCCGGATCTAGCCGGCTACGGCGAATCGGGTCACCTGCGGCCACGGACCAGCCTGGCCGACCACGCCGCCGACCTGACGGACCTGCTTGACGAACTGGACGTCGAGGCGGCCGTCCTGATCGGCTTCGCCTTCGGCGCCGCGGTTATCTTGTCCGCCGAGAACTACCAGCGGGTAGGGGCGCTGATCAGCGTCGCGGTACCCAGCGCCGCGACCGCGCCCTACGACCGGATGCGGAGCGCGATCTTGAAGGACTGGCCACGCTTTGCCGCTCGGTCGGCTCAGGCAATCGTCCCCGAGCAGGCCAGCGCCGAGACCAAGGACTGGCTGACCCGCAGTTACGGCGCTACGAGCATCCCGGCGGCCCTGGCCGGGCTGGACATCCTGCGGTCGTTCGAGCCCGCCGGCCTGGTTAAGCGCTGGGACGTCCCTGCCTTCTTCGTTCACGGGTCAGACGATCCCATCGTGCCCGCCGCCGTCAGCAAGGAATGCGCGGAGCGGTTCGGCGGGCAGTACATCGAGATCTCCTCGTCGGCCCACCTGGTGGTGATCGACCAGAAAGAGGTGTTCAGCGCGATCGTCCAGGACGTGGTGTAACCGGCTGCGGAAGTCCCTGAACTCATCGGCCTGCGCGGCCGCACGCAGGCCGTCCAGATCGGTCAGGGCGATGCCGGCGTCGGTGCGGCGGGCCAGGCCCTCGTCCCTGAACGCGGCCAGGGTTCTGGCTACTACCTCACGGACCGTTCCGATGGCTCGGGCGATGTCCTCGTAGCTGGCCGCTGCGACGTAGCCCTCTCCCGCCGGTGTGGCCACGTCAAGCAGGTACCGCGCGACGCGGCTGCGGACGGGCACGAACACGTTGTGCGCCAGGCGCTCCTGAATGTTGAACAAAGACCCGGCCATCTCCTCAGCCATGGCCCAGGCCAGCTGGCTGTCACGTTGCGCCCGGGCTCGGAGGGCCTGCGCCGACATGGCCACCACCTGGGTCGGGATCACGGCCTGGGCAGCCGCCGGCGAGGCCTCCGCGACCACCGACGGCAGGCCGAGGATGTCGCCACGGCGCGCGTACCGGAGGGTGACCTCCCGCCCGGACCTGGACGTCCGGTAGACCCGCACCAGGCCATCCAGGATGAGGACCAGGTGAGCCGTGCGGGCCTGCTCGGTCTCCGGGTACAGGACCGTCTTGGGCGGCGCGTCGATCTGGCGGGCCCGGTCGAACAGCGGCCGCCAGGTGCGCTCGGGCAGGCGGCCGAGGAAGCTGGCCTCGATCGCCCCTACCCATTCGGCTGGCAGTTCGTTCATCGTGCCCCACTTTGACTGACGAGTCGACCATCCATTCTTTCACTCACAGGCAGGCAGGCCATGCTATTGACGCCGCGGTCGCCTAAGGCTTTACTTAACCGTAAGTAAAATAAGGTTTGAGCCGATGGGAGGTTCCCTTATGCCGCTACCGCGCTCCACCGGCATCCGCCGCGCGACCGTGCCGGCCGCGCTCGGCGCTGCCCTCCTGCTCACTGCGGCAGCCTGCAGCAGCGACACCAGCGGCAGCCCCGCCGCCGCCGCCGCGGCCGGATCGACGTCTTCGGCGCAGGCGTGCGCCAACGTCCCCGCAGGTCCTATCAACGTCTACAACGTAATTCCGCTCACCGGGCCGACGGCCACTTCCGGCGAGCTCATCGAGTCCATCGCCGGCGTCGCGGCGGATTACTTCAACGCGCACACCAGCATCTGCGGCCACAAGATCGCGGTGCACAACCTGGACGACAAGGGCGACCCGGCCACCTCGCTGGGCATCGCCAGGCAGCTGGTCGACAGCGGCGACTCGATCGTCATGCAGGATTCGTTCGGGGCGGCCGAGGACCTGATCCACCCGTACCTGATGCAGCACAAGGTGCTGATCGTGAACGGCAACGGCGCGTACTCCCTGTACAACGCGAAGCAGAATCCGTACTCCTTCAGCGTCGGCCCGTCCAACGAGGAGTACGCGCAGGTCATGGTCAACTGGGCCAAGTCCCACGGCTACGACAACGTTGGCATCCTGACCGACGGCTCCTCGTTCGGGAACGAGCTCACCCAGGACACCCTGGCCCAGATGAAGGCGGATGGCCTCAAGCTGGTCAAGGAGGTCACCTACTCCCCCACCTCGATAGTGCTGACCACCCCGGTCGAGCAGCTCAGGCAGGCGGGGGCACAGACCGTATTCGCGACCGGCTTCACCGACGTCCTGCAGATCGTGCAGGCCATCAAGCAGGTCGGGTGGAGCCCGCACCTGGTCGGCTGGGGCAACCTGGCCGTGTTCGGGGTCACCGCGGCCCAGGTGCCGACGGGCACCGTGGACTCGTGCGACTACCGCTACACCCCGGGCAGGCCGACCTCGACGCTGCTCACGCCCACCATCACCGGGATGCTCAAGGCGGAGGCGGCGAAGATCGGCATCAACACGCAGACCTTCGGCGTCATCGGTGAGTACATCCAGTTCCAGGCGCTGGCCCACGCGATCGAGACGGCCGGCTCGCTGAACGGGCCCCCGATGGCGGCCGCGCTGGCCAGCACTTCTAACCTGCCGACGGTGGTGCCGGGCCTGAGCCTGGACTTCACCGCGACCCCGGCGGTGCACAACGGCTATCCGCTGTCCTACTTCACCGAGTGCACGATGCAGACCGGCCCTTACGACCTGCGCTACGCGGCAGGCTGACCGGGACCTCCGGCGGCTCCCCCACGATCCGCCCCGGGAGCCGCCGGGTCCGGATATGGATCGAGATTTCACAAAGAATCGAACTTTTCTCTTGACACAAGAGTCAACTGCGGACGAGGCTGCGATCATGGCTGACAAGTGGCAACTGATCCATCCGAACCACGTCAACGCGATCGTGGACGGTTACGAGGCGAGCATCGAGCACTTCCGGGACCGAATCGGGTTCACCCTGGACAAGCGGATCCCGGACTCCGGCGATGGCACGGACGCGTGCCTGATGACGCTGGGCGGGGTGATGTTCGAGTTCTTCGCCCCCAAGGAGCGGGGAGAGCGCGGCCAGGGGCGGCTGCTGAGCAAGTTCGGCGACCATTACATCGGCATCGAGTACCACGTGCCCGACGTGACCAGCGCCCGGGAGTTCGCCAACGGGCAGGGCGTCCGGATCATCAACGACCTCGGCGCCGCCTTCTTCACCTATCCGGGTCACAGCTTCGGCATCGCGTTTGAGATCTACGACGGCGACTTCAAGGACCTAGCGCAGCCAGCGGGCTACTGGGAGAACCAGCACCCCCTCGGCCTCACCGGCCTGGCCCGGCTGACCGTGGCGTGCGAGAGCGTCGAGGCGTCGGTGGCGCGCCTGCACGAGCTGGCCGAGATCTCGGAGATCGGCCCGGTGTCCCGGCCGCGGGCCGCCGCCAAGGGCGTGCAGCTGCAGGTCGGCACCATTGTATGGGAGATGCTGGAGCCCACCGGCGACGGACCGATGGCCGACTACCTGGGCCGTTACGGCGGGCGCATCCGCAGCACCGTGTTCAAGGCGGCCAGCCTGTCCGAGGTCGAGAAGCACCTGACCGGGCAGGGATTCGACCTTGTCCCCGGCGACGCCGACGACGCGCTGGCCATCAACCCGGCCCAGAACAAGAACCTGCTCTTCGAGTTCACCGAGTAAACAGGGCCCGCGCGGTCCCGGGCAAGGAAGGCAATGAAGCTCGATCTGACTCCGGAACAGGCGTTCTTCGCCGGGACCACGCGTCAGTTCCTGGACGACAAGGTCCCGACCTCGCTGCTGCGAGAGCTGCGGAGCGACCCGGCCGGCTTCGGCCGCGACTTCTGGCGTCAGGGCGCCGACCTGGGCTGGACATCGCTGCTGGTACCCGAGGCCGACGGCGGCGGCAGCGTGAGCGGCCAGGGTCTGTCCGACCTGGCCCTGGTGGCGTTCGAGTTCGGACGGTACGCAGCGCCCGGGCCTCTGACCGCCGCGAACCTGGTCACCGCCGCGGTGGCCAGGACCGGAACCGCGCAGCAGAAGGCCGGGCTGCTGCCAAGCCTGATGACCGGAGACCAGATCGGCAGCTGGGCCTACGCCGAGCCGCGCCCGTTCGAGCGGCTGGGCGCGGTAGGCCTGCGGGCCACGCGGGAAGACGGGCGGTACGTGCTCAGCGGGCACAAAGCGCCGGTCGAGGCAGCCAGCCAGGCGGACCTGTTCCTGGTCACCGCCCTGCTTGTCGCCGAGGGCGACGAGGACGGCGGCCTCATCCAGTTCCTTGTGCCCGCCGGAACGCCCGGGGTATCGGTACACCCGATGCGCACGCTGGACGTCACCCGCCGATTCGGGCACGTGGTGTTCGACGACGCACCGGTCCCGGCCTCGGCCGTGCTTGGTGAGCCCGGCACGGCCGAGGCCGACGTCGAACGGCAGCTGCGGATCGCGGTGGTCATCCAGCTCGCCGAGATGAGCGGCGCGATGGACCGCGGGCTGGAGCTGACGACCGAGTGGCTGTTCAACCGGTACTCGTTCGGGCGGCCGCTGGCCTCCTACCAGGCCCTTAAGCACCGCTTCGCGGACATGCGGGTCTGGCTCGAGGCGGCCCACGCCATGGCCGACGCCGCCGCGCAGCACGTCCAGGAGGAATCAGGCCAGGCCGGCGAGTACGTCAGCGCGGGCAAGTCGTTCCTTGGCACCTACGCCCTGGAGGTCCTGCAGGAGTGCGTGCAGTTCCACGGCGGCATCGGCGTCACCTTCGAGCATGACCTGCACCTGTACCTGCGCCGCGCGACCGTGGACGCGCAACTGTACGGAACGGTCGCCGATCACCGTGAACGGCTGACTGCCATCTTGGAGGCCACTGATGGCTGAGCAGGACATCGAGGACCTGGACAGCTTCCGGCACCGGCTGCGGAGCTGGCTGCGGCAGAACATGCCGCCCGCCGACCCGCGGCTGGCGCCCTACCACCAGCTGTCCGACGAAGAGGAGCTCGCGCAGGTGACGAACCACCGCGAGCTGCAGCGGCGGCTCTACGACGGCGGGTTCGCTGGGATCATCTTCCCCAGCGAGTACGGCGGGGCCGGGCTGACCCCGGCTCACCAGGAGGTGCTCAACGAGGAGATCGTCGGCTACGAGTACCCAGCTCGCTTCCAGGTGCCCACGTTCAGCCCTTGCGCCGCGGTGATCTACGAGTTCGGCACCGAGGAGCAGAAGCGGAACCACCTGCCCAGGATCATGCGAGGCGAGGAGATCTGGATGCAGTTCCTGTCCGAGCCGGGGGGCGGCTCGGACGTGGCCGGTGCGCAGACGACCGCCGTGCGCGACGGGGACGAATGGGTGCTCAACGGCTCCAAGATCTGGACCACCGGCGCCTGGTGGTCGGACTGGGGGCTGTGCCTGGCCAGGACGAACTGGGACGTGCCCAAGCACCGCGGCCTGTCGGTGTTCATGCTCCGCATCCACCAGCCAGGCATCGACGTGCACCGGATCGAGATGCTCAACGGGTCCAGGGAGTTCTGCCAGGAGTTCCTGACGGACTTGCGCATCCCCGACACGGACCGGATCGGCGAGATCGACGGCGGCTGGACGGTCGGCACCCGGTGGATGTACCACGAGAAGAGCCTGGGCATCTCGCACTACTTCATCCGCCCGGCGGGCAGCATGCGCGGGGTGAACCCGTGGGCGCCGACGCCGCTGGCCGTGGCCCGCCAGGCCGGCCGTCTTGACGACCCGGTGGCCAGGCAACTGGTCGGCGAGGCGCACGCGCTCAAGCTGGCCGGCCAGGAAGGCAGCATCAGGATCTCGCGCGGTATCGCGGCCAAGCGCCTGAACGACCAGGCCGCGGGCATGTCGCGCATCCTAACCGGGCTTATCAACACCCAGCTGGCCACGATCAACCTCAAGCTGGCCGGCGCCTCTGCCGTGGCCTGGGATTCAGGCGACCAGATGCTGGGCGAGATGGGCGTGGAGTTCCTGATGCGCCAGGTCAGGCAGATCAGCGGCGGGACGATCGAGATGTCCCGCAACGCGGTCAGCGAACGGCTGCTCGGCATGCCCAGGGAGGCGCGCCGCGACAACGACGTGGCATTCCGCGAGGTGCCGCGCAGCGCGCCCGGCCGCTGATAGCTGAACCGGCGGGAGTTGAAACCCGGGCCCGTTCAGTGAAGAAAATGGAGACCACCTGATGGCTGACATGAACAGGGGACTGGACCTGTCGGACTTCGAGACCACTTCGGAGGCCGAATCCGGTCAGTTCCGCTCGTTCTACGCCGACAAGCTCGGCACTCCGCACCGCGGGTTGAACTTCTGGCTCGACGTCGAGCGGCCGGACATCCTGAAGCGGTACCGGGCGTACGCGGACGACGGGACGCCCGGCGGGCTTGAGACGGTCAGGAAGGTCGGCGGGTTCAGCTTCTTCGTGTCCTACGCCATGTCCGGGTACACGGCGGGCATCAGGTATCTCGTCCACATGTACCAGACCTTGGGGTTCACCAAGGCACAGGTCCTGGAGGGCCTGGCCGTGGCCTTCCTGTACAACGGGCCGCGGGGCTCGGAGACGGTAGCCGAGGCGCTGGACGGCTACGAGTGGATCGAGCCAGCCGAGCCCGCGGTGTTCTTCGACGGCTGGGCGCCCGACCCCGGCGCGTTCAGGACCGGGATGGACTTCTCCACGCGCGAGGTGCTCGACGGCGAGATGGAGCTGCTCGAGGACTGGTACCTGCGGACGATCGGCGAGATCCCGCCTTACATGCCGTTCATGCGCCAGCACCGGCCGCGGCTGCTGAAGTCATGGCGGAACCGCTACGAGAACATCCTGGTCGAACTGCCGAAGCAGGTCATGCCCTATACCCAGCTGCACTTCAACGTGATGCGCGGCTGGGGCGACGGGATCAGGGAGAGCGTGCTGCTGGCCAGAGCGTTCGGCATGACCAAGGAGCAGGTCTACGAGCCGCTGTTCTCGCCCATGATCAACACCGGGCCTGAGGCGTACACCATCGTGAGCCGGGCCGCGGGTGACGTGCTCGCCGAGGACTGGACCTAAGGAGAAACAGATGACCGAGACTGATGTGCTCGTGCTCGGCTCGGGTGCGGCCGGGCTGGCCGCGGCGCTGACGGCCGCGGTGGGGGGCGCGGCGGTAACCGTGCTTGAAGGGTCTCCCCTGTTCGGCGGGACCTCAGCGGTGTCAGGGGGCGGGATGTGGCTGCCAGGGAACACGCTGGATCCTGCCTGGACTGACTCGCTAGCGGGAGCCAAGGTCTACCTGCGGCGGCTGGGCATGGGACTGGTGCCCGATACGGTGATCGACCGGTACCTGGCCGAGTCCGGCCAGATCCCCGACTTCTTCGCGGCCAACTCGCCGCTGACGTTCACCGCCGACATCGGGCGGCCCGACTACCACGCGCCGTGGGAGGGCTCGTCGCTGACCAGCCGGACCGTGTTCCCGACGCCGTACGAGCTGCCGCGGCTCGGCTGGCTTGAGCCGCGGGTACGGCGGCCTGGCCCTGGCGGCATCCTGCCTATCCAGCACTCCGAGGAGCAGGAGCTCGCGGCCTCCGACGACCCGGACGCGATCAACAAGCTGATAAAGGAGCGGCTGGCGAAGGGCGTGGCGCTGCGCGGGCTGGCGCTGGTCGGCGGGCTGATGGAAGGGTGCGTGGACCATAGGGTCTCGTTCGTCGCCGAGACCAGGGGGCGGAACCTTATCGTGTCCGGCGGCCGCGTGGTGGGCCTGCGGGCGGTCAGGGACGGGCAAGAGGTTTCCTACCGGGCCCGGCTGGGCGTCGTCCTGGCCTCTGGCGGGTTCGAGTGGAACCGCGACCTGTGGGACGCGTTCATGGCGGTCCCTTGGGACGGCCCGGCCACGCCGCCGGTGAACGAGGGCGACGGGCTGATCATGGCCGCTGCGGCCGGGGCCAAGCTGGCCAACCTGGACAAGGCGACCTGGATTCCGGTCCGCTACTCAGGCGAGGAATACGACGGCCGGCCGTACACGCGGTCCGGCGGGCACGGGCAGATGCCTGGCGAGATCATCGTGAACCGCCGGGGGCGCCGGTTCACCAACGAGACGCTCAACTACAACGACATCGGCCGGAACATGACGCACTTCGACCCGAGCAGCTACGAGTTCGACAACCACCCGAGCTACGTCATCGGTGACAAGCACACCCTTGCCCGGTTGCGTGCGGGCGGACCGGCGCTCGGCCCTGACCAGGGCGACGGCTGGGCGGAGGCGGACACGCTGCGCGAGGTGGCCGACAAGCTGGGCATCGACGCCGACGGGCTGTCGGAGCAGGTGCTCTCATTCAACGAGCATGCCGCCGACGGCACCGATCCGGTGTTCCACCGGGGCGAGAAGCCCTGGGAGATCCACTACCTGCCAGGTCACCGGACGATCGGGCCGATCACCGAGGGCCCGTTCGTCGGGTACCGGGTGCGGGCCGGGGTGTTCGGTACCCGCGGCGGGCCGGTGATCAACGAGAACGCGCAGATCGTCGACTTCGGCAACCAGCCGATCCCCGGGCTGTACGGGGCGGGCAATGTGGTGGCGCATCCGTTCGCGTCCGCCTATCCGGGCGGCGGCGGCACGCTGGGTCCGGCGGTCACGTTCGGGCACGTGGCGGGCAAGTCGGTACTTTCTGACACGGGGAGATCGGCATGAGCACTCCTGATTTCGACGAGGCCGACATGGTGGTGGTGGGCTTCGGCGGCGCGGGCGCCGCGACGGCCATCGCGGCGGCGGACCACGGGGCGTCGGTGATCATCCTCGAGAAGCAGCCTGCGGACCGGCACACGCCGAGCACGTACATGTCAGGCGGCATCGTCATGGGCGTCAACGACGTCGACAGGGCCGCGGTTTACATGGATCGCTGCTCGGGCGGGATGATCCCGCCGGCGGTGTCCAGGGCCTGGGCGGTCATGGCCGCGGACCTGGTCGGCTGGCTGGATCGCATCGGCGCGGACCTGGCCCTGGTCAAGGCGGGCGAGGGCGAGAATACGCAGTTCGAGGGGGCGGACGCGGTCGAGGCGTGGACCCAGTCCCGGCCGCCTTCCGACGAGCTCACGGTGCGGGACCTGAGCGCGCCGCCGACGGTCGGGGCGCTGGCCAGCGGGATGAACACCGGCGAGGCCGGGCGGCGGACCGGGGCCGAGTACTTCGACAGCCTGCGGCGCGTCGTGGCCAGCAGGGAGCGGATCACGGTGCGGTACGGGAGCCCTGCTGTCCGGCTTATCCAGGACGGGACCGGGCGGGTGACCGGCGTGCTCGCTGGCGGCGGCAAGCCGGGGGAGGTGCGGGCGCGGCGCGGGGTGGTGCTGACCTGCGGCGGCTACGAGTGGAACGACGAGATCAAGATCAACGCCCTGAAGGCGTCGCCGATGTACTTCTACGGCAACCCCGGCAACACGGGCGACGGCATCCGGATGGCCCAGGCGGTAGGCGCCGACCTGTGGCACATGAACCAGATGATCGGCCGGGCCATCGGCCACTTCGAGGAGGACGGCCAGGACTACAACTTCGTGATCGGCATTCACCCGCCGGGGTACCTGATCACGGACAAATACGGGCAGCGCTTCGCCAACGAGGTGTCGCAGGCGCAGATGAAGCACAGCTTCTACTACGAACTGCTCAAGTACGACGCGGACAAGCAGGAGTACCCGCGCGTTCCGTGCT
>Ga0207693_10001476_pt1 | contig 20785 bp, 13 predicted proteins | sample LARL81metaG_FD_184347 | JGI IMG/M metagenome (GOLD analysis project Ga0207693, IMG submission 184347) | Corn, switchgrass and miscanthus rhizosphere microbial communities from Kellogg Biological Station, Michigan, USA - LAR L8-1 metaG... | ecosystem: Host-associated > Plants > Roots >... | reverse complement strand
ATGCTCGCCCCTTTGAGGTGCAGGTGGAACAACTGCAGGCGCAGCTGTTTCGCGACCAGGCACAGTTGCGGGACGCCCGTTTAAATCTTGATCGCTACACCTCGCTGATTCCGTCCGGCAGTATTGCGCAACAGCAAGTCGATACGCAGAAGGCGCTTGTGGATCAATTGGATGGAACCGTGCGCAACGATCAAGCGCAGATCAATTCGGCGAAGCTGAATATTACCTATTGCCACATCACAGCGCCGTTCAGCGGCAGGATAGGTTTGCGGCAGGTGGACTCGGGCAATATCGTTCACGCCTCGGATGCGAATCCGATGCTGATCCTGACTCAATTGCAGCCCATCGCCGTGATATTCACGCTTCCTGAGGATGTGCTGCCTAACGTATCCCAGCAAATGCACAGGCGAACGCTCGAGGTCGATGCGTTCAGCCGGGATGACCAAACCAAGCTGGCCACGGGAAAGCTGCTGACCATAGACAATCAGATTGATCCTTCGACTGGAACCGCGAAGCTGAAAGCGGTATTCGACAACAAAGACAGCAAGCTTTGGCCGAACCAGTTCGTAAATGCGGATCTGCTGCTCGAAACTCGAAAAGACAGCACCGTGGTTCCCACAGCCGCGATTCTGCGAGGGCCGCAAGGTGCATACGTCTATTCCGTCAATGCAGATAAGACGGTCGAGGACAAGGCGGTCACGATCTCGCTGACGCAGGGCGATGCAACAATCGTCACAAGCGGAGTCAATCCGGGCGACACAGTTGTCACGGATGGTCAGGACAAGCTGCAGCGTGGAGCGCATATCGAACCGCGCGGCGGCTCTCCGAGTCGAGGAACAACGGCGCCCGTAACGGGAGCAGTGCAACGGCCAGAATCTCCATCTCAGGAATTGCCTATGCCCGAATCGGCGAGAGGACGAGCGAAGAAATCGTCTCCTGACCAGGAAATTTCCGGCGGCACGGCATCGGGGGATTGAGTTCCATGAGCCCCTCAAGGCTATTCATTCTCCGACCGGTTGCAACCACGCTGCTCATGGTGGGAGTCCTGCTGGTGGGCTGGGTTGCTTTCATGCAGCTCCCGGTCTCGGCACTTCCTGAGGTCGATTATCCAACGATACAAGTCGTGACGTTTTACCCGGGAGCAGATCCGGACGTGATGGCATCGTCCGTGACCTCTCCCCTGGAGCGCCAGTTTGGCCAGGTGCCCGGCCTGACGCAAATGACGTCAACCAGTTCGTTCGGCAGCTCGATCATCACGCTTCAGTTTGGTCTTGACCAGAATATTGACGTAGAAGAGCAACAGGTACAGGCTGCAATCAATTCTTCCGGGACGTATCTACCGACAGATCTGCCGAACCCTCCGATCTACAACAAGGTCAATCCCGCGGATGCGCCCATCCTGACGATGGCTTTGACCTCCGATTCCTTGCCTCTTCCAAAAGTAGAAGACCTGGCGGACACATCACTGGTCCAGAAAATTTCGCAGCTGCCGGGAGTAGGGCTGGTTTCGATCAGCGGCGGACAGAAACCCGCGGTTCGCATTCAGGCAAATCCGACGGCATTGGCTTCGTATGGACTGAGCCTGGAGGATCTGCGGGCCTCGTTGGCGCAAGCAAACGTCGATCAGGCTAAGGGCGTGATTGATGGCGCGAGGCAGTCATACACGATCGGAGCGAATGATCAGCTTTTTTCGAGCGATCAATACAAACCGATCGTCATTGCTTATCGCAACGGCGCGCCAGTTCGGCTGAGCGATGTCGCGAACGTCATCGACAGTACGGAGAACAACCAGCTCGCGGCGTGGATGAATCTGACGCCCGCGGTGATCGTGAATATTCAGCGGCAGCCGGGAGCGAACATCATCAGCGTGGTGGACCGGATCAAGAAGCTGCTGCCGCAGTTGCAAGCGTCGCTGCCCGCGTCGGTGAAGGTGCAGATTCTGACCGACCGGACGACTACGATCCGCGCATCGGTCAAAGATGTTGAGTTCGAGTTGATGCTGGCTATCGGACTCGTCGTAATGGTCGTGTTCCTGTTCCTGAGGAACTTGTCGGCTACCGTGATCCCGAGTGTGGCAGTTCCCCTGTCTCTGATTGGCACGTTCGGCGTGATGTACCTGCTTAACTACAGCCTGAATAACCTGACCCTGATGGCGTTGACGATCTCGACAGGTTTCGTTGTGGACGACGCCATCGTGATGATCGAGAACATCGACCGCTTCCTTGAGGCTGGTGATTCGCCACTCGACGCGGCATTAAAGGGAGCAGGGCAAATCGGGTTCACGATCGTTTCGCTGACGGTTTCGCTGATCGCGGTGCTGATCCCGTTGCTGTTCATGGGCGACATCGTAGGACGTCTGTTTCGCGAGTTCGCCATTACGTTGGCGGTGACGATTCTGGTGTCGGCGGGAGTATCGCTTACCTTGACGCCGATGATGAGCGCCAAGCTGCTCAAGCATCGCAAGGAAGGCCAGCGCGGACGCTTCTACGACGTTACCGAGAACTATTACAACCGGATCATTGGCTTTTATGGCCGCACGGTAAAGTGGGTCCTCAAGCATCAAACTGCAACATTGCTGGTCACCGCCGCCACGCTGGTGCTGACACTATTTCTTTACGTGATCGTCCCCAAAGGATTTTTCCCGGTACAAGACACGGGCGTAATCCTGGGAATCTCGGAGGCGCCGGATTTCGTCTCGTTCGACGCCATGTCCGAGCGGCAACAGGAGTTGGCGAAGATTATCCTGAAGGATAAGGACGTGGAGAGCCTTTCCTCGTTTATTGGCGTGGACGGGACCAACACTACTCCGAACCAGGGACGAATCCAGATCAACCTCGCGCCTCGCGACAAGAGGTCCGACGATGCTTCGGCCATCATTCGCCGGCTGCAGCCCGAATTGAGCAAGGTCCAGGGAATCACTTTGTACATGCAACCGGTGCAGGATCTAACGGTTGAAGACCGCGTGAGCCGGACGCAATTTCAGTATTCGATTGAGGATGCGGATTCGCAGGAACTGGCGCTATGGACACCGAAGCTGGTAGAGAAGTTGCGGACGATCCCTTCGATGACCGACGTCGCGACCGATCAGCTCAACAATGGTCTCAAGACAAATATCACGATCGATCGGGATACGGCGTCGCGGCTGGGGATTTTTCCCCAGGCGATCGACAACACGTTGTATGACGCCTTCGGACAGCGGCAGGTTTCGACGATCTTCACGCAGTTGAACCAGTATCACGTGGTGCTCGAGGTCATGCCGAACTTCGCGCAGACTCCTGAGAACCTTGCGGATATCTACATCCGTCCGAGCATTGTGACACCGAACTCGGGGGCGCCCACGGCGAACGGTGCGGCGGTGACGACGAGCGGAGCTCCGGTGCCGATTTCGACATTCACGCGCATGCATTCCACCAGCGCGTCGTTGGCGGTCAATCATCAGGGACAATTCCCGGTCGTGACGCTGTCGTTCAATCTTGCGCCGGGGGCATCGCTGGGAGAGGCCACCAAGGCGATCCAGCAAGCAGAGAGGGAAATCGGGTTGCCGGCCAGCATTCATGCATCGTTCCAAGGAACGGCGGCGGCATTCCAGAATTCGCTTTCCAGCGAACCGTATTTGATTCTGGCGGCTGTGATCACGGTCTACATTGTGCTGGGAGTTTTGTACGAGAGCTATATCCATCCCATCACGATCCTGTCGACTCTGCCCTCCGCCGGCGTGGGAGCGATTCTGGCGCTGATGCTCACGGGCAACGATCTCACAGTCGTTGCGCTCATAGGAATCATTCTGCTGATCGGCATCGTGAAAAAGAACGCCATCATGATGATCGACTTCGCGCTTGAAGCAGAGCGCGAAGAACACAAACCGCCTGAGGAAGCAATCTACCAGGCATGTCTGTTGCGGTTCCGGCCCATCATGATGACGACGATGGCCGCGCTGCTCGGCGGATTGCCCCTAGCTTTGGGAACGGGTACTGGAGCCGAATTGAGGCGGCCATTGGGCATCACGATTGTGGGTGGATTGCTGCTGAGCCAACTGCTCACGTTGTATACGACGCCGGTTGTTTATCTGTGGTTTGACCGGTTGGCGCACCGATTTTCGCGGTATCGAATTGGGAATGAGATTCCGCCGGAACCGATGTCGGCGGATTAGAAGTGAACGAGGATGCTCGGAGCTAAGGCTTCGCCGGCCAGCCGAAGGCGGCTGTCCCCACATAAAGCATGAGTATTTCTGCTCCATTTATTCGACGGCCGATTGGGACTTCGCTGCTAGCGGCGGCCCTGCTATTGTCTGGAATTCTCGCGTTCAGTTTCCTGCCAGTGGCTTCCCTGCCGAAGATGGACTTTCCGGTGATCAGCGTAGGCGCCGGCCTGCCGGGCGGTGACCCGCAAACGATGGCATCGGCCGTGGCTACGCCCTTGGAGCGTCAGTTCGGGCGCATTGCGGCAGTCAATCAGATGACGTCGTCGAGCCAGTTGGGCAGCACCGGCATTGCGCTGCAATTCGACTTGAACCGAAACATCGATGCGGCGGCCCGCGATGTACAAGCATCGATCAACGCGGCTCGCAGCCAGCTTCCAGCAAACCTGCCGAGCAACCCAAGCTACCGCAAAGTGAATCCAGCGGATTCACCGATTCTGCTACTGGGACTGACATCCGACACGATAACCGTTCCGCAGATGTACGATGCTGCGGATTCGGTTATTGCGCAGAAATTGTCGCAGGTGGAGGGAGTGGGCCAGGTTTTTGTGTGGGGTTCTTCGCAGCCCGCCGTGCGCGCAGAGGTCAATCCGACGCTACTCAACAAGCTTGGCATCGGGCTGGATACCGTCCGGAATGCATTGAATGCGGCCAACGCCAACCATCCCAAGGGAAGAGTATCCGATAGCAGCCGATCGTATGTCTTCACCGATACGGATCAGTTATTTACGGCGGATCAGTACCGGCCCTTGATTGTGGCGTACCACAACGGCGCCGCGGTGCGTTTGGGCGATGTTGCCGAAGTGACGGATGAGGTATCAGACCGTCGACAGCTCGGATTAATTAACGGCAAATCGGGGGTCATGCTCGCCGTTTTCCGTCAGGGCGGGGCGAACATCATCGATACCGTTGATCGCGTGCAGGCAGTTATTCCTTTTCTTCAGGCCTCGATTTCGCCGGCGATGAAGCTTTCCGTTGTGATGGATCGGACCACCTCCGTGCGCGCGTCGGTCAAAGACATCGAGCGGACGCTGCTGATTTCGGTTGTGCTGGTAATTCTGGTCGTCTTTGTTTTCTTGCGTACTGTACGAGCCACGATCATCCCTAGCATCGCGGTGCCGCTTTCGCTGGTGGGAACATTTGGAGTGATGTACCTGCTGGATTACAGCCTGGACAATCTGTCGCTGATGGCATTAGCCATTTCCACCGGCTTTGTGGTCGACGATGCGATCGTGGTGCTGGAAAACATCACCAGATACATCGAGCGTGGCATGGGTGTAGTGCAGGCGACGTTCAAGGGGGCCGCCGAGATTGGTTTTACCGTGGTCTCGATGAGCACGTCGCTTGTCGCTGTTTTCATTCCTCTCTTGATGATGGGCGGGATCGTCGGACGGCTGTTTCGCGAATTCGCGGTCACGCTGAGTGTTGCGATCGGAGTGTCGCTGGTGGTTTCTTTAACCACCACGCCGACGATGTGCGCGAAGTTTCTGCGGCCGCCTGTCAAGAACCAGCAGCACAATATTTTCTACCGGACCAGCGAGTGGGCTTTCGATCGACTACTCGGAACCTACAACCATGCGCTGAAGTGGGTCCTGCGATACCAGCCGTTGACGTTAGCCGTAACCATCGCGGTCGCGTTCCTGAGCGGCTGGCTCTACTACAAGGTTCCGAAGGGCTTCTTCCCGCAGCAGGATACGGGCCGCATTATGGGCAGCGTCATTGGGGCCCAGGACGTATCGTTCCAGTCGATGGCCGATAAGATGCGCCGCTACATCAAGATCGTGATGGCGGATCCCGCGGTCGATACCATGGCCGGGTTCACGGGCGGAAATACTGCGCTGAACCAGGGACGTTTCTTCATGACGCTGAAGCCGCTGGAAGAGCGCGGGCAATGCCAGAAAAAACATTTCTGGGAGTCGTGCCACTATCCAAGCGCGGACGATGTGATCAACCGCCTGCGCGGGAAGCTGGCTGTTGTGCCGGGTGCGACGCTGATTTTGCAGTCGGCCCAAGAACTGACGATTGGCGGCCGATTTGGCAACGCGCAATATCAGTACACACTGCAAAGCGCCGATATCAACGAACTGAATACGTGGGCTCCCCGTCTTCTGCAGACGATGCGAAAACTGCCGGAGCTGCGCGACCAGAACTCCGATCAACAGGACAAGGGACTCCAGGCCAAGCTGGTGATCGACCGCGATACAGCCAGCCGGATGGGTATCACTCCCCAGACTCTCGACAACGCTTTATACGACGCGTTTGGGCAGCGGCAGGTCTCCACCATGTACCGGCCACTGAATCAGTATCACGTGGTGATGGAGGTTGCGCCGCAATTCCAGCAGACTCCTGAGGCCTTGCAGAACATTTATTTAAAGTCGTCGACTGGATCGGCGATTCCGCTGGCGGCCTTCACTCATTTTCAACCGTCCAATACCCCGCTTGCCGTCAATCACCAGGGTCAGATCCCGTCGGCAACGATTTCTTTCAATCTCGCACCCGGAGTTTCATTGGGACAGGCGACCGATGCAATCGAAAGGGCTGAGCGCACCATCGGATTTCCGCCGACAATTACGGCCAGTTTTCAGGGTACGGCGGCGGCATTCCAGGACTCGCAGTCGAACATGCTGATCCTGATTCTCACGGCGCTGGGAGCTGTCTATATCGTGCTGGGGATGCTTTACGAAAGTTACGTCCATCCCATCACGATCCTCTCGACAATTCCGTCGGCCGGTGTGGGAGCGCTCCTGGCGCTGCTTTTGACGCATAACGAGCTGAACGTGATTGGGATGATTGGAATCATCCTGCTGATCGGACTGGTGAAGAAGAACGCGATCATGATGATCGACGTAGCCCTTGAAGTGGAGCGCAATGAGGGGAAGAAGCCGGTGGAGGCGATTTACGATGCCTGCATTCTGCGCTTCCGGCCGATCATGATGACTACCATGGCGGCGCTGCTCGGCGGACTGCCGTTGGCACTGGGCAGCGGAACGGGATCGGAGTTGCACCGGCCGCTGGGAATTACGATTGTTGGCGGTCTCATCGTCAGCCAGATGCTCACGCTGTTCACGACCCCTGTGGTCTACGTCTATCTCGACCGGTTGCGACTGTTCCTGCGCGGTGAAACATCGGGCCATGCCTTGCCGTCCACCTCATCGTCGGGGGATGTCCGGCCCAGTCCCGCTCATTGAGGCGAGTACAACCCGTCTGGAGAACATTTGCATCGCAAGATGAAGTTACCCATCGGCTGCGCAAGGAACCGCTTGTCCCGTATGATAGGGGTTCGCGAGTAGAGCCGCCAGAAAGCGACCAGGATGTTCCAGGGCGCCGGGCAGGCGAGCGTTCCAAAATTTCGTTTGCACAATTCCCTTGAGGAGTTACGGATGCTAAAGAAAGCAGCGGCTCTTGTGCTTGCCTGTGCAAGCATGGGCGCATGGTTGGGTTGTGGTAAGACCACCAGTCGATATCTGTACGCGGCATCACCAAGCACCAACCAGATTGCGGCCTACCGCGAAGATCCGAATGCCGGCGTGCTGATCCAGTTGTCGGGAAGCCCCATATCTGCGGGATCCGCCGTCGAGTCTCTCGCGCTTCACCCTTCGGGAAAATACTTGTACGCCGCAAATGCCGGCAGCAACAACATCTCGCTCTACACGATCTCAAACACCGGCGCACTGACAGAGGTTACGCCAAGACAAGTCACGGGCACTTCGCCGACATTGCTGGCGATGGATGCCGCTGGAAGCTTTCTGTATGTGGCGAATTCGGGATCGTCCGATATTTCGGTGTTCTCCATCGACGCGAGCAGTGGCGCGTTAACGCCAGTCCCGCAGGCTTCGGGGGCTACAGCTCCGATTGGACTTGGTGCCTTGAACATGGCGGTTTCGCCGTCGGGCAATACCCTCTACGTCACTCTCCAGTCAGATCTCGGCTATGTCGAGGAGTTTCCGCTCAGTTCGGGAGTCCTTGGGAACCCTGTGTCGGGATCACCATTCCAAACGGGAAAGAATCCGTTTGGTTTAGTTATCGATCCGGCGGGTGCTTTCCTCTACACGGGAAATACCGGGGACAACACAATCTCTGAATTTGCGATCAACGCTGACGGGTCCCTGACTCAGCTCTCGGGTTCTCCGTTCGGTCAAACGTCTACTTCGCCCACGGCCCTGCTGATCGATCATTCTGCCAAGTATCTCTACGTTGCAAATCAAGGTTCGAACAATCTTGGCGCGTACTCCGTAGGCTCCGACGGTGGCTTAACGCTTTTGCGCAACTCGCCATTCGGAACGGCCACGTCACCCACGGTTATTGCCATCGACTCGAGCGGCAAGTTCCTCTTCGTCGGAAACCACTCAAGTCCCGTGGTTCAATCGTTCACGCTCGATACAGGAAGCGGAACTCTGACGTCCGTCGCGTCTTACTCGCTTCCCGGAAATCCAACCTCAATCGTTATCACTCCCTAACTCACTAACGGAGAGTCATGAGTACGGCAGTTGAATCTCTCAGCTTCAACAGGCACATCGCGGATCTACGCGGAACACGTAAATCCGCAATGGGTACGGCTTCTGGAATCTCCTGCAGATGAACGCCCGGTACGGACGCGTGGGAGCAGAGTTGCCATTTAAGTTGTCGGATTTTCAATTCAACTTCTGCTGTTGGTTGTCCAGCCTTTTTTGACAATTACGTGACAATTTGGCTTCGAGGCATTAGAACAATAGGACCGTCGACAGCGATGTCGCGGGTGCAACCCGTAGTCAGCGCTCGGCCATCTAACTGCTTATTCACGTAGTCCTGCAGGTGACGGCGCTGACACATTGCCGGGACTGGGGATTCACACAAAATGCAAATAGCCAGCGCAGCCAGCGCCTTCCCTAAGAATTATTACCCTCAGAAGTTTCTCCTAGAACAACTGCAACAGTACTGGGGCGAAAAACTGAAGAACCCCCAGATGCTCGCACGCCTGCACCGCAACGTCTCGGTGGAAGGCAGGCATCTCGCATTGCCATACGAGCAGTACTACAACTTGCATACGTGGGGCGATGCCAATGATGTGTGGATCCAAGTGGCGCGAGAGTTAGGAGAACAAGCACTGTGCCGGGCTCTCCACCATGCAGGGCTTGAACCCAAAGATCTCGGCGCGTTGTTTTTTGTGTCAGTCACGGGGATCTCGAGTCCGTCAATCGATGCGTTGCTGGTCAACCGCATGGGCCTTTCGCCGAACATCAAGCGCCTGCCAATATTCGGCCTCGGCTGCGTGGCTGGAGCTGCCGGAATCGCCCGCGCGGCAGACTACGTGCGAGCGTATCCCTCGCAAGCGGCGGCGCTGGTTTCGGTCGAGCTGTGTTCGTTAACCATACAGCGCGAAAATCTTTCGGTCGCGAATTTGATTTCATCGGGACTGTTTGCAGATGGATCTGCCGCAGTAGTGGTCACCGGCAGCGATCTAAAGGCTACTGGGCCTGAGATTGTGGCAACGCGGTCGGTGTTCTATCCGCAGACGGAAGAAATGATGGGCTGGAAGGTGAGCGAAAGGGGCTTCGACATTGTGCTCTCGCCGGAGGTGCCGGTGTTAATCCGAGAGAACCTCGGACACAATGTTGATGCATTCCTCGCTGACCATGGCCACAAACGGAGCGACATTGGGAGCTGGGTGCTGCATACCGGCGGTCCGAAGGTACTGGAGGCAACCGCCGCCGCCCTCGACTTGCACAACGGGCAACTGGACGCATCCTGGGATTGCCTGAAGAGAGTCGGCAACCTTTCATCGGCTTCGGTCTTGGTTGTGCTGGAAGACGTAATGAGAAACCGGCGTCCTGAACCTGGAACGCTTGGGATACTGGCGGCAATGGGACCCGGATTCTGTTCTGAACTCGTCCTTTTAAAGTGGTGAGGATCGATACTTGCTGAATTCGACGGATGTCTTTGTGATTGGTGGGGGGCCCGCGGGGCTGGCCATGGCGATTGCCGCACGTCAACGCGGGCTGCGCGTCGTGGTAGCGGATGGCATGCGGCCGCCCATCGACAAGGCATGCGGAGAAGGCTTGATGCCCGACGGCTTGGCAGCGCTGGAAAAGTTGGGCCTGCAGTTGCCAGTTCGCGAGGCGCATCCATTTCGCGGAATCCGCTTCCTCAGCCGATCGTTATCAGCCGACGCGTTGTTCCCGGATGGCGAATGCGGACTCGCCGCGCGCAGAACTGTGCTCCATCGCGTCATGACCGAACGCGCCGGTCAGGTCGGTGCGGATTTGCTTTGGGGTGTCCCAGTGACAGGGCTTACAGCAGACGGGGTTCGCGTCGGGAAGGATTTCGTTCGCACCCGCTGGATCATTGGCGCGGATGGATCGAATTCACGTGTACGGCGCTGGGCAGGATTGGATGCTTCTCACCGGCCTCGATTGCGATACGCGTTTCGACGCCACTACCGCGTCGCACCCTGGACGGATCACATGGAAGTTCACTGGGGCGAGCATTGCCAGGGGTACGCGACGGGGGTGGGCGAAGATCAAGTCTGTGTGGCCCTCGCTTCGCACGATCCCAATCTGCGCCTGGAAGATGGCTTGAAAGACCTGCCTTGGCTGAACGCTCAACTGCGGAAAGCAGAACCGGTTACGACGGAGCGGGGCGCGGTTACGGGCAACCGCCGTTTGAAGTCCGTGTGGCGCGGCAATGTTGCTCTCATCGGAGACGCTGCCGGCACCGTGGACGCGATCACCGGCGAGAGCCTCGGTTTGGCCTTCAGCCAAGCGGTGGCACTGGCGGAGTGTCTTGAAGCCGGCAACCTTACACCCTATCAGAAAACCCACAGCAGACTGGCTCTCAGACCGCTCCTCATGGCGCGGCTCATGCTCACCTTGGACGGACGCCCTGGGCTTCAAGATCGCACGCTACAGGCCTTTGCGAGGCGCCCGCAAATTTTCCGCCGCTTGCTCGCATTGCATCTCGGTTCCTTGCCACCGCGGAAACTTGTGTGGGACGGACTGACTCTCGGATGGGGATTGCTAACGGCATAGATGATGAAGAACAGGTATCGAACAATCTGTCGCGCAGTGGTTTGCTCCGCGGTTGTAGTGGGTGGCGTTCTCCTGGCGTCCGCTCAGGATGCACGGTACCAACTGGATCCTGCCCAGAGTTCCGTCAAGTTCACGTTAGGCGACGTGCTGCATACCGTACGTGGGACTTTCAAGGTGAAGCAGGGAAATTTGCAGATTGAATCCGCCGGTAAAGTATCCGGACAGATCGTCGTCGACGCTGCCAGCGGTGAAAGCGGCAGCGGAACGCGCGATCGAAAGATGCATAAAGAAGTGCTGGAGAGCGCTCGTTATCCCGAAATTGCCTTTCGCCCGGATCGGATCGACGGAACGGTCGCGAATTCAGGCAAGTCAAGCGTGGTCCTACACGGGATATTCAACATTCACGGGGCAGACCGTGAGATCTCAGTACCCGCGCAAGTGGAAATAACCGGAGAGCAGTGGACCGCCGCTGTGCACTTCTCAGTTCCCTATCAAAAATGGGGGATGAAGAATCCGAGCACGTTGTTTCTACGCGTTAGCGATAGCGTGGAAATCGATCTTGTCGCCACTGGAACCGTCACAAGGCACACGGCGCGCTCGGCTCAATAGCGATCTTTGGCTGAGATGCCCTTGCTCTCGGTACAGTCGTAGGCGCGTCCCGTCGCAAGATTCTTGAACTCCTCAGTTTGTCCGCTAGGCCAATCGATCACCACGCGATCGACGCGATCGCGCTTTTCTACCCCAAAGGTCAAAGGAAGTTCTGACTGAGAAAGATAGCTGGAGCCGCCTTTGACCATTCGTGACTGAACCAGACCATTTGCGAAAACTCGAACGGTGGCTCCGATCGCGTCACGATTCGATTTCACGCCGGTGAGATAGAAGCGGATGCTTTTATTTCCCGAGGTTTGGTCGTTGCGATAGAGGTGCGCAGGGCCATTGTTGGTAGTGATCAGCAAGTCAGAGTCTCCGTCGCGATCGAAGTCCCCATAGGCCAATCCACGTCCAACCTTGGGGGCATCGAAGCCTCCACCCGCTTCGGCGGCAACATCGCGAAAATTTCCTTTGCCGCTGTTCAGGAAGAGCTGTGGAGGTTGGGCGTATCCGACATTGCCGCGGATATTGCGTACCGTTTCGTCGATGTGACCGTTGGCGACTGCGAAGTCGAGCCAGCCGTCAAGGTTGACATCCAGGAACGAACATCCGAACCCCAGGCTGTTTCTCGAAGCGATCCCAACTCCCGACTGCGGAGCGATGTCTTCGAAATTTTTGCCATTCAGGCGATACAGGCCGATCATTTCGTTGTCGAAGTTGGTGATGCCAACACCCGGAGAACCCGAGTTGTCGAAGTCTGCGACGTCGACTCCCATGCCGGCGCGAGCTTTGCCCTCGCTGCTGAAGGCGATGCCGGCCTCAACAGCGGAATCTTTGAACGTACCATTGTGCTGATTGCGGTAAAGCTTGTTGGGCTGAGTGTCGTTGGCAACGAGTATGCCAGGCCAGCCGTCGCGATTTTCATCCAGCAGAGCGACTCCTAATGACTTCGAACTGCTGTCGAAGATTCCGCTGCTGGCAGTTACATCCTCAAAGGTTCCATTGCCCCGATTGTGAAAGAGCCAGCAAGTCGCGCCGCGATACGCCTCGGGTGTGCAGTATGACTTGTGTTTGCCATCGAGGCTGCAGAAAATATCTGCTTCCTGTGACCACCTCACGTAGTTGCAGACGAAAAGGTCGAGGAAACCGTCGCGGTCATAATCGAACCAAACCGCGGAAGTGCTGAAGCCCTCATGCTTTCCGAGTCCCGCGGCATTCGTAACATCGACGAAAGTTCCCTTGCCGGTGTTGCGGAACAGGCGATTCTGGCCGACACAGGTAATCAAGATGTCGGGGTAGCCGTCGTTGTTGTAGTCGCCCACGGCCACGCCCATGCCGTAGAGTTCGACGTCGAGGCCGGCGTGAGCGGTGACGTCCGTGAAAGTTCCATTGCCGTTATTGTGATAGAGACGAAGTGTAGTGCGGGATTTCTTGTGTCCGGGCCAGTCGGCGCCATTGATCAGCAGAATGTCTTGCCAGCCATCTCGATCGTAGTCGAGAAAAGCACAACCCGAGCCAAGCGTCTCGGGCAAAAACTTTCCTCCAAACGCGCCGCTGTTGTGCTCAAAATGAATTCCCGCCTGCGAGGTCACGTCTGTGAACTGGAAGCCCAGCGAGTTAGGGTTCGTTTGGGCGCCGAACGACTGCAGCCGTGAAAGATGCGGCCACGCTGCCATTCCTGCCATTGCGCCCAGGAAAGACCTGCGATTCACGGAACGTTCACCAGCCCCGAGCGAATGGCGTACACGACCAGTTCGGCAGTTTTGTGAATGCCGAGGGTGTTCATGATGTTGGCGCGGTGAACGGCGACGGTATTGGCGCTAAGGTCGAGCGCCGTCGCAATCTCCTTGTTTGATTTGCCGTCCACGATCATCTGCAGGACTTCGAGTTCCCGCTGGGTGAGCGCGGCGTTCCGTTCGCCGCGAAGCGCACTTTTCTGCTCGACCTTAGGATCAAAGACTGTTTCTCCGGCGGCAATCTTGCGGATGGCGGGACCGAGCTCGAGATCCAGTGCGTTTTTGAGGACGTATCCCTTGGCGCCGGCATCGATGGCCTGGCGAACCCATGTGCTTTCGCTGTGCATGCTCAGCATTAGAACGGCGGTATCCGGACATTCTTCGATGATTTGACGAGTGGCTTCGAGTCCGTTCATGCCGGGCAGAGCGCAATCCATCACCACCACTTGCGGATGGAGTTCCTTGGCGAGTTTGACCGACTCTTCGCCGTCGCCCGCTTCGCCAACAACGTCCATATCGGACTCGTCTTCGAGCATGCGGCGGAAGCCGCGCCGCACCAGGCTGTGGTCATCCACCAGCAACACTGTGATCTTCTTTTGCATACGATTCAGCTTTCTCCCTGGGAACCGTCAGATGCACCAACGTTCCCCCTTCCACCGGTCGTGAAACAGTAATTCGCCCGCCCATCAACTCGGAACGCTCACGCATGGCCACCAATCCAATACCGCGCTTGCTGATACGTTCCGGAAAACCTGATCCGCGGTCTTGAACTTCCAGTTCCAGAGTACTCGGCAAGAACCGCAACCGCACCCACGCCTGCTTCGCGCTGGAATGGCGGGCAACGTTGTTGAGCGCCTCCTGCAGAATACGGTAGACATGTACCCCCGCGGCACCGTCCACGGGAAAGGGCTCCCCCTGCTTCTCATAGGATATGGCAATTCCGGTTTGTCTTTCCACGGTTGGGATGTACCAGTCGAGCGTGCTCTCTAGACCTGCCTCGTCGAGCATAACCGGATGCAACGCCTGGGAGAGGCTGCGAACGTTTTCCAGCGTCGACTGTACGATTTCGCGAACCTCGTGCAGGTCGGCGCGCAACGTGGAACCTTCCGGAGCGTGGGTGCCGGCGCGTCGGAGCATAGATCCGATCGCTGTCAGGATTTGGCCAAATTCGTCGTGCAGCTCACGCGAGATGTAGCGAAGCGTGGATTCCTGGGTGGAGATCAACTTTTGCGCCAGTTCGCTGCGTCGGTCAGAAACCTCGGCGAGCTGGGCGAACAACCTGCGATTCCAGCGAATCAGCGATAGGCCGTTCAACAGAATCGCCAGAAGCGTTGCACCTAGAAAGAAATATACCTGCCGCTGAACGCGATCATAAATCTGCACGATGCGATTGCCGGCCTGCTCTTCATTTTCTGTGTTCTGCACCAGGAAGCGAGCAACCGCTGTGCTCAACGATGCCTGACGTTCCTGGAGAGAGTTCTGAATCTGTCCGCGAGCTTCCGCCTCCTGGCCGTTGCGGGCGAGGGCGAAAACGCGGTCGACCGCGTCCCAAAATTGGGTGAAAGAACGGGCCAGGAACGCGCTCTGCTCCGGGGTTCGGCTGGCGGCGGCGAATCCGGCCTCCAGGCGCATGGCATCGTCGAGGTCCGTGCGAATCCGCTGGAATTGGGCAGACCAGGCGGTAAGCGGATAGGGCTCGCCGCTACTGACCATGTCGCGCATGGCAACGGCAAGCAGGTTGAGATCGTTCTGAATCCGCAGGAGTTGCAGGGAGTCCTTGCGATTGCGGTCGACGAGCTCAGTTTGGAGTTTGCGGAGCCCGGTAACCTGCCAGGTGATATAGGCGGAATAGGCAAGTACAGCGGACAGCGTGATGAGCAGCCCCAAGACGAGGCCAATCGTGGGCGAACGGTCCGGCGGAGACGGGCGGGACACGCCCCGAGCATACAACGTCGGGACGGCGCATGTCACAGGCAGCCGTGCTCCGGCAGCCGTGCTCCGGATGTGTGACAATGCTGACGGTAATAATGAAGCGAATTCGGCCTTCAGGGAGTCAAATCAGCAGTTGAGTTCCCCAGTTAAAGAAGCGGCGAAGCCCCCCAAGATGCAGCGCTTGAAGGCTGTTCTGCCCGAAGTCTGGAAGCTGATGCGTCCGCGGCGCGGGCTTCTGGCGATCGGCTTCGTGCTGATGGTGATTAACAAGGTTGCGGGCTTCGTACTTCCCTACTCGTCGCGGTATCTGATCGACAACGTCGTTACCAAGCATCAGATTGGACTCCTCCGACCCTTGGTTCTAGCGGTCTTGGTCGCGACACTGGTTCAAGGCATCACGTCATTTTCCCTTACGCAGTTGCTTTCCAAAGCCGCCCAACGGTTGATTGCAGAGCTTCGCGAAGAGGTGCAGAAGCACATCTCGCGCTTGCCAGTTTCCTTCTACGACGCCAACAAGACCGGCGCGCTGGTTTCGCGGATTATGAGTGACGTGGAGGGTGTGCGAAATCTGCTGGGAACGGGACTGGTCGATTTTTCGGGCGGGCTGGTGGCTGCTGGAATCGCCGTGGTACTGCTGCTTCGTACGAGCGTTCCGTTGACATTGATTGCGGTGGGCTCCTTAAGCTGCTTCGCCCTGGTCCTGAATCGGGCGTTTAGCACAATCCGTCCCATTTTTCGCGAGCGAGGAAAGATCAATGCCGAGGTAACGGGACGTTTGACGGAGTCCTTAGGCGGAGTTCGCGTGGTGAAGGGATACCACGCGGAGGAGCGCGAAGAGAAGACATTTGCGAGCGGAGTGCGCCGGTTACTGGATAACGTGATGCGGACTCTTACCGCCACATCGCTGATGAGCCTTTCGGCGAGCGTTCTGCTGGGATTGGTTGGGGCCGCGACCATGTACATCGGTGGCCGGCAGATGATCGGTCATACGCTGACGCCTGGGGGATACATCTCCTACAACTTGTACCTTGTGTTCCTCGTGGCACCTATTTTGCAAGTGGTTTCGATCGGCACACAGATCACCGAGGCGCTTGCCGGTCTGGAACGAACACAAGAGATTATGCGCGAGCGGCCGGAGGACCAGGATCCGCGGCGGTTGGTGAAACTGGAAGACATTGTCGGTACGGTCGAGTTTCAAGACGTCAGCTTCAGCTATGACGGCGCGCATGAAGTTTTGCACGACGTTGCATTCACATCGCAGCCCGGGACCGTTACAGCGTTAGTGGGTTCCTCCGGATCCGGGAAGTCGACAACCATTGGATTGATTTCCGCGTTCTATGTGCCGACGAGGGGAATGGTACGGGTCGACGGAGTGGATCTCAGTACCGTTCGGCTAAATTCGTTCCGCACCCGGTTGGGAGTGGTTTTGCAGGAGTCGTTCTTATTCGATGGGACCATTCGAGACAATGTTGCGTTCTCGCGCCCGGATGCGACGGAAGAGCAGATCATGCGGGCATGCCGGATTGCCCGCGTGGACGAGTTCGCAGAGACCTTCGAGGAGAAATACGACACGGTAGTCGGCGAACGAGGAGTGAAGCTTTCCGGCGGACAACGCCAAAGAATTTCGATCGCACGCGCCATCCTGGCCGAGCCGCGCATCCTGATTCTTGACGAGGCGACCTCGAGCCTTGACTCGGAGTCGGAACAGCTGATTCAACATGGGCTTTCCTACCTGATGCAAGGACGGACGACTTTTGTTATTGCTCACCGGCTTTCAACAATCCGTCGTGCAGACCAGATTCTCGTGATGGAGCAAGGGCGCATTGTCGAGCGCGGCACGCACGCGCAACTCTACGCTGCCCGTGGTCGCTATTACGATTTGTACACCCGGCAACACGGAGTCGAAGAGAACCTCTTTCTCGCACCAGGTGAAGGCGACGCTGTCGCGGTCGATGCGAAGAACGGGTCTGGGGAAAAGAATGGTCAGTCGGGTGGCGCCTTGAGTGTGCTGCGAGGAGAGATCCGTTAGCGCCCATGACGACTGTTCCTGCGGTTCCCGCCATACGTACCATCGCAATCCGAAGTGACAATCTCTGCCGTCACTACCGCATGGGCGAGAACGTGATTCGCGCCGTAGACGGAGTATCCCTCTCAGTGCAATCGGGCGAGTTTCTTGCTTTGTTGGGAAGTTCGGGTTCGGGCAAATCCTCGGTACTCAACTTGATTGCCGGACTAGATCGTCCGACTTCTGGAAGCGTCATTGTGCAGGATCGAGACCTGGCGAAACTTTCACGGGAAGAACTCGCCAAATATCGGCTGCGCGTAGTCGGCATGGTGTTTCAGTCGTTCAATCTGATTGCCAGCATGACGGTGATAGAAAACGTGGAACTGCCGCTGCGCTTCGCCGAAGTCGATCGCTCACGCCGGCAATCGCTGGCCCGAGAGGCCTTGGAGCGAGTGGGACTCAAGGCACGCATGGACCATCGGCCCAGCGAGCTTTCCGGAGGCGAACAGCAAAGAGCAGCACTGGCGCGGGCCTTGATTAATCGTCCGCAGCTTCTGCTCGCCGACGAGCCTACCGGGAACCTCGACAGCCGCACTGGTACAGAAATCATGGACATGGTCCGAAGCTTCAATCGCGAGTTGGGAATGACGGTCGTGATGGTCACCCACGAACGCGCACTGGCGGAACGATACGCCGAGCGAATGATTTTTCTGGCTGACGGACAATTAGTCGATGACCGCCCCAATCGGCCTGACGGCGCAGGAGGACTGGTGTGAAGCTTCCCGATTTGACCGAACTCGCGCTTCGCAATTTGCGGGAATCTTTGCTACGGAATTCTCTGACTACGGTGGGGATTTCGGTTGGCGTCGCGTCTTTGGTGGCAATGCTTTCGCTGGGAATCGGTCTGCAGCAAATGGCTTCGCGGCGACTGGTGAAGTCGGGCCTGTTTGACACGATCATCGTGAGTTCGCGTCGCGAAATGCGAGGCATGGGACGAGAAGAAGAGCGGAACGGCCCGACGCCTGGCGAGAGCCGCATTCTGGATGAGCCAGCGCGACTCGAGATCGAGCACATGGAGAATGTGAGCGAAGCGTATCCCGATATTCGGTTTGCGACCGAGCTGCGTTTTGAGGACAAGCCACATCTCACCATGATCTCGGCCCTGCCACAGTCGGCGCAGACCAATGACGCTTTCGAGGGGATGCAGGGGCAATTCTTCTCTTCCGACTCCGAACCTGAGGTGATCCTTCAGAAATCTTTCGCGGAGGAACTGCTGGGAAAGACTCCACCTTTGGGACAGCCCGAACCCGGTGTGGCAGAGCTTGCGAAACCGCTGCTTGGGAAAGAGCTACTGATGCGCTATGCGCAACGTGCCGCAGCTCAGAGCGCGGCAGAGGCATCGAATTCGGACAGCAACGATCTCATCGGCGCTTCCTATTCCGTGGTTTCGCGCGAACAGAAACTGACGATCGTCGGAGTCGCGGATCTCGATCCGGAGAGCATGCGCGGGCCAACTCGGGCCAAAGTCTTCCTGCCGCTCAAATTGGCGGAAAGCCTGCACGTGATGTTGCCGACCGACCTGAGGGAGATTGCGCGGGCAGGCGATCAGCCGGTGTACTCGTCGATCAGCGCGAGGGTAAAGAATCCGGCGCAGATTCAATTGGTCGAGGACAAGATCAAGAAGATGGGATTCACTACGTTCTCGATCGCGGACGCGAGCAAGGGGCTCAGGCAGTTCTTTGGAGTGCTCTATGCGTTTCTGGGCATCTTCGGCAGCCTGGCATTGATCGTGGCATCGATCGGAATCGTGAACACGCTGGTGATGGCGATCTTGGAGCGGCGGCGCGAGATCGGCATTATGAAGGCGATCGGGGCGAGCGATGCGGACGTTAGGAAGTTATTCTTTGCCGAGGCCGGCGCAATGGGCGTTCTAGGGGGAATGCTCGGCGTGGTTTTGGGATGGGCCATTGGGCAGGTGATCAACTTCGGAACCAATGTCTATCTCAAACGGCAATCGCTGCCTCCGGAACATTTCTGGGCTGTGCCGTGGTGGCTGGTCGCGTTCGCCATTGGCTTTGCGTTAGTGGTCAGCCTGGTATCGGGTCTCTATCCTGCGGGACGCGCTGCCAAGCTGGATCCCGTGCAGGCTCTGCGCTATGAGTGAAATGGCGAGATGAAGAGACACCTCGCGGTCGGTCTGCGGTCGTCCGCTGACCCCGTTCCGACGATCTGTCTGGCATTTGCTCTGCTTTCCTTTCTGTTCGGCGGACCGACTGCTTCCGCACAAAGCCGGATTGACTGCTCGGCCCTGAACAGCCAGATTCTCAAACGGGTGGTCCGATATTGCGTTTACATTCCATCCGAATATAACGAGAGCGCGAAGCTTCGTCCTCCGCGGCGCTATCCCGTTCTTTACTTTCTGCACGGACTGGGCGACAACGAAAAAACCCTCTTCAACAGCGGCGGATGGACGCTGCTGGATGACCTGCGCAATCGGCACAAGATGGGCGATTTTCTGATCGTGGCACCCGAGGGCAGGCGCAGCTTCTATGTAAACTCCGCCGATGGATTAGATCGTTACAGTGATTTCTTTTTGCAGGAGTTCATGCCGCGCATTGAAAGCAAATACCGCATTCGAGCCGGACGGGCCGGACGAGCCATCAGCGGAATCTCGATGGGGGGATATGGCGCATTGCGACTTGCGTTTGCGCATTCGGAACTATTTTCGGCCGTGAGCGCGCAGAGTGCTGCGCTGATTACCGAAACTCCAGCGCAGCTTGATGCGGCGGCGAATTCTGGATCTCCTCTGCCAAATGTTCTGGGACCTGTGTTCGGTCGGCCCATTAATGTGCCTCACTGGAACGAGAACAATCCATTCCTGCTGGCAAAGAAGAATGTTGTCGGATTGCGGAAGGTCGCGATCTATTTCAATTGCGGGCAGGAAGACAATTACGGATTCGAGAAAGGCGCGGCCGCGCTAGACAGCGAACTATCCAAAGAGCACGTGAAGCATGAATATCATCCTTACCCGGGAGACCACAGCATTACGTATTTCCTGTCGCATTTCGCCGAGGTGATGGAGTTTCATTCGAATGCGTTCGGTGTATTGGCGCACCCTTAGTCATCTGCAATCAATTCGCTACAGAGGACACAGGGTTACACCGAGTGCGTCATGTAAACTAGAGATGGCGTCTTCCACCATGGGGCTGAGCATAGGTTGGGCACCTTGCTTTCTGTGGGAGCGGAGAGGTGGCCGAGTGGTTGATGGCTCCGGTCTTGAAAACCGGCGTGCCCGAAAGGGTACCGGGGGTTCGAATCC
>Ga0207693_10001475_pt1 | contig 20788 bp, 20 predicted proteins | sample LARL81metaG_FD_184347 | JGI IMG/M metagenome (GOLD analysis project Ga0207693, IMG submission 184347) | Corn, switchgrass and miscanthus rhizosphere microbial communities from Kellogg Biological Station, Michigan, USA - LAR L8-1 metaG... | ecosystem: Host-associated > Plants > Roots >... | reverse complement strand
CGGGAGCCCGCGGCGGCCTGCGGTTCGAGCCGACGGCGGAGATGGGATATGTAAGCCTGGAGCGTGGGCAGCGCCCGGGCTGGTGGCTGGTCGTCCCAAAGGTATTCGACGATCCGGTCGTCGCTGAGCCCCCGGTCGCGGTAGAGCACGAGCATCGCCAAGACGGCGCGTTGCTGCGGGCCGCCGAGGTCGACCGCGACGCCGTCGTATGAGGCCGCGAGGTTCCCGAGCAATCTGATCCGAAGACCGCGCTCGTCCGACACTCCCGCCTCCTTGGTCGCGCAAGCCTACGAGACGGACGTGAGACGGGCGGCCCCCGCAGCTAAAGCGGCTACGCATTCGTCTCCATATCGGTGCAAACACGCCAGGAGGAGAGGTCGCCGGCCCGAAACCGTCGCGACACTGCGCACTGTCCCGGATGACATTCAGCTGTCCGTCGCTGTGCCGGGCTCAGCGCACTCTGCCCGTTTGGGCCGACAACGGCGGCGCCCGCCGAGCGCGTGGTAACCGGGTATCAGCCGCCCCATGGAGGCCTCCTACTGCCCGACCAGCCCGTCCACGGCCCAGGAGCGTGACCATGACCATCGTCGCTACACCCACATCGACTACGACCGCCGTCGGCGCGGGTGCGGAGATGGCGACCATCCACTCTGCTTTCCGCCGCGAGCTGCGACTCGCGCCGGCGCTGATCCGCTCCGTCGAGCATGGCGATCGGCTGCGCGCCGGCATCGTCAGCAACCATCTCGACCTGCTCGACCGCTTCTTGCATCACCATCACACGATCGAGGACACAATGGTCTGGCCGACGTTGCTCGACCGCGTGCCGGCCGAGATCACGCCGATCGTCGAGCTGATGGAGACCCAGCACGAGACCGTCGCCGACCTGCTGACCCGCACCGACGCGCTGCGAACGAAGTGGCGCACGGACGCCGACGGTTCCCGGGCCGCCCACCTCGCCACGGTCTACACCCACCTCCATGACGCGCTCGTGGAACACCTCGACGCCGAGGAGCGGCACGTCATGCCGCTGGTCGAGGCATGCATGACGCAGACGGAGTGGGCCACGATCGGCAAGGCCGCGCAACGGGGCACGCCGCTCAAAGACGGGCCGCGCCTGCTGGGGATGCTCGCCTACGACGGCGACCCGGACGTGGTCCAGCACATGCTCGGCGCCGTTCCGGCACCGATCCGCCGCATCGTCGTCAAGATCGGCCAACGCGCCTACGCCAAGCACGCGACCCGGGTCTACGGCACGCCCACACCCTGACGAAGAACACACCATCGGCGGTGAGTCGATTCAGCGGGACTGACCGGAAGCGCGAAGATCCTGGCGACATCGGTCTCATTTGCATCAACTCCAGATCATCGGCGGACCGTGGGCCCATGTGACGATGGGGAAGCGGACGAAGCCAGTGAGACGAGGTGCGCTCATGAGCGCGACGGATGATAGCCGCGAGATGCCGCCAGCTGCCGTGGTGGGAATCGGCATCATGGGCTCGGCGATGGCACGCAACCTGCTGGCGGCGGGGCTGCCGACCACGGTGTGGGACAGATCCGCCGCCGCGACCACCCCGTTGGCCGATGCCGGAGCGCGGATAGCTGGGTCGGCCTCGGAAGCAGTGCGCGATGCGCGCGTCGTCATCACCATGCTGCCCACCCCGGATGTCGTACAGGACGTGATCTTCGACAGCGGTGCGGCCGGGCAGTTCGCCGAAGGAGCCGCGTGGGTCCAGATGGGCACCATCGGCGTGGCGGCGACGGAGGAGATCGCCAACCGGCTCGGTCAACTGCGGCCGGATGTGATGTTCGTGGACGCGCCAGTGTCAGGAAGCAAGGGACCGGCCGAAAAAGGGCAGTTGCTCATCCTCGCTTCCGGTCCTTCGGGGGCGAAAAGGATAACGGACCCGGTGTTCTCGGCGATCGGTCGCAGGACGGTTTGGCTTGGCGAGGCGGGCCAGGGCAGTCGGATGAAGCTGGTCGTCAACGCGTATATGTCCATCCTCATCGAAGGCGTCGCTGAGGCGCTGGAACTTGCCACGCAGCTCGGGATCGACACCGCCATGCTGGCCGAGGCGATCGAAGGCGGCCCGCTGGACGCGCCCATCGCGGATGCCAAGCTGCACAAGATGGAGAGTGGTGACTATGCCCCGGAGTTTCCGCTCCAATGGGCGCTCAAAGACGTGGACCTGGCGATAGGTGCGGTGCCCAACGCAACGCTGCCGCTGCTCGAGGCGCTGGCTCGACAATGGCGCGCCACCGTAGACGCCGGCCATGGCCGGGAAGATGTCAGCGCCGCCCGGCTGGGGCTCACGGACCAGAGCTGAGCACCTGAGCAGTGGCCAGGTCGCCTGCGGTTCGGGGAGGCGACGTTAAGAATGATCTCCGAGAGTCGACTTAGCGGACCAGTCCCTTGTGCAATCGCCGTCGCTGCTGTCAAGGTGAGCCGCTGGCGCACGACTTTGTCGCTGCGGGAGCAGGCTCTGCCTTCCCTACATCAGATGTGTGGCAGACATCGACCCTAGAGGTGTCTTCGATGGACGCATGGATCACTGACACGCCGGCCAGCGAGCGTTTTCCGATTTACACGCGGGGGAACGCCGATGAGGTGGGGCCGGAGCCATTTTCGCCGCTCGGCTGGTCGCTGACCTGGGAGCAAGGCGCGTGTCCGGGCGTCGCCGACGGCTGGTGCTCGCTGGGAGGGTTTCTACCGGGGGAGTTTGACTATCCGATCACCGAGACGTTCGGCAACTGGGGCGGCTACCTGTACAACCAGGTGTCGGTGGGCCGGGTGTTCGGGGTACGGGCGCCCGGCGGCAGCCCGGACATCGTCGACGAGTCGTTCTTCGGTAAGAACACGTCGATCCCGCCGTACGTTCCGGATCCTCGTGACGAGGCACCGGCGCGCACGGTGGCCATCGGTGAGACGTTCGCCGGGATCATGGCGGCGATTGAGCGGCCTGCGTATCTCACGGATTTCGTGGCGAAGGTGCGGGACTGGGTCGCTGGGCGTCCTGACTTTTCCGCGCTGAGCGACGCGGAGCTGGTCGAATATGGCCGTACGGCCAACTACCGGCTACGGCCGACGTGGGATGTCTATTGCGTGGTGACGATCGCCGCCACCGTCGGTCCTGGCATCGTGTCCGCGGTGGCCGGTCAGCTCGGCCGTCCCGAAGCCGCCGTCGAGGTCTTTTCCGCGATCGGTGGTGTCGACAGCGCCGGCACCGCCGAACGGATATGGCAGCTCTCGCGCCAGGTCCGCCGCTCGCCGGTGGTTTCGGCGATGTTCGATGATGGGGTCGACGATCTGCTGGGCCGGTTGCGGGCGTCCGACGACTCCGAGGTCCGCGCGTTTGTCGCCGGGTTCGACAACCTGCTCACGGTCGACGGGCATCGCGGGCCCAACGAGTGGGACATCCTGTCTGACAGTTGGGTCCTCAAGCCGGTCCTGGCGCTCGGGATGATCGACCAGGTACGCCGGCAGATCGACGAGCAGAGTCCGCAACACCGTGCCACAGCCACGGCCGCCCGGCGTGATCAGGTAATCGCCGAGCTGCGGCAACTCGTCGCCGGGAATGGCGAAGCCAGCGGGATGCTTGAAGCGGGTCTGCGCTCGGGCCGGTTGTTCTATCAATGCCGGGAGGCCGTGAAGGACGCTTCGGTGCGGGTGATGCTCGAGGCCAAGCTGCCATTTCACGAACTCGGTCGCCGCCTCGCGGAACGAGGTTTGCTCGCCGACCCGAAGCATCTGTTTCTGCTGCTTGACGGCGAACTGGACGATATGTTGGCGAATCCCGAGGAATGGCGCGAACGGCTGGTCGCGCGGGCCGCGCAATTCGCCGACCTGTCGACCCGCGTGCCGCCCTACATCGTCGTGCACGGCGAGCCGATCCCACCGATCACCCAGTGGCCGCTGCGCGCCGACGTCGGACCGGTCACTCGCGCAGCCCCAGGCGATACCCTCACCGGCCTCGGTGTCTCGCCCGGTATCGCCAAAGGCCGCGCACGCGTCGCCTTCGACCTCTCCGAAGTCTTCGAACTCGAACCCGGTGAAATCATCGTCTGCTCGACCACGGATCCCTCCTGGGTGCCGCTGTTCATGATCGCCGGCGGCGTGGTATGCGACATCGGTGCCCCAGCCAGCCACGCGGCGATCGTCAGCCGCGAACTCGGAGTTCCCTGCGTCGTCTCCGTCCGCGACGCCCGCCGGCGTATCCCCAACGGCAGCCTCATCGAGATCGACGGACGGGCCGGAACCGTCACCGTGATCGAACGGTGATCGGCAGCGCTCAACAACAGCGGCTAGCTCCCGTCGTTGGTACCCCCGCGGCCTCCTCGAAGATAGGAACGTCAGCACACAGCACATCGACGCAATCGCCTGGCCGCGGAATGACCGGCTGCTAGGTCTGGTCCGGCAACCCGCCGTCGCCCGCAGCCGCTTTGTAGCGTTGGGCGAGTAGTCCCACCGCGGAAAGTAGTTCTGGCGAGTCCAGGATTTCGAAGTCTGTTTCCCACCAGCTGAGGTAGCGCGCCACCGATGCGGCGGATTCCGAGCCGACGGTGACGATGCAGGCACTCGTGCCGTCGGGTTCGACGTCGACGGCAATCGGGGCGCGCGCCCGAATGGCGGCGGCGGGTGCGTTCAGGCGGACTCGATAGCGGGTGTTCCACGGCGCAGTCTCGAGGGATCGCACGAGGAGGTGCTCGAAGCCTTCGTCGGGTTCGGGCCGGGCCGTGAACCGTTTGCCGTTGGGTGTCTTGACGCGCATCCGGTCGATGCGGAAGGTTCGCCACTCGTCTCGGGTGGCGTCCCAGGCGAGGAGGTACCAGCGGCCTGCGCGCAGGATGAGTCGGTAGGCCTCGACCTCTCGATGCGATTCGACGCCGGAGGCGTCCCGGTAGGCGAAGCGGAGCTGCTCCTGGGCGTGGATCGCGGCCGCGATTGCTTGCAGGGTGTCGGTTGCGACGGCAGCCCTGCCGGTAGGTGCGCCGCTCGTGGCGCGGGCCAGCGATGCCAGCCTCGGGCGAAGGCGAGCCGGAAGCATGGCGAGTACCTTGCTCAGCGCGCGCACCGACACGTCGGCGGTGTCGGCCAGTCCGTGCGCCGCGGACAGGCTCAGTCCCATGGCAACGGCTACTGCTTCGTCGTCGTCGAGCAGCAGCGGGGGGAGACGATTCCCAGACCCGAGCCGGTAACCGCCGGCTACGCCCGGCACGGCGCACACCGGGTAGCCGAGCTCTCGGAGTGCCGCGATGTCAGAGCGCAGCGTTCGCACGGAAATGTCCAATCGTGCTGCGAGCACGGAACCGCTGTGGATTCCGGGCACTTGGAGATGAGACAGCAGCCGCAGCAGGCGGGCGGACCTAGACAGCACAACGTCGACCTTAGGCAGAAATGCGGAAGCAAGCTCGCCGCAATTGCGGATGTGCTGGTTCCGTCAACCCCGATAGAAAGGAACGCTCGCCATGCGCAACCCGACCATCGCAACGGTCGTCTTCCCGGCCCGGAACTTTGCCGCCAGCGTGCAGGCGTGGTCGACGGTGTTCGGCAGCGGCCCGACGTTCTCAAGTAGTGGCGTGGAACGCGCCGCAGGTGATGCGGATTTCGCGGTGTTCAAGACGGCGGACATCGAGATCGGTCTGACGTCGTTGCCGTGGATCGACGAGCCGCTCGTCCTGCTTGACACCGACGACATCGAGGCAAGCCGCCGCGCGCTTATCGAGGCCGGCGCCGTCGGCCTCGGTGAGGTCGCCGACGGATCGCTCGCCCCCCTCGGCACTGCACCGGTGACCAACGGCGATCCGGACACGGGGATCGTCGACGTCCCCGGCGCCCGGCTAGCCGTCGTCGAACTCGCGAACGGGAACAAGCTCGGGCTGCGCCAGTCGTCGTCGGCCGCGTGATGCCCCAGCCGCGGCCCGACACCCTGTCGATTTGAGCCCGCGCCGTTCGTCGATTGGTCGTACCCGTCCAAGCGCGGCGGTCAACAAGCCCTCTGCAGCCACCCACCCAACCCGGGTGCGAAGGAGACGAAGGAGACTCCCATGGCTCATCCCGTCGTACATGCCGAGATCCGTTCCCAGGACCCCGATGCCACCCGTCGGTTCTTCGCCGACCTGTTCGGCTGGAAGATCGCCTCCGAAGGCGCGTTTCCCGGCTACACGTTTATTGACACCGGCGCGCCGGGCGGCACTTTTGTCGCCATCAGCCCGCGCCAGAGCACCGAGGACGAAGTCCTGTTTTTCGTCGCCGTCGAGGACGTCGAAGCAACGCTGGCCCGAGCAGAACAGCTAGGTGGCAGCATCGTTCAGCCGGCTCAGCACGTTCCCGGCACGAGTTTCGGGGTGTTCGCAGACGCCCAGGGCCACAAGGTGGGTGTGGCGTCCACCGGATAGTTGGACCAGCGCTCGCACCGCTCAGAGGCGCTCACGCGCAACGTGGTCCCAGGACCGCGCACTGATCTCCATGATCCGATCCGGCCGCGGCGCGTCGACATCGACCCGGATTCGCGCGGATCCGGCACGTCCACCCGGGCGAGGAGATCATCTACGTCCTGGAATGACGCTGAAATACCAGATCAGACGGCTAGCCGACCAAGGGTTTATAACGCCGGCAGCAACAATGACAGGCCCGTCTTAAGCCTTGCCGAGGTCTGGCCGGTTCTTCGGCTGCACTGCGACTCCCGGGTCGCAGCCGCTGTCAGCCGGCACTGCGCTGAAGCTGCCACGCTGCCTCGAGTGCATCCTCGACGGCACCAGTGTCGGCTCTGGCGAGATCCGCAACGACCATCATGTGCTTGATGTACCTGGTCGGGATGCTGAACGTCTCTGGAAACTCTCGCAGCAGATGGTCGCGGAAGTCGAAATCGGCGCGAATTACCAAGTGCGCATCGTCAAGCTGGCGGGCTACCAGTCTGCCGTGGTACCGCCACTCAAGCCGTCCCTCTGGCCCGGACAGGCGCACACCCGCCAAAGCCCCGGCCACGCGCGCTACGTCGCCCATCTCCACGAGCGCGGACCTTTCTGCCCTTTGTGATCATGCTCTGGGAACATCGTGCTTGTCGTCGACCGAAGCGCTCGGCGCAGCAATCTTCCTGTCGTCAGTCGGTGTGACTTCAGGTATCAACGGCGGCCGCTGGTCTGCTCCTGGCCTGGGTCCGTCCTGTCTGCCGCCGAAACCGCCGTCGAGCTATCTACCTCAGTGAGGACGTCGGCGAGGATAGTCAGTGCCTCGTCGAGTTCGGTCTCGGTCAGGGTCATGGGTGGGGACAGCCGCAGCACGTTGCCGTGCAAGCCGCCCTTGCCGATCAGCAAGCCGCGTCGCATCGCCAGCTCGTGCACGGCGTTCGCGGCTGCCCGGTTCGGGGCTCCGTCTGGTCCGATCAGTTCGATACCGATCATCAGTCCCTTGCCCCGCACCTCCCCGACGATTGCGCATTTGCTAGCCGTGTCCCGTAGCCCGCTGATGAGTCGGGCGCCGAGCTTGGCCGCGTTGCCTTGCAGGTCGTGCGAGAGCAAGAACTCCAGCGTGGCGCCGGCGGCTGCGGTCGCTAGTGGGTTGCCGCCGAACGTGGAGATCGAGTTCGCGGTGAGCGAGTCCATCAGCTCGGGTCGGGCCACTACACCGCCGATCGCCAGTCCGTTTCCCAGGCCCTTGGCGAAGGTCATCGCATCCGGTGTCACGTCGTGCGCCTGGATGCCCCACAGGTGTTCGCCGGTGCGGCCCCAGCCGGTTTGCACCTCGTCGGATATCAGCAGAATTCCGTACTCCTGCAAGACCTCGTGAAAGGCGTGAAACAGGCCGTCCGGTGGTGAGGTGAACCCGCCCACGCCTTGTATCGGTTCGACGATCATGCACGCGATGTCGCCGCTGGTCGTGGTTTCGATGACATCGCGTAGATCGGCGACGCAGGCGGCGATGTAATCCGCATCGGAGAAGTCGCGGAACGGGCTGCGGTAACGGTAGCCGCCGTGCACATAGCTGACCTTGATCGGTGACAGGGCAGTGGCTGACCAGGCGCGGTTTCCGGTGACCCCGATCGCGGCGTGCGAACGCCCGGCATAGGAGTTGCGCAAGGCTAGGACCTGATGGCTGCGACGGTGCTGCGTCGCGAGCATGAGCGCGGTGTCATTGGCTTCGCTGCCGGAGTTGGTGAAGAAGACTTTGGCATCGCGGATACCGGACAGCTGCGCAATCCGCTCGGCCAGTTCGACCTGCCGTCGGATCAAGTACAACGTTGACGTGTGCAGTACCCCGGTGTCGATCTGGGCGCGCACAGCGTCGGAGATCTCGTCGATGCCATAGCCGATCGCGTTGGTCAAAATACCGGCGAAGAAGTCAAGGTACGCGTTGCCGTTGGCGTCGAAGACGTGTCGACCCTGGCCGCTCACGATCTCGATCGGCTCGTCGTAGTACAGCGTGAGCCACGCGGGCATCACTGCCCGGTGACGCGCCAGTAGATTCGTCTCGGTCATGTCGACCACTCTTGCCTACCGATAGCCCACCGTCGAGAGCCATCCGCTCTCCCGTGGACGCCGGTCTGAGATGCGTTGGTCGGTGAGGATCGGCTACGAACGGCCGCCCTCGGGCCTGGGACTGGTACCAGGACACCAGGCTATGAGCCCTGGGTGAGCGGCCTTAACCTCCGAGTTCGGTGATGAACTCCGTCGAGTTCATTGGTTCGGAGAACATGGGGAAGTCGTACTTCAAGGCGTTGTCGTGCTCCTCCGGGGAGGTTGCGGCGACGCAGTCGCTGAGGGTGATAACGCGATACCCGTTCTCGTATCCGCTTCGCATAGTGGATTCGACGCAGCAATTGGTCAGGAAGCCGCCGAGGGCGATCGTCGTGATGCCCTTGCTACGCAGGATGAAGTCGAGATTTGTGCTGGCAAAGGTATCTAGGCCGCGTTTGCCTTCGACAACGATATCGCCCTCGGCCGGCGCAAGGTCATCGACGATGGCCGCGCCCCACGATCCTTTGACGAACGCGTTGCCGTCGACGACGCCTTTGAGAATCCCGTAAGGGTGCGAGCTGATCTCGCCGTATCCCGAAGCGAAGGTGATCGGGGCGTGCATCACGGTCGCTCCGGCTGCACGGGCGGCTTGCGCAACGCGCTGGCTGTTGGCGAGCATGTCGGTCTTGTCCATCACCTCCGATACCGCGTCATGCAACACGCCGCCTTCGGAGGTGAAATCGTTCTGGTACTCAATAAGCACGACCGCGGTCGTGTTCGGATCGATCGACATGACCCTGCCCCTCGTTGTCCGACAGTGACAAACCGACGCTAATCCGGGTCGCAGGACGGAACAAGCGGCCCGCTCGCGTCATCGACACAAGAGCGCTGGCCGCATCCCCTCGAACGCCTCACGAGGCACGTTGTGCATCGCGCTCGGATCGACCTGCAGCGCCCGCGCGTATCCCTCGACTAGCGCCCGACGGTGCCGGCGGCGCGCGCGGCGATTCTGCTCTGGAGCACCCTGGGGCTCAGGGCCGCGACGCCGTCGCCGTTCTGCTCGACCTCGGCGACGAGCGCGCTCATGGTCGGGAGCGCGTCGGCAGCGGCGGCCCGCCGGGCAGCGTTGCCGATCTCGGCGATAGCTGCGCGATGGCGCGGCGACGGCTCAGGAACCCAAGTTCGACCCGCCACGGAGCACCGGCGAAGGTGTCGGCCAGGCAGGTTTCGAGGCGTTCGGAACCCGCGAACACCACTTCGGCAAGTGCCTCCGCCCAAGAGGTGAGGATCCTCAGTTCCTTGACGTTCAGCACGGGCGCGTTCAGGGATGCGGTCGTCGCCGCCGACAACCGCGCTCCATTCCACTCCGGCGGCGACGACCGCGGAGGACCAATCCGTGGGGCGAACCGGGCGAGATGCCTTGCGTGAGAGCGCAAACCGGTATGCCTCCGAGCGGTGCAGCACGACATCAGTGAGCGCGAACAGATCGGGCGGCCACTCAACCACCGCGTCCGAGATCGGCACGCCGGTGACCCTCTGCCATGCCGCCGAGATCGATCGGTCGGTTCGCACTGTGTCCGGTGGCCCGATTCGGGTGTCAGTCGTGGTCATGGAGCGCTGAACCGAGGTCGAAGTGGTTATGCAGCGAGCGCCGCGCGCGAGGCGCCGCGTCGCGCCAGTCGAATCCCTGGTGGACCCCCGGGCGCGGCCCGGTTATCGAATCGAATTCTCGTTCGCGGCCACGCGCACTCGCTCGGCGAATCCCGCAGAGGTGAAGCCAGGTGCTACCCGGTCGACCAGGATGACATCGCTGATGGCGTTGTCGGTCCGCAGGTGGAGGATCTTCTGGTACGCGGGCGAGTTGTACCAGGCTTTCGCGGCATCCCGGTCAGGGAACTCCATAAGAACTACTGAGCCGGGCCAGGCGCCTTCGAGCACCTCGTCGTGCTGGCCGAGCACAAGCCACTTTCCGCCGTACGGCTGGAACGTTGCCTCGACTTGCTCGAGGTATTCCAGGCCGCCGTCGTTCGGGACCTCGTTGGGGATGCGTAGGTGGTTGATCAGGTACGTCGTCATTACGAACCTCCGCTGCACTAGTTGATCCAAGAGTCGCCTTCGAGCCCAAGACGTAGCGCCGGGCCCATCGCCGGCGATGCACCGAGCCTGGCGCCTGGGTGCGCACCTCGCGCCCGTCGAGTCCCTGGTGTGCTGCCTGGTCCGGTGGAGGTGACGCACCCCCCACTGCGCTTACCCTCATGACGTGGTGTGGTCGGCACACTCGCCACCACCGGTGCTCCGCGGTCGGGTGGTGGAGTGTGCGCGAGTCGACGAGTTGCTTGCCGCCGCGCGCGAGGGGCGTAGCGGCGTCTTGGTCATGCGCGGTGAGCCCGGCATCGGGAAGACCGCGCTCCTCGACTTTGCGGCCGCTGGCGCAGCCGGAAGCCGGATCTTGCGGGCCGCCGGTGTCTGGTCGGAGCTGGAATTGGCGTATGCGGCCCTGCATCAACTCTGTATGCCGCTTCTCGACGGCATCGAGCGGCTGCCCGCGCCGCAACGTGATGCGCTCGGCGTCGCCCTCGGTCTGAGTGGAGGGTCGACGCCCGATCGATTCCTGGTCGGCCTCGCGGTGCTGACGCTGATGTCCGACGCCGCGGAGACCGACCCGCTCGTCGTCTTGGTCGACGACGCTCATTGGCTGGATCGATCGTCCGCCCGGGTGCTGGCGTTCGTCGCCCGGCGGTTGCAGGCGGAGTCGGTCGCGATCTTGTTCGCGGCTCGGGACGAAGGTGCGGTCGACGAGCTCGCCGGGCTACCGGACCTACGCCTCGGCGCACTCTCCAACGCGGACGCCGGCGAGCTCCTCGACTCGGCGGGCATCGGGCCGCTCGACGAGCGGGTGCGTGACCGGATCATCGCGGAGGCAGATGGCAACCCATTGGCCCTGCTCGAGCTGCCTCATGCGCTCTCGCGGGCGGGTTTCGCGGGTGGTTTCGCCATCTCCGACCGGACAGCACTTGCGGGCCGGATCGAAGCGAGTTTTCGCGGCCAGGTGGCACAGCTCCCCGAGGAGACGCAGCGACTCCTGCTGGTCGGAGCGGCCGAGCCGCTCGGCGATCCAGTGCTGCTCTGGCGAGCCGCCACCGCCCTTGGCCTTCCGGTCGAGGCAGCCGCGCCGGCCGAGGAGGCCGATCTGATCACGGTAGGTGCTCGCGTCACGTTCCGTCACCCGCTGCTTCGTTCGGCGCTGTACGGCGCCGCATCGCCCGAGCAGCGCCGCGCCGCGCACCGTGTGCTCGCCGAGGTGACCGACCCAGAACTCGATCCCGACCGCCGGGCCTGGCACCGGGCCCAGGCCGCGCTCGCGCCCGATGAGCACGTTGCGGCCGAGCTCGAAGCGTCGGCCGAACGGGCTCGGGCACGCGGCGGGATCGCGGCCGCGGCGGCCTTCCTCGAGCGGGCCGCCGAGCTGAGTCCAGACGAAGGTCGCCGCGCCCAGCGTCGTCTGGCCGCTGCGCGCTGGAAGCGGCTCGCGGGCTTGCCGGATGCGGCATCGACCTTGCTCGCTGACGCGGCACGGAGTCCGCTGCAGGACCGTGATCGCGCCGCCCTGCAACGGCTTCGCGGCCAGATCGCGCTGGACCTGGGCCGCGATTCCGACGCCGCGCGGTTGTTGCTCGACGCGGCCAGGCGTTTCGAGCCGGTCGATCCCGTCCTTGCGCGCGACACCTATCTGGAGGCGCTCTGGGCGGCGCAGGGCGCCGGGCAGCTCGGGGACGGCGTCGCGGAGGCGGCGCGAGCGGCTCGCTCGGCGCCGACCGTGGTGGGAACTGCTCGCGTGACTGACCTGCTTGTCGACGGTCTCGCGATCCGGTTCACGGAGGGGTACGCCGCTGCCGCTCCGATGTTGCGGAACGTCTTGTCCATGGTCGGAGCGGCGACCGGCTCTCTCAAGGACGACGTACCGCTGTCGTTGATGGCAGCGAGGATCGCCTCCGAGCTGTTCGACGACGACGCCTGGAACCGGCTCGTGACCCGCGACATCCAACATGCGCGCGCTGCCGGTGCGCTGAGCGTGCTCCCGACCAGTCTCAACTTCCTCGCCTACTTGCGAACCCACGAATGTGAGCTGGCAGCGGCCGAGAGGCTGCTGGACGAGGCCGACGACATCACCGCCGCGACCGGGAACGCGCAGATCTTCAACGGCAGGCTGCTGCTGGCGGCGTACCGCGGTGACGCCTCAATGGTGGAGAGGTTCGGTGGTGAAGACCGCCAGCAGCTGGCCCGTGAACGCGGCGAGGGCATCGTGCTCGTCTTGATCGACCACGCGCGCGCCGTCCTGCACAACAGCCTCGGCCAGTACGAACCGGCCTTCGACGCCGCCCAGCGAGCAAGCAAGGATGACAGCGGGTTGAGCACGTGGTCGCTGCCCGAGCTGGTCGAGGCAGCCGCCCACTCCGGTCGGTCAAGGATCGCCACAGATGCGGTCGAGGAACTTGGGGACCGAACCCGTGCGGCCGGGACGAAGCTGGCGCTGGGCATCGAGGCGCGCTCGCGGGCTCTCGTCAGCGACGAGGCGACCGCTGAAGATCTCTACGCCGAGGCCATCGATCTGCTCGAACAAACATCGCTGCGACTGCACCGCGCGCGCACACAACTGATCTACGGCGAATGGCTGCGTCGAGCGAATCGGCGGGTCGACGCCCGCCAACAGCTCCGCGCCGCACACGAGACGTTCACGCGCGGAGGCGCGGAAGCCTTCGCAGAGCGGGCAGGCCGTGAGCTCCTTGCGACGGGGGAGACGGCGCGCCGGCGGACGGAGGACACACGCGATCAGCTAACCGCGCAGGAGGAGCAGATCGCACGCCTCGCCGCCGAAGGCATGACCAACCCGGAGATCGGGGCGCAGCTCTTCCTTAGCCGCCGCACCGTCGAGTGGCACCTGCGCAACGTGTTCAGCAAGCTCGGTATCAGCTCGCGCAGGCAACTTTGGGTTGCCGGCACACACCTTGAAGGTGAGCGCTTGTCGCCTCGCGTAGCGAAGGGTCTATCTCGTTAACGGTCGTCAAGGCAGCTGCTGACCTGCGGGTTTCCCCCACCGGGCGGGAATCTTCGGGACATCCTGTCGCACCTGCAGCGGGAGCGGTCACGCCGCCGCAGCGTTCGACATCGATGGCTCCCGAGCGAGTGGCGGGTGTCGGCGTCATTCGTGCCGATCACCAGGTCATGGTTTGCGTGGGCGCGGACTGAACCGCGTTGGTGTAGACGAGGTTCGCGGCGATCATGTCCTCCATGCCGTGGCCCATCGCCTTGTAAAGGGTGATCTGCTCCGGTGCGGTGCGTCCGAGCTCCGAGTCGAGCGCGACTGCACCGAGGGTGGCTGCGTGGCTGGGATCTGCTTCGGACAGATCCGAGCAGCCGACCGGTGCTGGCTCGAATGCGTCCAGTGATTCGACGACGAGGCGGCTGCGGTGCGCCAGCGCACGGGGCAGCTCACCGTCGGGTGGGTAGTAGCCAACCGACGACACGTGTGTGCCGGGGCGCACCCACTCTGCATTGATCACCGGCCGAGGAGAGTGAGTAGCCAGGCACACCACATCCGATTCGGCGACTGCGGCTTGCATATCGGCGCACGGCCGGGCCCGGTCGTTACGTTCGGCCAATCGTCTGGCGTGCTCGAATTCGAGAGAGCAGATGTTGATTCGCTCGAAATCGCGGACCATCGGCAGTAATCGGAGGTGCTCGCGGGCCTGGACGCCGGCCCCGACGATGGTTGCCACCTGCGAGTCCGTTCGGCTGAGCAAGCGGACCGACAGGACGGCCGAGGCCGCAGTCCGGACGCCTGTGAGGTAGGTGCCATCCATCACGCACGAGGTCGCACCCGTATTCGGGTCGTACAACGTGATCATTGCCAGGTGGTTGGGCAGCGAGCGGTTGACGTTGGCCTCGAACACGTTGACCACCTTGACGCAGATCTGCATGCCGGGCATCCAGGCCGACATTGTCAGCGAGAAGCCAGCGCGTGGAATCGTGATCTCGGGTCGGGGCGGCGACTGCACGGCGCCGCGTTCGAGCTCGCGGAAACCTTCCTCGAGGCCGTCGAGAAGTTGGGTGAGGTCGAGGTGTCGCTCGACCTCGGCCTCGCTCAGGAGAAGGATCGCCCGCTCGCCCTTGGCGATCTCGAAAGACGCAACAGATGCCTGAAAACCAGTCATGTGAGTCCAATCGGGCGGTTAGCCGGAGCGATAGAGAAGTGAACTGTAGATTGCGACATACAGTGCCAGTGGTCAACTGCGTCGATGCAGCAATAGCTGAAGCAGAGTCAGGTAACCTGATCGACGTGACGCTGGATCCGGGCACGTTGGTGAGGCTGCGCGCCTTCGAAGCCGTGGGACGGAACCTGAGCTTCAACCTTGCCTCGACCGAGTTGGCGGTTACCCCGACGGCGTTGAGCCATCACGTGCGGCATCTCGAGGAGCAGCTCGGACAGGAGCTATTCCACCGGTTGCACCGCCAGATCGTCCTGACCGAAACGGGGCAGAAGTTGCTCGGCCCGTGCACCAGCGGGCTCAGCCTGCTGGACCAGGCGGTCAACGACGCCACCCGCACCGAACACGACCGCACGCTGACCGTGAGCGTCGCGCCATACTTCTCCGCGCGATGGCTGATGCCCCGCCTGTCGAACTTCTGGAGTGCCCACCCGGAAATCGAATTGCGTCTGCACAACGCGTACCAGCCGGCCGACTTCAGCCTCGATCGGGTCGACGCCGGCATCGCCTGGGGCCACGGGCGATGGGCCGGAACCCGCGCCGTACGAGTTCTCTCCGGCGAGCTGACCGCATTGTGCAGCCCGACGCTGCGTCGCGAGATGCCGGCGAAACCGAAGCCGACGAACCTCGCTCGATGGAGACTTTTCTACGAATTCGATCCAGAACACTGGACCCGCTGGTTTGTCGCAGCCGGAGCGAATCTGCCGGCGAAAGCACGGACGGTGCGCGTCGACGACTCGCACGCATTGCGCAAGATCGCCCTCGAAAGCCAGGGAATCGCGCTGTTCTTCACCGGCCTCAGCCGTGAAGACCGACGCTCAGGTCAACTCGAACAGCCATTTGACGTCACCGTCGACCCGGGCGCGGCCTACTATCTCACGCGCCCGAGCGCCCGGCCTATGAGCCGCTCGCTCGCTCTGTTCTGGGACTGGATCCTCGACGAAGTGGATCTCGACCCGTTTGCGTAACCGCCGGACCGCCGCAAAGTTGTCACGGATGAGAAGGCCGCGCGCGCACGCACCGCTGCGCTGCTCGAGCAGTTACCGAACGCTGCGTCGCCGCTGATTGCTCCGTGCCCGGCGATGGCTCCGCCGGGCAACAAGTCGGCTCCGTCGTCGAAGTGGACCACGCCATTGCACAACAAGGTCCAGCCTTGTTCGTGATGATCGGCAATCACGACTGCGAGCGTTCGAGCGGCCGAGTCAGCGGCCGGGCACTGCGGCGAATGAGCACACATCTGCGTCTCCGATCCTGTCCAGCGGAGATGGCCGCCGGTTCGATCACACCTACACATCGGGGTACGCACCGACCGCCGCACTCGGTTCGCCGGTGCGAACCGCTACGGACATTGCTTGCGTACTGCTCGCATCGGTTTGTGCGGTGGTGCCGCCGATGGTGGGAGGTTGTCATGTCTATTCGCACCGGTGGAACGGTGAGCGGCGGAATGATGGCTCGGTGCAGTCATACGATTGCTGCTAGGTGGCGGGGCCGCGGGACCACGGGACCAGTCGGATGCGCCCGGCGCGGATGAACAGGTTGGCCTGCCGAACGCTCGAGCAGAGTTTGTGGCTTCGCCACCGTGCGCGTCGCTGCCGTGGGCAGAATGTGCCGTTGTCCGATCGCCGTAACGTCGCCATACTTCGTGGTCTACGAGGGAACGACCTGGAAGCCTGTTCCGCGTGAATGCGGTCAGTTGGTTGCCGATTCGCGCATGCATCCAGATGTCGTAGATTTCGGGCTTTGTCCATTTGCCGTCCCGGGGGAGACGCGATGAGACAGGATCAAACCGCCACGCTACTGCGGGCATACGGCTTCGACGTGCGTACTGACGGTCTCGGAAATGTAGCCGCCCGGGTATGCGTGAAACGCTCGGACGGCACGATCGGATTTGAATGGCGGCCCGTGCCCGCCGACTCGTCGGCCGACGTAATGCGCTGGATCGCTGCGTTGTGATCGGAAGGAATTGACGAGGGCACCTCAGGAACTGGGCGCCAAGGACCGGCTCGCAAGTCGGGAGGCCGTCCGGCGGAGGGCTGGAGTTGGTTGCCGTAGCTGTGACGAATGACTGCGCGGGCCGGAGAGTCGCTGGTCGTGTTTTTCTGGCGGACGATGATGGTGTGCAGATCGGAGTCGGGCTGTCCACCGCGCAGGATCCACGGAGTGCGGCGGCCGAGGCCGCGCTGCTTGCGGGCGATCCGCTGAACGGGGCGACGCCAAACCTGGCGGTGCTTCTTACCTCACCACACCATGCCCTCCACGCCGGAGCTGTACTCGACATCGTGCAGGAAGTCGCGCAGCCAACGGCGCTGGTCGGCTGTGTCGCGGAAGCTGTGGTCGCGGGGCGCCGGGAGTTAGAGCGTGAGCCAGCCGTCGTGGTGTGGCTTGCTGTGTTGCCGGAGCCGGCGGAGACGTTCCACATTGAATTTCTCCGCACGCCCAGTGGTGGGTTGTTCGGGGGCTATCGGTTCGACCACAGCCGGGACCTGCATCTGCTGCTGCCCGACCCGCACACATTTCCGACCCACCTTCTGTTTTCGCATCTCAATTCGCAAGATCCAGGCACTGCCATCATCGGCGGCCTGGCCAGCGGTGCCGCAGAACCGGGACGGGCGACATTGTTCTGCGACGACAAGGTATTGGCCTCGGGCGCGGTCGGAGCGCGGTTGGTCGGCCTACGGGCGCGTTCAGTGGTGTCGCAGGGCTGCCGACCGATCGGCGACCCATACACGGTGACGGCCGCGGAGGGCCCCATCATCACGGCGCTGGCCGGGCGTCCGCCGCTGCGCCTTCTCGAGGAGATCGTGACTGGCCTGTCTGGCCCGGAGCAGGTTTTGGTTTCCCGTGGTCTGCACCTCGGGCTTGCCATCGATGAATACAAGGCCGAGCTCGCGCGCGGCGACTTCCTGATCCGAGCGGTCACTGGGGCGGACGAGGCAACCGGTGCGATCAGAGTTGGCGATCTTGTCGATGTCGGCACCACGGTGCAGTTCCAGGTCCGAGATGCTACGACCGCCGACCAGGACCTTCGCGAGTCGCTGCTTCATGCGCGCGCCGAGGGCACGCCAGCGGGAGCGTTGTTGTTCACCTGCAACGGACGCGGAACCCGCATGTTCGACGCTCCTGACCACGACGCCACCATCATCAGCGACCTGCTCGGCGACATCCCATTAGCCGGGTTCTTCGCCGCGGGTGAACTGGGCTCGGTGGGTGGCAAGAATTTCCTGCACGGCTTCACTGCGTCCATGGCGCTCTTCGATCGCGACCGGCGCTGAGCCGACACCTTTGGATACGATTCGAGCCTCAGGATCGCGAGCGCGAGATAATCTTGGAGTTACCCTCACTATCCGGCACTATCCGGCGACAACTGCAAGATCATGACCAAGGATCTTGTACCCGAGGAGACCGGATACGCATGAGCGCTGCTTATGGCTTTCGTTGCCCCGGATCACGTTCACTGTGGTAGCTCAGCCGCCGCGGCGAGGACCTCGTCAACGACAGCGGCGATGTCGGCGTCGGTGGTGCGGTGGTTGGTGATGCAGGCCCGCAACACGAAGTGGTTGCCCACGGTCGCGTTGGACAGGTACACGCGTCCGCGGCGATTCACTCTGTCCAGCAGCTCGGCGTTCTGGCCGTCGAGTGATGCCTGGTCTCCGCTGACCCATCGGAAGCAGACTGCGCTGAGCGGGACTTCGGCCACTCGTTCGAGGGATGGCTGCTTGTCGATCAGGTCGGCCAGTAGCCTGGCCTGTCGCAGATTCATGGCTATCGCGGCCCGGAAGGACGATAGGCCGTGGTAGCGAAGAGACAGCCACAGCTTCAACGCCCGGATCCGTCGTGACAGTTCGATGGTCTCTTCGAACAGGACATCGCCCTCAACCGGGTCGTCACTCAGCGAGGCAGCGTAGTCGTCGGTGAAGGCGAATGCCTGCCGTGCGGCGGCCGGGTTCCGGTAAAGCAAGACGCCGCAGTCCAGCGGCTGATAGAGCCATTTGTGGGCGTCCATGGACAGCGAGTCGACGTCGGCGATTCCCGCAAAGGTATCGGGTTCGACCATCGCCGCGGGCAGGCCGTAAGCGCCGTCGACGTGAACCCAAAGATCCTCGTCCCTGGCCACTGCGACCAGCTGAGCGAGTGGGTCCACCGCTCCGGTAACGGTCGTGCCGGCGCAGGCGACGACGGCGAGCGGCGTCCGGCCCGCTTCTCGATCGGCTGTGACTGCCTTGCGTAGCGCGGTGGGGCTCAGCCGGAAACCGTTGTCGGCCGGGAGGAGGCGAAGGTTGTCGCGGCCGAGGCCCAGTAGAGCGACGGCTTTACCGATCGACAGGTGGGCTTCGGAGGAGGCATACACGACGCTTGAGCCGGCTACGCCCGTCTGGTTGGCCGGCACCTTGGCCTCACGCGCCATGGCCAGACCCATCAAGTTCGCAAGCGATCCACCGCTGGTAAAGATTCCGCCGAATCCGTCGCAGCCGATCGCCTGAGCCAGCCACGAGATGACGGTGCGCTCGATCACGGTGGTCGCCGGGCCTGACCGCCATGCGGTGCCGTTCTGGTTGATCACCGAGGCGAACAGGTCACCCAACGCGCCCACCGGCTCGCCCGAGCCCATCACGTAGCCGAAGAAGCGCCCGTTTCCGGCGCGGCTGTGCCGAGCCACCGCGGCCAAGTCGTCAAGTACGGCCGGTCCCTGACCGGTCTCGGCCGGCGGCCCGTCGAAGTACATCAGGGTCTCCGCGCCTGAGGAGTCCGGGCGGACGGGCGAGGTGTCGAGCCGGTCCAGGTACCGGGTCGCCTCCTCAACAACCCGCGCCGCCAATACACCGAACTCATCCGCCGGTAGGTCGAGTGGTCCCCTCTGCATGGCTTCGAGTCTGCCGTAGGCGCACGTCCGTACGAGTTGCTATCAGTGCGCCGAGATGTCGCAGCCAAGCCCGGTCCGGTTGAGTCAGCCGCCGGGGCTCGAGATCCTCATCGCCGTCGAGCTCCACGGCGACTGCGCGCGCGAGGATTCCGTCGCCGACCTTTCGACATCGCGCTCACCGAACGCCGTCTCAAAAGCACGATCGACTCGTTGCGGGCTGATCAGTGTCGGCGCATCGAGATCGTCGGCCTACCGTCGTAGACAGCGGGCTTCAGGACCTGTTCGCACCATTCGCGAAAGGTTGTCGGCGTCGTGTTCTCCGGGGTCCGCTGGATGGCGTTGTCGAGGCCGTTGTTCTTCGCTGCGGCCATGTCGGTCATGCCCTGCGCCATCGCGTCGGACATGCCGAAGCCGACGAACCTGTTCTTGTATGCCTCGAACGTGGTCTGCTGGAAGCGGACCTCTCTTCCGAGCACGTCCGAGATGATGTGGGCCATGTCGTTGAAGGAAATATCTTCGGGTCCGAGCAGTGGAACCTCGTCGACGCCGCCCCAGGACTGATCGAGCAGTAGTCGCGACGCTGCAGCGGCGGTGTCACGGGTCGCGACGGCCGGCAGCTTCCGGTCGCCGTTGATCGGTGAGAAGAACAGGCTCTGGTTCTTGATCGTCTCGGCCTGGCGGAGGATGTTGTCCATGAATGACGGATTCGTCAGCGCCCGGTAGGCGACACCGGTGCTGGCGATCAGGTCGTCCATCGCCAGTGAGCCAGCGACATAGCCGGCGTGCGCCGCCCACGGGGTGTGCCGGCCCAGCGCGGAGACGCCGACGACGCGCTTGACCCTGTGCCTGGTGAACGCCTCGGCAGCGGGCCGGGTGAAGCCGACGAACGCGGCGTCAACCGAGGGCGCCCGCGGATCGGGCGGCGTCAGCCAGAACACGGCATCGGCGCCGGCGAATGCCCCGTCAGCGACGGCGGCATCGCCATGCGAGCCTTCGATGACGTCGACGTGTTCACGGACCCGGGCCGGGAGAGCGGATGGCTTGCGGGCGATCACCCGCAGCGGTTGTCCGCGGTCGAGCAACCGGTCGAGAACCTGGTGGCCGATGAGGCCGGTGGGAGTGGTGAGGACGATCATCGTTCCTCCTTCGATCCATCTATAGCGACGCTACTAATTGTTATATAGCATTTATACAAAGAATTTGCTAACCT